>Ga0075421_100010956_pt1 | contig 11223 bp, 7 predicted proteins | sample SoiMetdeltSBSDD5_FD_75292 | JGI IMG/M metagenome (GOLD analysis project Ga0075421, IMG submission 75292) | Bulk soil microbial communities from a Populus tree surrounding site in Tennessee, USA - Soil MetaG P. deltoides SBSDD5 | ecosystem: Environmental > Terrestrial > Soil > Tree plantation...
AGGTGGCACATGCGACCTCCGCCGAGATGGCCATCGCGCAACTCGCCGAATTCACGCCGGACCTAATTTTTCTCGACAACCGCATTCCTCCGCACGCCGACTTTCGCTCCGCCCTCAGGGCCCTGAGGCAGGCAGGCTATGGCGGGCCGGTGGTGGTGCAATCGGCCTGCGTTGCCGACGATGTCTTCGAGGATGCGAAGAGCCTGGGCGTCGCCGAGGTCATCGACAAGTTTGACATGAGCGAGGACCGGCTCATTCAGCTTCTCAAGAAGCACACGGGTTACGGCATGGAACCGGTCCCGGTCCAGGATTGAGAAACTTACAGATCGGAGGGGCGACCTCGAAAGCCCGAAGCGAGTACGAAGAGCTCGGCCGAGTCGGCTCGACTCGCCTTGGGCTTGAGGTGGCGCACCACAGAAAAATCGCGCTTCATTTGAGCAAGGAGTTCATGCTCGGTACCACCGCGCAGGACCTTGCAAAGAAAGGCGCCGCCGGGCTTCAGAACGGTACGGGCGAAGTCGAGTGCGGCTTCGCACAATGCCACGATGCGCAAATGGTCCGTCTGCCGATGGCCGGTGGCATGGGCGGCCATGTCCGAGAGAACGACATCTGCTTCCTTGCCATCCAGGGCCTGCTTGAGTGCTTCCGGCGCATCGGGGGCAAGGAAATCCTTTTTCACCACGGTGACGCCAGGAATCGGATCCATGCCGTGCACGTCGATGGCTACGACATGGCCCTCGCCCTGCTCGGCTCGGGTGCGCCGCGCGGCAAGCTGCGACCAGCTTCCGGGTGCCGCCCCCAGGTCGATAACGCGCATGCCCGGGCGAAGTAGACCGTGCTTGTCGTCAATCTCGGCAAGTTTAAAGGCTGAGCGGGCGCGATAACCCAATCGCCTGGCTTCGTGTACGAAAGGGTCGTTGAGCTGGCGCTCGAGCCAGTGCTTCTGGGAGGGCGTGCGGCCCTTGGCAGTCTTGACGCGGACCTTGAGAGGACGGCGGGAGCGCTCGGGCATCAGTCCTCTCCGTAAGCACGGTCTTCCTTCATGAGGTAAGCAAGGATACCCTCGCGCAAGCCGCGGTCGGCGACGCGCAGGCGACCTGCCGGGTAGGCTCGGCGGATCTCCTCGAGAATGGCGCAGCCGGCGAGCACGAGATCCGCCCTGTCGCGGCCGATGCAGGGGCTCGCAGCGCGCTCCTCATAGCTCATGGCAAGCAGCCTGGAGACCACCTCGTCGATTTCGGAATTTGCGAGCCAAGACCCATCGACACGAGAGCGGTCATAGCGGCGCAGTCGCATCTGCACGCCGGCAATGGTAGTCACGGTGCCGGAGGTGCCCAGGAGATGATCAGGGCTGAGGGCGCCGACCCTCACCACAAAGGGAGCGATGAGATCCCGCACATACGCGCGCATGAGCTCGAAGCTTGCGCTCGTGACTTCCACTCCGCCGAAGCGCTCGGCCAGGGTGACGACGCCAGCTGGCAGAGAAATCCAATCGCGCATCACGCAGTTGTCTGTCTCGCGTTCGAGCCACATGAGCTCGGTCGAGCCACCACCAATGTCGAAGATCAGGACGCGGCGGGCGCCAGGTTCGATGAGCGGCTCGGCGCCCGCGACGGCCAGCTGGGCTTCGGTCTGGCGATCGATGATCTCAAGCTCAAGCCCCGTCTCGAGGCGCACGCGATCAAGGAATTCCTGGCCATTTTCGGCGGCTCGGCAGGCTTCCGTGGCGATGAGCCGGCGCCTCGTGACCTTCCGCCAGATAAGCTTGTTAGCGCAGACGCGCAGGGCCTCGATGGTGCGCTGCATGGCAGCCTCGCCCAGCCTGCCCGTCTGACTGGCACCCTCCCCCAGCCGTACGATGCGGGAGAAGGCATCGACAACGGCAAAGCCCTCCGGGCGCGGCGTTGCCAGGAGAAGGCGACAATTGTTGGTGCCGAGATCGAGAGCTCCGTAAATGACAGCTTGACCCTGGTCGTCGAAGCTTTGGCGCGGTTCAGCCTGATGCCGGCGTGAACGCCTTCTTAACCATTTTTCGCGCCGCAGAACAGGAGGCGCCGAAGGCCGTCCGCTGGTTGCGTCCACTTAATTCCGCCCGGCAATCGCCAGCTGCTCCGGCACGTCCGCGCATGGCGCGGGGGAAGCAGGCAAACAACCGCCCAAAATCGTTTCCGTTGTGCGCAGTCTAGCAGCAATGACGGGGTGGTAAAGGTCGAGTTTTGACTCAATTCAGAACGAACCCATGCTCAGGGTTAACTCCCCGTTATTTCATTTCTAGTAAGGCTTTGCTGACAGGGTACTCGGGCATGCGTACGTTCGGTCAGCGTTGGTTCAAGGACGGCTCGTTGATGGCGGAGTATTCCGAGCATTTCGGACGCGCCGTCACCCGACACAAATCCATGGTGGCGCTCGGAGCGGCAAAGGTCGAAGCCGAGCTCGCCTCGAAGGCCAAGTCCGAATTCATCGCCAATATGAGCCACGAGCTGCGAACGCCACTCAACGCCGTCATCGGCTTTGCAGAAATGCTCAACGTGCTGAAGATATCGGAACCGAGCAAGGTCGCGCAGTACTCCGCCTATATCAAGCAGGCAGCTGAGCATCTCCTGATGCTGATCAATGGAATTCTAGACCTGTCCAAAATCCAGGCAGGCAGCCTCACGGTGGAAGCAGAACCGGTAAAACTCGAAGAGGCGCTCCAGAGCTGCCTCATGATCATCGAGGGCCGCGCCAAGGAGAAGGGCATCGAGATCAGAAACCTGTGCCAGGCGCCGCTGCCGCTCGTGCGCGCCGATCCCCTGCGCCTGAAGCAGATCCTGATCAACATTCTTTCGAACGCCGTCAAGTTCACCCCCAGCAAGGGACGCATGACTATCGAGTCAGAGGCGCGGCCCGACGGTTTCGTCACGCTTACCGTTACAGACACGGGTGTCGGCATGTCGCCGCAGGAGCTCGAGATCGCCAAGCGGCCATTCGGCCAGGTGGAATCGAGCCTCAGCCGAAGCAACGAGGGAACCGGTCTCGGCCTGCCGATTTCAATCGCGCTGGCGCGGCTGCACGGCGGGGCGCTCAGAATCGACAGCATCAAGGGCAAAGGCACGCGCATCTTCATCGACCTGCCCACCCAGCAATACTGGGAACGCCACAGCAGCGCGGCTGGCGCGCCTCAGACACTAAAGTTCAACTGATGATGGGGAGCATCTCATGAACGAGATCAAGCTTCGCAGCGGACCCAACAAGCATGCCCCCGTCTCGGGGCTGGAACGGGTCGGCCGCATCGTAGCGGTTACCGGTGCGCACGCCATGATCCTTCTCGACGCGGCGCCGGAATATGCTGGTTCCCCGCAGCGGAAGGGGCCGGAGATCGGTACGCTGCTCAAAGTCGACACGGACATGTGCGTGACGCTGGCGCTTGTGTCGGCACTGAGTTCGCCCATGCCCTCGAACGTGCACGAGGAGCAGGAACTGCGCATCGTCGAGGTCGAATTCATTGGTGAACTGCCGAAGGACGAGAATGGCCGGGCCAGGGATTTCCGCCGTGGCATTTCGAGCTATCCGGCCCTGGGAGATGTGGTCTACAGGGCAAGCCAGGAGGAACTTTCCAAGGCCTACGCATGCGATGCGGAAACTTCCATCCGTGTCGGCCACATTCAGCAGGACAGTTCGATTCCGGCCATGGTCAAGATCGACGAACTCCTGGGCAAGCATTTCGCCGTGCTGGGAAGCACCGGCACGGGCAAGTCGTGTGCCGTGGCGCTCATCCTGAGGCGCATTCTCGAGAAGAACCCGCAGGCGCACATTCTGCTTCTCGACGTCCACCGCGAGTATGCCCCGGCGTTCAGGGAATTCGCCGAGGTCATCACGCCGGAGAACATGAACCTGCCGTTCTGGCTGCTGAACTTTGAAGAGATCGTCGAGGTGCTGGTGGGCAACCAGCCCAGCAAGGACAGCGATGCGGAAATCCTGCGCGATCTCATTCCATTGGCCAAGCTGCGCTATCTCGGAAACCAGCGGCGGGATCGCGGCGGCTTTCGCGACAAACCCACGCTGGAGAACAGCAATATCGGCGTCGACACGCCCATCCCCTATCGCGCCTCCGATCTCGTCGCGCTTCTTGATGAGTACATCGGCAAGCTCGATCTCAGGGGCGAGCTCACGCCCTACAAGCGGCTCAAGGGGCGCGTCGAGACCATTACACGCGACACCCGTTACTCCTTCATGTTCGGCGGCCTGACGGTGCAGGACACGATGGCGGAGATCCTCGGGCGCGTTTTCCGCGTACCGGTCAACGGCAGACCGATCACGATCTTCGAGCTCGGCGGGCTTCCTTCGGAGGTGATCAACGTCGTGGTTTCAGTGCTCGGCCGGCTTGCCTTCGACTTCGGCCTGTGGAGCGGCGGACAGGTGCCGATCACATTCGTGTGCGAGGAAGCGCACCGCTATGTACCCAACGACAGAACGCTCGGCTTCGAGCCGACCAAGCGGGCGATTTCGCGCATCGCAAAGGAAGGCCGCAAATATGGCGTATCGCTCGCGATTATCACGCAGCGGCCGGCGGAGCTCGACCCCACCATCCTGTCGCAATGCAACACCATCTTCTCCATGCGGCTCACCAACGAGCGGGACCAGGAAATCCTGCGCGCAGGCATATCGGATGCCGCCGCGAGCCTGCTTGAATTCATGCCAACCATGGGCGCCGGCGAGGCCGTGACCTTCGGTGAAGGCGTGGCACTGCCGACGCGCATCAACTTCGACCTGCTTCCCGCCAATTGCCTGCCAAAAAGCACGACGGCGTCGTTTACGCAAAACTGGACCAAGGAGATGGCGGACGAACGCTATCTTCACGACATCGTCACGCGCTGGCGCCAGCAGACCTACAATCCCCTCGCCGAAAGCGGCATCCCGGAGGGAGTGGATGATACTGTGGCATCGCCACAAGTCGCCACGGCGGGTGCGTCGGTGGACCCGAGGTTCCAGAACAGCGCCGGCCGTCCATCGGTGCGCACAAACTTCAACCGCCGCGCGGGCGATCCCGCCTATGCCGCCGGAGTCTGGCCGCAGGAAGCTCCCCGTTTCCAGCAGACGGGCGGTAGCGGACAGATGTGGGGAAGAGCTGCAGCCGCGGTCAAGCCGACTGCACCGCTCGAGGCCAAGGAGGAGTCCGATGGCAAGACGGCCCTTTCCTCAATTCTTAGGAAGTACAGGCCCTAACCGCCGCGCCTTACCTCATGCACGTAGCGAGCAAAGGCGGATTGTGACATCAGAGCTTTGCAGCGCTCGAAACGATTGAGCGAATAGGCCCAGAAATCGTCGGCTGGGTTCTTGTTGGCGAATTGGATCAGGCCCCAGAGCGTCCACAAAAGATCGCACATGGCCTTGTAGATGACGATCCGTCCCATCTCGGGGAGAGACGGCCTGCCCCCAAAGTAAGCCTCGATCATGCGGGCCTCTTGATCGGGATCGAAACTCCCCTCCACCGACAGATCGCCTAGGTCCCACATCGGATCGTTCATCCCGGAGTATTCCCAATCGACGATCCACATGCGCTCTCCCGTGTCGAGAAAATTCTCGCACAGTGGATCGCAGTGGCAGGCGGCAAGCGGCAAAGGATGGGCAGCGAGCGCCAATCGGATCTCATCCGATTCCCTTAGCACGTCATGATAGCCCTCGGGGAAATCGACGTTCTTGGCGGACAACACCTTCAGATAATCGTCTATCATGCTGAAGAGTTCGAAACGGAAGGGGAACTCGGCGCCCGATTCGTGCAATCTGCGGAAGGCGAGGCCCGCTCTTTCCGGCGATCCAGGTCTCGTCTTGAACAAACCGGGCGACATGGTGACCGTCCCATCGATGAAGTTCGTGACCATCACGCCCGTTCCGGGCTCGACGAAGACAACCTCGGGACTTACGCCGGCCGCGGCCGCTTGGCGGGCCGCCTGTTCCTCGTTGCGGCGATTGATATATTCCTCCGTTCCCTTACCGGGAATGCGAAGACAATAAGTCTTGCGCGCCAGATCGATGCGGAAGACGCGATTGGTGAGGCCACCGAGCCGGGACACACGCGCCCCGGCCACCTCGGCCCCCGCAAAGAGATTCAAGCGCGCCAGCACAGCTTTCGCTTCTTCGTGGTCGCTTGCTGCCATTATGTTTTCAAACGCTCCATGCCTGGATCATAAAGGCAGCGGCGGCTGCGGCGGGCCGGGTAGCGTCTGCCGAAGGCCTCAATTTCGAAGTGGGTCTCATTTGCGAATTCAACCGGTACATAACCGAAGGCGATGGTCGTTTGAAGCGTATGGCCGAAGCCCGCGCTCGTGGTCCAGCCGATGAGCTGCTCCGCGCAATAAATCGCCTCGCCGCCATGGAAGGGTGCAAAGCCACCGACGGTGAAAGAAGAGAGCCGGCGGCGGACACCCATTTCCTTTATCTTGATCAACGCATCACGTCCGATGAAATCGCTTTTGCCCAGGGCGACGGCGAAACCAAGACCCGCTTCATAGGGATTGTGGTCGGGACTTATGTCGCCCGACCAGTAGAGATAGCCCTTCTCCAGGCGGCAGCTATCGATGGCGCGGTAGCCGACATCGACAATGCCCTCTTCTTTGCCTGCTTCCGATAGGGTCTCATAGACATGGGCGGCGTATTCCTGGGGCACGTAGAGTTCGTATCCCAGTTCGCCGACATATCCAATGCGAACGGCTATCACGGACGCATAGCCCAACCCCACGACGGCGGCGGTCAGATAAGGAAAAGCATCATTGGAGAGATCCTCGTCGGTAACCGACTGGAGCACATCGCGGGCGCGAGGACCGCAGAGATTGATCGTGGACCAGGCGTTGGTCACCTCGTGGAGTTCGATGCTCTCGTCTTGAGGAAGATGCCGGCGGACCCATGTGCTATCGCGCAGACCAAAACCTGAGCCCGTGATCATATAGAGCAGGTCGTCGCTCAGATGCACGACTGTCACGTCGGCTTCGATGCCGCCCTCAGCGTTGCACAGCTGGGTGTAGACGGCTTTGCCCGGAGGTCCGCTCAGATCATTGGCGGCAATTCGATTCATCGCATGAAGGGCGCCTTCGCCACTGATCTTGAACTTAGCAAAGGAGGTTTGGTCGATGAGCGCCACTTGCTCGCGGATCGCCCGATGCTCCCGGGCAACGGCGTCGAACCAGTTGGGCTTGTCTTCGAAGCTTGGGCGGTCCTCGGCCGCTTCTCCTGCTCTTGCGAACCAATTTGGACGTTCCCAGCCAAACTTGGAACCCATCACGGCCCCTTGTCTCAGGAGACGTTCGTGCAGAGGGCTGCGACGCAGGCCCCGCGCCGCCTTCTGCTCCTCACCCGGCCAGTGAATGTGGTAGTAGGCGCCATAGGCCTCGACAGCCCTGGCCTCAAGATAACGCTCCTGCGCGTGCAGCGGGCCGAAGCGTCGCACATCGAAGGACCACAGATCCATGCCCGGGTCGCCGTGGAGGATCCAGTTCGCCATGGCTTGGCCGGCGCCGCCCGAAGCCGCGATGCCGGCCGTGAAGGCGCAGGCGAGGAAGCAATTGTCGAGTTCGGGCGCTAAGCCCATGATGGGCTCGCCGTCGGCAGAAACGGGTATGGGACCATTGATGATCGTTTGAATGCCGATGTCGTTCAGGATGGGCAGACGCTCGGCGGCAGGCAATGCAAATAATTCGAGCCGTTCCATGTTGGGCGGGAAGAGCTCGCGGGCAAAGTCGAGCGGCGGAAGGCCTCGCCAGCATCCCCTCGTCCCCTGCTCCCAACCGCCGATGGCGAACGATCCGACATCGGGCTTCAGATAGAAATTCTTGTCGGGATCGCGCAGCGTGGTGAGCGAGGAGTCGAAGGAGAGCTTCTTCTCGGTCAGAAAATACTGGTGTTCGACCACGCCCGCGGCAAGGGACACGCCGGCCATTTTTCCCACACGCTTGGCCCACAGGCCAGCGCAATTGACGAGAACGTCACATGCAATATTACCGCCATTGGTGACGACGCCTGCGACGCGGCGGCCTTCGACGGCAATCTCCGCGACGGACGTGTTCTCCTCGATTCTCACGCCGTGCAGGCGGGCGCCCTTGGCATAAGCCATGGTCAAAGAGTAGGGATCGATGTAGCCGTCACCCAAAATGAGAGCCGCTCCTTCGACCCCCTCCACCGCGAGATAGGGAAAGTGCGATCGGGCTTCAGCGGCCGACAGCGATTGGCATTCCACGCCGAAACTCTTGGCCTGGGTCATCGACCTTCTGATTTCGCTCCAACGCGATTTCGACGAAGCAAGACGCAGCGAGCCTACCTTGCGCCATTGAATCGCCTGCCCCGTCTCGGCTTCGAGCCGGTCGAAGACGGCGACGGAATTCTGCATGAGACGCGTGAGATTTCGCTTGCCACGCAGCTGGCCAACGAGGCCCGCCGCATGCCAGGTGCAGCCATGGGTGAGCTGCGCCTTCTCGACCAGAAGCACGTCCTTGGCGCCATCGCGGCCCAGGTGATAGGCGAGCGAGGTGCCGATGGCACCGCCGCCAATGATGAGAATGCTGACGTGACGATCGGCCCTAAAGGTCATCTTCGTTCAGGCTCTCACGCGCGCGTTCAAGGGATCATAGAGAGGAGCCAAGGACAACGTGCAGGGTATCCGCGTCTGAGCGACGACTAGTTCATAGCGTCCGGCGCGGATAAAGTCCTCATCGAGCCCGTCAGCCTTGCGGACGTAGCCCAGGCCCACCGGCTTGCCGACCGTGTAGCCGAAGCCGCCGCTCGTCAAATAGCCGACCTGCTCTCCGTTGCGCAGTATGGTTTCACGGCCGAGCAACACCACTTCAGGATCGTCGCAGACGAAACCGGCAAGCCTTTTCGTCAGCCTACTGTTGGCCTGTTTCTCCATGGCCTCCCGGCCAAGGAAATGGGTCGAGCTTTTGAGCTTGACCGCCCAACCCAATCCTGCCTCGAAGGGATTGTCATTGGGGGTGATGTCGGAGCCCCAAGCTCGGTAGAATTTCTCGAGTCTCAGCGATTCGAGCGCCCGATAGCCTACGGGTTCGAGGCCAACAGGTTTCCCCCTTTCCATCAGCAGGTCGAAGACCTCACCCAGCGCTTCGATGGGCATGTGCAGCTCCCAACCGAGTTCGCCGACATAGGTCACGCGCAGCGCGCGCAGCCTATGCCCCGCGATGGTGATCGTCCGCACATGGCCGAAGGGAAAGGCCTGGTTCGAGACATCCTCGCGGCAGGCCGCGGCGAGTATTTTGCGAGCCTGCGGCCCCATGAGGGAGAGCGTGCCGTAGTTTTCGGTGACGTCGATGAGCGTCGCGTCGAGCCCTCGATCGATGTGATCAGCGATCCAACCTGCGTCATGCGTGCGAAAGCCGGTGCCGGTGACGATATAGAAGTGATCGTCGGTCAGCCTGGCGACGGTCAGATCGCATTCGATGCCGCCCCGGCTGTTGAGCATCTGCGTGTAGGTGAGCCTCCCCGCCGATCTGGCGATGTCATTGGCACAAATGAACGACAGAGCCTTCTCTGCGTCGCGCCCGCGCAGCTCGTATTTGGCGAAGGAAGATTGATCGAACAGGCCCGCATGGCGGCGCACGCGCTCGTGCTCGCGGCCGACGGCGGCGAACCAATTCTGCCTGCCCATGGAGTATAGGTCACGCGGCTCCTCCTCATTGCGGGCGAACCAATTCGGGCGCTCCCAGCCGAGTTTCGAGCCGAAGACGGCGCCGTATTTCCCAAGGCGTTCGTAGAGGGGCGAAACGATGCGGGGCCGACCGCTTTCATATTCCTCGTGCGGATAGGAAATGGTGTAATGCCTGCCATAGGCTTCCAGCGTGCGGTCCTTCACCCATTCCCTGTCGTCGTGAAGGGAGGAGAAGCGGCGTATATCAACGACCCACAGATCGAGGGGAGCTTCGCTGGATCGTACCCATTCGGCCAACACCCACCCGGCGCCGCCGCCCGAGGCGATGCCGAAGGCGTTGAAGCCGCAACCGACGAAGAAATTGGCAAGCTCCGGCGCGCGCCCCAGGATGAAATTGCCATCCGGCGTGAAACTCTCCGGCCCATTGATCATCTGCTTGATGCCCGCGCGATCAAGGGCGGGAACGCGGGCGAGGGCCTGGCTCATGTGCTGCTCGAAATGGTCCCAATCATCTTCGAAGAGCTGGAATTCGAAACTGTCGGGCAAGTCTCCCGTCGCCCAGGCGATCGGGTTGGGCTCGTATCCGCCAAAGACGAGACCGCCCACCTCCTCCTTGAAATAGGTCCGCCGGTCGGGATCGCGAATGGTGGCAAGACCCGGTGATACGCCGTCAATCTTCTCGGTGACGACATATTGATGCTTCACCGGCTGGATCGGCACTCTGACTCCAGCCTTGGCCGCGATCTGCCTTGACCAGAGGCCCGCGCACAGCACGAGCTTGTCGCAGGATATGGCACCCGCGGTGGTCATCACCGATGTGACGCGGCCGTTCTTCACCTCGAAGCCCATGACGGACACGTTCTCGCGAATGTCGGCGCCGTGCATGCGGGCGCCCTTGGCGAGAGATTGGGTAATGTCGGAAGGGCTGGCCTGGCCGTCCGTCGGCAGAAAGCTTGCGCCGACGAGATCGCCCGTTTCCAGCAGCGGCCACATGGATTTCACTTCGCTTGGCGACAGCAGGTACATTTCGAGGCCGAAGCTCTGCGCCGTCGTGGCAAGGCGGCGGTATTCGATCCAGCGCTCGTCATTCATGGCGAGACGAAGGCAGCCAGTCATTTTCCAGCCGGTTTCCAGACCCGTTTCGCCGGCGAGACGTTTGTAAAGGTCGACGGAGTAGCGCAACACCTGAGTGATCGAGGCAGACGAGCGCAATTGTCCGACGAGACCTGCAGCATGCCAAGTCGAGCCGGACGTCAGCCTGCCACGTTCCAGCAGCAGGACATCAGCTTTATGGTCCCTTGCAAGGTGGTAGGTGACGGAGCAGCCGATGATCCCGCCGCCGATGACGATGATTTCCGCGTGGGCGGGAAGCGCGGTCATAGGCGGCCATGACGCTCATTGAAGCGTTCGACAGCTTTATGGGTGCGCCTCAGATATTCTTCGGCATGAGCGACATAATCCGCACCCGGGGCATTCAGATGAATGTCGGAGACCATCGCCCAGAGTGCCTCGCGCAGAGAGGATGCGATCTTCATCGCATCAAATGAGCGCTGCAGTTCGGGGGATGGCTTGTCGCCATAGTAGCGGGCGAG
>Ga0075421_100010957_pt1 | contig 11223 bp, 6 predicted proteins | sample SoiMetdeltSBSDD5_FD_75292 | JGI IMG/M metagenome (GOLD analysis project Ga0075421, IMG submission 75292) | Bulk soil microbial communities from a Populus tree surrounding site in Tennessee, USA - Soil MetaG P. deltoides SBSDD5 | ecosystem: Environmental > Terrestrial > Soil > Tree plantation...
GCGGGCACGACGAGCTCGGCCTCGGTTCCTGAATCGCGCTCGCTCCAAATGGCGAGCTTCCCCTTGATGAGACTGGCGCGCTCGTGCATGCCCGCCAGACCGAAGTGACCGTCGCGGCCCCCTTCGGCCAGGACGGTGGGGTCCATACCCTTGCCATCGTCGCGCACACGCAAGCGAAAGACGCGTTGACCGTAGCGAATTTCGATCTCGATCCGTTGCGCCTCGGCGTGCCGGAAGGCGTTGCGAAGCGCCTCTGCCCCAATGCGGTAGACATCGTCGTGGACGAGCGGCGCCAGGTCGCGCGGTGCACCTTCCACCTGGACACTGCACGCCGGAGGCGAGTCTCCGCTGTGATCGCGCGCCAGCTCCTCGCCCAGCGCACCGAGTGCGCGGGCCAGATCGTTGCCGGCGAGGGTCGAGGAGCGCAGTCCCTGCACGGCATCACGACCCTCGCTGATGGCCTGCATCGCCTGATCGATGACCCCTTCGAGCTTCTGCTTCGTCTGTGGCCGATCGGCGACCTCATAGGTGATCGCGTGGAATTTCAGGAGTGCGCCTTGAAAACTCTGCAGCAACGTATCGTGCAGATCCCGCGCGATGCGTGTCCGCTCGTTCACCCGCTCCTCCATGCGCAGGTTGAACCGCCGCGCCAGGTACACCACGCGGAGGCGATAGAGCGCAGCGAGCACGAGCAGCATGGTCGCGACGACGGCAACGCGGAACCAGATGGTCTGGTAATACGCCGGGGCGATCGACAATTCCAGGGCGGCGCCGGTTTCGTTCCACACGCCGCTGTTGTTGCTGGCCATCACGCGAAAGCGATAGCGGCGCGGCGGAAGGTCGTTGTAGAACGCCTGCCGTCGCGTGCCGACATCGTGCCACTCGGCATCGTAGCCCTCGAGCAGGTAGCGGAAGCGCATCTTCTCCGGCGCCACCAGACTGAGTGCCGTATAGTCGATCTGCAGATCCCGCGTCAGCGCCGGCAGCAGCATCTGTCCACCGGCAACGGCACCGGCATCGTATGGCCGGCGATCGGCGATGACCTGTTCGACGTGAACCGGAGGCGGAAGACTATTGAACGGAAGTCGGCTCGGATCGACGATGTCGACGCCGCTCTCGCGCACAAACCACAGCCGGCCGTCACCAGCCTTTGCGACGAATGGCTCGTATCCGGCCGGCGATGCGTTCGACCTCACACCGTCCGAACTATCGAACACCTCGACCTTGATACGCCGCCGTCGATCCGCGACCCACGCGTCGATGTCGGCGGCGGCGGCACGCACCAGCCCGCACGCCGTGTTGAGCCAGACCGAGCCGAGGTCGTCGTCGATGATCGAATGAACGGCGTCGCAGGGCAATCCGTTCTCGCTCGTGATCGTCGAGAACTGCCCGTTTCGCAGCGTGCTGAGTCCGCTTTGAGTGGCCACCCACAAGGATGCATCGGGGCCGAATCGAAACGCAGCGATGCGGCCGCCGCCCAGCCCGTCGCGAGTGGTGAACGCTTCGCGAATGCCGCCATCTTCGAAGTAGGCGATGCCTCCGTCCCAGAATCCGAGCCACAGACCGCCCCGTCTGCGATCGACGGTAAGAGCCGTCGCAAAATCCTTGTGACCCAGGGCCGCCCAGGTGGTCCACTCGGCGCGACCGCTCGGTGGCTGGCGGAGGAGACCGCGATATTGATCGGTCACCCACACAATGCCTTCCTCGTCCTTCACCATCGATCGCACGGCGCGGGCAGATGTGTCAGTGGCGACGAAAGTGTCTTGCTCCAGATAACCAATCCCCAAGGTCGTCGCGACCCAGGTTCTTCCACCATCGTCCACAACGAAATTGCCCACCGCCGCGTCCCGCAGGCCACGTACACGAATCTTTCGCACGTGATCGTTCGTCCGCTGCTCAATGCCCTCCGAGGTGCTCATCCACACGCTTCCATCGCTGGATGCGCGAACAGCATTCGCGGCGGACAAGCCCTGCTTCCTGGAGATCGTCGACGCGGCAAGTCCGCGAAAGCGATCGAGGCCGTCCGTGGTCGCGACCCAGACGTTGCCTTCGCGATCTTCGAAAAGCGCCTCGACGTTGCCGCCGGACAGACCATCCCCTTCCGAGAACACATCCGTCCGGCCGCCGGCGATGTGCAAGATACCCTCGGATCTCGTTCCAGCCCACAAGGCTCCATCACGATCGCGCAGCAGACGTGTGATGACCGCCTGCTGCCCGGGTCCAGTCGCGCGATACGAATCCAATCGGCCATTCACGAACCGTCGGACTCCCGACCGGCTCGGGACGAGAAGCTGACCGTCGCGATCCTCGTCGAACGCCTGAACGGAATCCGGCGAGCCAGGCAGGCGAAAGAACGATGGCGGAGCCGGGCGCCAACGCCATAAGCCGCCGGAGGAACCCACCCAGAGGTTCCGGCTGCGGTCTTCATACAGTGCGAGCACGGCAAAACCAAAGATGCCGGTGTCTCCCGTGCACGTCACATTCTGTTCGCGGATCGCGCAGAGAATCCCCGACGGGACTGCCGTGCCACTCGCCCATACGGTGCCTTCACTATCCTCGAGGATCGCCATCACGAAACGGCCCGTGAGCTCCGCATACTGCGTCAGCCTGCCGTTCTTCCATCGCGCCAACCCTTTCGAGGTTCCGATCCACAGCGCTCCGTCGCGGGAGGCGAGCACTCGAACGATGTCGCTGGAAGGGAGCGGCTGATCTCCAGGCGGCTGCCAGGCGACCGCTCGCACGCCATCGAAACGAAGCAGTCCGAATTCGGTGGCAAGCCACAGATACCCGTCCGGAGTTTGTGTGATGGACCGGACAGGTCCCTTCGAAAATCCGTCGCGAATCTTCCACGAGCTGTGCCCGTATTGGCTGACCTCCAGCCGTGGATCCAAGGCGAACGCGGGCACACACCACGCCAGCATCAGGGTCCACGCCATCGCGACGATGCGCGCGAGCCTGGTCATCATGTCGCCTGCGTGTCGGGCTCCGCACTCGCCACCGATTTCGCGACCGCGGGATTGCGGAAGCGATCGACACCCTCGCCTGTGACGACCCAGATACTGCCTTCGTGATCCTCGAATAGTCGTAAGACAGAACCGCCTGAGAGGCCATCGGCGGGCGTAAAGGCATCGCCGACGCCCTGGTGAAGATGCAACAGGCCCGAGGCCAGGGTCCCGATCCACAGGCCTCCGTCACGATCGCGCAGGAGTCGCCCCCCTTCGCTCGGCTGAAGCGATGCGGGAAGCGGAAACACGATCTCCGTCCGACCTTCTGCGAATCTGCGGATGGCACCCGCCCACGAGACCAGCAACTCGCCGTCGTCGGACTCACTCAAGCCCTGAATTCCATCCAACGCCCGCAGCACGGAGGCCAGCAAGACGCCTGGTACGACGAGGGCTCGTCCTGGCGCGGGTGCCGCGTGCACAATGCCCTGATCCTAGACCTTAGAACACGAACCGCGCGGAAATCTGAGCGGCACGCGGCGTCTGGCGCATGCGTCCCTGGCCATACAGCGGACTGAAGGTCTGGTGCGCTCCGAATTCGAACAGGGTGAACGCATTGTCGTTTGTGAGGTTGAACACATCCAATGCCGTTTCCAGGCGACGGGCGCCGAATCGGACGTCCTTTCCCATTCGCAGGTTCACCGTGTGATTACCCGGCAGGGCGAGTTGGCCCTCGTCGCGCGTCGCATGCGCAAACCGGATCGTCGTCGCCAGCGGATTCGACGCGACGCGGCCGTTCGACAGCGTGACCGTCGGGGGACCGAAGCGCGGATCGGCTGCGCCCAGGCGGGTGACGATCGGACCGGACCAGGGGCCCGACTGGAACGTGTAGTTCGTCGCGAGCACGATGTCCCACGGTGCGCGGTAGATCGCGCCGAGCCGGACGGTGTGATCGATCGTCGTGTTTTGCAGCGCGGTCAGCTGCGCGCTACCTGACAAGCTGTTCTGAGATTCAAACGTGCTCGTCACCGATCCAATCCCCTTGCTGTTGGCGAACGCGTCCGGCTGGATGAACGACGCGGGATCGTTCGGTTGCCAGGTGCCAGCAAGATGACGCCACTGATGCGTATAGCTGGCGATGGCCTGGAAGCGGTCGGTCTGCTTCGTCGCCTGGAGCTCGAGAAACGTATAGACCGGCCAGTTCCAGACGTTGTTCGTGATCGTGAAGATGTCGTTGAACCGCTCGTCGCGATAGCCGGTGAACACGCTGCCGTCGTAGAGGCCATTGATCTCCACCAACGCCGTGCGCTCCCGGAATTCGCGCCGCACCACGCTCGCATCGACGCTCACCTGACCCGGGAGTTGCTGCCGGTAGCCGGCGATCCATTCGTTGGTGTGCGGCTGCTGCCTGGCCTCGTCGAGGACGCGATCGGTCGATTGGGCCGACACGCCGGGCGTGACGAGCGTCGTCTCGAACGTCCCGTCGAGATCGGTGTCGTACAGATCACGGATTCCCGCCAGGTTCGAGCCGGCAGCCTGGGTGGTCTGGGCGAGCACGTCGGCGACGCGCGTCCAGCTCGCGCGAATCGCACGACGGCCGTCGCGCGTGAGCAGGTAATTGACGCCAAACCGCGGCCCGATCTCCGTGCTGCTCTGCGTCTCGACGTTGAACGCCGAATCCTTTCGACCGATGACGTCGACTCTCACGCCCGCGTTCACGGTCAATCGCGGAAGAGGACGCCACGCATCCTGAACATAGGCGGCATAGTCATGGCCGTCGCCCCATCTGAAGGGCACGTCGACGACGTCGTACACCTGACGATGAAATGGGACCACCCCCGACGCAGGATTCGCGGGATCTCGCAATACGACTTCCTCGAGCGCGTATCCGCCGTTGACATAATGCAGCGTGCTGCGCTCGTGGAGCCGGGGTTGGAAATACAGGCCGGCTTGAAGCTCGTGCGACCCGCCGCTCGAATCGCGGAACCACGTGGCGTCGGCCGAGAGCGTCAGCTTGTCCGCCGGCTGATCGACGGTGCTCGCCACGCTGTCGAGGACGACCAGCGTACCCGTGCCGGCGAGGCGGCCGCCGCCAGCGGCAAAGACGCTCTGATGCACGTTTCGCGACGGGCGATCGTCCCGAGGCAAACCTCCACCGATGCCTTTGTTGTTGTAGGACACGCTGCTGCGCGTCGTCAGCGACTGCCCCCACACAGATGACCATCGCAGGCCGGTGCCGATGCCGCCGAAGTCGCGTTTGAGAAACTTCCCTCCCCAGTTCGGAGCCACCGCGTTCTCGGGGCTGTGATCGCGCTGCCAGAACACGTCGAGACGATGCGACGGACTCACCTGGGTCGTGGCCTTGGCAAAGAAGTAACTGGCCTCGGTGTCCATCTCGAGCGGCTCCCACCCCGGCACCAGGGCCCGCAGATTCGCAAGCTGTGTCGGCGTGCGGCTGACACCGAGCGAATTGTTCGTGTAGCGATACGCGCCGAAGAACCACGCCCGATCCTCGAACAGTGGGCCGCCGAGCGATGCATCGGGTTGAACGATCCTGAACGCGGAGCTCGTTCCTCCTGGCGCGTTGTTGCCGTTCCACTCCTCGCCCTGGTAGATGACGCCGGCCACGCCCTTCAACTGGTTCGTGCCGGACTGTGTCACCACGCTCAGAATCGCGCCCGCCCCGATTGGCGTGGACGCATCGATCGCGCCCGTCTTGACCTGTACGTCCTCGATCGCCTCGGTGCTGAGGTTGACGTAGCCGTTCGTGTTCTGCAGCGTGGAGGCGACGTCCGCCCCGTCGATTTGCAGCACCAGCGAGCTGAAGTCGGCGCCATGAAGGTAGTAGAAGTTCTTGCCGGTACCGTTTCCCGAGGTCACGACCCCGGGAACGAGGAGCAGCGAGTCCGCCCAGTCGCGGCGAGTCGTGAGCGGCACGTGACGTTGAAACTCCCCGGCGATGTTGATCGCCTGCACCGCGCTCGACGACTCCAGCATCGGCGTATCGGCTCGCACCGTCGTCGTCTCCGTTTGAGACCCGAGCACCAGGTCGATATCCACGCTGAGGTTCAAGCCGGCACGCGCCACGATGCCGGGGCGGACGAACCGCGCAAAGCCTTGCCGCTCCACCGTCAGCTCGTACTCACCCGGCGGAAGATCGAGGAGCCGGTAGTAGCCCTCTTTGTCGCTCGCGGCGTTGAACGGAACAGGCGTTGCCGGACTCATTGCGCTGATTGTGGTGTATGGCAGCACGGCGCCAGTCGCATCCCGTACGTATCCGCGAATCGAGCCGTTCGTGGATGTCTGACCCGACGCCGGACGCGCCCAGGTACCTGCAATGAAGGCAAGAACGAAGACGGTTGTCAGTCGGCCCATGACGCAGACCCCTGAACCAGAGAGAGATCGCAAAGTCGAGAGCATATCGGGACCGGCGCGCCCGTCACACCCCCGAAACGGGTAAGAGTGCGGTACCCCTTTGGGGGTGTCAGGCCACGATGATTCCGCGCTTGAGGCCGATCGTCACGGCATGCGTCCGATCGTTGGCCCCGAGCTTGGTCAGGATGTTCTTGACGTGCCCCTTCACGGTGTCCTGCGACATCGACAGATGGTCGGCGATCTCCTTGTTCGAGTTGCCGTGCGCGATGAGGCGAAGGACATCGATTTCGCGAGGCGTCAGTGCCTCGTCATTGAAGTGATCGGCCAGTTCTTCGGCAACTTCCTGACCGATGCGCTTGTGGCCCGCGTGCACGGCGCGGATGGTGTCGAGCATTTCCTGCTGGAGCAGGCTCTTCAGTAGAAACGCCTGTGCGCCTGCTTTGAGCGCGCGCATCGCCTGCGCGTCGCCCTTGTACGTCGTCAACACGATGACGCGGGCATCGGGGTATTCGTTGCGAATCGCGATCAGCGCTTCGATGCCATCGATCTCCGGCATCTGGATGTCCATCAGGGTCACGTCCGGCCTGACCTTTCGGAACTGCTGAATCGCCTCGCGGCCGTTCGCCGCCTGCGCCACCATCTCCATGTCGCCCACCTGGTCGATGATCGCTTTGATCCCTTCACGCAGAAGTGGGTGATCGTCCACGGTGAGGACCCGGATCTTCGCCGACGCGCTCATTGGAACTTTGTCTGAGTGTGTACCTGCTGTTCACCTTCGCGCAAGCGATTCGACGGCAGTAGTGTCCGGCTTCAGCCGCACCTTCGCGCAAGCGCACGGTAGTGTCCGGCTTCAGCCGGACCCGCCTTTGGATCCGCACCGTCTGTTTTGCGACAGCGTTGCGTGTGACGGTGCACTGCGACGCAACGTTGCCACCCACCTGCACGGCTTTCCGTTGGCGAGTGGCCGGGACAGGCCGGTCCACGACTTGCACTACGCACTCGCGACCCGCCTTCCGTTGGCGCCATGCGTCAATCCCGCCACGCCGCCCGCTCCGCACGGCTGGTTTCACACGTTGGGCCTCGAAACCAGCCGCCCGCCATCATCGGCCCTCTCTGCCGACCCTCCGCGAAGGTATCGATCAACACCAACGTCCAATAGATACGCGTCCAGGCGCGTGCTCCAATCGCTGGTGCAGGAGGAGTACATGACGAAGACTCGCATGGGCGCGGCGCGCACTGTCCTCGCCGGCCTGTTGCTGCTTGGCGCGATCGGCGGTGCCACGAGCGCACGGGCCCAGACCGTGACGCCGGAAGAGACGACGCGTTCGGTGCAGCGCATGCTCGAGCGGCTGCCGTACTACGGCGTCTTCGACTACATCGTCTTCCGAGTCGATCGCGGCGCGGTCTATCTGGCGGGCTACAGCTTCGAGGGACGGCTGAAGGCGGATGCGGAAATGGCCGCGAAGCGCGCCAGCGGGGTGAGCGAAGTGTCCAACCGGATCGAGGTGCTGCCGGCATCTCAGAACGACGACCGGATCCGCTGGGCAACGTTCTATCGCATTTACACCGATGACTTCCTGTCGCGCTACGCGCCCGGCGGCGTGCAGCAGGTGTGGCGGGAGATCCTCGACGAGCGTCGCTTTCCAGGCATGCAGCCGGTCGGCGTCTACCCGATTCACATCATCGTGAAGAACGGGAGAACCATGCTGCTGGGTGTCGTGGACAACGCCACTGACCGCCAACTCGCCGAAGTACGGGCGCGCGAAGTGACCGGCGTCTTCAACGTGGAGAACAGCCTCGTCGTCAGGGGTGACCGTTGATGCCATTCACGATTCAGGTCAACGGCGCCGCCCACACCGTCGACGTCGACGCAGACACGCCGCTGCTCTGGGTGCTGCGCGACGTGCTCGGTATGTCCGGCACCAAGTTCGGCTGCGGCATCGCGCTGTGCGGCGCCTGCACGGTGCATCTCGACGGCGCCCCGGCCCGCTCGTGCGTCACTCCAGTCGGCAACATCGGCAACAAAGCCGTCACCACCATCGAGGCGGCCGGCGACACGCCGCTGGGAAAAGCGCTGCAGCAGGCCTGGCTCGATCTCGACGTCGTCCAGTGTGGCTACTGTCAGTCCGGTCAGATCATGTCGGCGGCGGCGCTCCTCGCAAAGACGCCCAAGCCGACCGATGCCGACATCGACGCCGTGATGTCGGGCAACGTCTGCCGATGCGGCACCTATCAGCGGATTCGCGCAGCGATTCATCGCGTCTAGGGATTCCACATGACCGAGCGTTCATCCGCAATCGGCCTCGATCGCCGCGGCTTTCTGAAGGCGGGCGCCGCAGCGGGCGGCGGGCTGATGATCGATTTCGCCTTTCCTCTCGCGCTCCGGCCAGCGCTGGCGCAGGTCGCGGCGCCTGCGGCATTCGCGCCGAACGCCTTCATTCGAATCGATCGGCAGAACGTCGTGACGCTCGTCATGCCGATGGTGGAGATGGGCCAGGGGATCTACACAGCGATGGCCATGCTCATTGCCGAGGAGCTCGAAGTTGCCGTCGATCAGGTTCGCCTCGAACACGCTCCGCCAGACGATGCGCTGTATGCCAATTCCATTCTGCACATCCAGACGACGGGTCTCTCGGCATCAATCCGGGCGTTCTGGATGCCGCTGCGCCAGGCGGGCGCCGCCGCACGGACGCTGCTCGTCAACGCTGCTGCGATCGAGTGGAGCGTCGATGCCGCGACGTGCCGCGCGCAGCGCGGCGCCGTGCTGCATGACGCGAGCTCGCGGCGCCTCACCTACGGTCAGCTCGTAGATGCCGCTGCTGGTTTGCCGCTGCCGGCGCGCGAGGGCGTCGTATTGAAACGGCCGGAGGAGTTCACCGTCATCGGCACTCCAGTCAAACGACTGGAGGGTCCGGACAAAGTCAAGGGGCGGACGGCATTCGGTATCGATACCAGGGTGCCGGGTATGAAGATCGCAGCGATTGCGATCTCGCCGGTGATCGGCGGCAAGCCGAAGTCCGTGGACGAAGCCGCGGCACGCGCCGTCAACGGTGTCCGGCAGGTCGTCGTCGTCGACGAGGTCGTCGCCGTCGTCGCCGACCACATGTGGGCAGCCAAGAAGGGACTGAAGGCCGCTGCGATTCAATGGGACGACGGTCCGAATGCGACCCTCGACAGCGCCGCCATCGTTCGCGAGCTCGAGCAGGCGTCGAAGCAGCCAGGTGTCGTCGCACGCGACGAAGGCGATGTCGACAAGGCGCTCGCCGGGGCCGCACTGCGGCTTGACGCCGTGTACCAGCTGCCGTTCCTCGCCCACGCCACGATGGAGCCGATGAACTGCACCGTCGATTGGCGGAAGGATTCCTGCGAGATCTGGGTGGGCACTCAGGCGCCGACGCTGACCCAGGCGATGGTCGCCCAGATCACAGGCCTGCCGAAGGAAGCGGTCACGATCCACAACTACTTCCTCGGTGGCGGCTTCGGCCGGCGGCTCGAGGCGGACGGCACTCTCCTCGCCGTGAAAATCGCCCGGCAGGTCGATGGGCCGGTGAAAGTCGTGTGGAGTCGCGAAGACGACATGCGCCACGACATGTATCGGCCGTACTACTACGACCGTCTCTCGGCAGGACTCGATTCACACGGTGCGCCCGTCGCGTGGACGCATCGCGTCTCAGGCTCATCGATCTTCGCGCGCTACGTGCCGCAGCTGTTCCAGAACGGTCTCGATCCCGATGCGGTAGAAGCAGCGACAGACCCACCATATGAATTGCCCAATATCCGCGTCGACTATGTGCGCGTCGAGCCGACAGGCATCCGGACCGCGTTCTGGCGCGGAGTCGGCGCGACGCACAACGTGTTCGTCGTCGAAAGCTTCATCGACGAGCTCGCCCACGCCGCAAGACAGGATCCGTTGGCCTATCGAAAAAAGCTGATGACCAACCCGCGGGCTCTCGGCGTGCTGACCCTCGCGGCCGACAAGGCAGGCTGGGGACGCGCGCTGCCCGCCCGCTGGGGCCGCGGCATCTCCGTCGAGTTCGCGTTTGGCAGCTACCTGTCACAAGTCGCCGAGGTCGAGGTCGCGACCGACGGTTCGATCAGGGTTCATCGCATCGTCTGCGCCGTGGACTGCGGCATCGCGGTCAACCCGGACACGATCGCGGCGCAAGTCGAAGGCGGCACGCTCTTCGGCCTGACTGCGGCGCTCTATGGATCGATCACGCTGAAGAACGGCCGGGTGGAACAAGGAAATTTTCACGACTATCGGCCGATGCGGATGAACGAGTCGCCGGCCATCGAAACGCATCTGGTGAAGAGCGCGGAATCACCCGGCGGCTTCGGCGAAGCGCCGACGGCGATCGTCGCACCTGCCGTGACCAACGCCATCTTCCATGCGACGGGCACGCGGATACGGACGTTGCCGATCGACAGAGCGCTGCTGAAATCCCGCGCGTAGTTCGAGGAAGACACCATGACGACTCCTTCACGCTGCACGGCGGCGATTGCACTCGTGGCCCTCGCAGCGATCGCGCGAGTGGCGGCCGACGCCGTGCCGCTCAAACCGGTGTCCGCCTTCTCCACGATCCGCGACCAGCGCGAGCGTTCCGTCGCGCTGTTTCTCGAGGCTGCCAAGGTCATTACGAGCCCGCGCTGCATGAACTGTCATCCGGCAACGCGTCAACCGACGCAGGGCGACGATTTGCACGCCCATGTGCCGCCGATGTACGGCGGGCCGGCCGATCACGGAGTCCCGGGACTGCAGTGTGCGTCCTGTCATGGAGCCACGAATGCGCGCACGCTCTCACCTTCGATCGCCAGCATCCCCGGCAATTCGCATTGGGGTCTGGCACCGGCTTCCATGGCCTGGCAGGGCAAATCTCCAAGCGAGATCTGCGCGCAGTTGAAGGAC
>Ga0075421_100010958_pt1 | contig 11222 bp, 8 predicted proteins | sample SoiMetdeltSBSDD5_FD_75292 | JGI IMG/M metagenome (GOLD analysis project Ga0075421, IMG submission 75292) | Bulk soil microbial communities from a Populus tree surrounding site in Tennessee, USA - Soil MetaG P. deltoides SBSDD5 | ecosystem: Environmental > Terrestrial > Soil > Tree plantation...
CTGCTTCATGGATCCGAATCCGTAGCTGGCATCGGCAAAAATGTTCACCTTCTGTTCAGCCGGCAGAAAGTAATAACGCGCAAACGGCGCAAACAAAACAGTGGTGAACGCGTCTTCTCCCTCGTCTTTAATTGAACTTACATTCACACGTAGACCGCCCGCAAGGTTGTTGATGAAAAAGTAGCCCGCATTTGGACTGAACGTAAACGTTGTAGATTTTGTGCTTTCGATGTCTCCGACCTTGCTCGATTCAAAACCTGCAGTGCCGCCAAGCAGCCATTGACCTTTGTTGATCTGGCCAAACGATGTTAAGCTGATACCAAGCACAGAAAAAACAAAAAGAACTTTCTTCATGAAATAATTGTTTTGTGGTGAGATAATACGATGCGCGAAACTAAATTAAAAAGCGCATGTCCGAACACGTTATAAAAATATTTTGCCGCCGGACTCAAAAGTCATCACGAGTTCTGCGTCATGCAGAAAATTCTTCTGAGAAACAATACAAAAAAAGATTTATTTGCTGGTAACCAAAAAAGAAAGCAGGCAACCTCACCAGTTGCCTGCTTTTATTTACTTGTCTGCTGATACATTGTAACGACCGGTTATCCGAGCGAACGTATCCACTCCACCACCTCATCTTTTGTTTTTCCTAATTTTCTTTGAAGACGTCCATAAAGTTCGTCATCCTTACCTTCTTCGTATCGCAGATCATCGTCTGTCAATGAACCGTCGGCTTGTTTTATCTTACCCTTAAGCTCATTCCAGCGGCCTTTTAATTCAAGTTTATCCATAATATTAAAATTTATATATGGATATAAAATAGCGTGCCATCGAAAACTCAAAGAGTCAATTCTTTACAAAACGGCTATCGCTTTTTCCAGGGTTTCATCACCCTGAATATGCAGACGCTGGCGAAGTCGTTGCCTGGTTTTGTGCACACTATCAACCGATATGCCTAGCATGGATGCCATTTGCCGGCCAGTAATATTCAACCGTGTAATGGCGGCCATTCTTTGTTCTGCTGATGTAATATCCGGGGCCATCTGTTTCAGGTTAACGAAAAATCCGGGATAAATCTTTTCGAAAAGTCTCTTGAAATTATTCCAATCATCATCAGTCAATATCGTTTGGTTAGCTATATCCTGCAGCAATTTGCTTTGTTCGCTGCTTACATGTTTGCTTTCAAGTTGTTGATTTAGTTTTTCGACAAGGTTGGTTTTTTCCTTAATGTTCGTGGTGAATATTTCCATCTGCTCCCTGGCTGATTTCAATTCTGCCTCGGCAATTTGGTTTTTAAGTGAATGTTTTAATCTCATCCTATTGATGTACAGGAAAAGAATGACAAACACTAATGTTATAAAAACTATCAAAAAGTTACGTTTCAGATTTTCTGTCCGCCTTTCTTTTTGTAACGCTTTGGTGGCCCTGAAATTATTTTCGTTCTCGATCCTCAGCTGTGTCATTTTCATACTGCTTAGGGTGGCCACTTGCTGGATGGAATCATGCAGGGCCGTATGCAACTGATTATAATGGTAAAAGCTGTCGATGTTCCCTTTGGTACGGTATACTTCGGCGTTTGTCTGGTAAACCAGGTCGAGGAAATCTTTTTGCTGCAAGTAAGAGCCGGCGTTGGAGGTTTCAATCAGTCGTAACGATTGCCTGGCTTTCAGCAGGGCACTGTCCATTTTTCCGTGCTCGAGGTCAATCCTCGCAATGTATTGCAATGACTTTGCGGCATGGGCAGTTTCGCGGGCCTTGTTAAAAGCATAATTGATTTGCAGATGCGGCAACGCTTTTCCGTATTCTTTTTTCTTAAACAAAACGTCTCCGATAAATCCATTATTGATGCCTATCCACACCGAATCATTCACTTTATTGGAAAGCTGTAATGATTTCTCATAATACCAAAGTGCAGAATCCAGCTTAGAAAGCTTTTCGTAGTCCTGACCTATTGTATTGAAAAACCTTGCCCTGAAATAATCCGCCCTGGCACTTGAATCGTCATAAATCTCAATACCCTTACGGGTGTAATAAATGCTTTTGTCGAATTCGTGGCAATGAAAAAGAACCTCACCGATAATTATCCATTTATAATATTGTTCCCGTGCCGGCTGGCCAATGCGATCGTATGTTTCCTGGCCATTAAGGAGGTAAGTGACGGTATATTCCATCTCGCGTATTGATGCCATAAGCGTACCGCACATAAAGTAGGTGAAAGCTATCAGGCTTTCATCATCTGTGTTGAATGCTTCGTTTAATGCTTTCCTGGTGAGAAGAATTAGTTGGGTATGATCATTATCCGGCTGAAAAAGCGACTTCACATTAATGGTAAGGCAATAAAATCTCGCTTTAAAGTAAGCGTTGGAATTATTGCTAACCGACTCAAGACGATGTAAAAACTGGACTGCAGTTGCGCTATCGGTGTTGCTCAATTTCGGAATCAGCATGTAGTAAGCATCATCGTCGTCATCTTTTGTTGACGACAGCATTTCGTGCCAGCCTTTATAATCGTTAATTAATGGTTGGCAAAATGCAGATTGACTGATTTGTAGCAACACAAGGAATACTAACAAGCCGAGGCCATTTGATTTATCACTGATCATGGTTAGGGGAACTGAGGTTGGCTATAGCCGGGTGATTCTGACCTGAAAATAAGGTATATCTGCGACTTTACGAGACTGTCTTCTGTTATCTTATGCAGAGTATTTGATGATGCAATATGAGGTGATTTTTTCGTGTCGTTCGCGAAATTGTTATTACATTAAGTATATTATTAATAGCCATTTGTTTTGACTTTTTCCGTTCGGTAGTACAAATTCTAATCAGATGAAACATCTTGCATTAAACAAATCAAAAAATGTTATCGTCGCAGGAGCTGGAATTGCAGGATTATGTTGTGCGTATGAGTTAATGAAAAAGGGACATGAGGTAACAGTTTTGGAGGCTTCAGGCAGGCATGGTGGGCATGTGTTTACTGTGAGGGATGGATTATCTGATGGATTGTATGCTGATGGTGGTGCTGAACATTTCATTAAACCCGGGTATGAGAGATATTGGGAATATACTAAGGAGTTTAACCTTACGGTACTTCCTTATCCCAGGCGAAAAAACATGATGTATGCAATAGATAAAAAGGCATATACTGATGAGATGCTTGCTGATCCCGCTGTGCTTACAAATTTCGGACTCAATGAACGGGAAATAAAATTCATCCTGCAATTTTCATTTTGGGAGCTCTCCACTCTTTTTATTAAACCTTACCTGGGAAAATTTAAAGAGGAATACCAGCCTTTTGGTATTGGATACGATGATCTGGACAATGTGCCTGTATCAGAAATATATAAAAAAGAAGGTGCATCACCAGGAGCGCTGCGACTTCTTGGAGGTAATGACACGTCGGCGCTTTTTAAGCTTTGGCAGGCAGCGATACTTCAATTCCGCGGGATGCCGATTTATAACAAGAATTGTTTCCGCCTTAAAGGGGGAAATCAGGAATTGCCGGATGCCTTCGCGAAACGGCTGGGCGAACGTGTAAAATTAAATTGTCCGATAAGTTCTATTAAAAATACATCAGACCATGTGGCGGTCACTTATAAAGAGTTTGGACAGGAAGTAGAAATAAAAGCTGATTATCTGGCAAGTTGCCTTCCGATACATGCTTTCCGGAAAATTAGTGTTACTCCTTCGTTTCCCCCTGAAAAACAATATGTGGTTGATAACCTGGCTTATGATTCATATTCTCATTTTATATTTCAAGCTAGCAGTGAATTCTGGATCGAGGATGGATTCAAAAGCATTAATATGCAGTTCGACCATCCCGATATTTCCTTGGTGTGGCAGGTAGCAGATGAAGTAGATACTCATCGGATTATTTTGCTGGCAGTTGGCCCAGGCGGCGTTTCGCCTCAACACGCGCTTACTGCTTTCCGGGAAGCATACCCTGGCAAACACGATACCATCGAACAGGTTTTGGTAAAAGATTGGACGAAGGACGAGTATTCGCGTAACTGTGAGCGATTAAGTTTTCCAATAGGTACGCTGAAGAACTTTTGGCCACATTTGATGACGCCTGTTGGACGCATTCATTTTGCAGGTGCCTATGCTGATAACCTTAATAAAGGTCAGGAGGCGGCAACACGATCCGCAAACCGGGTTGCAAGAGAAATAGATGAGGGCTGAATGAAAAATAAATTTTCAACAATAAGTATCTGTTAAAAATCTCAACTTAAAATGAATACCCTAACCAAAATATCACTGTCGTTGCTTACAATTACGGCAACTTATGGAATAGCTGATGCGCAGCAAATAAAAATGGGAGATTTGATTACCATATGCAATGCAAAGTTGAAAAAGGATGTGAAACCCGACACGTTCCAGGCTTACTTCACTAAAGAATTTGCACCGTCATGGAATAAAGATAAGCCGGGAGAAAGTATTCATTTGTTGATGGCTGATCGGGGTGACCGAAAAGGAGATTTTTTATTGGTGTGCCGGAATAATCCAGCCGATCGAAAGGCTAATTCGCACAGAAGTCCTTTCGCAGACACCCGGCTCTCTGAATTTTTGAGCAAGCCTGATTCATACACCCAATACCAACTCATAGGAGCAGAGAAATTCGATTCTATGCGGTCTGTTGGCATCCTTGGAATTCATTATATAAAAGTAAAACCAGGGCGTTCTAAGGAGTTCGAAAAATTTGTCGTTGAAAAACTTCATCCTGCTGTTGGCCAACTGTTGCCTGATATGCAGTTGCTGTACTACAAGGCTGTTGCAGGCGAGAATCTCGGATCCTACATCACCATTTTTGCGATTGAATCAATAGGTGCAAGAGACAAGTACTGGCCCACGGGCGCTCCTGAAACTGAACTTCTCAAACAAGCCTTCCGCCCATTGAATAATTTAGCCGTGGAACTGGGTCCCTATCTCGTTGAAGGTTCTTACCTGGAGCCCCCGGCTGGCGCCGCCGCTTATTTTGAAAGTAAAGAATGGACCGACTTCGTAAACCAGGGTCTTTAAGCATCTTCTTCTTATAACCTGAAATACTTCGATTATGAAATCGTTTTTCCTCACGTTCACAATGTTGTTCATTGTCTTTGCATTGTTTGCACAGGTTGACAACACACGTGTAAAAATTCCTGCCGGTTTTGTGACTTTATTCAACGGGCACGATCTTACTAATTGGAAAATTCCTGAAGGCGATAATGGTCATTGGAAAGTAATGGACTCTTTGATAGACTATGATGCAGAAAGTGAATCAAAGGGCGACAAGAGCCTGTGGTCCGAAAAATCTTACAAAAATTTTATTCTGTATGTTGATTTTCGTATCAAGACAACGCCGTGGAAAAATACACATGTACCCATTATTTTGCCAAGTGGCCTGCATAAGCTGGATGAAAACGGAAACGAAATAAATATCGTAGTGCCCGACTCCGATTCCGGTATTCTTTTGCGTGGTACAGGAAAATGCCAGGCAAATATCTGGTGCTGGCCAATAGGTTGCGGAGAAGTATATGGATACAGAATGGACACGGCGATGTCGCCGTCCGTACGGCGCGGTGCAACACCTAAAACAAATGCTGATAAAAATATTGGCGAATGGAACACTTTCAAGATCACTTTTAAGGGGAACCGCTTAACAGTAGAACTTAACGGAACCAGGGTAATCGAAAATGCGCTAATGCCCGGAATACCTGCAAGCGGACCGATCGGGTTGCAGCACCATGGAGAAAAACAGAATGGAGATTGGGTTGCGCCGCCTAGTTTGGTTCAATTCAGAAACATTTATATAAAAGAACTCTAACCCAGAAACGGGGGAGCCAGATCCTAAGGGTATATTCAGCATTCCATTCACGATGACGAACAGGAACGCGTGGAGCACAGAGTTTGGTTAGCTTTGGAAAAAGAGGAAACATGCCATTTACGTTTTATCAGATCGCGGGAGACGTTCCGGGAACATCTATTTATATTAATCCGTCGCACGTTGTGCGGGTAGTGCCAAACGGTAGTAATTGCAAAATACACCTTAGTGATAAAACGGTTTACGATGTAGCGCAAACGGCGAGCGTTGTGCAGGGTAAAATTCAAAACTGTTTACAGTAGTTTCGGTAAAATTCAAATTAATTTGATACGCGTGTTCTATAAAGCAGGCATTATTGTCGTGCCGGCGATTTTAGCTGCGCCGGAGAAAAATCATGTGCAATACCTTTTTCAATGCCGATCAACGTGAACAATCCAAGTCCTGCCGCATCGAAGATGAACAACGAAACCGGCAAGTCCCCGATCAATACATCACGGATGGTACCGCCTCCGATCGCCGTAACGAAAGCAATGATGATGACGCCGAATGGATCGAGGTTTTTATCCATTGCCGCAAGTGCACCCGATACCGCAAAAGATAGTACCCGCGGTCTCTAAAAAGAAAATGAAATCCATACCTGAAGGTAGAAACAGCAGTTAACTTCAAGGGACCATGAGTGTTGTAATGACAGTTTAAATTTATTTGTCTGATCATAATCACAACAGCTTCCTTAGCTTTATCACAAATAAAACGGAGTATGAATAGCAACCATCCCGACAGGAGAGTTTAAATCACCCATTTGTTGGAGCCAACCTTTAGGTAAGTTACTACCGCTATTTCCCAAAATCAGTTTTCCGATCAAAGTATATATACAGTAATTTTAGGTTTGTTAAGGCAACATAACTAAATTAAAATGGAACAAAATAATGATCTGTTCTATTCGAGGTTGCCCGTAAATGAAATTTCTCTTAGCGATCTGTTAACAGAGGAACATCTCTTTTATAAGATACCCGGCAACTGGCATGTGATTGTCACTGATATCAAAAATTCCACAGGAGCGATATTGAATGGACTCCATGAAACTGTAAATCTAATTGCAACGGGCTGCATCGTAGCGGTACTAAATATTGCTTATAAGGCTCGCATTTCCGTGCCTTTCTTTTTTGGTGGTGATGGAGCTACATTTATCGTTCCTTCTTCTATCCTCGATGCTTCGATGAAAGCGTTGTTAATACATCGCGAAAATACAACGTCCAGCTTCGGTCTTGATCTTCGTGTTGGACATATTCCGGTGGCAGCGATCTATGAAGAGCATCACAGTATGAACATCACCAAGCTGAAAATTTCTGATCACTTTTCAATTCCTGTATTATTAGGAGATGGCTTAACATATGCTGAAAAAAAAATAAAGGGTCCGGATTATTTTTTTACTACCAGCTCATTGGTAAATGCAGAGCTCGATCTGAGTGGTATGCAATGCAGATGGGACAGGATAAAGCCTCCTGAAAATAATTTTGAGGTGGTCAGCCTGCTGGTTATTGTGCGCGAAGGCATTGAGCAGGCATTCGCTTTTAAGAAAGTTATGGATAGAGTGGATGCAATTTATGGAGCTCCACAAAACAGAAAGCCGATAAGCGTTGCCAAATTAAAATTGAAAGCGACCATTGCAAAAATAGGTATGGAAATGCATGCGCGAATGGGTGGTTTCAGTCCCGTTTATCTTATGACAAACTGGATAAAGACATTGTTAGGTCATCTGTATTTTAAAACAAAAAAAGGGAAAGTGTACTTATATGACCTTGTTGATATGTCCGATACACTTATAATAGATGGAAGGATCAACACGGTTATTTCCGGCACTTCACAGCAAAGGGCTTTATTGGAACAGGCATTAAATGAAATGGAGCGTGACGGGGAAATAATTTATGGTTTGTACGTAAGTAAAGAATCGGTTATGTCGTGCTATGTACGGAACATGAGTGACAACCATATTCATTTTGTAGACGGCGCAGAAGGTGGCTATACAAAGGCGGCAGGTATGATCAAACAAAAAAGCTTGAGGAAGGAAGAAGTAGGGAGCAAATGACATATATTTATCAAACACTCCAACCCAAACCCCCCAAACTGTAGATGCAAAACAAGTTCAACCAACACCCGATTCTAAATCCTGCTTACCTCATTGGAGTACTGCAAGTATGCAACCATTTGTGCCCTTAAGGTTTGTATTTTGAATAATCAAATCCCAAGTATTTGCGAATCCACAATAGACAATTTTTAATAGCCCGACATCCAATAAAAATGCATGAGGATTGGAAAGTCGTAAAATTGAGTCAGGAGTTATTTTTAACCCACTGTCCCAATCTACCATTGGTTGAAGCAAAAGATCAGGACAACAAAGAATGGTTCTTATTAGGAGTCGCTATTCAAACAGAAATAGACAAGAAAAACCCTGCGACAGAAATTGAAAATTCGACAACTGAACAGGTAAAAAAAATCTACAAATCCTGGGCTGGCAGGTGGCTTCTAATTGGGAACGAAGAAATTCATCTCGATTGCTGTGGTCTATTAGGTTGTTTTTACACCACTATTAGCGGTGAAAAGATTGTGTCCAGCAGTTTGTCCATTCTTAACGAACTTGGATCCCCATCTGATGCGATAGTGGAGTTAAAATGGAAATCGGCGGTGGAATGGTGCCCCCTTCCCTATACAAGATTTAGGCAAATAAGAAAATTGCTCCCGAGTCAGACCCTTAACCTGGAAACGTTTGAGATTAAGCCAAGAGAATTCATCAAGGTGGTTCCGAATCTGTCCTATGAAGAGATAAAGGAACAGTTGATTGCCCGATTTACGTGTACGTTGAACAATCTGGCAAGCCTTCAAAAAAAAGTTTTTTTACCTCTTTCTTCAGGAAGGGATTCCAGACTTATTCTTGCCGCGGCCTACCGTTCACGTATAAAGGTCCATACATTCACGCAAGAAAACCCTCTCATCTCCCATGCAGATATGGTGGTGCCGCCCCGTCTGGCGAAGCTTTCGGGTTATAGTCACCAGCACGTAAAGATGAGGAAAAGCTCCTATTCAAAAGTGAAAGAGGAACTATATGATCTCCACACCGGGGAAGACAGTAAAGATGTAGAGCGGGTAAAATTTGCATACGGTCAATGGAGTTTTTGTAAAAGCAATCAAATTGTACTGCGCGGAGGCGTTTTTGACCTAATGAAGGGCACGAACCGCTATCGTAAACTGAAGGACCAAAACGAGTTGAATATAGCCAGCATGTTAAAGCTAAACGGGAACGAAAAAAAATACGAAGCCTATCTTTGGGATGCTTATTCTGAATGGAAGCAATGGGTAGAAGATCATCCATCTGATGGCCTTGACTGGAGAGACCGATTTTATGTTGAACAAAGAGTGGCGGGATGGCTCAGTGCTATTGAGCAATCCCTTGATTTAACTGATATAGAATCTTTTTACATGGCAAACTGTCATCATGTACTCTCTTTGTTTATCAGCATCCCGGATGAAAAAAGACGCACATTCCAATCTTATGAAGACCTTATTTCACTTATGCATCCTTCATTGCTGAAGTACCCTTTCAATCAACGAAATTCAGCCTTTCGGGATGTACAATCCAGATTGAAAAGGTTCAGCAGGTTGACTCTGAAAGAACAATGTAGTAAGGTAATCAAGAAAATTTTCTGACCGTCTGTTCAGTTCAAGTATGCTATATGTCATAATCGAAATGAAGAAATTAGATGACAGTAATGCAGACGTGAGATATTACTGTGATTCCAGACCAAATCTAAATCAGCTTCGGACAAAGGGAATTTGGTCAGACTTTCGTGATTGAAATTTAAAAAAGAACATTTCTACCTTGCTGTTGTTATTAAATTTTATTACTATTAGCCAGCTTTTTTGCTCTAGAAAATGAACAGTAAGAAAAAGATTCTTTTCTTTTTGCTAATTGGAGCAGGCATTTGGTGCTTGCTGGCTTTTATTATAATGCCTCCAACAATACAATTTTGTCTATCCCATAATGTCGGACCTTTTAACCATTCAAAACCACCAAGCTATTACTTAAGCAAATGGTCTCATTTTTCGATCAAACTTAGTTTTCTGATGTTCCTGATCATTGTGTCTTTTTTTCTGTTTGCGCCAGCTAAAATCAACTTCAGAATTATCTTCAATAATTATAAAATAAACCGTTGGATAGTTGCTGTGTGGATCTTAATAGTAGCAACAGCATTCCCAGGTGCCGGCTATATTCTGGAAACGCTCAGCATGTCAGTATTGTTATTGATTTTCGTTCTGTTTTTTGCCAACCTGAAATCATTGCAAACACTGTTCAAGGCAATAAACCCAGGAAAGCGAGTATTTATGGTTACTGTACTAATTCTCCTTCTTTTCGCTCAGATTTCAAGACAGTGGGATTATACATATCCTTTTGTCCATTTCGCCATGTTTACTGACCGTATTAGCTCAAAAGAATTGGTCTATTATGAATATGAGGGTGAATATTGCGATGACGGCTCTACACCCATCAACCCCACAGAAGTATTTCCAGCGTTGAGGCAGCGACGCATAGAACGTAAATTAAGAGGACTTGCAAATACAACATTCAGTACTACCGAAAAAGAAGTGGCAAGAGAAGCCGCTAAGAAGAACTTGCAAGAGACATTACTTTCTATTGGCAACTTATATAATAAGAAGAATAAAAACCAGCATGTTTGTGGCATCAATATGTATAAGCGTTCTTTCAATCTTGACAGTTTTAAGAGTGATCCTTCAATAAAAAAGAGCCTTGTGTTTCAGGTATTCATTTCAAAATGAATTTTGATAATAAATGATGAAAAAGATCTCCCTGGTTCACATTAATAACTCACCTCAGGCATTAGCCTTTCTTCGGATATTAATTTTTGGCTTCTGGCTTCTTTACATCTTCATTGATCCAATTGAAGATCTGTCTTTTTTACCTGTTACTATTTTTGAACCCATTAGCTTTTTTAAGCTCTTGTCAAACGAAATTTTAAGTAAAATTTTAGACTATAATTTTCTTTTTACTTTCAGATGGGCGACCATCATTTTTATTTTGCTTGCCATGGCAGGGGTTCACAGTAACGTCACCGCAAAAATCTCCTGCCTGCTGGTCTTTTTTCACCTTGCCCTGGTTAAATGCTTCAGCCATTTACAACACGCTGAAATGCCTCCCTTATATGTCGCGATGGTATTGGCGGTTTTCCGTTCAGATGATGCTTTTGCCCTACTGCCTTCCAAAAGAAAAAAGCCGGCTTCCCCTGGTGAGTATTCAATGGCAATTCTTTTTATAATGATCATCATTTCTTTCACTTATTTCGAAGTTGGAGTGTACCGCCTGCTTAAATCAGCGCAAGGTATTTTCCTTGACGACTCGATGAAAGTTTGGGCT
>Ga0075421_100010963_pt1 | contig 11220 bp, 4 predicted proteins | sample SoiMetdeltSBSDD5_FD_75292 | JGI IMG/M metagenome (GOLD analysis project Ga0075421, IMG submission 75292) | Bulk soil microbial communities from a Populus tree surrounding site in Tennessee, USA - Soil MetaG P. deltoides SBSDD5 | ecosystem: Environmental > Terrestrial > Soil > Tree plantation...
TGAGCCTAGCAAAGCTTCGCAGGGACAGGATATTTTTCATAACTCTCTCCTATTTTTGGGTTAACGGCTCCCAGAAGTTTTCAGAGCCAACAGATTCGATTACTTCTGCCGACTGCAATCAAAGTTTAGGGGCCAAGTTTCGCCGGCAGCAATTTGAAAACTGACCTCACTTGAACTTGCGAATGTTGGCTGGCCAGGTGAATAGCCATTTGATAACAGGAATAATTCCGATTCTTTTACAGCTATTGTTTTCTGGACATTCGCTCGGTGAGTCTTATCACGGTTATGACTCTCACTTAGCCACCGTGACTTTGAGACGTTGACAGACCAACTCTCATGGTTTGCCTAGCAATCATTATTCCAATAGTTTGGCTTTATTCCACTCTTGCGGCATAGCCATTACTGTCAATACCTTAGTAGCAGTTTTTTTTAAATGATCGCCTAAAGTGCTCGGCTTTTCATACGAAATAATGGATGATTATCTAAATTCTCGTATGTGAGCCTGTGCTCTTTACAAGATTACAGACATAAACAATCAGCCAGGGATAGGGACGTAATGGCGCTCTCCCGTTTGCTGACTCGTAGCGCCGGAATGGAATCCGAGAATCTGGATTTTTGTGCGGTTTTCTGAACGACCATCCGCTGACACCCAAATTTGTTGTCTCAATACAAAGGCTAACCCTTGTATTTCTCGGGAGTTCAGAGCCATAGAGAAATTATCCATAAGTTGGAATAATGATTGCATAAAATTACGAGCTTGGATGGGCTTCCAATCCGCCAGTGTAATCCAAATGTTTTTACAGAGACATTAATAGGTTGTCCCTATTCGCATTGAGACCAAGTAAGTCTGATTTTCAACATCAAGAAGGCGCAACTCGATTTATTGATATTGGAAGGGATCGTTTGCGTTCATTTTGAAAAGACTTGCCGGGTTTCGAATACCCCTAACCTGTGAATTAACTCCGAACCGCTAGACTTTGCTGGCGAGCGCGAGTTAGGCAACGAGGCAATCAATAGTGAAAGGAAAATATAGTATGAAAATATTATCGCGCATTATGCCCGCTACGCTGGCTTTATGTCTGGCGCTCCTCGCAACGAGCGTTGGGGCGCAGACGGCGACGACGGGAACAATTGAAGGGACGGTAATCGACCCTAACGGCGCCGTGGTGCCTGGGGCGACCGTCAGGGTGGCGAGCCCGAATCTGATGCGGGCCCAAACCGCCACCAGTGACAGTCAAGGCCGTTACCGGTTCGCGAATCTCCCGCCGGGGAAATACACAGTGACGGTAGAAGCCACAGGCGGCTTCGCGAAGGCTGAACAGGCCGACCTGACCGTCAACCTGTCGACAATAACCACGGCGGATGTGAAGTTGCTGCCTCAAGGGGCCGCAGCCTCAGTTGAGGTCGTGGCCGGCGCGGCTGGTGTCGACGTGAGCAGTAATACGACTGGGACGAACATCTCGACCGAACAGTTCTCAAACCTCCCGACGCAGCGCACCGTGCAATCGCTTTACACAATCGCGCCGACCGTTACGCGCTCGGGATTGCGCGACGCTTCGGGGCGTGATCGTGACCCGTCAGTTGGCGGTTCCTCCGGCCCGGAGAATAACTACATCCTTGACGGCGTCACCGTCACCGACCCTGGCTTCGGCGGGTCGGGCGCGAATCTGCCTTTTGAGTTCGTGCAAGAAATCGAGATCAAGACAGGCGCTTACGGAGCTGATATCGGCAAGACGACCGGCGGCTTCTTCAACGTCATCACCAAGAGCGGCGGCAACGAGTTTCACGGCGACGCCTTCTTCTTCGGCAATCCGCAAAAGTTCACGCGAGAGACGAAGTTCTTCCCGAAAACCGGCTCCGCGCCGAACGGGTTTTCGGAACTCGACGGCGGCTTCGATCTGGGCGGGCCGATCAAGAAAGATAAGCTCTGGTTTTTCGGCGCCTTCAACCCGCAGCGACGTGAGAATCACTTCCTGACTCAGACATTCCGCCAGGATGTGAGCAACAAGATCACCACGCCGTATTACGCCGGCAAGATCACTTATGGCCTCACCGATAAACATATCCTGACCTTCTCGACCTTCAGCGATTTCACCAAGCAGGAAGGCTTCCTGTTCGGCGGCAGCGGCTTCGGCGCTGACCCGAAGAGCTTCCTCGGCACAATCGAAACCGGCGGCCACAACTATACGGTCCGAATGAACTCGACCTTCTCTCCGAGATTTATCGGTGAGTTCGTCTTCGGCGCCCACTTGCAGAGGGCCAATACAATTCCCCTGAACGACGTTGCCGGAACGGAACTGATCTCCGATAACTTCGCGGTCCTGAACGGCGGGAAGGTGCTCGCGCCGGTCAACACTAACGTCGCCTTCTCTCCGGATTCGAAGACACCGCCTACTATCCTCGCCTACGTCAACGGCACAGGCGGCACTATTGATCGCAATTTCATACGGCAGGGCTTCGGCCTGCGGTCGAACCAAAACCGTGACCGCTATGAATTCGCCATCAGGATGCAGAGCAATATCAAAACGCATGGGTTAAAGTACGGCTTCGAATACGCCAACAACCGTTATCAGATTAACACTCGCTCAACTGGGCCGACGCGCGACTTCGGCGCCACTACCAGTGGCGTCTTCAACGGTTATCGTTTGACCAACAACTTCGTGGTCTGCCAAACGAGCGGCGCCAACATCATCTGCCCGAACGCCGCAACCGCCGCCCGAGCATCCGCGCTGGTCGACGGCGGCGCGCTGGCCGGCAGCGGCATCACGGGCGTCACCCAAGGCACAGTCAACCTGGCCACGATCACAAACCCGTTCTTGATCCTCAGCACCGTTAGAGTGCGTGACTTCCGTCTCAACACGCGAGGCAACGCTGTCGTCACTAATGTCCAGAGCGGTTACATTCAGGATGACTATAAGATCACCCGGACCCTGCAACTCAACCTGGGCTTACGCTGGGACTTCCAGCAGGCCAAGAGCTTCGACACGACCTATATCAAGCTGAACCAGGTCTTCCCGAACACCCAGCCGCGCCTCGGTTTCATCTGGGATTTCACGGGCTCGGGTAAGGGCAAATTCTTCGCAAACTACGCGCGCTTCCTCGAGACGCCGATACCGCTCGACGTCAACGTGCGCGCCGGCGGCAATCTGGTGCAGACCGACTTCAACATCAACGCCAATCGACTGAACGGTCCGGCGGGGACCGGCACAGTCACCGACATCGGAAATCTCGGAGGCGATGCGACGCCTGTTGATCCGGGTCTGAGGCCGCAGACAGTCAATGAATATACGGCCGGCTTCGAATATGAGGTTGTCAGGAACCTGACCCTCGGCGCTCGCGGCATCTACCGGGCGCAGGATAACGTCATTGAGGACGGTTCGTTCGACGACGGCGCCAACTACTTCTTATTCAATCCGGGCCGCAGATATGCGGGTTCGACGGAAGATAAGGCTTGCAGCGACCCGACTATCGGGTGTTTCGGTCGCGCCCGCCGCTACTACCGCGCGCTCGAATTCACGGCAACGAGGCGATTCTCCAAGAACTTCCAGCTTTTCTCCTCCTACGTCTACTCGAGCCTGATCGGTAACTACGAGGGGCTGTTCCGCAACGACAACGGCCAGTCCGACCCGAACATCACTTCGCTGTTCGACCTGGTCAGCTTGCTGAAGAATACCTACGGACGGCTGCCGAACGACCGCCCGCACCAGTTCAAGCTTGACGGCAGTTATCGTTTGCCGTTCAAGCTCACGACCAGCGCTTCATTCCGCGCCTCATCGGGCATTCCTTACGACTCGCTGGTTCCGCATCCGGTCTACGGCAACAACGAAGGCTTCTTCGTGCCACGTGGCACGGCGATCAATCCTATCACCGGCAGTAATCGCACGCCGAGGCAAATTAACTGGGACCTGGGCTTCGCCTATCCGGTCACGTTCAGCGAAGGCAAGGAATTGCGCCTCCAACTCGATTGGTTCAACGTGACCAATCGGCAAAGCGCAATCCGTCAGGACACGACGTTGCGCATCAACAGCGGTTCGTCAGGCGTGCCTCCGGTCGACAACCCGTTCTTCGGCCAGGGTACGATCTTCCAATTCCCGTCGGCGCTCCGCCTAGGCGCCAAGTTCAAATTCTAAACAACACTGCCTGATCCGCTCAGGCGGGTCAGATTTTTTTGACAGGGAGAAGCAAGCTCAAAGACGGCGCTTCTCCCTGTCATTTTTGTGTCGGCTCTGCCGGCGCCTTCTCCTTATTTTGGGCGCCATTGAGCCCGGTCTATATGTGACAGGGGGCGCGGCAATGTTTTTCCTTTTCAGTCAAACCAACACTCACCCTCAACGCTTGAACCTGCTGAAAGCGATTCCTTTTCTGCTCCTGATACTTTCCATCTCGGCCAGCGCGCAAAGCGGCGGCAAGTTCGATCCGTCCGGCACTGGCGGGCAACATACGATTCAGGGGCGTGTTTATTTGCCTTCGCAGCCTCAAGAGGGCTTAATTATCAAGGTTAAAATCGATAGCACTAATTCTACCGGACTTTCCGTTGTCGCCGACGCGGACGGGGCGTTCACTTTCAGAAATCTGGAGGCGGGACCTTACTACCTGACCGTTGACGCCGGCGAGAATTTCGAGGTCTATAAAGATACGATCAATATTGATAGGGAAATAAGCAGAAGCCCGCGCATTCTGACGGTGCCGATTTATTTGCGGTTGAAACCAAATAGTCCACTCAATTCTGGGACGGTTGACGCGATGCTCGCGAGCGTGCCGAAGCCGGCCGTCGAACGCTACAATAAGGCGCGAGAGTTAGCGCGGGCGGGCGACAGCAAGGCGGCCATTGAAGAGTTAAAAGGCGCGATCTCCCTCTACGCCGAATTCGCCCTCGCTTATAACGAGATGGGAGCGCAATATCTGAAACTCGGCCAACTGGAGCAGGCCCTTGAGGCGCTCCGTTCGGCGGTGAAACTCGCGCCGGAAGCCTTCACCCCGCGCCTCAACTACGGCATTGCGCTGTTGAACAAGAAGGAATTTTCCCAGGCTGAAGCGGAATTGCGGCGGGCGTTGAAGAAAAACGACTCGTCGCCGACCGCGCATATGTACTTGGGCATGTCGCTGATCAGCCAGCGAAAGCTCGACGATGCCGAAAAGGAGTTGCAACGCGCCGTCACTATGGGCGGCGAACAGATGGGCCTGGCTCATTATTACCTGGGCGGGCTTTATTGGGGCAGGCGCGACTACAAACGAGCGGCGGATGAATTGGAGACTTACCTGAAACTATCACCCCAAGCCCCTGACGCTGAGCGAGTGCGAAATACAATCAAGGAATTGCGTAGTAAGTAGTCGAGCTAACTGACCGGCGATTTCCGCCGGGCTTTCCTGGCGCCGCAAATGAGCCTCTTATGTCTACTTCAGCCTGATCGGCAACTATGAAGGGTTGTTCCTCAACGACAACAGCCTGTCTGACCCGAAGATCACACCAGCGCTTCGTTGCTTAGGCCAGCGAGTCCTTGCCGGAAACTCGCAGGCATGGATGGGCGGCGCTCCCAGAGGTTAATCCAAGAATCTGAATTCTATTTTTGAGATTTTGAACATGAGATCTCTGAATCAACGATAGTCGAATCGGATTAAATGGACTAATCGTCGCAATTAACCGTAGCGGCGGTCATATCAATTGGGCTGGAATAATATTTGCTTTAACGATTGAAGAAGTGGAAAATATCCAAGCACACGTAAAACCAATGCAATTTGATTCTTATTGATTCAAGTCTTGCTTCCTCTTTTTACGGACTTACGTTTTTTTCGGCTCTCATTGACAAATCTATTCAGCGGATGAGCCGTCTGACTCGGCGACTCAAAAAGTAAACACAATCGAGCCGCTCGGCCAGCGCCGAGTGACTCTTCAATCTCAGGAGGGTTAATCATGAAACGAGTAAGTCCGTTCAGGGCTGGCGCGGTTTCTCTGCTCGCCTCTTTCGCCATCCTACTTTGCTCCTCGGCGCTTGTCCTCGCGCAGGACATCGCGACAAAAGGCGGAATCAGCGGGCGCGTAACGGATAGCGCCGGCGCCGCCATCGCGAACGCTAAAATCACCATTACGGGGCCGACCGGTGATCGCACGGTCACTGCAAACGCCGGGGGCGAGTTCGATTTACAAAACCTGATCCCCGGCGCCTACAAGGTGAAAGTGGAGCAGACCGGCTTCAAGACCATCAACGTGCCCGGCGTCGAAGTCTATGTCGGCAAAACCTCGGCGCTCAAGCTGACGCTCGAACCTGGAAACATCTCCGAGGTCGTCGAGGTAACTGCCGGCGCCGCCGCCGTGGACACGACTAGCACCGCCATCGGATCGAACCTGAGCAATCAACTCTATCAAAACATTCCGTTGCAACGTAGCGTCCAGAGCTTGTTCTACCTGGCTCCCGGCGTAACGGACAGTGTCTCGTCTATGACGGGGAGAGCCAACCCGTCGATCTCCGGCGCTTCAGGCCTGGACAATCTCTACGTTGCCGACGGCGTGAACATCACCGATTCGGCTTTCGGCGGTCTTGGCATCTTCACGCGATCTTATGGCTCGCTAGGCGTGGGCATCAACACGCAATATGTCCAGGAGGTGCAGGTGAAGACCGGCGGCTTCGAGCCGCAATTCGGCCAATCGCAGGGCGGCATTGTTAATATCATCACCAAGTCAGGCACCAACGATTACCATGCCTCTATCTTCGGTTACTTCCAACCCAAGGCGTTCGAGGTGGAACGTCTCCAAGCCGATGATAAAAACTCCAACAAGTTTGGCAAGATTCTCCACCCGGAGAACTATGATACGGGCTTCGACGTGAGCGGCCCGGTACCGGGGTTGAAAGATAAACTGCTCTTCTTCGGCTCGTTCAACCCGTCGATCGTGCGCAACATCGTGCGCGGCGCGGATGGCTCCGGCCTGCAGAGAATCCTCGGGAGAGAAACCCATGAGCGCACCTTTACGAAGAACTACGCCGCTAAAGTGGACTACAACTTGAGCGACAAACACCAGCTCAACTTCTCCATCTTCGGCGATCCGAGCACGACCAATGTGGCGCCGTTTTCAACGCTTAACATCGACAACACGACCGCCAACAGCGCGCTCGATTTCGGCACGCGCAACCTCGCCGTCCGTTACAATGGTTCGCTCAGCTCGACCTGGACGGTGAGCGCTTCGTTCAGCCAGGGCGTGAACCATTTCAATGAGTTCGGTTTCGCCGATTTCAACCAGATCTTGGATCGAACGCAAGTAAAAGATCCTGTCGTTAATCCGACAGGGCGCGGAAACTTTACCGCGATTGGGCGCGGCTTCTTCGAGCCGACCAATGGCACAACCTATCGCGGTAACATTGACACCCAAAAACAAAAGAATCTCTTGGGCAGCCATACTTTTGGCCTCGGCTACCAGTATCAGCGTGGTTTTTATTCCGGGACTCGTGATCGCAGCGGCCCGCATTACGCGGTTCCGGCGAACAATGCGAACGGCACGCTGCCAATTGATCCTATCGCCGTCGGCCAGCGGCTAAATGCCCAATGGTCGCTGCGCCTCCAGGGGGCCAGTTGCACGCTTTGCCCGCTATTAGCCATTCCCGGTGATCAAACTAACATCGGTTTTGGCCAAGGCGTAAGACGCGTTTCATTGCAACAGACTCGCGGTGAATTCGGCGACCCGGTCTTCGACACCCAGTCGAATTATCACGCGGCCTACGCGCAGGACACGTGGAGGATCAATCGCTTTATCACCGGGCTGATCGGCTATCGCTGGGAGCAGGAGCGAGTCATTGGCTCCGCCGGCCCGAGCGGGAAACGACAAGCTTATAGCTTCACCGGTCAATGGTCGCCACGGTTAGGGGCGACAGTTGACCCGTTCGGCAAAGGCAAGACCAAGTTCTATTACAACTTTGGCCGCTTCCACGAATATCTGCCGCTCGACGCGGCTGAGCGTTCGCTTTCTTCCGAGAAGGATTTCACCGGCGGCCGATTTGCGCCAGCCTTCACCACTGACGCTCAGGGTAATCGGCGCGCCATCGTCAATAGCTTCGGCACGGTGAATCCAGTCGTTGACGCGGCGCATTTGGTGTGCGGAGCCAGTGGCGGGATCCCAGTCGACGTAAACACAGGCACGTGCGTCGTTACGGTCTCAGCGCAGGATCCATCCAACCCGATCCTCCCTGGCACGAAGCTGGGCTATACCAACGAACACCTAATTGGTTTCGAGCAGCAGCTGCCGCACAACTTTGTCCTCTCAGTGCGCTATATTGATCGCCGCATCGGTCGGATCATCGAAGACGCTGCGGTAGTGGCGCCTGAAGCGGCGGCGTTCTTCGGTCAGACCTACTTTATCGGCAATGTCAACTCGAAGGTTGACGCGGCGGTCAACCCGATTGGCGTCAAGTTCACGCCGAATATTATTACAGATGATGATGGTAATGACATCGTCACTAACGTGCCGGTTCCGTGCCGGTCTGATCCGGCTGATCCGACGAGTGGTGATTTCGTCAATGGCAGTCTGGGCATCTGCTACCAAGCATTGGGTAAAAACGGAAAGCCCGCAGGCAGTTCCGGCGCGGATGGAGTGCCCGACGGCTTCCCCGACCCCGTTCGCCTCTACAAGGCGGTGGAGATCGAACTCAACAAGCGATTCTCCAATGGCTGGCAGTTGCTTTCCAACTGGCGCATCGCGTCGCTCAGGGGGAACTTTGAAGGCCACTTCCGCAATGACAATGGGCAGACCGATCCGGGCATCAGTTCGCTCTTCGATTTCACGCAGGGTGATTTCAATCTGCTCGGCGATCAGTTCGCAGTCGGGCCGCTCAACACTGATCGGCGTCACATCGTAAACATTTACGCCAACTACCTCATTGGCGGCGCCAAAAACCTCTACCTCAAGCGCATCAGTGGGCTGAACACCGGTTTGGGCGTACACATGGAGACCGGTGTTCCGGTGAGCGAATTCCTCGCTCACCCGGTTTATCTGAACGCCGGTGAGATTCCAGTTGGCGGTCGCGGTAAGTTAGGGCGCACCCCCTTCTTCGCTCAATTCGATCTCCACTTCGACTATCCGTGGAAGATCAACGAGCGAGCGAGGATGACTTTCGTGGCCAATTTCTTCAACGTGACCAACAGTCAAAGGATTCGGGCGATTACCCAGTTCCGCGAGAGCACGGCGGGTCAGAAGAACCCGGATTTCGGGAACCCCGCTTCCTACCGCAATCCGTTCAGCACGACTTTGGGATTGAAGCTCGATTTCTAAGCCGGGTTCACTACAAAACGCATCAAGGGAGGGGATTTCTCCCCTCCCTCTTGTTTTTCCATGTCGGAGGGAACCAGGATGATTCACTCAACGCCCGCAATGCTCGTCATCATCGCCCTGTTGTTCATTCTCGGCCACGCGCCCACTTTCGGTCAGGGGCGGATTTCTTCCGGAGCGCCCAGGACTGGAGGCACGTCAATCTCCGGCGTAGTGCGTTATCAGATCGGAGGACAGCCTGCCGAATTCGTCGTCGTCAGCCTTGAGTCGAACATCGGCGGGGTCATCTCTCAAGTTAGAACCGACCGCTCTGGCAAATTTCGTTTCACCAATGTAGGCCAGGATCAATTCCGTATTGTCGTCCGCCATCCCGGATACAAAGATGTTCAACGCGTCGTTGATCTGAATACTCAGTCCACCGATTACTTGCAGATTCAGCTCGTAGCCGAAGAATTGGACGCCATCCCTCTGCCCAAGAAGACCGTCAACGCAAGCGTCAGCCTCGAGGCGCAAGAGGAGTATGAGAAAGGACGCAAGGCGCTGATCGAAGAGAAGAATCTTCAGGTCGGTATCGCTTCACTGGAAAAGGCAGTGAACCTCGCGCCCGAATATCAAGAGGCCCACTTACTGCTTGGAGCCGCTTATATGGATAACAAGCAAGATGACAAGGCCGAGCGCGAAATGCGCCGCGCTCTGGAGATAAATCCGAAGTCGGCGGCGGCATATTTTGGTTTAGGTGATGTTTTACGGAGACAGGAAAAATACGCCGAGGCCGAAAAAGTTTTACAGGACGGTTTGAAGCTCGAACCGAAATCGCATCGGGGCCATTTCACGCTCGGGCAGGTCTATTTCGCTAAAGGCGACGTCGCCAAGGCGGGGCCGGAAGTCGGGCAGGCGCTGCAACTCAAGCCGGATTACGCCGAAGCCTATCTGCTGGCCGGCAACCTCTTCCTGAAAGCGAGAAACGCCGCCAGCGCGCTTCAGATGTTCGAAGAGTATTTGCGGTTGGAGCCGAAGGGAAATTACGCGGCGCAGACTCGAGAGATGGTCGAGAAGATCAGGAAGGCTATGGCCGAGAAAAAACAGTAGCGAAATCCGGAAATCTGAAAAGCGTTGGTATTTTTGGACTTCCATTCCTCTCCCTATTAATGTCCACAACCTTCCACCTGATGCGCTTGACTTTAAGCAAGCCCAACCTTATAACGCGAGTTTGAATAACCGTTCCCTCACTAACAAGGCCGCACTTTACATTTTAGGCTTTCGATTCCCCCCCTTTCTTAGCCCCGTTTGAGAAATAATCCTTATGGAGGTATCAATGAGAAAACTGTCTTATAAAGCAGCTTTGCTCTGTTTATGCCTTGGGATCAGCGCCGTGGCTCAAACGCAATTCGGTGTCGTCACCGGCCGCGTGTCGGACATCAACGGCGCCCTGATTTCGCGGGCGAAAGTTACGCTGACCAACACGGCGACCAACGTCAAGCAGGAGACGGAGACCACTCCGGACGGGTTATTCATTATCGCCAACGTCGGCGCCGGCAATTACGAGATCGCTGTCCAGAACCAAGGCTTCCGCAAATCTGTTCGGAAGGTCACAGTCGAAGTGGCCCAACGCCTTAACCTGGACTTCTTGATGCAGGTCGGAGCAGTCAATGATGTGGTTACATTCCCCGAAGAAAGCGCGCTGATCAACACAACCACCGGCGCCGTGTCGCGCGCCGTCACCGAGAATGAGATCATCCAGCTGCCGCTGATTACGCGCAATCCCTATGACCTGGTCGGTCTCACGCCCGGCGCCAGCAACACCGGCGTGGTGACGGGCGATACGCGCGGATTGGGTCTGGCCATCGCCGGACAGCGCACCTCGTCGATTAACTTCATGCTCGACGGCGGCGCCAACAACGACACTTTCAACGCCAGCGTGGGCCAGACTGTGCCGCTCGACGCGGTGCAGGAGTTCCGCGTCCAGA
>Ga0075421_100010964_pt1 | contig 11220 bp, 10 predicted proteins | sample SoiMetdeltSBSDD5_FD_75292 | JGI IMG/M metagenome (GOLD analysis project Ga0075421, IMG submission 75292) | Bulk soil microbial communities from a Populus tree surrounding site in Tennessee, USA - Soil MetaG P. deltoides SBSDD5 | ecosystem: Environmental > Terrestrial > Soil > Tree plantation...
CCGCTCCCTGATGCGTTGGCGCGCGCGCGTATGGCTGCCGACCGGTCGGTCGGACTCGATCCCTCGTGCCAGCAAGGTTGGCGTCAACTGGCCATACGCAGTCATTTCGACCGCGACCTCGCAGGATTGCGTATGGCGGCCGAACGCACGATTGAGCTCAATCCGTTGAGCACCGCCGCCGCGTATATGGGGACGCTTCTTGCCACCGCCGGGGACTGGGATCGCGGGATCGATCTGATCCGGCGCGCCATCGAGCTACATCCCCACCACTACAGCGCGCTCTATCATTGTCTCTGTATCGATCACTATCGCCGCGGGGAGTACGACGACGCCCTGGCGCAGATGAAGCGGTCGACTCTGTCGAATTTCGTTGGCACACCCATTCTGATCGCCGCAGCCGCCGGCCAGCTGCACAATGTCACTGAGGCGAGAGCGGCCTTCGACGCTCTGAGGCGCACGCATCCCACATATGCTGACCCCGACAAGGCCCGGTCCTACATTGCCAAATGGACCTGGGACGAGGTGATTGTCGACCAACTGGTCGACGGGTTCCTGAAAGCTAAGGCGCTCGTCGACGAGCCCGAGTAGTCCCGCTTCATCACCCGCACATCGAGCTCCAGTCAGCACCGAGCTCCCTCGCCGCATCGGCCAGGCTGACGCAGCGTGGGTGTCCGCCACCTGACGCGAAGGCAATAGAATCTCAGCATGACATCCCTTCGCATCGTCGTTGTCGCGACGGCGTTGTCCGTCGTTGCGACGGGCATGGCCGCGACCGCCCAGAACGGCCGCGGCGAACACTGGGTTGGTACGTGGGCCACGGCCACCGTGCCACGCCCGCAGGGCGTGCCCGGTGCGGCGCCAGGCCGAGGCCCGGCTCCCCTCAACTTCAACAATCAGACGCTGCGTCAGGTCGTTCACGTCAGTCTCGGCGGCAGCCGCGTGCGCGTTGTCCTGAGCAACGCGTTCGGCTCGTCACCTCTGACCGTCGGTGCCGCAAGCGTTGCGCAGCGGCAGAAGGATTCGGCGATCGCCGCCGGATCGAGTCGCCCCCTGTCATTCAGCGGCAGTCCGACGACGATTGTCGCCGCCGGCGCGATCGCCATCAGCGATCCTGTCAGCCTGACCGTGCCGGCCCTATCCGATCTCGCGATCGACATATTTCTTCCAGGCGACACCGCCGCTTCGACCTCACCGCTGACGACGCACAACGCCGCGCTGCAGACCAACTATGTGTCCGCAACCGGCAACCACGCCGGCGCAGCCAACTTTCCTGTGTCAGCCACGACGCAGTCGTGGTTCTTCCTGTCAGCCGTCGAAGTGACGGCGCCCTCACAGGTCGGAGCCATCGTCGCGTTTGGCGATTCGATCACCGACGGCACGTTGTCGACTCCCGACACCAACAACCGTTGGCCGGATCATCTGGCACGGCGTGTCATGGGGTCGGGCGGCGGCGGAAGAGCGCAGCCGATCGGCGTCCTCAACAAAGGCATCGCCGGCAATCGCGTGCTGAGCGAAGTCGTGGGCCCAAGCGCGCTGGCGCGTTTCGACCGCGATGTCCTGGCACAGAGTGGAGTCACGCACATCATCGTCCTCGTGGGCATCAACGACCTGGGGCTCGCAGACAACGCGCAGTTGCCGTCGGCAGCCTCGATCCTCGCAGGTCACCGGCAGATCGTCGAGCGCGCGCGCACGCACGGCATCAAAGTGATCGCCGGTACATTCCTGCCGTTCGAAGGCACGAACCTCGGAGCGATTGCGCCGAACTATTACTCCACGGAGAAGGACTCGCTCCGCCGGGAGATCAACGAGGTCATCCGCCGCGGCACGGGATATGACGGCGTGATCGATTTCGAAGCGGCCGTGCGTGACCCCGGGCATCCGCTGCAGCTGCTGGCGAAGTTCAAGGGCAGCGACAATCTGCATTTGAGCGACGACGGCTACCAGGCGATGGCCAACGCCGTGAACCTGGCGCTCTTGCGACGGTAGCGGCAGACATTCCTCTCTGCAGTGCAACGCGTCGCGGCCGCTGTCTCGAGGGCGGGCACGCGAGGTCGTAGTGGGCCGCTACGATCCCGCCTGCGTTATCTCGAACGAAAGACCCATCACGATGATCTCCGCCGTTCGAGGAGGTCCGGTGTTCGGACCCGCCTGCCAGGAAATCGAGCTGGACCCCATCCCACCAGACCCGCCGGAGGTCACCACAATCCATGACGAGGTCACACCGACCTTCCAGGCACAGTCGCTCGCGGTCGACACGCTGATCGAGCCGCCACCGCCAGAAGCGGCAAGCGTCGCACCACCGGGATCGAGACTGTAGCGGCACGTCGCCGGGTCGCGCGTCTGTGTGATCGAGACGGTCGTGAAACCGACCGTGACCGTTCCAGCCCGCGCGAGTCCCCCGCCATTCGAGGCCACGTTTACCATCACGGAGCCGTTGCCGCTGCCGCTCGCGCCCGACGCGATCGTGATCCATGGCGCGTTTGCAGTGGAGCTCCATGAACAGTCGCTGTCGGTAGACACGCTCATCGAGACACTGCCGCCCGTGTAGCCGAAAGAGCCGCCATTTGGATTGAGTGTGTAACGGCACGTGGCCGGATCGCGCGCCTGTGTCACGGTCACAGTCGTCGAAGCCACTCTCACCGTTCCGGTCCTGGCAAGACCGCTGTTCGCGGCCACGCTGAACGTTGCGGCGCCGTTGCCGCTGCCGCTCGCGCCCGACGTAATCGTGATCCAGGACGCATTGCTCTGTGCGGTCCAGGTGCAACCATTGGGGGCAGACACCGACACCGATGCTCCGGTGCCGCCTCCAAACGGGAACGACTGTGATTGTGCGTTCACCGTGTACGAACACGATGGCCCCGGGCCTGGCGCAGGCGGTGACGGAGGCGCGGGTGGTGTTGGTGTGGGGGTCGGCCCTGGTGGCGACGGCGTCGGGGCATCTCCTGGCGCCTGCGTCACCGCGAACGGCTGGTCGGCGATCGTCATCGTTCCTGTTCTCGCGCCTTGCGAGTTCGGTGCGACTCGGAACTCGAGCGTGCCGCTCCCATCGCCGCTGGCCGGCGACACGACCGTGATCCAGGAGGCATTGCTCCTGGCAGTCCACCCACAGCCCTGGATGCCGGTCACCGTCACCGTTCCCGTACCGCCGCGGTTACCGAACTCCTGATTCGTCGACGCAATCGTGAACCGGCACGTCGCCGCTTCCTGTCGAACTTGAACACGGGCGTCGTTGACAACGATCTCGGCTTGCCGCTCAGCTCGCTGTGGATTGGGAGCGACTGTGAAGGCCACCTGACCGTTGCCTTGCCCCGAGCTCGGTGTCAGGGCCGATATCCAGCTGACCTGAGTCGACGCCGTCCATCCACATTCCTGCCGCGTTGTAATAGTGACTATGCCGCTCCCGCCATTCGCAGAAATGCTCGAGGCCGACAGGCTGACATCACACTTGACTGGCGATGGCCCTGCCGACACCGTCGAAGAAGACTCACAGCCGCTGACGCTGATCGTGAGGAAAATCGCAATGAGCCACCATGCGAGCAGACGCCGACCGACCGGTCGCCGATGGCAACACGCAACCCGCGGGCTCACGGGACAAAGTCGTGATCACACCGCGTGCCATCCCTGGACCTCGTGCTCGAGGTCAAGTGGCACGAAGGCGGCGCGGCCGCGAACCCACCTCGGCAATGCCAAGTCGAGGCGTCTGGGGGCGTTATGGTCTCAAGCTGTGGCTCTTGAAGAACAGCCACATGACCGTGGTCGTGTCGACTTCATCCTTCGTCCATCGGTGGCCGAGGCCGTCGATGCGAATCATGCGGACCTCGGTGCCATTGGCGCACCCTTCGTAGCGCATCGTGGAAAGCGGACCGGGAGGATCGTCGAGGATCACCTTCGCTTTGCATGAGTTGTGATGCGCCCAACTCGAGAGGGCGTCGGGCACGCTCTCCTCCCACTCGGCCCCTCGCCCGGGCGCGTGCCCGTCGTAGGGGTTCTGCGGATCGGCGAGGCCGTGAAATGTCAGCACTGGAATGGGACGACCGGTGCACGGGCCTGGGAAGCGAAGCCCGGAGACCGGTGCAATCGCCGCGAGGCGCGATCCGAGCTTGCAGCCGAGTAGCGACGACATCCGTCCGCCACCAGAGAACCCGGTGACATACACACGCGACTCATCCATACAGACCTGCTTCGACACATGATCGATCACGTCGCTGACGTACGCGACGTCGTCAGCGCGGCTCTCCTGTATGGGCACATTCCAGCGGGCGTTCTCGGCTTCGAGCGTTGCCACGAGGAACCGCTCCCTGGCGCTCACTGTCTCGAGGCCGCTGTTGGCAGCTTGCCCGGCTGCATTTCCGCCGCTGCCGTGCAGATCGAGCACCAGCGGCAGGCGTTGACGCCCGTCGTACCCGGGCGGGACGAAGAGCCTGTAGGCACGCTGGCGCTGTCCCGAGGTGAGCTGTTGCGACGAAACGCCCGCTGCGTGAGGCAGATTGCAGGATGCGGCCGGCGGCGTAGAGCCTTGCGCATGCGCGGTCGAGACGCACAGCACCACGAGCAGGGAACACATCAGCAGATTTCTCATCGCCAACCTCTGACGGAAATAGCCAGCGAGGCTCGAATGGTCACGAATCCAGGTGGTCAAGACGGGCTATCGGCCGGTCAACACGGCGTGGTGAATATTAGCCCGGAGGTAGATCCATTGCGCTAGAATGCCGCGCCATGCCAGGCGGGCGTTGCCAAAGAGCCGCCAACCAGCCAGGGAGCTCTGCCCCCTTCGAGGTCGCATAACGGGCGAAGAAAGTTCGAGGAGGACGCCTATGGATCGCGTCAGACGGAAGATATTGAAGGCGGGCGCCGCCGCGACGGCGATGGCCACAGCGTCCCGCGTGTTGGCTCAGCAGACGGGGCAAGGAGGGGCGGCCATGGCGTTCTATGAAAGAGGTCCCGTTCGCATCCACTACGAACAGGCGGGCAAGGGATTTCCGTTGCTGCTCATCGCCGGCGGCGGACTGAACTCGTCGATCGCCGGCTTGAAACGCGGCGATCCCTTCGACCCGATTTCGGAATTCAAGGGAGAGTACCGCTGCATCGCCGCGGACCTGCGCAACGCCACTGGCGGCGAGTCGTCGGGCCCGCTCGAGATCGATCGACCGTGGGACGCATACACCGACGACCACATCGGTCTGATGGATCACCTGCGCATCGACAAGTTCATGGTGATGGGTTTCTGTATTGGTGGTCCCTTCATCTGGAACCTCCTCGAGCGCGCACCCAACCGTGTGGTCGCTGCCGTGCTGGCGCAGCCGAGCGGGTCACGTCCGGAGATGCGCGATCTCTTTTACGACAACAACATAAAGGGTTGGGGTCCCGAACTGATCAAGCGTCGACCTGAGATCACGATGGCGATGGTCGACCAGTTTCTGACGAAGATGTACCGCACGAACCCTGACTTCGTCTTTACCGTCACACGCGATTTCGTGCGCAAGTGCCAGACGCCTGTTCTGATTCTGCCGGACGACATCCCGGCACACCCGTACGCCGTTGCCATGGAAGCGGCCATGCTCGCGCCGAAAGCCGAAGTGAGCATATTCCCGTGGAAGGAGCCCAAGGAGCGGATTCCTCTGGCAGTGCGCCAGATTCGTTCCTTCCTGCGAGCACATCGGCCTCCGTCTACGTAAAGCGGCACTGTCAGGACGCTCCCACGACTTCTGGCGCGTGGGTCTCCCACCAGTGCCGTGCTCGCTCGTTGGTCCATGGGGATTCACATCGCACTTCCGCCAGCTGGGAATCGAGCTGGAGTGCCGACGAGGGTCGCCTGGTGGGGTCTTTCTCGAGGCAGGTCATGAGAATGGCCTCGAGCCGTTTGGGAATCGACAGCTCCGATCTCTCAGAGGGCGGGACAGGGCGCGTTTGCACATGGTGTACGAGCATCTGCGCGGGGGTCGCCGCCTCGAACAGCGTGTGGCCCGTGAGTAACCAGTAGGCGGCGCACGCCAATGAGTACAGGTCAGCGCGACCGTCGACGCGCTTCTCGCCGAGCACGATTTCCGGGGGCATGAACGCGGGCGTTCCCTGCACGATGTCCGGGTTCGAGAGCAGCGTCGCATCAGGCGAGGACTGTTCCTTGACCACGCCAAAATCCAGGATCTTGAGGTAGTCGTATTCCGTTCCCAACCGCGTCACGAACAAGTTGGCTGGCTTGATATCTCGATGCACCATCCCCCGCTCGTGTGCCTCAGCAAGCGACCGGCACGCCTGGCGCAAGATCACGAGCACGCGCTCGGCTGGCTGGGGTCCGAAACGTGTCACCACCCGGTGGAGATCGAGTCCCTCCAGATACTCCATCACGTAATAGAAACTTCCGCTCTCGTTGACGCCGAAATCGTACAGCTGCACCGTGTGCGGCGACCGCAGCGCGGCGGTGACGTGTGCTTCGCGCTCGAAACGTCGCACCAACTGATCGCGTGCCGCGCCTGGCGCAACATCGTGGCGAATCAGCTTGACGGCCGCAGGACGGACGAGGAATCGGTGCCGGGCGAGCCAGATCTCGCCCATCCCGCCTGAGCCAAGCGGGCTGACGAGGCGGTAGCTTCCGACGGCGAGCGCTTCGTTCAACTGCTCAGCGTCGAGCTCGAGTACTGTGCTCTTGCAAACGAGAACCGCCCGCTCCAGCACCGTTGTGAGCTCACGGATGTTTCCGGGCCAGGTATACGCTTCCAGCCTGCGCAGCGAATCGGGCGACACCTCGTCGATCACCTTTCCCAGCCGACGGGCATGTCGCCGCACGAAATGATCGACGAGCGTCGGTATGTCCTCCCGCCGGTCGACGAGCGGAGGCACACTGACGCGGTTCGCGGCGAGCAATTGGAAGAGCGGCAGGAAACCGCCAGGCGGAGGCTGACGCATGTCATGCGTGGTCGATGCGATTAGTCGCACGGCAGGTCCGCCGGACTCACTGCGCGAAGAACGGTTTTTTTCCAACGTGGCGTGAACAGCGTGCTGCAGATCTGACGGCAGCTCGTGCACCGCATCCAGAAACACGGTACCGCCTGATGCGAGTTCAAAGCTGCTCGCGATGAGCGGCGTCTCCGCATCGCCTTTCGCCGCCTCTGTCGGCTCGGCGGAGTGTCGATATTGAGTGGTCAGCTCGCCGCATCTCACGAAGATGAATGCACCGGGGCGACCCGACGCGTCATGTACGGCACGCGCGACGGCTTCCTTGCCAGAGCCGGCAGGACCGGTCAGCAGAAGCGGCTCGAGCGATCTGGCCTGACGAGCGATGGCATCGCGCAATCCGCGGACGGACGCGCTTGTGCCGAGCAGGGGGCCCTCCACGCGACTGCGCGCTTCGCTGAGGAGCGCCTGCGCGACGCGCAATTCACGCTCGAGCGCCGCCGTTCGCTCGGCGACCCGAGCCTCGAGCGACACGTTGGCCTCTTGCAGCGCGGCGGCGGCGACTCGTCGCTCCTCGTACAGCCGTGCATTGTGAATCGCACTCGCGATCTGGTTGGCGACGATCGACACGAGGTCGCGCTCGTGCTCGCCGAACGAGCGAGGCAGCGGGCTCTCGATCGAGAACACCCCGATGAGATCGTCGCGAATGAGCAACGGAATGGCGATCTGGCTCTCGGCGTTGGGAAGTCCGGGCACGGGAATCGCGTCGCCAAGCTGTCCACGCCGATCGGACTTTTCCATCTCGCGACGCTGTGCCGCGGCGTAGGCGCGCTGCTGGCCCAGGTTGCTCACGTGCATCATCTGGCGCTTCCGCGCCACCACTCCGATCACGCCGGTCCCGACCGGGACGCGTCCGCCGACTGCCTGGTTTTCGTAGCCGCGGCTTGCGATGACTTTCAACGTCTTGTTGTCGGGCTCGAGCAGGAGGATGTTGGCGTGGTGAAACTCGAACAGCTCGTCCATCGTTCGCAGCGCGATGTCGCAGATTTCGTCGAGGTCGAGGGTGGAATTGATGTCAGCGGAGACGCGCTGCAGGATTCGGACTTCGGCCGTCTTGCGTTCAAGTTCCGTGCTCATCCGGGGTGCTGCACCTTCTCCACGGAGAGCACACGGTAGATATCTGCTGCACGGAGCTTGAAGATGCCGGACATGCCGGTCATCGAGGCGATGGCCTCGATCTGCATGTCCATCGCGTCAAAGACAGGTCCCTCGGTTTCGGACCGCTCGAATGCGAGCTGCAGCGCCCAGTGCGAATTCCCCACGATATCGAAGACGCACACGAAGGCGCGAGGGTTCTCTCGGACGTTGCGGATGGTCTTGCTGAAGAACTGAAACGAGAGCGCCGCGTGCGTCTCGTCAACGTAGTAGACCTGTGAAATGACGGTAGTATTTGGTTTCCCATCGGCCGAGCATGTCACCATGACGCCCGGCGTTCCGTTCTCGAGCACAGGGCGTATTTCCGGTGGAAGGCGGGTCATCGGCATCTCATCGTTCCGTCGGTGGGATGAGGCGGGTCCCCGCACCTGGCCCCGGGGTCTGCAAATAAATCTCGAGCACCTCGAACTCGACAGCCAGCGATGGCGGAGACACGAACGCGTTCAGAACGTGTTCGGGGGCGTCGGTGTACATCGGCCTGAGGCTCTTCACGAAGCGCCTGCGGGCGCGATCCACGACCTCGACGTCATCGTCCTGTATTCCACGATGGTGCAGATAGCGGCCCTTGAACTGGTACGTCTCGTGTGACGGGAACTCCTCCACCGTGACGGCCAGCTCTCCATTCTGCTGTAGTGACTCCAGCAGCGTCGTGAGGAACTCGTCTGGCAGCAAGATCGTCATCGTGCGCTGATCGGCGCCGACGCGCCAGCCGCACACGCGATGCCCGAACGGCACGAGATCGCGATCGCGACTGCCGACAAACGCGAGGTTGGCGTGCTCCAAGAAGCGAATGAGCTTTCCCGGAATCAAGATGTCTCAGGCTATGAAATACGTTCCTCAGGGGTCAAGCGGTCACGTTTCTGGCGGGTCGATCTCGCTACTGCGGTTCGATGCGCAGAAGCGCGCCGTCGTCCTCGTCGGTCAGCAGATACAGCAATCCATCCGGCCCTTGTCTCACCTCGCGAATGCGCTGCCTCAATTCGGTCAGCATCGATTCGCGGCGCAACTCCTCCGTCTTCGCATTGAACACGATTCGCTCCAGGTGGCCGGTCCCGGCGATTCCGCCCGTGCGCATGCTGCCGACGAAGACGTTGCCCTTCCATGCCGGAAAGCGGTCGCCGGTGTAGACCGCCATTCCGGCCGCTGCGATCTGCGGAAGCCAGGCGACGAGCGGCGACTCCATCCCTTCTCGCGTTGGATGCTCGGAGATGCGCGGGCCAGGATAGTCACGTCCGAAGCTGACGATGGGCCAACCGTAATTGCGGCCAGGCAGAATGACGTTGATTTCGTCACCACCGTTGGGACCGTTCTCGTTGTTCCACAGCGCTCCCGTCTCCGGGTGAACGATCAGGGCCAGTGTGTTGCGGTGACCGAGCGTGTAGATTTCCGGTCGATAGCCGGCACGACCGACGAACGGATTGTCCGGCGGAACCGAGCCATCGTCGCGGAGCCGCAGGATCTTGCCGCGCAGGCTCGCGGGGTCCTGTGCGACCTTGCCGATATTGCCGCCGGTCGAGAAATAGGCCATGCCGTCGCGCCCGAAGGCGACGCGACCGTTCAGTCCCCCATTGCCTTCATACGCGTCTGGCACCACCAGATCGCGCACGTCGGTGAGCGCGTGGCCTTCGAGTCGACCTCGCGCAAGTGAGGGGGTTCCTTTGCCGTTCTCGACGGGCTTGGTGTAGGTGAAGTAAACCAGCCGATTGTCGACGAATCGGGGATGGAGCGCGACGTCCATCAACCCGCCGTTGCCGTCGGTCCTCACGCGAGGCACGCCGGCGATCGGCATCGGATCGAGCTCAAAGCCGTCTTGACCGCCGGGTGCGGCCCGCTCGCGGGCCGCACTGGCCAGTGCTGCTTCGTCGGGTCGCTCCGCGACCCGACCTTGGCGAAGGCGGTTCCGCACGTACCGGAGCCGACCTGGACGTTCCGCGATCAGCAAAGTCCCGTCCGGCAGGAAGGCAATGCTCCACGGATGAGAGAGACCTCTGGTGACGACGGTTACGCGGATCTTGGATTGTTCAGCGGTATCGAACACAAACGGTCCGGCACCCAACGGAGGTACAGGGACTCCGATTTGCTGCTGAGCATGGGCGCCCACGCTGACGAAGACGAACATGATCCAACGAACGAGGGGACGGCTCGTCATGCGAGTCTCCAGGAGAGAGAGTCGTGCATCGCGAGTATACGGCGATCCAACGCGACAAGCGCGCTCACTTCACGAGACATTTCGCCACTGAACGCGCGATGCAGCGACTGCACTTCACTGTCGGTCCAGGCGAACGAGGCAATGTCGTCCGTGATCTCGAACAGCCTGCGCGAGAGATCGTGCCGCGTCGTCTCGTAGTCTTCAAGAGCTCCCGACGTCCCCCGCACGATCGCGCGCGCCAGCAGCTCGGCATCGCGCAACGCGTCCGTGATGCCGTGCGCCGTGAGTGGGTCCTTGAAATACGCGGCGTCGCCGACGAGCGCCCATCCGGGCCCGATGCCGCGCCTGATGAAGCCGACCTGTCCGCCACACCCACGCACAGGCTCCACGCGGCGCGCTCCATCGAGCCGCGCGTCGAAGATTGCCGAGACCTCGTGAATCAACCGACGGTATGACGATACGGGGTTACCCGGGACCTCAGCGCGGAAGCGTCTCGACGGCACCGACGCGAACACACACGTGGCGCCGTGGTTGGTGGGGATAGCACCGATACTCGCGCCCGTCAGGAATCGCCAGTAGTACCCATCCACTGGCATGTTTTCCCAGTAGCTGTAAAGGACTCCCGCCGAGTGCCGGCCCTCGACCACACGGGCCACACCGACGCGCTGCGCGATCGTCGAGTGCAGTCCGTCGGCGCCGACGACGATGTCGGCTTCGATGCTGTGACGTGTGCCGCCCGTGATGGCAGTGATCCCCCGCACCCGCCCGCGCTGATCGACGATCACGCCGTCAACGCGAACACCGTATCTGACCTCTGCCCCGCTGTTGGCGGCGGCATCGACGAGGGTCCGGTCCAGCAGCGCCCGCCGTGGCGCGTACAACCCGCTGACACCAAATTTGGGCTCGATTGGCACAGTGACGTCGTGCTCGCGGTAGCTGAACGTCGTGGAGTGCACCGGCGGCGT
>Ga0075421_100010965_pt1 | contig 11219 bp, 9 predicted proteins | sample SoiMetdeltSBSDD5_FD_75292 | JGI IMG/M metagenome (GOLD analysis project Ga0075421, IMG submission 75292) | Bulk soil microbial communities from a Populus tree surrounding site in Tennessee, USA - Soil MetaG P. deltoides SBSDD5 | ecosystem: Environmental > Terrestrial > Soil > Tree plantation...
GAAGCTGAAGGGCGCAGCCGCATCCGCCAACGACGTTTCGAGACCGCCATTGGCGTAGAAGAGATCGACGCGGTAGCCCGCGGGATCGACGATCGTTTTTCCACCGGTGATCGTTTTCACTGTCGCTGTGACGGTTCCCCCGGTTGCCGGCGCTGCCGGCGGATAGACGATGTCGTCGGCATTGCCGGCGATGCCGTCGGGTCCGGCGCTGCGAACCTGTCCGGATGCCGCGCCCGCATAGGCACGTCCGAACGCGTCGGTCAGATAATCGTTTGCCGTCGTACCGATGTTGACATAGGGACCGCGCCATCCCATCCCGATACCGCGCGTCGTGCTCGTCGTATAGACGGGCAGGCTGCCTCGCTGCGCCAGCTCGGCAAACGAGGTTGGCAGCCGGCCCAGATCGCCGACGAAACCGAATTGGCTCTCAGCCGGCTTCCCTACCATCCCGTCGTACAGCGCCTGCGCTTCGGCCCGCGTCTCCTCGATACGACCATCCATGATGCGCTGAACGACCGATGGCGTCACCGCGGCAACCAGAATACCGATGACGGCGATGACCACCACCAGCTCGAGCAGCGTGAACCCACCGCTTGAGAGGCGCATCGGTCGTTGGGCGTTGCTCAACGGATTCCTCGCAGCAGCTGGAAGAGCGGCAGATAGAAGGCTAGCGCCATCAGCACGAACGTGCCAGCCAGCAGCACCAGCATGATCGGGCCGAACAGCGTCAGCGAGCGCTTGATGGTCTGGTCCACCTCTCGATCGAAATAGCGGCGCACGTCCTCGAGCGATTTCGCCATGCGGCCGGTGCGCTCACCAAGTGCCAGCATCTGGATCACGATCGGCGGAAACTCTCCAACCGCCTTCAGGGCGCGCGACAGCGACTCGCCGGCCATGACTCGTTGGACCGCCAGATCGAAGCGCTGCGACAGATAGGCATTGCCAATCAGCCGGCCGACCAGCGAGAGCGACGGCGCCATTTCGAGCCCGGCGCTGTGCAGCGAGGCAAAGTAGCGCGCGAAGCGCGAGAGCGCGATCTTGCGGCGCAGCTCGCCGACGACCGGAATCCCAAGCGACACACGCGACAGCCGCACGGCGCCGCTCCTGGTCTGACCCCACAACCGCAACGACACGACGACTGCAACGAGGCTGCTCGCCATCACCGGCCAGTATGTGCGCATGAACGCCGACACCGTCATGACGATGCGCGTCGGCAGTGGCAGCTCGATTTGCGCGTTCAGCCGCTCGTAGACCTGCAGGAACCGCGGGATGGTGAATCCAACCAGCACGATCGACAGCACGCCCAGCATGAAGATGACGAGCGTTGGATAGGTGGCCACTTCACGGATGCGGCCGTTCAACTCGGCCTGCCACTCGAGCTGCGCAACGAGATCGTCGAGTGCCTGATCGATCTTGCCGGTGGCTTCTCCGGCTTTGACGATGTTGATGTAGAGATCGCCGAAGACGATGGGATGGCGCGCCAGTGCCGCCGACAGCGGCTCGCCTGATTCGATGTCGCGGCGCACCGCGGCAACCACGCGCTTCATCTTCTGCTTCGTCAGCTGCGACTCGATATCCTGCAGGCCTTCGAGGAGGCTGACGCCGGTGGCCATCACCGTCGCGAGCTGCTGGGTGAACACCACGACGTCGCGACGGGTGATGCGCTCGAAGAGCTGCATCTCCGCAAGTGACGCACGCCCGTCCGCCGCGACCTTCGAGCGAACGAGATACTGCCCCTGCCGGCGCAGTCGGTCGGCGAGCTGATCCTCGCTTTCGGCCGCGGCCACACCGCGCAGCTCAAAGCCGTTGTCGTCGACGCAAACGTAGGAGAAGCTCGGCATCAGCGGGAACCGTGTCGTTCACACTTCCACGTTCTCGGTTCTCGGTTCGTGTTCGTGTTCATGTTCATGTTCGGTTCGCAGTTCGCGAACCCCGAACCTCGAACCCCGAACCCCGAACCCCGAACCTCGAACCTGAACACGAACCGAGAAGCGAGAACGGAGAAGCAGGAACGACACTATTCATAGGCCACTCTGATGACTTCCTCGATGGTCGTCTGGCCAAAGATCGCCTTCGACAGTGCGTCTCCGAGCAGCGTGTTCATGCCACCCGACACTGCCGCCTGCTTGATCCGGCGCGAGTCGGCGCGCTCACGAATCAGCGCGTTGATCGGCGAGTCCACGACCAGAATTTCGAATGCGCCAGCGCGACCTCGATAACCTGTTCCCGCACACTTCTCGCAGCCCTGGCCCTTGTAGAACACGATGTCGGGGTCCCCGGTGAGGCCAACCTTGGCCAGCGTCTCGGGCGGATAGGTCACCGGGACTTTGCAGTCGGCGCAGGTGATTCGCATGAGGCGCTGGGCAATCACACCCACCATCCCCGAGGCGAGCAGATACGGCTCGAGCCCCATGTCCATGAGTCGAGGCACGGCGCCGGCCGAATCCTGCGTGTGCAGCGTGCTGAAGACGAGAATGCCGGAAAGTGCCGCGCGCAGCGCGAGCTGCGCCGTCTCGGGATCGCGGATCTCGCCAATCATGATGACGTCGGGATCCTGTCTGAGCAGGGACCGGATCGCCGTGCTGAACGTAAAGCCCGCCTTCGGCCGGATCTGCGTCTGCCGGATCGTCGGAATCTGATACTCGACGGGATCTTCGACGGTCAGGATGTTCTTTTCGGCGCTGCCCAGGTGCGCCAGCGCCGAGTACAGCGTCGTCGTCTTCCCGGCGCCGGTCGGACCGGTGACCAGCACGATGCCCCGCGACTTGCTCAGGATGTCGCGAAAGACGGTCAGGTTCTTGTTGCTGAATCCCAGCTCGGTCAGTCCCCTCACCAACTTCTCTTTCTCGAGGATGCGGATTGCCACCTTCTCTCCGTAGGTAGTCGGGAAGGTGGCGACGCGAAGATCGACGCGCCGGCCATTGACCATCTGCGAGATGCGTCCGTCCTGCGGCATCCGCTGCTCGGTGATGTCCATGCCGCCGAGCACCTTCATGCGGCTGACGAGTGGTGCGTGCAATTCCTTGGGAATGGTATCGCCTGGAATCAGCACGCCGTCGACGCGGTAGCGGATGCGAACCGACTGATCGTCGGGCTCGACGTGCAGATCTGTCGCCCCCTTGGCGATCGCATCGTTGATCACCAGCTCCAGCAGCCGCACCACCGGCGAGTCCTCGGCGGCGATGTGCAGATCGGGAGCGGTGAGCGCGTTCACGCCTTCCTGCACCAGCGAGTCGAGGTCGCTGCGATCGGTGTAGCAGCGTTCGAGCAGATTCCTCACGTCCTCGGTTGTCGCGCACGAGGCGATGATCGGCCGGCCGGCGAGACGACGAAGGTCGTCGAGCGCCAGCACGTCAAAGGGATTGGCCTGCAGCACCTCGAGCGACGGTCCCTTGACCGTCAGGGGCGCCAGCATGCGCTTGCGCGCGAACTGCTCCGGCACCAGCGCCACCGCGGCGGGATCGGGCCTCATGCCATTGACGACGACGAACGGGATACCGGCCTCACGGGCCAGGGCCCGCGCCAGGGTCTCCTCGGTGATGAAGTTCAGCGACAGCAGAATTTCTCCGAGCAGCGCTCCGCTGGTGCGCTGCTGGGCGAGCGCCTGATCGAGCTGCGCCTGAGTGATGGCGCCCGTGGAGAGCAAGGCGTGACCGAGCACCGCTATCCCGCCTTCTGCTTCAACCGGGCCACTTCGATCCGGTGCTTCTTGACCAGGTGCCAGACGGAACGCTCGGTCACGCCAAGCAGACGCGCCGCGGCCGCTTGCACCCCACCAGTGCGTGCGAGCGCATCGACGACGAAGGCCCGCTCGAGGTGTGCCACCTTCTCGTCGAGGGTCAGGTTTTGAAGGTTGTCCCAGCGCGCCGTGGCGCCAGCCGGGGGTTCGGCGGGGCGGATGGGTGATGGAAAGCTGCTCAGGGCAAGCACGTCGCCGTCGTTGACCACGACCGCGCGCTCGATCATGTTGCGGAGCTCGCGCACGTTGCCTGGCCACCCGTATTCCATGAGGGCGGCCAGCGTATCCGGTGCCAGACGCAGAATGCTGCGCTTGAGACGTGCATTGGCCTCAGCGAGGAAGTGATCGGCGAGCTCGGGAATCTCATCGCGCCGATCGCGCAGCGGCGGCACGTGGATCGTCACGACGTTCAACCGGAAGTACAAGTCATCGCGGAACGTGCCCTCACGGACGGCGCGCTCGAGGTCCTTGTTGGTGGAGGCCAGGATTCGCACGTCCACCTTGATCGTCTGACCACCGCCGACGCGCTGCAGCTCACGCTCCTGCAAGGCGCGGAGGATCTTGGCCTGCGTCGAGAGCGTCATGTCGCCGATCTCGTCGAGCAGCAGCGTGCCCCCGTCCGCCTGCTCGAACTTGCCGAGCTTGCGCGAATAGGCGCCGGTGAACGCACCCTTCTCGTGTCCGAAGAGCTCCGATTCGAGCAGGGTCTCGGGAATGGCCGCGCAATTGAGCTTCACCAGCGGACGGTTGTTGCGCGCGGAACGCTCGTGGATGGCTTCGGCAATGAGCTCCTTACCGGTACCGCTTTCGCCGAGGATCAGCACCGTGGAATCGGTCGGGCCGGCGCGGTCGATGAGGCGCACGACGTCTTCCATCGCGCGGCTCGCACCAACCAGGCGGCCGCGCCGGCGGTTGGCGGCGAGCTCCTGACTGAGGCGCTCGAGTTCGGCTATCAGCCGCTTCTTCTCGAGCGCGCGCCGGACGATGATCTCCAGCTCGTCGAGGCTGAAGGGCTTGGTGAAGTAGTCGTAGGCGCCGCGCCGCACGGCCTCGAGTGCCGAGTCACGCGTACCGTGAGCGGTCATGATGATGATGGGCGTCCGGCGATCGGCTTTCTGAATCTCGTCCACGGCGTCGAGGCCGCTGATGCCCGGCAGCCGGACGTCCATCAGAATCAAATCGAACCTGATCTCCTTGAGCGAATCGAGCGCGTCTTCGGCAGTGCCCGTGACGCTGACCTCGTACTCCTGCTGCTCGAGCGCTTCCTTCAGGAAGAACTGCATCTGCAGGTCGTCGTCCACCACGAGCAACTGAAACGGCGTCCGGCTGAAGCCCGACGCTGCGGGGGTCGTCATGCCACCACTGCCTCTCTCATCGCGAGCGGAAGCTCGATCGTGAATGTCGTTCCCGTGCTCGGATCGCTTTCGACCTCGATGCGGCCGTCGAGGCCGGCGACGATCTGTCGCGCGATGGCCAGCCCCAGCCCCGTTCCTGCCGGTTTGGTGGTGAAGAACGGCACGAAGAGCCGGCGGCGGACGTCGGCGGGAATGAACGAGCCGGTGTTGTGCACCGAGACGTGGGCCTGACCGTCACGCTCGCGGAGCGACACCGTGACCTGTCCCTGTTCGGGCGTCGCCTGCACGCCGTTGAGAATGATGTTCGTCAGTACCTGACCGATCCGCTGGCGATTGCCACGCACGAGAAACAGCTGGCCGGTTTCAATCGACAACCGCAGCTCGACCGACCGTTCCCCAAGACCGTGCCGTGCCATCGACACCGCTTCCGAGACGACATGCCCGAGATCCAGAGCCGACACATCGCCGGATCGCGGCGCCGAAAACAGCAGCAGGTCTTCGATCAACCGGTTCAGGCGGTCGATGGACTCCAGCATCGTCTCCACGTACTTGCGCCGTTGATCGATCGTCTGCACGTCGCGTCCGAGCAGTTCGGTCAACCCGCGCAGTGACGCAAGCGGGTTGCGGATTTCATGGGCGACACCGGCGGTGACCGTGCCCAGCGCCGCAAGCTGGTCGGCCTGCTGCAGACGCGCGCGCAGGCTGCGCATCTCGTTCAGGTCCTTGAAGGCGATGGTCACGCCAACGATTTCATCGACCTGCCCCGAGCTTGTCGACGGGTTGCGTCGTTGCAGATAGGACGCCGTGATTCCGATCCGCACTGGACGCCCGTCAGCGGCGAGGATCTCGACGTCGTCGATCGACACCGGCTTGCGAGTTCCGATCGCGGACTCGAGCGCGGCCAGGGACGCACGGCTGCCCGACGCCGGCGTGAACACCTCGCTGAAACGCCGGCCGACCAGGTCTTCCTCGCGATAGCCGAGCGTCGCTTCGGCCGCGGCGCTCGAACCGATCACGCGACCATGGGCATCGAGGGTGATCACCGCGCCGGTCATGCTCTGGAGGTAGTAGCGCTGAATCGCGGAGATTGCGTCATTGACGGCGCCGCCGAGCGAGTCGAGCTCCGACGTCGACGAGATGGCGAGCTTTCCGCGCAAGTCGCCGGAGGCGAGCGCTTCGAGTTGTTCGACCATCTGGCGCACTGGACGAGTCACGCCGAGCGCGATCCCCAGGCCAAGCAGCCCGGCGATGAGCGAGATGCCCGCGATCTGTAATCCGAGCTGGGCGATGTACGGGCTGGAGGCCTCGCCCGTACCATGAAACTCGTAGGCCCGAGTCGCGATGCTCAGTGTGAAGAAGCCCGCGCCCGCCACGAGCAACGCCATTGTCAACGGCAGCAGCACCATCAGCTTCGCGCGGGTCGAGCGCGCCACCGCAGTCATTTCGTGTCTCGCTTTATCTGCGGTGCGCGCAGTTCGAGCACACGACGCGCGCCGCGCGAAGACTCGACGACTATCGCGCGCGGCTGAATGTCCACGATCGTGCTCGAGCCGATCCGATCGCCCGCGCGCACGATTCGGCCATTCACGACGGCCAGACGCCGATCCGTCGAGTGCAGGATCGACGCGACGACGAGATCCGGCTCCGCCTCGATATGCGCCACCGGAGCAACGGCCACTTCGTCCTGCCGCTGCCAGCCGCCGGCGAAAGGATTGCGCCGCCACTCGGGTGTCTCCGAGAGATCGACATGTGGTGGCGGCGCTACCGTCGTCGGATCGATGGGCACGGGAGACTCTTCACCCGTGACGACCGGCCCGGAGGCAGATACCGCGTCGATGAGCGGAGCAGGACTGGCGGCAGGTGCGCTGCGTCGCGCCGGGCGTGTGAAGACCCAGACGTTGTACGCGATGCTGGCCGCCACCATGACGAGCGACGCCATCAGGTGCGGTCGGCCCAGCTTCATCGGATCGCCCCGCTACGCGAGGTGTTCGACGCCTGGACCAGCACACCGGTCGAGGGGGCCGCACCGCTCGCAGGGTCCGCTTTCAGGCGGCTCTCGGCCGAGCGTGAATAGGCGTGCAGCGTCACGGCTACGCGCAAGACATCGGCACGTGTGGTGACCGCGACATCACCATCAGCCGGCGGCAAGCCGACAGACAACGTACGAATCTCGACGGTCGTCGGCAGATTGCGGAACGCCCACAGCAGACGTCCAAGGCTCGCGTACTCGGTGTCGAACGCGAGCCGAATCGGTGTATGCGAGACCGGGACATCGAAGAGTGCGAATCGCGGGTCGCGTTCAGTGACATCGCCTTCACCGACGTGACCGGGTTTAGCCGGACCCGCTTCACCCTCGACCGTTTCGATCAGCAGGTTTCGCGCGCGCGCCGACGAGGCGAGACGCGCGAGTTGCTCGAGCAACTCGGGCGTGGCGTCGCCCGACGCAACCTGTCGCTCGAACGTCGTTTCGGGATCGACATCCACACCGTGTGGAGTGATCTCGCCCACCTCCCGACGCAGTGTCAGTTCGCGCTGCCGAAGGCCGGCCAGCTGCGCCGCGGCCCGGCGCTGATTGGCCGACAGCGGTCGAATGAAGACCATCCAGCCGGCGGCGATCGTCACCACCAACACGACGAGCGGCGCATACGGCCGAAGCGAGCGCATGCTCACGCTCATCGCGGCACCCGGAACTGCATCGAGAATTCGACGCCGGTCATGCCGGCGGGAATCGGTCGCTGCTCGGCAGCCGAGGCCGACCGCGCGCCCGACAACAGGCGGAAGGACGGCGGCTCGACGAGGGGGCCGACCAGCGACGACTCGCTGAGTCGCTGCAGCAGGCGATTGACGGCGCTCTGGCCCGCCGCAAGATCACGCGTCACGGCAACGCCGTGAATCTTCGTCCGCCAGATCGCACCCTCGGCCTGCACGTCGATCGTGGTGAGCGCGACCTCGTCGGACGTGCTCTCGGACAACAGGTCGAGGATGCGTGCGAGTCGCGGGCCCTGCGAGTCGAAAGCCGCAAGCGCCGCGACCCGCAACTCCGCCATCGTCGACGCGCGGCGCAATCCCGCCAGATTGGCTGACTGCGGCTCGAGCACGGCAATCCGGCGCGCGAGATCGCGCGCTTCCGCTGACCCGGTCGAAGACGATGCCACTGTCGCGTGCCAGCCGAAGACGACGAGCACACCTGCGGCGAGCGCAGCGGCCGCGCGAGTCAGCGTCGTGCGTACTTCGCGTGCTTCCCGGATCGATTCCGGGAGCAGATTCGCGGCACGCGCCGTGATCGCCTCCGCGCCGGCGGCGATCGCGATGCGAAGCGACGCGACCTGGGCGCGAAACACATCGGCAGGTTCAGGCAGGCGATCGGCGTCGATGCCAGCAAGCGAGTCCAGCGTCTCGACGGGCATCGACAGCGCCGCACCCATTGGAGACGTCAGCGCGCGCAGGTTCGGCGCGTCGCCGCACAGCACGACGCCGTCCACGCCGGACCTGAACGTCTGTCTGAAGAAGAGGATCGATCGACGGACTTCGGAGGCCAGACGTGCCTCGAGCGGCTCGGATGCGGCTTCGGAGTGCCCCCACGGGATCTCTCGTGCGAACAGCAGCACGCCATCGCGAACGATGGCGACACATGTCGCGCGCGATTCGAGCGCAACGTAGGCCATTGTCGATCCCGGAAGCTGGTCTGCGCGGCTCCGCGCGATCGCCGTCAAGGCAATCGCCGGCGTGACGACGCGCCGCACGACAAATCCAGCCGCGACGATCGGTTGGATCTGGCGACGAACGTCGGCTTCGGAGACGGCGATCAATGAGACTTCACGGCGCCGATGCGTGCCGATCTGGACATCGGGTCCGACCATGATCGCGACGCACGCGCCGGCGCCATCCGTTTCGAGCGGCGCGATCTCAGTGCGCGCCTCACGCCGGGCGAGCGCGTCGAGATCGGAGTCCTTGGCCGGCGGCAGGCGCAGGAATTGATACGACGATTGCAGCCCCCAGATGGTGACGCACGCGTCGGCGGCGAGCTTGTGGCCTTTCCGCAGTTGGGCGAGCGTCTCGGCGAGATCCGAGCTTCGGCGTCGCTGCTCGTCCCGAGGCAGGTTGGGGACGAAGGCACGCACGCGGACGTCGCCGGTCGCGTCGAGCGCCTGCCCCGAGCGCTGTCGCGAGTCGCGCACGTCGACATCCACGACGCGGCCGCCGTCGGTGTGCAATTCGATGCTGGTTCGGGAAGCCATGTCGTGTCAGCCTCGCGTCGCCGTGGCGAAGGCGGGCTGAACGACTTATCGGCTCAGCTCAACACGATTTGTAGGATCTACAAGAAGTGCGGGAATCAGGATTCAGGAATCAGGATTCAGGGCTGTCTCAGGAATCAGGGGGAGCGCTGATTCCTGATTCCTGAACCCTGATTCCTCTCTTTATTGCACGCGAACGCCGACGTCGTCGCCGCCTGCGACCGCGGTCGTGATCGACTGCGTATACGCAGTTTCGATCTGACCGTTGGCACCGGCCGAGATCACCCAGACGGCGCTCTTCGTCGCGCCGGCTGACGTCTGTGTGCCGACCGTCGTATCGATCAGGCCGACATTGACCATGTAGCGGTTGTTCCACGAATCCGCGCCGATTCCCGACGACAGATACGGACCGTTCCAACCATACGCGTTCGTGGCCGTCTTCACCGTATACGCCGGCGTGTTGCCCATCAACTGGTTCGCGAGCATATCGTTCGTCCCCGTTGTCCACAGCGTGGCCGCCGCGGCGGTGGGCACGTTGCCCGGGCCGACGAGCAGGTCGCGGCGATTGGCCGCGGTGCCAGGACCGCCGGCGTTCGACGTGACCCACTGCGGGAAGAACCCGTTGTCCTTGTAGAACTGGATCACCGCTGCCGCCACCGTCTTCGTGTCGGTCCGCGCGCGGGCGACGCGCGAATCGTTGATGAAGTTGGTGATCGACGGCGTCAGCACGAGCGCCAGCGTCACGAGCACCGCCAGTACGACGGTGAGCTCGATGAGCGTGAAGCCACGCGCGGTTTCCCGATGTCGAGAGAGCACTTCCTCGCTCCTTCTCCTGCCTGCGAACGCGATGAAACTCGTGGTCTGCATTGACTGGGAAATCGTCATCCCCAGCCTGCGGCTGCAATCCACACCAGACACACGACGAATCTGTTACCTCGTCGTGCCCTGAATCACATAGATTGCGTCGTCGCCGCTGACGGCCACGCCGCCGTTCGCGCTGCTCTCGATGTCGGTGTCCACGTTGCCATCGGCGCCGGCCGACAGACAGAACGTGTCATGGTTCGTGCCCTTGTTCGCCGCAACGATGACGTCCGATCCGGGGTTCATCCAGACCGTGGCGCAGGCGTAGCGCACGCCCCAAGGATCGGGACCCGTCGAGTTGCTCAAGTAGCCGCCGCGCCAGCCGAGGCCTGGCACAGGGCCGGCGGCCGCGGGGAACGTCACGACGGTGTACGCGTTGGCGTTGGTGACCAGGTGATCGGTCGCCAGTTCGACCTCGGTACCGACCGCATCGTTCCATTCGACCGCGTTCTGAATCAGGTAGCCCGCTGCGGCCGCGGCCACGCCGGTGCCGGCGGTAATCGTCGGGAGCTGTCCTTCGGACACCAGCAGGTCGACGCGATTGGTGGAGGCTTTCGACGGAGCCGCACCAGCGGTGCGCACGGGGAACGGCAGGCCGGTGTCGCGCACCAGGCGTGCGACGCTCGTGCCCAGCGCTTCGAGGTCCTCTTTCGCCTTCACCTGTCGTGCATCGTTCACGTAGTCGCCGATCGACGGGGCCAGTACTGATGTGAGAATCGCCAGCACCATCAGGATGATGGTGGCCTCGACGAGCGACATTCCGCGTTCACTCTTCCAGCTGCGCATCACAGTCTCCGTATCGTTGACGAGTTGTCGTCCCTGTCACGTTGAGCAACCCGAGTACCACCGCCTGAGCTGCCGACGATTGCCAGTCACTACGCCGCCTTGCACCGACCTCCCACGTCCGCCCCACACGCCCCGATGCTCCCCGCCCCCCCGTAAGCCACACAGTTTGTGGCTCGGGGTCTGACCCGGGGTCAGACCCGGGGTCAGACCCGGGGACAGACTTGCCTTCGATCGACGCCTCGG
>Ga0075421_100010967_pt1 | contig 11218 bp, 6 predicted proteins | sample SoiMetdeltSBSDD5_FD_75292 | JGI IMG/M metagenome (GOLD analysis project Ga0075421, IMG submission 75292) | Bulk soil microbial communities from a Populus tree surrounding site in Tennessee, USA - Soil MetaG P. deltoides SBSDD5 | ecosystem: Environmental > Terrestrial > Soil > Tree plantation...
ACGTGCGGCGTGATGGTCATGCTCGCCAACGGGTTCATCCTCACGGCGCTGTTGTGGGGCTCCGCGGCGGCATTCCTGATCGATCGGCGAGTTGGCCAGGCAAGCGCGGTGCTCGCCGTGTGCGGTGTGCTCTCGTTCTTCGGCTTCATCCATTCGGTGCTGCCGTCGGGCGGTGTCTACCTGCCGTGGCGCCTAACGACTACGGTGCTGCCGTACCACTGGGCGATCGGGTACATCGGCCTGGCCGCGCTGCTGTACGCCATGTCGATGACGCGGGCGTTTCGGGAATCGCTGCCGGTCGGTGAAGACGCTCACGCGTGAGGAGAGTGGCGCCTACGGGTCGCGAAGTGAAAAGCGATGCAAAGTGCAAGCGCTGACGGCCACGTCTCTTTACCTTCGAGCGTCCACCGATCGAGGAACGCAAGCAATGAAGGTCGCCGGAGTCGCACTCGCATTGGTCAGCACCACGCTGCCGCTCTCCGCCCAAGTCGCCTCACGCGTCGCCACCACGATGCCCCCCACCGAGCTCGCCGCTCTCGAAGCGGTCCGCAGAGGCGTGTGGGCCGATTGGTTCTCCGGCGACACCGCGGCACTCCGCCGCTCGCTCGCGCCCGAGCTGGTCGCCATCAGCCCGGGCTCGCCACACTGGCAAGGACTTCAGGAATCCATCGCCGGCTCGGCCAAGTTCAAGGCGGATGGCGGGAGGTTCGTCTCCGTCGCATTCGACTCGTCGATGGTTCATCGCTTCGGCGACGTTGTCGTGATGTTCTCGCACTACAGGGTCATCACCGCCAGCAGCCAAGGGCAGCGCACGCAGAAGGGGCGAGCAACCGAAGTCTTCGTCCGATCGAACGATGCGTGGGTGCACACGTCCTGGCACCTCGACGTCGAACCGGCGCTGCCGTCGCCCTAGACGAGACGCCCGGTCAGGTCTGCGACTCTTCGGCGCTGTTCCCGGAGCGCGAGCGCGCGCCAGGCCGAGGCTCGTACGCCGAACGAACGCTGAAAGGCGCGGCAGAAATGGCTCAGGTTCTCGAAGCCCGCGCGGTAACACGTCTCGCTCACGCCGGTTCCCGACGCGATGAGCCCGGCGGCCGCCGCGAGACGCCACCGCAGCACGTAGTCGTGCGGTGACGCGCCTACGTACCGCCTGAACGCCCGAGTGAGCTGCGTGCTCGTTATGCCGACGTCACGGGCGCGATCGGCAACGCTGCGGCGGATCTCCGGATGCGCCTCGACGGAACGACAGGTGGCGATCACTGCATCCACGTCCTTGTCCCGGGCGGCGTAGCGGCCACGCGCGGTCGGGCCACGCGCGTCGATCTCGAGCGCCATCATGGCCGCGAGCGCCCACCGCTCCATCTGGAACGCGTCCGCGTTCGCGACGGCGTCTCCCATCCGCCGCTCGACGTACGCCATTCGTGGAGTCGGCGCCACTCGCGCGGGGCGCTCCCACTCCTGCTCGATTCCCGATACGGCGTCCGGCGCGAATGCGATCGAGAGACACACGTCCGTTGGACACTGGTCCGCGTGCCGGCAGCGAAAGACAAGCCCCGGTCGCGTGAGGAGAACACTGCCTCGTCGCAAGCGACGACGCTTGCTCGCCACCTCGACGTCGAACGAGCCGGACAGAACGAACGCGATGGACCACCGGCTCCCGACTTCCTCCTCCGGGTCTTCGTGCGCCTCGTGAGGAGGGTGGTCGAATCGGTTGACCGAGACGTCGGCCGTCGCGTGGAGGAGCTGGTAACGAATCATGAGGGGCAGCGCCGCGGGTTGCCGCGGGAATCTACTAACGTGCGTCCCAACCCGAGCCCCGCCGATGGTTGGGTTGACAGGCGAGATGGTCTCCGATTAATCGTTCCGAAGGACCAACCCACCGACCGTGACGCATCGCCTTACGACTCCGCTCTGCACGCATCGCACTCGCCTCGTGGCGAAGGCGCAGCCTGCGTGTGTGCCTGGGAGCCGTCCTGCGCGCGGCCGCGTCACGCTCTCGCTCCCGACCGCCAACTCCGCCGATCGAATGCGCGGCACCTGACGCCGGCGTCTCGATCCGCGTGAACCCAGGATAACGGCCCGGGCCCGCGGCTCGGGCCGTTCGTGCGTCCCGCCTCCTCGTTCCTCCGGCTGCACCCTCACCAGGGTTGCCACCGGCCACGCGCATTCGCCCGACGCCAGGCATTCGTATGCCCGCGTCACCACCGGGAGCACGACCATGTCCGCATTCTACATCACGACCGCCATAGAGTACGCCAACGGCGAGCCTCACCTCGGCCACGCCTTCGAGAAGATCGGCGCCGACGCGATTGCCCGATATCGCCGACTTCGCGGCGACGCCGTCCACCTGCTTGCCGGCACCGACGATCACGGGCTCAAGGTCGCCCGGGCGGCGCAGGCCGCGGGTCGCACGCCGCACGAGCAGGCCGACCACATCAGCGCTGCATTTCGCCGCACGTGGGACAGGTTGGGCATCGGCTACGATCGATTCGCTCGCACCAGCAGCCCGGGGCACGCCGCGGGCGTTCGCGCCATCATCGAGCGAATTCTTGCCCGCCATCCGGATGCCTTCTACGAGAAGGCATACGAAGGCTGGTACTGTGTCGGCTGCGAGTCTTTTCGCACGGCCCGTGAGCTAGACGACGGCCGCTGTGCCATCCATCCGTCGCTCGACATCGAACGCGTGGCCGAGTCGAACTGGTTCTTCCGTCTGAGCGCGTTTCAGGAGCCCCTGACGGCATTCTTGCGAGGGAATCCGTGCTTCGTTCAGCCCGCGACTCGCTACAACGAGATTCTTTCGCTGCTCGAACGCGGACTCGAGGACATCTCGATTACACGGGCGTCGCTCGACTGGGGTATTCCCTTCCCGATCCCGGACAGCCGCAGCCGACACCAGACTATCTACGTGTGGTTCGACGCGTTGCCGAGTTACCTGACGGCGACCGGATTCCCCGAGGCACAAGACGGTGCCGCGTGGCCGGCGCAGGTCCACGTCATCGGGAAGGACATCACGCGCTTCCATTGCGTGCTGTGGCCCGCGGTCCTGTACGCGGCAGGTCTGCCGCTGCCCGAGCGCGTCTGGGCGCACGGCTTCGTCACGGCAAATGGCACGCGCTTGAGCAAGAGCGGGGGCGCCTGGATCGATCTCGACGAAGCGATCGACCGACACGGGGTGGACGCCCTTCGATATTTTCTGCTGCGCGAGATCCCGTTCGATGCAGACGGCGATTTCAGCTGGCATCGATTCGACAGCCGGTATACCGCCGATCTGGCCAACACCCTGGGCAACCTAACGAGCCGGCTCGCCGCTCTCATCGTGAGGCACTGCCCGGACAGCCGCGTGCCGTCACTTGCCAGCGGAGAGCGGGCGCGGGCGGGGGCGGGGGCGCGGCCGGTTTCGGAGGCGATCGAGGAGGCGGCGCGCCGCACGGCGACTGCGCTCGAGCGGTATGTCTCGGCGTTCGACGCCTTCAGGCCGCACGAAGCCATCGAGGCGGTACTCGACGCGCTTGCAGCCGGGAACGAGCTCATCACACGCACGGCGCCATGGGCATTGGCGGCGGAGCCATCCCGCCGAGGCGATTTCGAGCGGGTGATCGCGGCGGCCACCACGCTGCTCGTGCGCCAGGCCGTACTGCTCTCGCCGGTCATTCCGGTGACCGCCGAGCGGTTGTGGCAGTCGTTAGGTGGCCCGGGCTCCGTGCACGACCAGCGGATCGCATGCCTCAGCGAGCTCGATCCCGCCGGCTGGCATGTCACGCGAACGCCAGCACTCTTTCCGCGGTGAGGGTTACACGATGCCAAAGAGCCCGGAGCGGCATCGCTCCGGGCTCTCTGTTCCCTCGCCTCCGCCTACCCGTCAGCGTCGCGAAGAGTAGCTGTTACGCCAGCCGAGGTCGAAGTTGTACGCCCCGTAGCCAGGTCGTGGATCGTACACGCGAATCACTGCCGTGTAGTTGTTCCACGAAGACGGCTGCTGCACGACATTCACGGAGCCGCGGCCGGACTGGTCCGTCACGAAGACCTGGACGTCGTTGCGTGGCAGCCCGCCACTTACGAGGTTCGCGCGAACGTTCCTGACCCCCTTCCCACTGAGCGTGCGGTAGTCGATGTGATTGCCCTGGATGCGAATCTCGAGCGCGTCATCGACGTCACCGGTCCAGCGCAGCACGTCACGATCGTAGTTCCTGTTGCCGTACCCACCGTTGCCGTACCCACCGTTGCCGTACCCACCGTTGCCACGGCCCCAGCCACCGCCGTTGCCGCGATCATCGCGGTCATCCCCCGGGCGGTTCGGATATCCATCACGGTCATTCCACGAACCGTTGCCGTACTCGTCAGGCATCCAGTACGCGGTGACACGGTAGTCGTCGGTACCGCTGCTTCGGTCCCGAATGCGGACGATCGCGGTGTAGTCGTTGCGGGACGACGGCTGCTGGATCACATCGACGTCGCCACGGCCATCCTGCACGCGCACGCTCACTCGGCCATCACGCTGCGGGAGCGCGGTCTCGACGTTGAGCCGTGAACGCTGGGACGGGAACGGCGAGCGATCGGCCATCTGCGTTCGCGCATCGCGACCATGCATCGTGATGCGGACTTCGCGGTCCACTCGTCCGCTCCAATCGAAGAGCGGGCGCCCCTGCGCGAACAGTGAGGACGCCGACACCGCGACCGCGGCGGCGGACAGAGGAAGCGAGATGAGGTGACCAACGGATCGACGGAACAGCATTGCCACTCCTTGAAGGCGACGTAGTCGCGGTGAGGTCGATGTCATACCGGCTCTGTCGCCGGCATCCCCTAACGACTCGACCGCACGTCTCCTCAAGGCAGTGGGCGTGCCGAGTTTGCGCGACTGGCATCAAGCGCGTGCGCGACGTCACAGTCATCGCGCAACTCGAAGTCAGGCTTCGCCTTTCGTGTCGTTCACGAATCGGCAAGGTTTGCCGGTCGCTGAACGGGAATGCCTTGCGCGTCCGAGGAGTCGGACAAACCCGCGTCCACGCGCTTGGACAAGGACGTAAAGCGAAACCACGAACGCTGGCAACGCAGACGGCGCTGCGCGCCGGCGCGGAAGCCGCTGAGGCTTTCTTGATGAAAACTCTGGTGTGGCGGTCGTGAGCGTCCCGGGGCCGGTGTCATAATCCCCCGGCCGCTCACGCATCGGGGCGAACGTCACGAGCCGTTCAGCGTGTTCAGCGCCGGCGCAGAGCGCCGTCAGCGGCGTCAGCGTTCGTGGTTCTCACACTCGGAGGTCACTCCACTCAGTCGCTTCGCAACGCCTCGAGCGGGCCGACGCGAGCGGCGCGCGACGCAGGGACGGAGCCGGCGACGGCTGCGCTCACGGCAAGGACGCCGAGAGCAACGGCGATCGACGGCGCGTCCACGAGCTCGACGCCGAACAGCTGGTTGCGGAGCAGACGCGTTGCGGCCATCGCCAGGGGCACGCCAACGACCGTCCCGGCGATGACGAGGCGCATCGCTTCGCCGAGCACCATGCGCCGAACGCGGTCGGCGTCGGCACCAAGCGCCATGCGGAGGCCAAACTCGCTCGTACGGCGCATCGTCGCGTACATCATCACGCCGTAGAGGCCTAACGCGGCCAGCGCGAGCGCCATCATCCCGAAGAAGCTCGCGACCTGGGCGACGAGCAGGTCCTGGCTGATGGACTGACGCATGAGCGACGTGAGCGCGTCGTTGCTGAGTACAACCACCGAAGCGTTCGCCGCGGTCAGCTCGCGGCGAGCGGCGGCCACGAGCTTCGCGGGGTCGCCGGTCGCACGCAGCTCGTACGTGAACTCGGTCGGCATGCCGGCGGTTTGGTACACCGGCAAATAAAGTCGTCGCGCAGGCGCCTGGCGCAGCTCGTGGTCCCTCGTGTCGGCGACAATACCGACGATCTCGTACGGCGTGCCTTCTGACGTCACGCGGTGACCAATCGCCTGTCCCTTCGGGAAGTAGAACGACGCCATCGTCTGATTGACCACGGCGACGGGGGGGGCGTGCTCGTTGTCCGTCTCGGCGATGTCGCGTCCCTCGATGAGCCGCGCACCGATCGTTTTGAAGTACCCTGCCCCGACTCGATCGTAATTCGCGTTCGTGTCGGCTTCGGTGCGAGGGGTAAAGCCCTCGATCTGCAGATTCGTGAACGACTCGGTGCCGCTGAAGATCCCGTTCTCCGAGAAGCTCGCCGCGGCGACTCCCGGAATTCGCCGGACCCGATCGAGCAGCTCGCGCGAAAGCTGTGCGAGTCGCTCGTCCCTCAATCCGGTCGGTGCCGCGTCGACCGTGACGATCAGCAATCGATCACGGGCAAGGCCGGGATCGATGTTCGTGAGCGCGCGAGTGCTGCGCACGAGCATGCTCGTGCCAACGAGCAGCGTGAGCGAAAGCGCCACCTGAAACACGACGAGCAGCTTGCCAACGCCGAGCCGACCCGGGGCGCCCAGAAGCCCGCCGGTCATGCCGCGACTGTTCGCCCGAAGCGCCGTGGCGAGCTCCATACGGGTGCCCCGCAGCGCGGGGATGAGCCCGAACAGGAGCGCGGTGAGGCCCGTCACGAGCACCGTGAACACCATAACGCGCAGGTCGAGTCGAGTGTCGAGCGGAACCGACCCCGGACCGCCATCGGCGATGCGGAGCAGCACCTTGCTTCCCCAGCTCGCGAGCAGGAGGCCCACCGCGCCGCCTAACGCCGCGAGTACCAGATTCTCGGTCAGGAGCTGCCTCACGAGTCGCACGCGTCCCGCGCCGAGCGCCATGCGGACCCCGAGCTCGCGGGCGCGAGCGGCGCCTCGGGCGAGCAGCAGGTTCGCGACGTTCGCGCAGACGACGAGCAGCACGAGCGCCACCGCCGCCATGAGCGTGTTGAGCGGCTCGGCGTAGACGGCTCGAATCCCGGAGATGCCGCGCGCGCCGGATTCTACCTTGACTTCGTCCTTCTGAATGCTGGACACGCCATGGGCATCCGGCGCGGTCCCGATCACCGCCTGCCGCACCAGCGTGGGATACGCCGATTGAATCTGGGCGAGCGTGACGTCGGGCTTCCGGCGTCCGATCATCAGCAGCCAGCTCTGAGTCGGCAACTTCAGCCAATCGCGACTCATGAGCGCCGGCTGCATGGTGATCGGCATCCAGATATCGGTCATCCGGCCGACGACTTCGCCGGTGAACCCGGCCGGTGCGACACCGACGACGGTGAACGGGATGCGGTTCACCTTGATCGCGCGGCCGATTATGGTGCGATCGCCGGCGAATCGGCGCTGCCAGTACGCATGGCTGAGCACCGCGACGGCCGCTCCGTTGGCGACGCGGTCATCGTCGATCGTGAGGGGGCGGCCGAGCGCCATGGGGATGCCGAGGACCGCGAAGTAATTGCCACTGACGAGGCGTCCCCGCGGGTGCTCGTCGCCGGCGGCGCCACTCTGACTGCTGCGTGCCGAGTCGGGGATGACGACGTCGAGACGCCCTGAGCGACCAGCGGCCACGAGCCCCGTGAAGAATCGCGTTTCCTTTCGGAGCTCGACGTAGGCCAGATGGGAGAACAGGTCGGAACGCAGCGAGCCGTCGGACGCGCTGTTCGTCCGCCGCGAATCGCCGATCACGACGAGCTGGTCGGCGTTAGGTACGGGCAGCGGCCGGAGCAAGAGCGCGTCGATGAGCGTGAAGATTGCGGTGTTCGCTCCGATGCCGACGGCGAGCGACAGCACGATCACGAGCGAGAACCCGACGTTGTTTCGAAGTGATCGGAGGGCGTACGTCACATCCTGGCGCAGCTCGGCGAAGTAGTTCGCGCGCTTCACGGTCTTCTCCTGCTGATAGTCGATGTCCAGCATTTCGGCGCGGACGGTGTCCCAGTCGCCGAACTGACGGAGCGCCTGGGCGCGAGCGGCGGCGGGGTCCATGCCGCGCTCGACGAGTCGCCGGACGCGCATGTCGAGATGGAACGCGAGCTCGGCGTCGACGTCGCGCTCGACGCGGTGAGGTCCGAGCTCGAGGCGGAAGAGCCGCCGCTTGCCTGGAGGCGTGTGCCCGGTGTCGGTCATGTGACGGGCGCCGGCGTCGTCGCGCGGAGTGCGCGGCCGGCGACCTCGACGAAGCGATGCCAGGAGGATGTGCCGGACTGGAGGCGTTCGCGTCCGGCCCGGGCGAGTTTGTAGTACTTCGCCTGGCGGTTGTTGTCGGACACTCCCCAGTCGGCCTGAATGAGGCCATGTCGCTCGAGGCGGTGGAGCGCGGGGTAGAGTGTGCCTTCGCCGATCAGGAAGGCGGCGTCGGTGGCCTGCTCGATCCACTCGACGACGGCGTAGCCGTGTCGGGGTCCCCAGCTGAGGGCTTTGAGGATGAGGAGGTCCAGCGTACCGCGCATGAGGCTGACATCGAGGTCGTCCATTGCATCGTGACGGAGGGTGGTGCTAAGAGATTAGCATCACTCCCATCGCGACGCAAGGGGAAGCCGGAAGGGCGAAGGGCACTAACGGCGCAGGGCACTGACGGCCAACTGATAACTTCGCAGGGCACTGACGGCGCGGGGCACTGACTGCGCAGGGCACTAACTACGCACGACACGAACGGCGCAAGACATTAACGGCAACGGCGCCAGGAACCGGACAGCGTGAGACGGCGCGGTTGGTTCGCCGTTCGGCGCCCCTCGGGCTCTGCGCTCTGGCCGTCAGTGTCTTGCGCCGTCAGTGCCCTGCGCGGTTCCCGTGCCTGCGTAGTTCTCGTGCCCTGCGTAGTCAGTGCACTGCGTAGTTATCAGTTCGCAGTACACCGTCCGTCGCCCGTCGCCACCACCGCCGCCAGTCGCCAGTCATCTGGGAGTTACTCGAAAAGTCCCACCCTCACTCCGCCCGCCTAACGATGGATTGTACATCTCCTCCGCATGCGCGGGCGGACGGATGAACGTGCCCGCGGTCGTCGCGCGCGCGACGTACGTCGCCGTGTACGTCCCCTTCTCGAGAGCACGCGCGAAGTACACCACCCGATCGTCACGAATCTCCTGATGCTCCCAGGGAGACCACCAGCCGTCCTCGTACCAGGTCCCGAAACGTGACCTGCCCGGATTCTCGCGGTCTCCGGCAGCCTTTGCGGCCCTCGTCGAGTCGTTCTCGAACGGCGCCAGCGTACTGGAAGTGCGGAGTGAGAGATCGACGACTTCGAGGCCGGCCGGGAGCAAGTCCTCCACCGCCAGGAACTCCCGCGACGATGGCAACGTCACTCGCAGCCGACCGCGGACCAACTCCCCTTCCTTCACTTCGGCGGCCGGGCGGCCATCGTCGAACCGCTCGAACCAGCGCTCGACGATCACGCCTCTGGCGTCCGGCGTTGTGGGAGCCGATACCGGGATCTCTTCCACCGTGAGCGAGTAGTAGACGGCGCGATCACCGGCGTCGATGGTGAGCGGCAGGGCGAGCCAATCGCCATCGCGCTCGACAAGACCGCCAAGCGAGATCGTCGAATCGTGCGGAATCGTTGGCGCGCCCGCCGGCGACCCGCGATGGCCGCCACGCGCACGGGCCGATCGCACTTCGAGCGTACGTGCTGCCCCTTCGTGCGAGCGCTGCCAGATCGCGCCGATCGCCAAGGCCTCCGACGCCGCCGCGTAGTCATGCGTGTTCCACACGCGTCCGCCGCTCGACGCGTCCTGCTGGACGATGCTCTCGATCGCCGACGCTATGCCGGGGTTCATCGAGTCGAGAGCGAGCGTCGCGCGGAGCAGGCGCGCCAGCGGCCTAACGCGGGATGGAAACCAGGTCGCCGGGACGAGCGAATCGGGGATGTCCAACCGCCGCCCAGCCGTTTCCACCGACTTCCAGGCGCGCGCCAGCACCGCGCGAGCCGCAACCGTGTCGCCGCCGGCGGCAATGAGCTCCGCGAGGAGCGGACGATCCTCCCACCACATCTGGGACTCGTTGCCCACGATGCGCCGCTCGATTGTCGTGTCCGGATCGCTCGTGCGTCGCAGGTACTCGAGCCTGGCAAGCTGTTGGGCGAGATGCTCGGCGAGTACGCGCTCGCGGTCTGCTCGGACGCCATAGGTCGTATCAGGCTCCGCGAGCGCTTCCCGGCCGAGGTAGCTCGCGATGCTCTCGAAGGTTTGGCCGCTCACGTCGGAGCCCAAGTCGCGGGCGGCCAGCAGCAACGATCCCGCATAGGTAGTGAGGCGAGCGTCGGTCCACGTTTCGGGCCCCCAGTAGCCAATGCCGCCCTCGTACGTCACCCGACGAGAGAGCGCATCGACGGCGACCTGCAGCTCTCGGCGCAGGTCAGCGGCGCGAGGCGCGATGGAGGAGTCCAGTATCCCGGCACGCTGCAATCGGAGCATCGCCACGATCGTCACTCCGGCGCTCGTGATCTGCTCCGTGCAGTCGTAGGGATAAACGCGGAGCCGCCAGTAGCTTCCGCGAAGGATCGGCATCGGCGTGGTGCCGATGCTCAACGTTAGGCGGGAACGAGCGGGGTCCAACTCGCGCGGCAGCAGCATGCGGACCGTGGTTGCCCCGCGAGCAACGCCCGTCAGCGTGTGAAATCGTGGGCTGTACGGCGGGCGTACGGGCAGTGACGACAGGACAGCGTCCCCGTGACCGCCGCCGGCCACATCCAACCTGAACGCGGCCGTGTCACCAGGCGCGGCACCGATGCGCCAAGCGAACCGGACTTCCGCGCTGCTGTCGGGGCCGAGTGGCCGGGTCACGCTCGAGTTGCCAGTGATGGTGGCCGCTTTCGCCGCGGCTCGGACATCGAGCGTGGCTCGCGCGCCGGTCTGGTTCGTGATTACCGCGCCGGCAAGCAGCTCGTCGCCCGAGCGAACGAATCGCGGCAACGCACTCCGCGCGAGCAGGGGCTTCGTCACGAGGAGCGACCCGACCCCGGCGCCGAATCGGCTGTCAGCCGTTGCCGCGACGGCAATCACTCGATAGGTGGTGACGTTGTCGGGCAGCTTGACGTGTGCCGTGACGACACCGTTCGCATCGGTCGCGAGCGGGGCAAGGAAGAAGGCCGTCGTGCGAAAGTCCGCTCGCGGCTGTCTCAGGGGTAGTGCGACCTGGCTCACCGCTGCGGCCGCGGACATCATCGACACGTTGCCCGAAATATTCCACTGAGCCGACCTGAGATTGCGACCAAGCTCGGCAAGCGTAGCCGCCATGGTGGCGAAGGCCAGTCCAGGTCCCCTGTCCGCGTACATAACGGTGTACGGATCAGGCGACTCATCGTT
>Ga0075421_100010968_pt1 | contig 11218 bp, 6 predicted proteins | sample SoiMetdeltSBSDD5_FD_75292 | JGI IMG/M metagenome (GOLD analysis project Ga0075421, IMG submission 75292) | Bulk soil microbial communities from a Populus tree surrounding site in Tennessee, USA - Soil MetaG P. deltoides SBSDD5 | ecosystem: Environmental > Terrestrial > Soil > Tree plantation...
CTGACCATGGTGCTCGGACCTGATCTGAAACGAGTGAAAGCCGACCCCGGCCAGATGGAACAGATCATCATGAACCTGGCCGTTAACGCCCGAGATGCGATGCCCCAAGGTGGTATGCTGACCGTCGGAACGGCGAACGTGGTGTTAGATGACGACTACGCCAACCAACACGTTGATGTGAAGCCCGGCCAGTATGTGATGCTGGCCGTCAGTGACACTGGAATCGGCATGGATGACCACACACGCTCCCATATTTTCGAGCCGTTCTTCACGACCAAAGTCAAAGGCAAGGGAACCGGAATGGGGCTTTCCACAGTGTATGGCATTGTCAAGCAAAGCGGCGGCTATGTCTGGGTTTACAGCGAGCCGAATCAGGGCAGCACCTTCAAGATCTATCTTCCACGAATCGACGATCCCATTGAAACGCAGGACGCGGCGAACCTCGCAGAGGAGCTGTCCGCCGGAGTAGAGACAGTTTTGCTGGTGGAGGACGAAGAGGCGGTGCGCAGTTTGGTCTGCAAGGTCTTGCGAGCCAGTGGGTACACCGTGCTGGAGTCGCTGAACCCTGCAGATGCCTTGCGAATTGCGCGGGAACACCCTGATCCGATTCATCTCCTTCTTACCGATGTTGTCATGCCCCAGATGAGTGGTCGCGAGGTGGCAAACCAGGTCATCGTCTTGCGCCCTTCAACCAAAGTTCTTTTCATCTCAGGGTACACGGATGACGCCATCGTCCACCACGGCGTCCTCGACCCTAAGACTGCCTTCCTCCACAAGCCCTTCAGTCCGGATGCCCTCGCACGTAAAGTTCGCGAGGTTCTGGACAACAGCTCGCAATAGGTCGGCTTGAGTCGAGAAGCCCAAAGTCTTCTATTGATAGGCGAACAAAAGAGAACATAAATCAGCCTCGCCGCTGCTTACGAGAGGCGCGCCTTGTTCCCATGGTAACCCTAAGGTGCTTGCCATGACCTCTGCAATTCCGTGCGCCGCTGGTGAGAATCGCGCGGATGGCATCGGAAAGCGAGCGGCTTCTGGAAAGGAGAGAGATGACCTACCTCGATTAGAAGCCAAGTCTATCCTGAACTGCTGCCCAAATTGGGACATGCCCTTGGACGATCAGCCCTTTTCGCGGTTGAGAGTTTGTTGTGCGCGCTATGCTCACGAATACATGGGGATGGAGGATGGTGCGGATTTCAAGCAAGAAGGACGCGGTGGTCGTGCTGGCCGAGAACTGTCGTCTGCCAGGCTGCGACAGCGACCCGTTGCCATGGACACAGCGACAGATCCCTACCAACAGCTCTCTAAGATCGGCCTTGACGCCCGCGATCTGCTCGACCGATGTACGGGAATCTGGGAGAATTGATGTGTGTCGACAACTCTCACCCTTGCAACGACAACTTCGGCGTTTCCTCGGGCGCGCTGGTTAGCTCTCGTTTGGCTGGCCGTTTGGGGAGTAACCTACTCCCTCGTTTGGGGCTGGGCGAACTTTCTGCATCTGTGCAACATTGCGGTGATCTTGACGTGCGTCGGGATCTGGCGGGGAAACTCGCTTCTCATCTCAAGTCAGGCAGTTTCCTCACTGTTTGCGCCCCTCTTTTGGGATCTGGATGTCTTCTGGCGGTTGGTCCTTGGCAGACACCTGATTGGCGGGACTGAGTACATGTGGGATTCGGGATTTCCCTTGGTGGTTCGTCTCCTATCCTTGTATCACGTGGTCTGGCCCGTTCTGATGCTCTGGGCGGTGCGCCGGGTGAGGTACGAGCCGCGGGCTCTGTTCGTTCAATCGGCAATTGCTATCGTGGTGCTCGGAGTTTCACGATATGTACGACCTGAGCTGAACCTGAACTTTGCCCACCGAGATCCTTTCTTCAACCTTGCTCTCCGTCCTGGGATACTGCATCTGGCCGTCACTGCCACAGTGCTGTTCGTCGTGGCCTACTGGCCTACACATCTTCTGCTGAGGTGGCTTTTTCCTCAGGTTCCCGCAGGGCACGAAGAACCACGAAGATAGTCTTAGCGAACTCCGGGAAGTGGAGCCCTGCGCTTGATTTGATATGATTTCCGGCCGATTCTGGCGAGGGGAGGCAGGATCTGCTGATTCGCTGTAGTATTACGATCCGGGCTCGAGTGTCCTTTGATACTCAGACGGTGACAAGCTCGACGGTCTCTTTGTAGTCACAGCTCTCATTATTGCAGGACTGAATGGTGCCCTGCTTCTTGGTGACTTTCTCTAAAAGAAAGGGGGCTCCGCACTGAGGGCAAGTCTTGTTAATGGGCCGCCTGTTCCCGGTGGTAAACTTGCATTTTGGGTACTGATCACACCCATAAAAGATGCCACGCCGTGATTTCTTTTCGACCAGCTCACCCCTGCAGCCAGGCTGTGGACAGGCGACACCTAGCGTTTTCTTCTTCACATACTTGCATTCGGGGTAGTTGCTGCAGGCAGTAAATTCCCCGAAACGCCCGTGTTTGATGACCAGGTTCTTGCCGCATTGAGGGCATGGCTCGGAGAGCGGAACATCCGGAATCGACAGCCGTCCGGAGCCCACCGTGGCTAGTTTTTTGGTGGTCTTGCATTCGGGGTATCCTGTACAGGCCAGGAACTGGCCGAAGCGTCCCCGTTTCAAAGTCATGGGACGCCCACAATTTTCGCATAGTTCTTCGATTTGCTCGACTTCAGCTTTCTCAATGGGATTCGTAGTCGCTCCTTCTCGGGCGATCTCCCGGGTATTCTTGCAGTCGGGGTACGCCGAACACGCCATGAACTTGCCATGTCGCCCCCACTTGATGACCATGGGGCTGCCGCACTTCTCACACTTCTCGTCGGTCTGTTCCTCGAGGGCCTTCATGTCTTTCATGTGCTTTTGCGCGCGCTTCAGATCCATTTCGAATTTTCCGTAGAACTCGCGCAGAGCCTCAGTCCAGCCAATCTTTCCTTCCTCGATTTCATCTAGTTCTTCTTCCATGCGCGCGGTGTATTGAACGTCAAAGATGTCAGCAAAACTGGCCACCAGCAAATCATTGATGACGAAACCCAGTTCCGTGGGGATGAACTTCCCCTCTTCTTTGACAACGTACTCACGGTCCTGGATGGTTGTCAGAATGGCGGCGTAGGTGGAAGGCCGTCCGATGCCTTTCTCCTCGAGGGTTTTGACGAGTGTCGCTTCGGTGAAGCGGGGCGGGGGCTGAGTAAAATGTTGCTCTGGAACAAGCTTGTTGAGTCTCAGGATCTCGCCTTCCGTCAGAACCGGGAGACTGTGCTCGAGTTCCTCGTCTTCTTCGTCTTTTTCGTCCTTGCCTTCCGCGTAGACCTTCAGAAAGCCATCGAACTTCAGGAGTGAGCCAGTGGCCTTAAACAGGTATCTGTCGGCGCTGATTTCGACAGAGGTCTGATCGAACAACGCTGGCTTCATCTGGGAAGCAATGAAGCGCTGCCAGATGAGCTTGTAGAGCCTGTACTCATCGGGACCGAGGTATGGTTTGATCTCCTCAGGGTTATAAGCCGTAGAAGTCGGCCGAATCGCTTCGTGAGCATCTTGGGCATCCCTCTTGCTTCGATAGAAGACTGGCTTCTCCGGCAGATAGTCCGGCCCAAAGTTAACGCCAATGTAGCTGCGGGCGTCACTCAGAGCATCATCCGAGACCCGAGTCGAGTCGGTGCGCATATAGGTGATCAGACCGATACTACCTTCACTACCGAGATCGATGCCCTCGTAGAGCCGCTGGGCTATCGTCATTGTCTTCTTCACACTGAAGCGCAGTTTGCGGGAAGCTTCCTGTTGCAGTTTGCTGGTAATGAACGGAGGTACGGGGTTCCGCCTTTTTTCCGTTTTCTTGACACTTTCAACGATGAACCGGGCCTGCTCCAGACGACTCAGGATTTCCTTTGACTGTGACTCGTTCTGAATCTCAATGTTTTTGCCCGCGAACTTCTGCAGGACGGCGTCGAAGGGCGGGGGATTGTGGCCTCCCAGGTTGGCTGTGATGGTCCAGTATTCCTTGGGAACGAACGCCCGAATCTCCCGCTCTCGCTCGACAACCAGACGCAAAGCGACGCTTTGAACCCTTCCAGCCGAGGTTCCGCGCCGCACCTTATCCCACAACAACGGGCTGATCTTGTAGCCGACGAGCCGGTCTAGGATCCGGCGGGCCTGCTGGGCATCCACCAGCCGCATATCAATCTTGCCGGGATTGAGAAACGCGCCACGGATGGCCTTTTGCGTAATCTCGTTAAAGAGCACGCGGAGGACCTTTCCTTTGCCGGAGGACAATTCCTCCGCCAGATGCCAGCCGATGGCTTCACCTTCGCGGTCCGGGTCCGTTGCGATATAGATCGATTCGACCTTCTTGGCCGCTGTTCTGAGCTCCTTGATGACCTTCTCTCGCCCCGGGATGATTTGATAAGTGGGCTCGAACTCGTTTTTCAAGTCAACGCCCAGTCCTTTCTTAGGAAGGTCGCGAACATGTCCCAGAGAGGCTTTGACGGCGTAGTCCGGCCCGAGGTACTTATTGATTGTTTTTGCTTTGGCAGGTGATTCAACAATGACCAGAGATTTTGACATAAGAAATCAGGAATGGCCCAAGGCCCCAAGTCCAAGGTCCAAAATCTGAGTGACGTTCCACTCTGGACCTTGGATGCTCTAGTACTTCTTCACAAAGCTCTTGCCAGGCAGTTGCTTGATCCTTTCCTTCAATTCCAGCTCGAAGAGTGCCGACAAGAGGTCTGACGAACTCATGCGCGAGAGTTCCAGCAACCGATCGATGTGAACGGCTTCGTCAGGGCGCAGCAATTCTAGCACAAACTTTTCGGAGGCCGTCAAAACCTCGGAAAACAGGGCAGATTGCTCGCAGGGTTGTTGCAGAGCCAGTCGTTCCTTTGCAGCTCGCGGTAACTCTTCGACAATGTCTTGCCAATCCTGCACCAATTTGGCGCCTTGCTTGATCCAGAGATTGGGACCGAAGCTGGTCTTAGACGTGATGTTCCCGGGTACGGCAAATACCTCTCGTCCCTGTTCCAGGGCCAGACGGCCGGTGATAAGTGATCCGCTGAACTCCGCTGCTTCCACGAGACAAGTTCCCAGCGAGAGGCCGCTAATAATGCGATTCCTAATGGGAAAATTCTGGGGTGCCGGACTCGTATGAATTGGGAACTCAGAGATAATACAACCCTGGGACTCGATTTGCTGCGCGAGCTTCTTGTTCTCACGAGGGTAAATGTGGTCGATTCCGCTTCCCAACACCGCAATGGTTTTGCCCTTAGCTTCCAGCGCACCCCGGTGGGCGGCGGTGTCAATCCCGCGCGCTAAACCGCTGCAGATGGTTAGTCCGCGCGAGGCAAGATCGCGAGCAAGCCTTTCGGCAGCATTGACGCCATAGGGGGTTGCCCTTCGGGAGCCCACAATCGAGATCGCATGGGCATTCAAAGAATCGACCGCTCCCTTGACGTAGAGGACGATCGGGGGGTCATAGATCTCTTTGAGCAGCTTCGGATAAGCTGGGTCGGACAATGTCAGGATTCGAACCTGGTTTTGCAGGCACTTGCTCAGCTCGATTTCCGCTTGAGTCTTGCGTGCTTCCGACAGCAGCATTTTCGCGACGCCTTCCGGGACACCTCGCTCCATGAGCTCTTGCGCAGACGCACGAAGCAGAGTTGCGGGATCTTTGTAGTGATCCAGAAGACGATGGGCCCCGCGGCAGCCTAAGCCTTCCACCGACGCCAGGATGAGGTATTGCAGGGTTTGTTCGTGCATCGTCGTCAAAGCGTTGCAGAGACTACAACTGGCCTTGTCGATTGTCAACTTTCGACCAACTCCACACGACTTCGGGCTGTGTGACGGTTCTAGTTGCTCGCCCCGCTCCTACCTGACCTGGGGCGAGCAACAACCAAGCAACCTTGGAGAACGCGACGAGAAGCAGCTGTTTCCCTAAAACAAGGAGGACCGTGAGGCAAGTGACACATTCGCGCCTCAAAAGAACTCGGGGCTCCGTGGTCAGTTGACTTAGAATCGTTGATTGTGAAACTTGTTCTTCCGGAAGCCGTGTCACTCTTGTGAAGCATTAGGCTCCCGCGAATGTGTGGCTTATGAAAGACAAAAAGCCCCTTCCATCCTCTATTATCAAGGGCAAGCCCATTTTCAAGCGGCACTTGTACATCAGTTCGGTCTTGTTTGCCGCCATCATTCTGATCACGACATTTACCCTTTTCCGGCTGGCGACGGATTCATTGCGTGACCGCGTTAGCGCTGAGTTGACCGCGACCAGTGAGAGCCTGGCTCAGCTGATCCACGAACAGATTCAGAACGTCAATGCCCGTTTAGGACCCTCCAATCCGGACACTGAACCCCAACGACATGCCGAGATCCAGTCGTTTGTCGAACGCCTCGTCCCCCAGCAGGAGGAAATACTGTATGTTCTGATACAGGACTTGAAGGGAGAGATTCTGTGGAAAGCCGTCCGGCGTGGAATGGAGCTTGAACAGAACCAGTTCTCGCAGATTCTGATTTCGCCACGCAACTCGAGAGCACCTAGGATGGAGGTCACATCGTTGGGAAACCCGAATATGGTGTACCTCGACCTAATCGAGCCCATTTTTCTCTATGACCCACCGGAGCTGATCGTTCATTTCGGCATTGATAAGAATGTGATCGAGAATCGCTTCTCCGGGCTGCGCGCGAGCATTGTGCGCCGCATCCTGCTGGGCTCTTCTGTCGTCGTGGGAATCCTGAGCCTGGCGTTCATTTACGTATTCTGGCTTCTGAAGAGGGCCCAGGTTGTCGAAGCGGAGGCACACGTGGCCGATCGGCTGGCTTATCTGGGAACTCTGGCTGGAGGCCTGGCGCATGAGATTCGTAATCCCTTGAGCGCAATCAATCTGAACTTGCAGATGATTGAAGAGGATGTGACCGAAGGGGCAACCGACATTTCAGAGCTTAGCGCCTTATTGAAGGGGACCAAGCAAGAAATCAATCGGCTGGACCGGCTCGCGACGAATTTCCTGGTCTATGCGAAGCCCCTCGAATTGGAAAAGCAGCAGTTCCAAGCTTGGGAACTGCTGGACGAGGTACTGATGTTAGTCAGTCGTGAATGTGCGGCCGCGGGCATCCGCCTCGTCAAGGACGACTGTGCCCGCCCAGTCAAGCTTCGGGCCGACCGCGATCTATTGAAACAGGCCGTCCTAAACCTGATTGTCAACGCACAAGAGGCGGTTCTGTTGAAAGAGCCGGGCAAGCGTGAGATTCACTTGACTGTCGTTGCGGAGGACGGGCAGGCAAGTATCCGAGTGCGAGACAGCGGCCCCGGGATAGGTGCTGAGGAGGCTCGAAATCTCTTTAAGCTCTTCTACTCCAACAAGCGTGGTGGCACGGGTCTTGGATTGCCGATCGCCCAAAGAATCGTTGAGCGCCACGGAGGCCGAATCGAGTGGAGAAACGTCCCTGAAGGCGGGGCCGAGTTTGCCATTTGGTTGGGCAGTTGACACAACCGCCTACGAAGGACACTCACAGAGGTTACCGAGGGATGCCCTGCGCTGAGCGATACGCTACTTCCAGCACCGCTCCGGTCCTTTCTTGAACCAAGGCTTCAGAAGTCGATTTCCTCTCCGGGCTCCTTAGAACGTTCAATGCGGGATTCCAGTTTGCATCCACCATTTCGGATGGCTAACAAAAGCCCTGGAATCGCGAGGTCTTGTGAATCGCGACAAGCCATTAGCGAGGGGGCTTGCGGCGAATCCATTGACGTCAGGTCAGCGGAGCAGCTCTCCCTTTGCGATGCCTCTCGCGAAAGGAGTGCTCTGGTCGACATTGTTGCCACTGTGCAATTCCTGTGTCTTTGTGAGCCAATGCGCAATGCGTGGCCAATCCAATCACCGCATCTGGCTAATCTCGAAGATGTCCTTCTCGACGTGGCCTCCCATCTGGTTATCCTGTATCGTGATGGATCCAACGCCAGCTGCCTTGTATATACCATAACGCTGTGTGCGACTGCTGCCAGTGCGAGTCTCAGTAATCTGGTTCCTGGTGATCACCAGATCACCTGCCTGTGGTTCAATGTAGAAGCCGTATCCTTCCTTCTGAGCCCCATTATTCACTACCTTGTTGCCGCTGAAGGTATTACGATGCCCGCTGTTTTTGAAGTTCTCCTTGCGGAAATAAACACCACAAAAGCCATTGCCCGTGATCCTATTGTTTACAAAGAGATTGTCTGTGTCCTTGTGACCAATCGAGATTCCGTACTTCCCATTGTTCTCGATCACGTTGTCTTCAAAACGCCCTCCGCGCACACGCCAGCATAGAAAGAGCCCAACCTCCCCGTTATGGTGGATACGGCAATCTTTGACCGACGCTCTGGGACTGCCTGTTCCCGGATGAATTCCGTATCCGCTGTGCCCGTACGATTCGCTGTTCACAACCTGAACGTTATCGGTTATCTGAAACGAGATGCCATCCCCGTTATAGTTCCGGGCAATGCAGTTGCGGATCATCGCGTTCTTGGAACGGTAAAGATAAATCGCTCCACCGCGGCAACCGTCGAGGTAGGCGTTGGCCGGCCTGTTTCCATCTACGATGAGGTTCTCGAAGACAACTCCGTCCGTTTCGATCGCGCAAAGGATCGGAAACGTGTTTCGAACCTGAGCGTGCTGCTGATCAACGTTGTAGTCCCGTAGCGTCATGGGATCGATCCTCAGCAGGTCACCCTCGACCGATTTGACTGTCGTGACCGAAACGTCCCAGCCGCTGTTGAGCAGCTTATCGCTGACACTGATCCCCATTCCGGGACGAAACTTCTGCGGATCGGTGACGCGGAGCTGGCTCTCGCCATAGTCCCCATCCTCGGTCAGCAAGCTCTCGGCCCCTGTGCTCTTTTGCAGAATCGTCTGACCGGGCCTCCCTCGCACCGTGACTCTGGAAGGAACAAAAAGGCTGTTCTCCATCTGGTAAATTCCTGGACCGATTTCGAGTGTATCCCCGGGCTCCAGTGAATCCACTGCCTTCTGCAAGACAGCGTCGTCGGCACCGACAAAGTCGGCTGCCCCCGATTGGGCCACGGTTACTGTCTTGCTCCTTTGATGTGCAGTACTTGCGGACTCTCTCGACTGAAAGCTACAGCCTGAGAGAACCGTTCCGACGATTGAAGCAACGAACAACGTTTGAAAACGACTCGCGCTCATGGGTCACTCCTCGCAGATGGTGCTACCAACAAAGGAAGAACTCCAGGCAAGATGCATGGGCAAACTCAGCTGTTGAAGAAAAGGAGGGAATCCTTCACGGAAACGCAAGCACAATCTTGGAGGACGGGGTCTGCAACCGAGTTTAGAGAATTGTCGCGATAGACGAGATCCCGGAGATCAGTGGCAGTCTCCGTGGCGCGGCTACCGGCTATGCAGGCAAGCATTCTCCCTTTGAGGGAAACGAAAAAGGCCGCTGGATAACGGCTCCAACAGCCTTTTGCCTTGCTTGAGACACCGGCTTAATACATGCCTCCTCCTCCGCCCATGTGGCCTCCCGGAGGTCCAGCAGGCGTCTTCTCCTCTTCGGGAATCTCCGCAACCAGGGCCTCGGTAGTCAGCATCAAAGCAGCAATCGAGGCCGCGTTCTGCAATGCGGTTCGAGCCACCTTGGCCGGGTCGATGACGCCGTCCTTCACCAGGTCGCCGTATTCTTCCGTGGCGGCGTTGTAGCCGAAGTTCTCACTTTTGTCGGCCTTGACCTTGGCTACGACGACCGCACCTTCCACGCCAGCATTCTGAGCGATTTGCCGGAGCGGCTCTTCGAGGGCACGACGGACGATGTTGACGCCAATCTGCTCGTCCTCCTCCAGCTTCAGTTTCTCCAACGCGGGGATGGCCCGGATGAAGGTTACCCCGCCACCAGCAACGATGCCTTCCTCGACGGCTGCGCGGGTTGCGTGCATGGCATCTTCCACGCGAGCTTTCTTCTCTTTCATCTCCGTCTCGGTTGCCGAGCCAACCTTGATCACGGCCACGCCGCCAACTAGCTTGGCCAGCCGTTCTTGCAGTTTCTCGCGATCGTAGTCGGAGGTGGTTTCTTCAATCTGGGTGCGCAACTGCTTGACACGACCTTGAATATCAGCCGCCTTGCCAGAACCTTCCACGATCGTGGTATTGTCCTTGTCGACGGTGATTTTCTTCGCACGGCCCAGATCGGCCAGTTGGACATTCTCCAGCTTGATGCCGAGATCTTCACTAATCACCCTGCCGCCGGTAAGAATTGCGATGTCCTCCAGCATGGCCTTGCGACGGTCGCCGAAGCCAGGGGCTTTGACTGCGGCGCAATTCAAGGTTCCCCGCAGCTTGTTGACGACCAGAGTTGCCAAGGCCTCTCCTTCCACTTCTTCTGCCACAATCAAAAAGGGCTTGCCAGTCTTGGCAATCTGCTCCAGCAGCGGAAGCAGGTCCTTCATTGAACTGATTTTCTTCTCATGCAACAGAATGAAAGCAGTTTCCAGAACGCATTCCATTCTCTCCGGATCGGTCACGAAATAAGGGGAAAGGTAGCCGCGATCGAACTGCATTCCCTCGACAACCTCCAGCGACGTCTCAATTGTCTTGCCTTCTTCCACTGTGATCACGCCGTCCTTGCCGACTTTCTTCATGGCCTCCGAGATGATATTCCCGATAGTGGTGTCTCCGTTGGCCGAAACGGTTCCAACCTGGGCAATCATGTCCCCTTTGACCGGTTTGGACTGCTTCTTGATCTCCTCAACAGCCACTTCAACGGCGCGCTCGATGCCGCGCTTCAGCGCCATCGGATTGGCTCCTGCGGCCACCGTCTTCACGCCTTCCCGGAAGATCGACTGGGCCAGCACAGTTGCTGTCGTGGTTCCATCCCCGGCCACATCGCTGGTCTTGGACGCCACTTCCCGCACCATCTGGGCGCCCATGTTCTCCAGTGCGTCTTTCAGCTCAATCTCCTTGGCCACGGTGACGCCGTCTTTGGTAATCGTGGGAGATCCGAACTTCTTGTCCAAGACTACGTTGCGGCCCTTTGGACCGAGTGTAATCTTGACAGCATCGGCCAGTTGGTTAACGCCCTTCAGAATGGCCTGACGCGATTGTTCTCCCTGAATAATCTGCTTCGCCATTGAAAAACCTCCTGTCGCTTGTCAGTATGTTTAGGTTTGACGTCTGAAATAGCTAACTGCAAAAGAAGAATTACTTCGAGGGTTTGGACTTCGCGGACTCCGTCAGGATGCCGAGAAC
>Ga0075421_100010969_pt1 | contig 11218 bp, 9 predicted proteins | sample SoiMetdeltSBSDD5_FD_75292 | JGI IMG/M metagenome (GOLD analysis project Ga0075421, IMG submission 75292) | Bulk soil microbial communities from a Populus tree surrounding site in Tennessee, USA - Soil MetaG P. deltoides SBSDD5 | ecosystem: Environmental > Terrestrial > Soil > Tree plantation...
AGGGGAATCGAACCCCTGACCTCTTGAATGCCATTCAAGCGCTCTCCCAACTGAGCTACGCCCCCGGGCGTCAGGAACCGAAAATTGTACCCAGGGGTACTGCGAAAGTCAAGAAAAGCGGACTGGCGAAACTGCGCTGGGCCAGTATCTTGCAGCACCTTTTCCACCCATGAAACCGCGCGGCATTGCACGCGTCCCGCGACCCGACTCCCGGTGCTTTTGCCCGGGTTCTCGTCGGTGTCGTGAGGCGCGTGTCGAGTGAGAGTGACGCACCTTCTCACCCGTCGGTTCGACATAAATGGCCACTCTCGCTGATCGATCGAGGAATTCGACCACATGACCGAAGTAAAGCGCCGCCGCCGTCGCGTCGTGCCTGCGGGCATCGCTCCAAGCGAGCCCGAGCGGGACATCCTCGATCAATACCTCTACGAAGTCAGCACGTATCCGCTCCTCAAGGGAACGGAGGAGCTCGATCTCGCCCGGAAGATTCGGGCGGGTGACCAGGACGCGCTGCAGGAGCTCGTCAAGCGCAACCTGCGGTTCGTGATCTCCGTGGCGAAGAAGTATCAGAATCGCGGTCTGCCGCTCATCGACCTGATCGGAGAAGGGAACGTGGGCCTGCTCACGGCCGCCCGGAAATTCGATCCGGATCAGGGCGTGAAGTTCATCTCGTACGCGGTGTGGTGGATTCGTCAGGCGATCCTGTCATCGCTCGCGCGGCAGGGCCGGACGGTGCGCGTGCCGCTCAATCGTACGGCGGATCTCTCGCGCATCATCAAGGCGTCGGAGATCCTGCGACAGAAGCTGCGTCGCGAACCGACGCCGGAGGAGTTGTCGCAGCTGACCGGACTTTCGGTCGACGTCGTGCAATCGCTCGCCGCGTTGAATACGGGCGACGTGCGACTCGATGCACCGATGGACCCGGAAGGCGATCGCTCGCTGATCGAGCGCTTCGTTGCCGACGAGATGCCCGACACAGAAGAGGAGGCGATGAACCGCTTCCTCACCGATGAGATCGAGGTCGCGCTCGGCACGCTCCCGCCGCGCGATGCGAAGGTGCTGCGTCTCTATTTCGGTCTCGAGGGTGGTCGCGAGCATACGCTCGAGGAGATTGGCTCGATGCTCGGCGTGACGCGTGAACGCGTGCGTCAGTTGCGCGATCGCGCATTGAAGCGGCTGCGCGAGGGTGATGTCGGACGTGCGCTCGGCAGCTTCGCGGCGTAGAACGCAGCCATCAGCCATCAGCCATCAGCTCTAGCCATCAGTCGATTAGCTTTCAGCTTCTGATGGCCGATGGCTGATAGCTCGCGCGGGCGAAGCCCGCGCGATGCGCCCATAGCTCAATTGGATAGAGCATCTGACTTCGGATCAGAAGGTTGGGGGTTCGAGTCCCTCTGGGCGTACTGATGATCATGACGGGGAGGCCAAATGGCCTCCCCGTTCGTCATCAGATGGGGACGTGCGGACCGACCCCACTCGGCGTAAGATATGTGACCCATAACCCGAGGCCGCGGGCCGTCAGCTGATGGCTGAGGGCCGATGGCTGTTAGCTGCCACTGCATTGATTCAACTCGTCGACGTCTACAAATCATTTGGTCCAAAGCATGTGCTGTCGGGATTCACCCTCGACGTTCGTGAGGGTGAGGCGGTCGTCATCATCGGGTACTCGGGCACCGGGAAATCGGTTGCGATCAAGCACATCGTCGGCCTGCTCGAGCCCGATCGTGGCACCGTCATCGTCGACGGGATGGACGTCCCGAAGCTGTCACGTCGCGACCTGTATTCGCTCCGCGCGCGCATCGGCTACGTCTTTCAGTTCGCCGCACTCTTCGACTCGCTGTCGATCGGCGAGAACGTCGCCATGGGGTTGCGCAAGCAAGGCACGCTCGATGAGCCGCAGATCGCGGAGCGTGTGAACGAGGCACTCGAGCTCGTCGACCTGCCTAACGTTGCATCGCGGTTCCCGGCGGAGCTCTCCGGCGGCATGCGCAAGCGCGTCGGCATCGCTCGGGCGATCGCGCTGCGCCCGAAGTACCTGCTCTACGACGAACCCACAACGGGTCTCGACCCGGTGACGAGCGCCGTGATCGATGAGCTGATGATCCGGATGCGTGAGAAGCTCGGTGTCACGAGCATCGTCATCACGCATGACATGCGCAGCGCGTATCGTGTGGGGACGCGGATCGCCATGCTGTACGACGGGCGAGTGCGGCAGGTCGGAACGGTCGACGAGATCCAGCATACGACCGACCCCGTTGTCCGCCAGTTCATCGAAGGGCGGGCCGACCTCGACGATCCACGGGCGGCCTGAGGTGCCGCGACCGCACGCGCGCATGGAGACATCGGCTGGCGGCGTCGTGGTCCGGATGTCGCTTGACCCCGCGGGTGCGGCCCGCCCGCTGTTCCTGCTCATTCGGGACAGCTACGACAATTGGGGCTTCCCGAAGGGCCATGTGGAGGAAGGGGAGCCGCCCGAGAAGGCAGCCCTTCGCGAGGTAGCGGAAGAGACGGGGCTCGGAAGTCTGACGGTGCGCGAGACCATCGACACCATCGACTGGTATTTCCGCTTCCGGGGCCGGCTCATCCACAAGATCTGTCACTTCTACCTGATGGAAACGGACCGCGCCGACACGCTTCCGCAACGCGCCGAAGGGATCACGGCGTGCCGGTGGGAGACGTACGAGGATGCGGCGCAACTCGTCTCCTACGCGAACGCCCGCGACGTGCTCCGGCGCGCACACGAGCTGGTGACCGCACGTCCGTCGCACGACGGGTCGAGTGTGACGACGGCGCTTCCTGCCGAGCCCCGCGCGTCCTGACGTCCGATGCCCGCACGTACTCCCGTGGTGGCGGCGCCACCGTGTATCGTCGTCTTCGCGACGCGTGAGCGCGTGCGGGCGGCGGCGCGCGCTGCATTCCCGCGCCGTCGCGCGCGGCTGATCCTGGGGCGGACGGCGAGCGAGTTCGTCGCGGCGTTTCACTCGACGCTCGTCGATGCGGCGCTCGTCGACATCGGGGCCGCCGCGGATGACACCTGGCGTGCCGCGGAGCTTGCGCGAGAGTTCCCGAGTTTCCCGTTCTTCGCCATCACCCCCCTGCGGGGCACGGATGGCCCGGCCGTTGCCCGATGCGCCGCGCTCGAGTTCACCGATATCGTGGTGGACGGCGTCGATGATGAGGCGCTCCGCGATCTGGTGCTGCCCACCATGTTCTCGACGCGCTTCTTCGACGCGCTCCAGGAGCCACCTCCGTCGCTCGGCATCACGCAGCCGATGCAGTACGCCGCCTGGCGATGCGTCGTGGCCCATGCCGGCCGAACGTTGCGAACGGACGCGCTCGCGGCTGCGATTGGCGTTACGCGCGAGCATTTGAGCCGGACGTTCGCGGCCTCGGGGGCGCCGAACCTCAAGCGGGTGATCGATCTGGTGCGCCTCATCGCCGCGGCGGAGCTGGCGAAGAACCCTGGCTACGACATCGGCGACGTCGCCCGCGTGCTCGGCTTCGCGTCATCGTCGCACCTCTCGAGCACCTCGCAGCGCGTCGTCGGCACCCGACCCGCGTCGCTGTCGCGGCTCCGCGCGGTCGATCTCATCGACCGATTCGTGCAGGGCCGATATCGGAGTCGAGCGTGATCGCTGGCTCGTGTTCGCGCGTTAGGCATCTCTCTTGGGACAGTTGGGCCAACATTGAACCGCAGAGGACGCGGAGGACGCAGAGAACAGCCTAACGGGACATTGGTGCTCGCAAACGAGCAGAATTGAAGGGGAACTGCCTCGGGAGGCTTTCTGCGTCCCGAGGCAGTTCCCCTCAATTACCGCCGCTAGCGTGTTACAGCATGCCGGTAGGGTTCCCTCCGCGTCCTGTGCGTCCTCCGCGGTTCATTGGTTGAGAATTGGAGTCGGACTCGGACCCCAATTCCTCCTCTTCGCGGTACTCAAGGGTCCTGGTCGAGGGCTTATGCGAAATCGGTGTACTCGGCCCCATCGGCGTTCGGTCTCCGTGCACGTCCCGGTCACGTGGCCTGTCTGGCGCATACAGAGCGAGAGGGGAGCAAGACCTAACGCCGATTGAGCCGATGACACCGATTTCGCAGACGGTCCGGGTGAGCGAGAGCTCCTCACGCAACGGGTGATGAACTTGGGGCGTCCGTGCCGGCTCCCTTACGCCTGCTGCGGTTGTGTCCCTTGTTGGGCGTGTGCCTAACGAATACCCATAGGTCCGTCGGCGGCGCCGTGGCTCAGGTGATGTCCGCCAGGAAGGGCAGAGAGGCGGTCGGGGACGTCGCGCCGCCCGACGGCGGGCGTTCGAGATGGTTCATCTGGTTCGAGACGCGCTGGGTGAGCGAGGCCACCCGCGCCGCGAGTTGCGCGTGCACGGAGGCCGGGATGATCCCGCTGACGCGCGCGATGGCGAGCTGGGTTTCCACCGCCACGAGGGACCGCCGAGCGCGAGCGTAACAGTCGCGCTCCTCCGTCGCCGTGGGCCGCGTGGGCGCCTCCGCGATCGCGCTCGCGACGGCGGATGTCGAAAGCATGAGCGCATCGGTGAACGCCTTGGTTTCGCGCCGCGTGGCGCGCCGGACGACTCGGATCACGTCGCCCGCGAGGCCGATAGCTTCCTGCCAGACCTTGGTTTCCCGTGGGATGCCAGCCATGGGGCGAAGGTACTATGGATCCGGGCCGCGGCCGCCATCTAATGATTGCGGTTCGAGGTGGGGGAGCGCACCGAGTTGACCCCGTGACAGGCTTGTGATAAATTTCACAAGCGTCTGAAGCACCCCGCCCGACCCCCTCTCTTCATTCCCATGGCATCCGAAACCACGCTCCGTCCTGGCGAGATCAAGGACATCCTGCTCCGAGAGATCGAGGCAGCCGATCTACACGAGCTCGACGTCGAGGAGGTCGGGACCGTCCTCGAAGTGAAGGACGGCATCGCGCGCATCTATGGGTTGCAAAAGGCGATGTCCGGCGAGATGCTCGAGATTCAGTCGTCGGACACCGGCAACAAGGTCGTCGCCCTCGCGCTCAACCTCGAGGAAGACAACATCGGTGCCATCATCCTTGGGGATTACCTCCAGCTCAAGGAAGGCGACCAGGTTCGGCGCACCGCCCGTGTGCTCGATGTGCCGGTCGGACCGGGGCTCGTCGGGCGTGTCGTCGATGCGCTCGGTAATCCCATCGATGGGCTCGGGCCGATCGTGGCCACGATGACGAGAAAGGTCGAGTCGCCCGCCCCGGGCATCATCGTGCGGCAGCCTGTGAAGGAGCCGCTTCAGACGGGCATCAAGGCCATCGACTCGATGATCCCGATTGGTCGCGGCCAACGCGAGCTGATCATCGGAGACCGCGGCATCGGCAAGACCGCCGTGGCGATCGACACGATCATCAACCAGCGGGGGCAGGGCGTCATCTGCGTCTACGTCGCCATCGGGCAGAAAGCGTCGACCGTCGCATCGGTCCACGAGCGGCTCAAGCAGACGGGCGCGATGGAGTACTCGATCGTGGTTGTCGCCTCGGCGTCCGACCCGGCGCCCATGCAGTACATCGCGCCGTACTCCGGATGCGCGATGGCCGAGTACTTCATGTACCACGAGGGGAAGCCGACGCTCTGCGTGTACGATGACCTCTCCAAGCAGGCGGCCGCGTATCGTCAGCTCTCGCTCGTGCTCCGTCGTCCGCCGGGTCGCGAGGCGTATCCGGGTGACGTCTTCTACCTCCACTCTCGCCTGCTCGAGCGCGCCGCGAAGCTGCGCGATGACTCGGGGATCGTGGATAACCAGACGATCTTCAAGCCCGGCGGCTCGCTCACCGCGCTCCCCCTGATCGAGACGCAGGCTGGTGACGTCTCGGCCTACATTCCGACGAACGTCATCTCGATCACCGACGGGCAGATCTTCCTCGAGTCCGACCTCTTCTTCGCCGGCCAGCGGCCCGCAATCAACGTCGGCATCTCCGTGTCACGCGTCGGCGGCTCGGCCCAGGTGAAGGCCATGCGCTCCGTCGCCGGCCGGCTGCGTCTCGACCTCGCGCAGTTCCGCGAGCTCGAAGCGTTCTCCGCGTTCGCGTCGGATCTCGATGCGGCGACGAAGCGTCAGCTCGAGCGCGGTGCCCGGACGGTCGAGGTGCTGAAGCAGCCGCAGTACTCGCCGATGGCGGTGGAGCAGCAAGTCACGATCATCTACGCGGTGACGAACGGGCACCTCGATGAGGTCCCCGTGAACCGTATTCGTGAGTGGGAGCGGCAGTTCCACGAGTTCATGGCCGCGCGGCACCCGAAGATCGGCGAGCGTCTCCGCACGGAGAAAGTGCTTTCGAAGGAGACGGAAGCGGATCTCAAGAACGCCATCGCGACGTTCAAACAGACATTCAAGTGACGTGAGTGGCGGAACGCCGCCACTCACGTCATCCCGAGGGCGTCAGCCCGACGGATCGCACGAGCCCTAACGAGACAGCCGAATGGCCAAAGGCCGTGAACTGAAAGGTCGAATCAAGTCGGTCGAGAACACGCGGAAGATCACGCGCACCATGGAAATGGTCGCGACGTCGAAGATGAAGCGTGCGCAGGAGCGCGTCATGGCGGCGCGCCCGTTCGCGACCGTTCTCACCGACGTGATCTCGAGCCTCTACTCACGCGAGCTCGCCGAGCGGTTCCCGCTGCTGCGCCAGCCGGCGACCGTGCGGCGTGCCGCGCTGCTCGTGCTCACATCGAATCGCGGGCTCGCCGGCGCGTTCAACTCGAACATCCTCAAGGAAGCGCGCACCGTGCTCGCGCGGTTGCAGGCGCAGAATGTCGAGGTCGAGCTGCACGTGGTAGGCCGCAAAGGGATCGGCTATCTCCGCTACGTCGGTCGCGCGATGGAAACGATGCGCACCGACATCACGGACCGCCCGACCGTGGCCGATGCCGCGGGCCTCGTCGATGGGTTGATGGAGCGATTCGCGGCCGGCGCGCTCGACGCGGTGTACGTCGTCTCGGCGAAATTCAAGTCGGCGCTTTCGACGCCGCCGCACACGGAGCAGATCCTGCCGGTGACGCCGCCGGAGCGGAAAGGCCCGGTGCGCGATTATCTGCTCTTCCCGTCGGCGGAAGCGATCCTCACGGAGCTTCTCCCGGCGTACGTGCGGAACTCGGTCTATCGCGCGCTCGTCGAGAACGAGGCCGGGTTCCAAGGGGCGCAGCGCACGGCGATGAAGAACGCGACGGACAACGCGACGGAGATGCTCAACGTGCTCCGGCGCAACTTCAACCGTGCGCGGCAGGCGAACATCACGCAGGAAATTTCCGAGATCGTCGGCGGCGCCGCCGCCCTCGAGTAGTGAGAACGTCGGCCTCGCTCGTGAGGATCCCTCGACCCGCTCGCCTTCGGCGGGCACCCGGGCTCGGGATGACATGGTCTCTCATATAGAGAACAACGATATGGCTACTGCAGCACCTTCCCAGAATATCGGCAGAGTGGTCCAGGTGATCGGTCCCGTCCTCGACGTGGAATTCGACGCCGAGCGTCTGCCGGAGCTCTACAACGCGCTCGAGCTCACCGTGCGCGACGACCAGGGGGAGCATCGCGTCGTCGCCGAGGTGCAGCAGCACATCGGGCGCAACCAGGCGCGCGCGGTCGCCATGTCGTCCACCGACTCGGTGGTGCGTGGGATGGAAGTCGTCGACACCGGCGCCCCGATCTCGGTGCCCGTGGGGGAGCCGGCGTTAGGCCGCATTCTCAACGTGCTCGGCGACCCGGTGGACAACGGCCCGCCGATTCCGGCGACGGCGGAGCGGTGGCCGATTCACCGCAAGCGTCCCGATTTCGTGGAGCTCGAGCCGAAGACCGAGATCTTCGAGACGGGCATCAAGGTCGTCGACCTGATCGCCCCGTTCGTGAAGGGTGGAAAGATCGGGCTGTTCGGGGGCGCCGGAGTCGGTAAAACCGTCGTCATTCAGGAGCTGATCAACAACGTGGCGAAGGGTCACGGTGGCCGCTCCGTGTTCTGCGGCGTCGGCGAGCGCACGCGCGAAGGGAACGACCTGTACCTCGAGTTCAAGGAAGCCGAGATTCTCGACAAGGTCGCGCTGATCTATGGGCAGATGAACGAGCCGCCCGGCGCGCGTCTTCGCGTCGGTCTGTCGGGCCTGACGGTTGCCGAGTATTTCCGCGATCGCGAGAATGCGGACGTGCTCGTGTTCATCGACAACATCTTCCGGTTCACGCAGGCGGGCTCCGAGGTGTCGGCGCTCCTCGGCCGCATGCCGAGCGCCGTGGGGTACCAGCCGACGCTGGCCACGGAGATGGGCGATCTGCAGGAGCGGATCACGTCCACGCGGAACGGTTCGATCACGTCGGTGCAGGCGATCTACGTGCCTGCGGACGACCTCACGGATCCTGCGCCGGCGACGGCGTTCGCGCACCTGGACGCAACGGTGGTGCTGTCGCGTGCGATCACGGAGCTCGGGATCTACCCGGCGGTCGACCCGCTCGCGTCGTCGTCGCGAATTCTCGACGCCCAGTTCATCGGCGAGCGACACTATGGCGTCGCCACCGAGGTGCAGCGCATTCTGCAGCGGTACAAGGAGCTGCAGGACATCATCGCGATCCTCGGCATGGACGAGCTCTCCGAGGAAGACAAGCGAGTAGTCGGCCGTGCGCGCCGGATTCAGCGCTTCATGTCGCAGCCCTTCGCCGTGGCGCAGCAGTTCACGGGCATGGTGGGGCAATACGTGAAGCTCGAGGAGACGGTTACGTCCTTCGATCGACTCACGCAGGGCGAGTTCGATCAGTACCCGGAGCAGGCGTTCTTCATGTGCGGCGGCGCCGACGACATCGTCAAGAACGCCGAGCGTTTGGCGCAGAGCTAGGCGGAGCGAACGATGCCACTCAAGGTCTCGGTCATATCGCCCGAGCGGACGTTGTTCGATGGCAGCGTCGACTCGGTCGTAGCACCGGCGTTCGATGGGGAGGTGGGGATTCTTCCGGGCCATGCCCCCATGATGACGCTGCTTGGTAAGGGGAATCTTCGCCTGGGGCCAGATGGGAGCGCTGGGAGATTCCTCATCGAGGGCGGGTTTCTCCAGGTCGTCGACGACTCCGTACGCGTTGTGACGGAACGAGCGACGCAGGGCTGAACCGAACGGTCTACAAACGAACCGAGGGGCGATGTCCGTTGGACATCGCCCCTCGTTTTTCGTTAACCGAAGTTAAGAGGGCTTAGGCGATTCCAACCGTCGCCGTACGCTGAGTACGGTCCGTCCCAGAAATCTGCTGTTTTCGCCGCGCGATGCTTGCGCGAACGGTGCACCCCCTTAGAATAGCGGCTGATCACGCGGTCGGACGGTCGGACACGAAGATGCTGTGACGAACCGTTCGTATGTGTGATGGACTCTGGTTTCGAGCTGCGTTCCCGCGCCAGCCGGGGTCCGATTGGGTGGAGGTGCAGGTCCCTACAACTCGTGGTATTCGGCGCGACGCGGCGCCGTGTGCATTCCGCGAATGGCACTCGCCGGCCTGGGTGCTGTGCGCGGCGTTTTGGTCAGGCGGTTGGGACACCTTCTTCGCGAGTGAGGGGACCGATGAGGCCAAGTCTGCGTCCAAGCAGTACACTCCAGGCGTTCGCGATAGCGGCGGCATTCGCGCTATCACCAGGCATTCTGCTCGCACAGGTCCGCATCGCGGGGCGTGTCACGTCTGACGCGGGAGTCCCGCTGCCAGGCGCGAACGTGCGCATCCTCGCGCTGAACATCTCCGTGGGGACGAACGAGCAAGGCGCCTACAGCATCGACATCCCCGCGGCGCGCGCCACGGGCCAGTCGGTGCAGATGCAAGCGCGGTCATTCGGGTTCCTCCCGGTGTCGCGCCAGATCACCCTGTCGACCGGAACACTGACGGAGAACTTCGCCCTCAAGACGGACGTGAACCGCCTGTCGGAAGTCGTCGTGACCGGCGTGGTGGGCGAAGCCGTCGAGCGCGCGAAGGTGCCGTACGCGGTGAGCCGATTGGCCGTCGAGGACATGCCGGTTCCCGCGCTCGACCCGGTCACGCAGCTTGCTGCGAAGATGCCGGGCGTACGCATCGCGCAGACCGGCGGCCGCCCCGGGAGCAATCCCGAGATCATGATCCGTGGCCCGAAATCGATCAACGCGTCGGGCCGCAGCCAGCAGCCGATGATCATCGTCGATGGCGCGATCATGAACGTCGGAAGCCTCGACGAGATCGGCGGCATCGACATCGAGTCGGTCGAGGTGGTGAAGGGCGCCGCGGGTGCGTCCCTCTACGGAAGCTCGGCGGCGAACGGCGTGATCGTCATCAAGACGAAGCGCGGTTCGAATCAGGAAGGCGTCCAGTTCAATGTCCGAGCCGAGTACGGCTTCAGCGACATCAATAGCTTCTCGTACGGCCAGGCGCTGAACCACGTGAACCAGCTCGACGAGACGGGCACGCGGTTCTGTGTGGCATCGGCGTCACCCTATACGCCCTGTTCGCGGACCGTCGACTGGATGACGGAGGTCCTGCGGATCAACAACGTCAACGCCGACACGGTGCGGACTCCGCAGGTGCTCCAGTATCGCACGCCTGCGGGCGGTGATCTCCAGAACGTTTACCAGGCGCAGATCTGGCCCGGCCAGTACTACAACGGGATCGCTCAGGTAGCCACGGCCAATCCATTCTCGTTGACCTCGGCCGACGCCAGCGGGAAGATCGGCAGCGCCCGCTTTTATGTGAGTGGCTCGTATTCGAACAACGAGGGCGCCATTCGCGGCCTCGATGGTCAGCAGCATCTCCGAGGGCGAGTCAATCTGGACTACAATTTCCGACCCGACCTCCAGGTCCAGGTCGGCACGGTCTACGACCGCGGCATGACCGATCAGCGCGTCGGTGGCTCGGGGAACCAGGGCGGCATTTTCGGGCCCCTCCTCCGTGGGGCGCCGGCTGGAACCAACTACCTCGCGCGCGACACGTTGGGCCGCGCGATCGTTCGCGGTGGGTACGCTCGCCCCACTGGCAACGGGGACGGTGTGTTCCTGTACGACATGGAGAACCTGACCGACGAGCGGACGTCGCAGCGGTTCATCGGAACTACGACGACCAATTATTTCCCGACGGAATGGCTCACGCTGGAAGGCACGTTCTCCTACGACAGCCGGAACCGTGAGGACCGGACTCAGCTCGTGAAGGGCTACCGCACCACTGCGTTGTCGACGGCGAACAACAACGGCCGCGTCACGCTGAATG
>Ga0075421_100010970_pt1 | contig 11217 bp, 6 predicted proteins | sample SoiMetdeltSBSDD5_FD_75292 | JGI IMG/M metagenome (GOLD analysis project Ga0075421, IMG submission 75292) | Bulk soil microbial communities from a Populus tree surrounding site in Tennessee, USA - Soil MetaG P. deltoides SBSDD5 | ecosystem: Environmental > Terrestrial > Soil > Tree plantation...
GAACCCGGCTCCTCGGGCTCCGCCGTCTATACCAAGCAGGGCCGCTTCATCGGCCAACTCACCGGCGGCGGCTCCGCCTGCGGCGCCGCCGACCCCGACATGTGGGACGTGTACGGGAAGCTCTCGCGTTCCTGGGACGGCGGCGGTACTGCCACCACGCGCGTGCGTGACTACCTCGACCCCGTCGGCTCGGCTCCCCTCATGATCGACGGCCGCAATTGGAACGACACCACGACCCCCACGCCGACGCCGGCCCCCACGTCCACACCGAGCCCGACGTCGACACCCACCCCGACGACGCCCCCGACGGCGGCGCCGACGTCGACGCCGACACCCACGCCGGCGGCGACGAGTACGCCCACGCCGACACCTGCTCCCGGTACTCACGTCGAGATCACGCCGGGCTCGGGTGGCGTGACCGCCAGCACCAACGACGGCAACCTCCCGGCCAACACCGTGGACAACAGCCTGGCCACGCGCTGGTCCGGAAACGGCGACGGGGCCTGGATCCGCTACGACCTGGGTTCGATACGAACGGTGAACCGCGTGACGATCGCCGCGTATCGTGGCAACGAGCGCAGGAACCTCTTCGACCTGCAGAGGTCGAACGACGGCACCACGTGGCTCCCGATCCTCACCGGCCGGCAGACGAGCGGGACGACCACGGCCGAAGAGCCGTTCGACTTCGCCGCCGTCGACACGCGCTTCGTGCGATACCTCGGCCATAGCGCCACCTCGAATGGAGGCGCGGCCATCTCGTGGAACAGCCTGACGGAGGTCAGCCTCTTCGCGCCGACCGGGGCCACCGCCACTCCCACGTCCACTCCGGTGCCCACGCTCGCGCCCACGGCGACGCCGACGCCGACAGGAGCGCCGACGCCCACACCCACGCCGACGTCCGGCCCGTCGGCGAACCTTGCCCTCAACAAGCCGGCGACCGGCAGCACGCCGTGCGCATCGACCGAAGGGCCCGAGAAAGCGGTGAATGGAAGCGTGTCCGGCGGCAACAGCGACAAGTGGTGCTCCCTGGCCGCCGCGAAGTTCCTGCAGGTCGACCTGGGCGCGACCCACATGGTCGGCAGCTTCGTCCTGCGGCACGCGGCCGCGGGCGGTGAAAGCACGACGTTCAACACGCGGGCGTTCGACGTCCAGGTGAGCCTGGACGGCACGGCGTGGACCACCGTCGTGACCGTCACCGCCAACACGGCGAGCGTCACGACACACACCCTCGCGTCGGCGGCGGCGCGCCACGTGCGGCTCAACGTCACGACCCCCACCCAGACCACCGACAGCGCCGCGCGAATCTACGAGCTGGAGGTATACGCGGGCGGCTCACCGACGCCGACGTTCACGCCCACGCCGAGCCCGACTCCCACACCTACGCCGACCCCCACGCCCACAACTCCCGTACCGACGGCGACACCCACACCGACACCGACGGGCGTGCCGACGGGCACACCCTCGGCCAACCTGGCCCTCAACAAGCCGGCCGTCGGCAGCGCGTCGTGCAACGCGGACGAGGGCCCGGAGAAGGCCGTGAACGGCACCGTCAACGGTGGTGGCACGGACAAGTGGTGCTCGCAATCGGGCAACCAGTTCCTGCAGGTGGACCTGGGTGCGACGCACGCCTTGACCTGGTTCGCCGTGAAACACGCCGGGGCCGGCGGCGAGGCCGCGTCGCTCAACACCCGTGACTTCGACATCCGGACGAGCCTCGACGGCACGACCTTCACCACCGCCGTGCAGGTGAGGGGCAACACCGCCAACGTCACGACCCTCGGCATCGCCGCGACTTCCGCGCGCTTCGTGAGGCTCGAGGTCCTCATGGGCGAGCAGGCGGGCTTCACCGCCCGCATCTACGAGATGGAGGCCTACAGCGGCACCGGTGGACCCACGCCGACGCCACCGACGCCGACTCCGACCCCCTCCCCCACGCCGGGGCCGGTCTGCGGCACCGTGAACGGCGTCGAGTACCTCCGCGTCTATCGCTCGACGTTGTCGCAATGGTGCGTCGCCTCGACCGAGTGGTCCGCCCACGCCACCGACTACGCGCGGTTCTTCGCCTACGGCGACCAGGTCGTCACCAACCTGAACGCGCTCTTCGCATTCACCCCGCGCGCCTTGCCGCTGACGTACCAGGCGACGTCGCCCACCGGCGGCGCGTCGACCGGGAGCGACTTCGGCCTCGGGGTGACTGTCACCGGCGACGCCTTCTACAACAACCTGAGCGATCCCGTCGACGGCACCGTCATACGCGGCTTCTGGGGGTACCTGCTCACGCTGCACGAGGCGATCAACGTGTGGACGGGACAAGTCACCTCGAACTGGCCGACGGATTGGTGGGCCGACCACCGCAGCCCGTTCCCGAACTCGATGGACTACCAGATCATGAAGGTCATCGGCCAGCAGCAGAACGACGCGAACCTGCAGGCGGCGGCGACCGCGCAGCATCGGCGCATGGGTGTGCCCGGCCTCTCCGGATTCGACAGCGAGGTGAAGATGTTCGACGATTTCTTCACCCAGTTCGGCGGATTCCCAGCCTATGCGCGCGTGTTCTCCCTCATCCAGGCGGACGGCCTGAGCTGGGGGTCGGTCTCGCCCAACCCGTCGCCGCTGCTCAGCGAGTACGTCGTGGCGTATCTAGGCGTCGGCTTCGGGACGCGGCAGGACCTGACGGCCACCTTCGTGAGCGCCGGCGTGGGCACGAAGGACACGCAGACCCCGCCGTACTCGATCGACCCCGTCGTGATCGGCGACATCGCGGATGCGCACTGCTCGATCGCCGCCGCCACGGGGAGCACCGGGACGGCACGGGCGGCGCTTCAGCGCGGCGACTATTCAAACGCCAAGGTGCCGTCGACGTGTTCTCTCTGTCCGACGACCACGTGCGCGTGCGACACCGTGACCAACCAGTGCGTCGCTCCCTGGCGAGGGAGATAGGGCCGGCGTAGACTCCGCCGATGATGCCCACGGGCCGGGGCGCCTTCGGGCGCTCCGGCCGTCTTGCCGCGAACCTCGGGTGGGTCGCTCTCTCGGTTCTCGTCGCTTTTTCCGGTCTGGCGTGCCGCCACGCGAAGCCGAAGCCACCGGCGGCTACGGACCTGGCCGCCCGCATGTTCACGTGCGGCGAGACGCCGTGCGACGCCCGCACGAGCTACTGCGAGATGTTGAAGACGGACTACGCGCCGCTGCCGAGCACCTACACGTGCCGGCCGCTGCCCGACGCCTGCCGCGCGGCCGACCCGCGACCCGCCGATGCGGTCGACTGCGGTTGTTTCCCGCGCACCACCCGTTGCGACTTCTGCTCACGGCTCGAGCGGAACGGTGTCTTCTATTTCCAACGGACGTGCATCGGCGGACATTGACGGCCCGCCGTCGTGTGAGCGTGTTTCCGGGACCCGTGTTACTGTACCTGACCGATTCAGCCGGGCGGCGATGGACGACGCGTCGAGATTTCCGTTCTCCAGGACCGTCGCCAGTGGCTTCGCAGGAGGGCGATGGCGGCACGAGTGACGTTTGTGGGCGCCGTATCCGCGCCCCCGCTGATTAACGAAATGCGCGAGGCGGTTGCCGCCCATCTCGGCGAGCGCGGAGTCTGCGAAAAAGCCAACGGGTCCATGGTGGCGCGAACCGTCGTCATGCTGGGCGTGACGTTCGGCGCCTATGCAGCGATCCTCAGCGGCCGCTTTTCACCCCTGGCCATGCTGGGTCTGGCGGTGGTCATGGGCGTGGGGATCGCGGGCATCGGCTTCGGCATCGCGCATGACGCGCTGCACGGGGCGTATTCCTCCGATCCACGCCTCAATCGCCTGCTGGGTTTTACATTCGACCTCGTCGGGGCCAGCAGCTATCTGTGGGATTACGGCCATAACGTCGCTCACCACACCTATACGAACATCGTGGACGTGGACGGCGACGTCGCGAGCTCCGCGCTGTTGCGCAAGTCGCCGGACGCCGAGCTTCGGCCCGGCCATCGCTACCAGCATCTCTACGCGTTCCCGCTTTACAGCCTGGCGACGCTGAACTGGGTCTTCATCAAAGACTACAAGGACATCTTCAAACGCGAGGGCGGCCACCGCCTGTCGGCCGTCGCGAACGTCCTCGGCGGGAAGGCGCTCTACTACGCCTGGTCGATCGTGGTTCCGCTGCTCGTGCTGCCCGTGGCGTGGTGGCAGTTCCTGATCGGGTACGTGGCGATGCATCTCACCGCCGGGGTGATCCTGGGAACGGTGTTCCAGCTCGCGCATCTGGTCGAAGACGTCGAGTTCCCCGTTCCGGACGAGAACGGCCTCGTGGCCGAGGACTGGGTCGCGCACCAGCTCGCCACGACGTCCAACTTTGCGAACGGCAACCGCCTGCTGACCTGGTATCTGGGAGGCCTCAACCACCAGATCGAGCACCATCTCTTTCCGCGGATGTGCAGCACCCGCTATCCGTCGATTCGGCACGTCGTGCGCGACACCGCCACCCGTCGCGGCCTGCGATATCGGCACCAGCCGGGCCTGTTCGACGCGATCGCCTCGCACTATCGGTTCCTGAAGAAGATGGGCGCGCCGAAACCGGGCGCCTGAAGGACCGTTGGGTCCAACGTTCCGAAGCGGCTCAGTCCTTCGTTTCGATCACGACCACGCTGGCGACCGCATCCGGCGCCTTCGCCGGGAGCGTGAGGCGGAGCGTCGTCCCCTCGCGTTTCGTGGCCAGGGCCTCGTGTTTCGGATCCGCGAGCAGGTAGGCGCGGCTCGGGGCACCGGGCCACTCCACGGCGAGCGTCCCATCGGCCGGCCACTCGAACACATGAATAAAGACGCGGCCGGGCTTGCGGGTGAGACGGCCCCAGGACGGCGCAGGGATCGGGCTCGCGCTGGTCCCGTAGATCGACTCGCCGTTGGTCTTCAGCCAGCGGCCCATCGCGGCCAGGCGCTCTACGCTGGCCGGGGGAATCAGGCCCTCGGCCGTCGGCCCGACGTTCAACAGGAAGTTGCCGCCCTTGCTCGCGATGTCGACGAGCGTGCGGATGAGCTTCTCGTCGGACTTCCAGTTGTCGTCGGCGGCGCGGAAGCCCCACGTGGTGTTCATGGTCATGCAGCTCTCCCAGTCGATGCCGGGCATCCCCGTCGCCGGCACCTCCTGCTCGGGGGTGCCGAAGTCCCCGGCGAAGCTGCCCTCCTTCGACATGCCCTTCATGCCCTGGCGCCCTTTGCCGATGCGGTTGTTGACGAGGACGTCGGGCTGATGCGACTGGATGAGCCGGTGCAGGTCCTGGCCCTGCTCGTCGCTCCACTCGACGACCCATTCACCGTCGAACCAGAGGACGGCCAGCGGCCCGTAGCCGGTGAGCAGCTCTTCGATCTGCGGCTTCATGTAGGCCGAGACGTACCGTGACCAGTTCGGGTTCGGCTTCTTTTCGTAGTCGGGGAACTCGGGGCCCTGCGCGTCAGGATGGTGCCAGTCCATGATCGAGTAGTAGAAGCCGAGACGAATGCCGGCGTCGCGGCAGGCCGCGGCCAGCTCCTTCAGGATGTCGCGCTTCCACGGTGTCGCCATCACGTCGTAGTCCGACACCTTCGAGTCGTAGAGCGCGAAGCCGTCGTGGTGTTTGCTCGTGATCACGATGTACTTCATGCCCGCGTCCTTGGCGATGCGCACCCACTCCTTGGCATCGAACTTCACGGGGTCGAAGCGGGGGAGCAGCGTCTCGTATTCGGAGGCGGGGATCCGCAGGCGCTTCATGATCCATTCGCCGCCGCCCCTCGGCATGACCTGTCCCTTCCACTCGCCGGCGGGGACGGCGTACACGCCCCAGTGGATGAACAGCCCGAAGCGCGCGTCGCGCCACCAGGCCATGCGATCGGCGGCCGGTTCGGCGGCGGCCGGAGCGGCCGCAAGCGCAGACGGGGCAAGCGACGGGGACAGGGCGGCAGCCAGACACAGGACAAGAGCTTGGGTTCGGGGCAACGACAACCTCCTGAGGTCGGTAGAATGCCCACGATGAAGGCAAAGTCCGGCGTGCGCAAGTGAATTCACGTAAATTTGCTCGCCGGGTTCTTCGAATTCTTTGGGTCGCGGTGTGCGCCCTCGTGGGAGTCTTCTTTTTCCTCTGGCCCGCGCTGACCCTCCTCCGCTGCGCCTTCGATCGGGGCAGCCAGACGGACGCGATCCCCGCCGTCGCCCGAGGGCTCTTTCGTTCCCTCACCCCTCGCTACGAGCGATGGGCGCGTGCGCGAGTCGCCGCCGGCAAAGCGGAGACGCTCGACGTGGGGAATATCGCGGGCACGGAGTGGCCCCTCTTCGGATCGGTCTTCTATCTTCGCGCTACGCTGGCCCTGCAGGAGGCGTGGGACAAAGACCACAAGCTCCTCCCCCAGGCGCCGCGCGAGTCGGCGCGTGGCGCCGTCGATGCCACCGCGCGCCTGGTCGTCGATCCCAGACACGCCGGCTGGGTGCGACGGCACTGGGGCGATCGTTACCTCGACACCGAGGACGTCTTCTACAGGATGCTCATCATCGACGCGCTGGCCGCGCACGCGCGCCTGACCGCGAGCACCGAGCTCCTGCCTCTCCTGCGCACACAGGCCGACAGCATGGCCGCCGAGCTCGACCGTTCGCCTCATGGCCTGCTCGACGACTATCCCGGCCAGTGCTTTCCCGTCGACGTGTCGTCCGCCTGGGCGGCGATCCGTCGCGCGGACGCGGTGCTCGGGACCGATCACAGGGCGGCGATCGAGCGCGCGCTCCGCGGCTTCACGGGCGAGCGCGTGGGCGCGATCGGCTTGCCCCCCTACTTCGCCGATGCGCGCACGGGAAAACCCGCCGACGAGTCCCGCGGCTGCGGCAACTCGTACTTCGTCTTGAACGCGGCCGAGTTGTGGCCCGACCGCGCCGGCGACCACTATCGCCGCTACGAGACGCACTTCTGGAATCGCGACTGGCTCGCCGCCGGCTTCCGCGAGTTCCCGAAGGGGGCGGCCCACGGCAACGACTGGTACTCCGACGTGGACGCCGGCCCCGTCATCCGCGGCTTCGGCTTCGCGGCCTCGGCTTTCGGCCTGGCCGCCGCCCGCGCTCACGGGCGCTTCGATCACGCCTACCCCCTCACCCTGGAGATGGTGGCGGCGAGCTGGCCGCTGCCCAACGGCGCGCTCCTCGTGCCGCGCTTGTTGTCCGACGCCGCCGATGCGCCGCTGCTGGGTGAGGCCGGCATCCTCTTCACGCTCACGCAGCGGCAGATCCTGACGACACGAAGCGTGCCCTCGGCCCGCGGCTTCACGGGGATGGTCTGGCTCATCCTCGGCCTGCAGCTTGCCATCGCCGTGGTGTTCTGTTGGCCGGCGTGGCGCTACGTCCGAGATCGGAAAAGCGCAGCTTCGGCCACCTAGTGCAAGGACTGCCCGGGCCGCACCGCTGGTAGAGTACGAGGATGCGGTGCCACCTCGTCGTCTCCGCCCTCGTGCTCGCCGTCGCCTTCCACCGGGTCGCCTGCGCTGCGGAGCCCACGGCCGCCGCTGCCGGTCTCGACGTCGCCGGCATGGACCGCACCGTGAAACCCGGCGACGACTTCTTCGCCTACGCCAATGGCGGCTGGCTCGCGCGCACCGAGATCCCCGCCGATCGCAGCGGCTGGGGCACCAGCCCGATATTGCAGGAGCTGACGGCGAAGCGCCTCGCCGACCTGATCCAGGAGGCCGCCGCCCACGCCCCTGCCGGCACCGACGCCCGCAAGGTCGGCGATTTCTACGCGGCCTTTCTGGACGAGGCCGCCATCGAATCGAAAGGGCTCGCGCCGCTGCAGCCGGCGCTCGCTCGCATCGCGGCCATCGAGGACGCCCGCGGTCTCGCCCGTGTGTTGGGGGGCTCGCTCCGCGCGGACGTCGACGCGTTCAACAGCACCAATTTCGAGACGCCGAACCTCTTCGGCCTGTGGGTCGCCCAGGACGTCGTGGATCCGACGCGCTACGCGCCGTTCCTCATGCAGGGCGGGCTCGGGATGCCCAATCGCAGCTACTACGTCGATCCGGCACCGCGCATGGCCGAGTACCGCGCGAAATACGAGGCGCACCTCGCCAAGATGCTCGAGCTCGCCCAGCAGCCGGACGCGGCGGCGAAGGCCGCGCGCATCGTCGCCCTGGAGACGCGCCTCGCCGAGGTGCATGCCACGCGGGAAGAGAACGTCAGCGTGCAGCGGGCGAAGAACCACTGGGCGCGGGCCGAGTTCGACTCGCGTGCGCCGGGCCTGGACTGGACCGCGTTCTTCGACGCCGCCGGCCTCGGCACGCAGAAGGAATTCGTCGTCTGGCAACCGGAGGCGTTCACCGGGATCTCGGCGGCGGTGAAGGCGGTGCCCCTCGCCACGTGGAAGGACTGGCTGACGGTGCGTGCGATCGAGCGTGCCGCACGCGTGCTGCCCAAGGCGTTCGCCGACGAGAGCTTCGCGTTCCACGGCACCACCCTCGCGGGTACACCGGTGCAGCCGGAGCGGTGGAAACGGGCGGTCACCGCCACGAACCAGGCGATGGGGGAGGGGGTCGGCCGGCTCTACGTCGAGAAGTATTTCCCGGCGTCCGAGAAGCAGCGCGCGGCGAAGATGGTCGCGGGAATCATGGCCGCCTTCGACCGTCGCCTCGACCGGCTCGAGTGGATGACGGCGGCCACGAAGCGGAAGGCGAAGGCCAAGCTCGCGGTGCTGAAGGTGGGAGTGGGTTATCCCGATTCGTGGCTCGACTACACCGCGCTCGAGGTCGTGAAGGGCGACGCGTTGGGCAATGCGGAGCGCGCGGAGCTCTTCGAGTACCGCCGCAACGTCGCGAAGCTCGGCCAGCCGGTCGATCGCGCCGAGTGGGCGATGGCCGCGCAGGTCGTCAACGCGGTCAACCTGCCGGCGATGAACGCCATGAATTTCCCGGCGGCGATCCTGCAGCCGCCGTACTTCGATTCACGGCGCCCCGAGGTGATGGACTACGGCGCGATCGGCGGCATCATGGGCCACGAGATCTGCCACAGCTTCGACGATCAGGGCGCGCAGTTCGACGCCGCCGGCCGGCTGGAGAACTGGTGGACGACCGAGGACGCCGAACACTTCCAGAGGTCGGCGGCGAGGCTCGTCGATCAGTACAACGCCTACAAGCCGTTCCCGGACCTCGCCGTCAACGGCAAGCTCACCCTGTCGGAGAACATGGCCGACCTCGCCGGGTTGTTGGCCGCGTACGACGCCTATCGCGCCGCGTACGGCGGCCAGGAAGCGCCGACCGTCCAGGGGTTGACCGGCGACCAGCAGTTTTTCGTCAGCTACGCGCAGATGCGGCGCAGCAAGTTTCGCGAGGCCACGGCACGCCGCCGCATTCTGACGGACGGCCATGCCCCCAACGAATACCGCGCCAGCACCGTCCGCAACCTCGACGCGTGGTACGCCGCGTTCGGGTCGAAGGCCGGCGACAAGCTCTACCTGCCGCCGGCCGACCGCGTGCGCATCTGGTAACACCTCCGCTGACCGCCCCGCCGACGCTTCGCCGCTTGTCGATGGAGCGATAGGTGGCGTATTGTGTGCACCGTCGCTTCCATCCGGTACGGGAGGGAACGCATGCCCATCGAAGTCTCCGAGAGCCTCATCCGCGCCATCACCTCCAAGGACAAGGCGCTCTCGGACGGGCGCACGCTCGTCAGGAAGGGGGCATTCCGTAAGCTCGGCAAAATGGCCGATGCTTCCCTGCTCTGGGGCCAATGCCAGGGCAGCGGGGCCACCCCCTACGAGATCTCGATCGACCTCGCGGGCGACAACCCGACCCTGCGCTGCACATGCCCGGTGAAGCCGCCGCCCTGCAAGCACATCCTGGGGATGCTGGTGTGTTTCCTCGAGACGAGCACGGCCTTCAAGGCCGGCGACCCCGATCCCGCGCTCCTCGAGAAGCGCGCCAAGAACGTCGAGCGCGCCGACAAGAAGGCCGAGGCCGCCATCAAGCCCCGGGAAGTGAATACGGCCGCGCTCGAGAAGAAGACGCGAATGCAGCGCGATGCGCTCGACCTGCTGGAGAAGCTCGTCGTGGACCTCGCCTCGGGCGGCCTGGGCACCCTCGACGCGAAGAAGGCGAGCCGGCTCGCCGAACAGGCCCGGCAGATGAACGATGCCTACCTCCCCGGCGCCGCCGAGGCGCTGCGCCGGCTGGCCGCGCTGGCCGAGAAGAAGGACGACGACGAGGGGTTCTGGGGCGCCCGCGAGCCCGGCGACGATCTCCCCGACGAGCTCCGCCACAAGCTCATGATCCGCCACCTCGCGCGCCTCTGGGCGCTCATCCGCAGGGGACAGAAGACCCTCGACGAGAAGCAGGGCGAGGGCGAGCCGCAGTCCGACAACGACGCGGTGGTGGAGGATCTGCTGGGCCGCGTCTGGGATCTGGCGGCGCTCAAGGCCAAAGGCTACTGGAAGCAGAAGCTGGACCTGTTCGAGCTGGCCGACGAGCGCTACAAGGACAACGTGCGCGAGGAGCGGATCGAGCAGGGCTGGCTGCTCGACCTCGAAGGCGGGGCGATCTACGTCGACCGCAAGTTCCGCCCCCTGGGTGCTCTCGACAAGGTCGCGGAGAAGGCGAGCTACGAACGGCCGCTCACCATCGACGAGGCCGGCGTCTATCCGGGGTTCGTCAACCGGCGCGTGCGCTGGGAGCTGAAGGGCTATCACGAGCACAAGGGCACGACGGCCGCCGACTTCGACCGGCTCCACAAGGTCGCCCTGCCGACGGTGGAGGCCGCCCTCGCGAAGTACAAGGAGCAGATCAAGAACCCGCTCGCGCCGGACGAGGCCGTCCTCCTGGTGCGTGTCGCCGACATCCAGAAAACCGGAGACGAATTGGTGGCGATCGACGAGAAGGGGGGAACGCTCGTCCTCAAGGACTCGCCCATCACGCGCTATCGCTCCACCAACAACCTCGAGATGGCGGCGGGGGCGAGCCTGCAGAACGGCAAGCTCAAGGGGCCCGCCTCGCTGCTCGTGCGCCTGTACCTCGGCTTGGGCGACGACGCGATCTACGGGCAGCCGATGGCGCTCGTCACCGGCGCCACCTTCATTCGTCTGTGCATGTAGGGGAGCGAGCGACATGGCCAAAGAAACGATTCGCCGCCTCTCCGAAAACGTGGGCCGCCTCCTCGTGGCGGGCGCGCACCTGGCGCCGTCCGACCCGGAGCTGAAAAAGGACCACGCCGCGCTCCTGGCGCTGGCGAAGCAGGTCG
>Ga0075421_100010973_pt1 | contig 11217 bp, 9 predicted proteins | sample SoiMetdeltSBSDD5_FD_75292 | JGI IMG/M metagenome (GOLD analysis project Ga0075421, IMG submission 75292) | Bulk soil microbial communities from a Populus tree surrounding site in Tennessee, USA - Soil MetaG P. deltoides SBSDD5 | ecosystem: Environmental > Terrestrial > Soil > Tree plantation...
TAGGCCAGCGCCGCGACCAGGCCCCGCCCGTCGAAGAAGCCGCCCGCGGCCACCACCGGGATGTTTACGGCGTCAACGATCTGCGGCACCAGCAGGCTGGTCGGGATGGAGCCGGTGTGCCCGCCGCCCTCGCCGCCCTGCACCACCACGGCGTGCGCGCCCCAGGCCGCCACCTTCTGCGCGTGCCGCAACGCCCCGACGCTCGGCATCACGATGACGCCCGCGTCGCGCAGCCGCGCCACCAGCCTCTCCGAGGGCGCCAGCGCAAAGGACGCCACCCGCACGCCTTTGTCGATCATGAGCGCCACACGCTCGGCCGCATCCGAGGCATCGGCGCGCAGGTTCACGCCGAACGGCGAATCGGTCGCCGAGCGCACCTCGTCGATGGTGGAGGCCAACCGCGGCAATGACATCGTGGCGGAGGCGATGATGCCCAGCCCGCCGGCATTGGCCGTCGCCGATACGAGCCGGGCGCCGGAGACGTAGCCCATGCCGGTCTGCACGATGGGATACCGGCATCCCGTGAGCCTAGTGAGTTCGGTCTGCAAGCCACTCCTCCCAATGCTGCGGGCCGTCCTTGCCCCGCACCCGCAACGGGCGCGCGTTGCGTGAGGCCATGCGCCGGCGCACGACGCGATACCCCTCACGCAGCGCGGGTGTCAACGGCCGCGACCCGAATGTCGTCTCGAAACGCATGTCCACGCTCCAGCGAACCCGCCCAGACCGGTTCTCGGTGCCGGTGTGCGCCACCAGGTTGGTGAACATCAACAGGTCGCCTTTGCGCATGGGCAGCAGCTGGATCGGCTCGAAGCGGACCCGCTCGGCGGTGAGCCGGTAGATCTCCTCCGGGTCGGTGTCGGGTCCGGCCTCCTGGGAGATGAGGCCCCAATGGTGGCTGCGCGGCACGAGCGCCAGGCAGCCGGAGTCGGCGTCGGCGTCGACCAGCGGCAGCCACACCTGCGCGATGCTGTGCACCATGGCTTCCACGCCCGTACCGTAGAACTGGCCGTCCTGGTGCCACGGCAGCCGCTCCAGATGCCTTGGCAGGTAAGGTCTCAGGTGGGCGTTGCCCTGGTAGGTGATCTCCTCGCCGAGGATGAGCCGCAGCGGCTCGGTCAGCGACGGCGACGTGACGATCTCCCAGAACTCCTCGCAAAACAGGAACCTCTGCCACTCGCGCTGGTTGAGGCTGCGCCCCTGGTAGAGCGCGTCGATGCGGTGCTCGAAGCCGAGCTCGGGGAACCTGCCCTGCGCCATGGCGTCGACCCGCTCCTCCAGGACGGCCACAAAGGAATCAATCAGCCTGCGGTCAACGATCTCGCGCAGCACGACGTAACCTTCGCGACGAAAGACCTCTACGTCAAACATGTCTCAATTATGGTGACGTTGGCCTGCCCACCGCCCTCACACATCGTCACCAATCCTCTTCTTGCCCCCCGCCGTTCCAGCTCGAACAGCAGCGAGGTCATGAGGCGGGCGCCGGTAGCGCCCAGCGGATGCCCGAGAGCGATCGCCCCGCCGTTGACGTTGACCCGCTGCGGGTCGGCGCCGGTCTCCCGAAGCCACGCAAGCACGACGCTGGCGAACGCCTCATTGATCTCGATGAGGTCGATGTCGTCGATGCTCAGGCCCGCCTTGCGCAAGGCAAAAGCCGTCGCCGCGATCGGGGCGGTGAGCATCAGAACCGGGTCGTCGCCGCGCACGCTCAGGTGCCGGATGACCGCCCGCGGTGCCAGATTGTGCTGCCGCACGGCGCATTCCGACGCCACAAGCAGGGCTACGGCCCCATCGGCGTTCTGGCTCGCGAGCGCCGCCGTGACGAGCCCGCCCTCGCGCAACGGCTTAAGCGCGGCCATTTTCTCCAGCGACGTGTCCGGCCTCGGGCACTCGTCGCCGGCCACGCCGTCGTAGGGCACGATCTCCTCGCGAAACAAGGGAGCCGCCTTGACCGCCCGCTCGTGGCTGCGCAGCGCATACAGCTCCATCTCCGCGCGCGTGATCCCCCATCTCTCGGCGATCAGGTCGGCGCTGCGGAACTGCGAGATCTCCTGGTGCCCGTATCGGGCCACCCAACCCTTCGACCCGGCGAAGGGGCTCTTTCCTTGCATTGCCGATGCTATGGGTACCTGGTTCATGTTCTGGACACCACCGGCCACCACCAGATCGCAGGTACCGCTCATCACCGCCTGGGCGGCGAAGTGAACGGCTTGCTGGGAGGAGCCACACTGCCGGTCGACGGTCACTCCCGGTACCCCCTGAGGAAAACCCGCGGCAAGCCAGCAGGTCCGCGCGATGTCGCCCGACTGCGGCCCCAGCGTGTCGACGCAGCCGAACACCACGTCGTCGACGCACTCCGGGTCGATGTCCACCCGGCCGATCAGCGCCCGGAGCACGTGCGCGCCGAGGTCGGCGGGGTGCGTGCCGGCCAGGCCGCCGTTCTTGCGGCCGATCGGGGTGCGCACGGCGTCTACAAGGTAGGCCACTCCCATGTATCCTATTTTAGAACACGTTCTAATTTTCCAGGAGGGCTCCGATGCACCTCGCCTACACACCGCAGCAGGAGGCGTTGCAAGCCGAGCTGCGCGAGTACTTCGCCGGCCTGATGACCGACGGCGTGCGCGAGCGGCTCACCTCGCACGACGGTGAGTACGGGGGTGACTATGGAGATGCCTACCGGGAGGTGGTGCGGCAACTAGGCCGCGACGGCTGGCTGGCGCTGGGCTGGCCGCAGGTGTACGGCGGCGGTGGACGGTCCGCTTTGGACCAGCTCATCTTCATGGACGAGGCCGCGACGGCCGGGTGCCCGGTGCCGTTCCTGACCATCAACACGGTCGGGCCGACCATCATGCGTTTCGGCACACCCGAGCAGAAGGAGTTTTACCTGCCGCGCATCGCCGCGGGCGAGCTGCACTTCTCCATCGGCTACTCCGAGCCGGAGGCTGGGACCGACCTCGCCTCGCTGCGCACGCGGGCGGTGCGCGACGGCTCCGATTATGTGATCAACGGCCAGAAGATGTGGACCAGCCTCATCCAGCACGCCGATTACGTATGGCTCGCCTGCCGTACCAACACATCCGTGCCGAAACACAAGGGCCTGTCGATAATCATCGTGCCGACGACCGCTCCCGGCTTCTCCTGGACCCCCGTGCGCACGGTCGCCGGGACCACCACCAGCGCTACCTACTACGAGGACGTGCGGGTGCCCGCGGGCAACCTCGTAGGTGAGCTCGACGGTGGCTGGCCACTGATCACCAACCAGCTCAACCACGAGCGGGTCGCGCTGACCTCCTCGGCGCCGATCCGCCTGGCCCTGCGCGAGGTCACCGAGTGGGCGCACAAGAGCGGAGCGATCGAGCGCGAGTGGGTGCGGCTCAACCTCGCTCGCGTGCACGCCAAAGTGGAGTTTCTCAAGCTCATCAACTGGAAGATCGCGTGTGAGGCCGGTCAGGCGCCCAATCCCGCCGCGGCCAGTGCCACCAAGGTCTTCGGCACCGAGTTCGCCACCGAGGCGTACCGGCTGCTGATGGAGGTGCTCGGCGACGAAGCGATCGTGTCCGGTGGGCGGCTGGAACGCATGCACCGCTCGGCACTCATCCTCACCTTCGGCGGCGGTACCAACGAGGTGCAGCGCGACATCATCGCGGCCGCCGGTCTCGGCCTTCCCGCCGCCAAGCGCTAGGACTCACCATGGACTTTGCGATCACCGAGGCCCAGGAGGAGCTGGCCGCCCTCACCCGGCGCATCCTCGCCTCCGACCGCCCGCACTGGAAGGAGCTGGCCGCGGCCGGCATCCTGGACCCCTCCCTCGACCTCCTCGAACAGTGCTCGATCCTGATCGAGATCGGCCGTGCCGCCTCGCCGGTCCCTTACCTCCCAACGGTTTTCACCACCGGAAACCCGGCGGCCGCCCCTTGGTTCATGCTGGTGCCCGAGGCCGAGTCGATCCTCGTCCCGGCCGGTGACGGCCCCTGCGGTGGCAGAGTCGCGCTCGTACATCGGGACGACCCGGGCGTGCGCATCGAGCACCGTTTTCTGGTGGACGGCTCCCAGCAGGACGTGCTGAGCCTTCAGGGCGTCTCGCTCGACCGGACCGTCGCAGGCTTGACACCGCAGACCCTGCTCCAGCGCGCGACCGTCGGCGTCTGCGCACAGCAGCTGGGCGTGCTGGAGCGCGCGCTGGAGATGACCGCCGCCTACGCCCGCGAGAGAGTCCAATTTGGACGGCCGATCGGCACCTTCCAGGCCGTGGCCCAGAGGCTCGCCGACGCGTACATCGACGTCGAGGCGGTCAGGTTGACGATGTGGCAGGCCGCTTGGCGGCTTTCTCAGGGGATACCTTGCGAGGCCGAGATCGCCGTCGCCAAGTTCTGGGCTTGCGACGCCGGGCACCGCGTCGCCCACACCGCCGTGCACATCCACGGTGGTGTGGGCATCGACCTCGACTCGCCGGTACACCGCTACTTCGTCATGGCCAAGCGCCTGGAGTTCACCCTTGGCCACGCGACCGATTCGCTGCTTGCGCTGGCGTCTCGATCGTTGTAGTGCTGGATGTAGGGTTCTACATCCAGCACTACAAGATCATGGGCGTTAGGGCAGGGCGCCGGCGAAGGCCTGGCGGACGATCCCGCCGGTGATCACGCACCAGGTGCTGGCGTCGACCTTGCCGTTCTCGTCCAGGCCGTGCAGCAGTTGCAGGTCCTTGACGGCGTGCTTGGTGGCATGGTCGAAGACACCGTTGACCACTACCTCGGTGTGGCCCTTGGGGATGAGGATGCTCTGCAGCGCGCTGACCGCGTCGCCAGTGGCGTCCTTGTCCAGCTCCGGGGCGAGGGTCTCCCACGTCTGGGCGGTCATCGTGCCGTCGGGCGACACCACCAGGCCGTGCCTGGTCTGCCAGTCCTGGATCGCCAGCGTCATCGCCGAGGACCACACCCCGGTGGGCACGATGTCATAGCCGGCGTTGCGCAGCAGCCACTGGGCGAGCTTTACGACCGGGCCACCGATGGCGTTGTAGATGTCGGGCCACGTGCGCTCGGGCACCTCGGCCAGGCTCGTGCCGAGGGCCACCGCCACGTCCCGGCGCAGCTGCGGGAACTGGCGGTAGAAGGCGATGCCGGGGCACTGCGTGGCGCGGAAGTCCCAGTGCCCGAACATGTTGTGCGCCTTGATGTTGTACTGCTGGCAGATCGTCACGGACAGCCGCACCAGCGAGTCCCACAGCGCCTGCGTCGGGGTCTCGGAGATGTACGTGCCCTCGTTCTCGATGCCGATCGAGTCGATGTTGCGGCCCGGGCAGTGCGCCGACTGTACCTGTGCCAGACCGGTGTCGAGGGTCTCGAGGCTGCGGTGGCGTCCCTCCAGGACATAGCCGCCGCGGCTGATGGTGAAGTGCTGCCCGGAGTCGGCCCAGCCGTTGACGTCCTGGTGCAGCCGCTGGATGTCGCGGGCAAGCCAGATCGCCTGCTCGCGGGAGTAGTCGGTGCTGTTGGGATAGGCGGTGTGATGGACGATGATCTTACGGGTGGTGCCGTAGCGGAGCACGATCTCGCTCGTGGGCGGGCGAGCGCCCCAGCTGTCGCAATCGATGATCCAGGGGAATTTCTCGCTGGGTACGGCTCCGGCAGCCTCGGCGGTGGCGAGTTCGGCGCCCACCACCGCGACGGTCGCCGCGCCCATGCTGGCCTTGAGCAGGGTCCGGCGTCTCATCGGCTGGCTTTCCGTCATGTCAATTCCTTTCACAAAGATGACCAAGTGCGGGAATCTTTTACATCTCGTGGTCACCAGAGGATAGGACGATGCAACCCGATATGCCAGGGGGCCATGACCTCGAATTCATGCACTAGCGTAGTAGTCAATCGCTCACAGAGAGATGTTCATCACTACCATGTCAACGTAAAGGCTTAACCCGCGTGGCCTATGCTAACAGTGATCTAGAAAGGACGGTTTAATGCGAACTGTGTCGATTAGTGTGACGCTAACCGGCCCGGAGGAGATCCTGCACCGCCTCGCGAGCACCCTTGGCGCCACGGCTATCGACTGGGATGTCGAAGCGGTGACCGCGGTGCAAGCGGTCGAGGCCGATGCGGCATCTACCAATACGGACTGTCCGATCACGATAGACACCCGCAGCCGCCAGCTCCTGGTGCAGGGCGTCGAGGTTCCTACCACCAAGCGAGAGTTCGGTCTGCTGCTGTTCCTCGCCGAGCACCCCGGCGAGGCGTTCACCCGTCAGGAGATCATGAAGGGGGTGTGGGGGCACGACAAGACCGGCCAGCGCACAGTGGACGTCCACGTGCGCCGGCTGCGCACCAAGCTCGCCAAATTCGAGCAACATCTGGCCACGGTGCACGGGTACGGCTACCGGCTCGACGCCAACGTGGTCTCAGTCCAGTGAACCCAAGCGGGTCAGTGTCGCCCGCAGCTCGGAGACAATGTCGGCCATGATCGCCGCGACCGGGCGGACGCTGTTCATCCGGCCCACGATCTGGCCGACCGGAATGGGGACCACATCGGGGTCATCGGCGTGCATCAGCCGCTGATGCGCCTCACTCACCAGCAGGTTCTGCAACGGCATGGGAAGCGGCGCCGGCGCGCCGGGCGCCGCCCAGGCATCCGTCCACTTATTGCGAAGCAGCCGCGCGGGTTTCCCGGTGTAGATGCGCGAGCGCACGGTATCCGACGAGGTCGCCCGGAGCAGGGCGGTGCGCACCGACGCGGTGGACATCCGGTACTCCTGCGACACCAGCCAGGCCGATCCCATCCACGCGCCGGAGGCGCCCAGGGCCAGGGCCGCGGCGACCTGCCGCCCGGAGCCGATGCCGCCGGCCGCGAGCACCGGCACCGAATCTCCAACGGCATCAACGACCTCGGGCACCAGCACCATGCTGGCTATCTCGCCGGTGTGCCCACCCGCCTCATAGCCCTGCGCCACAATGACGTCCACGCCCAGCGCCACGTGATGCCGCGCGTGCTCGGCCTTGCCGGCCAGCGCCGCGACGAGCATGCCGTGCTCGTGCGCCTTCCCCACCACGTCGGCGGGCGGGGGGCCCAGCGCGTTGGCGATGAGCCGGGGGCGGTGCCTGAGCGCCACCTCGACGTGCGAGCGGGCGACCGAGTGCAGCCAGCCCAGCACGCCGTCGCTGACCGGCCGATCCGGCGGCAGTGGAGGCACGCCAAGCTTCAGCAGCGTTTCTTCGACGAAATCCTTGTGCCCAAAAGGGATTTGTGATTGCAGGTCGGTCTCGATCGGGACGGAGGCGGGCATCACGATATCGACGCCGTACGGTTTGCCGTCGGTGTTGTCGTCCATGTAGGCCAGCGCGGCCTCCAGGTCGGCGGGGTCGTTGAAGCGCACGCAGCCCAGCACACCCAGCCCGCCCGCCCTGCTCACCGCAGCCGCCACATGCTCGGACGGGCTGAACCCGAAGATGGGATGCTCGACGCCGAGCAGGGTCCTCACGAGTGCTCCTCGGCGTAGCGGCGGGCCCAGGCGTAGTCGGCCTTGGCGCTGATGGTCCGGGCGATCTGCGGCACCACCCACACCCTGCGCGGCACCTTGTAGCCCGCGACCTGGGTGCGCACATGCGCCTCGAGCGCCGCCAGGTCGAGCTCCTTCGACTGGCGAGGTTGCACCAAGGCCGCAACCCGTTGGCCCAGAAGCGGATCGGGGACCCCGATGACGACAGCGTCGAAGACGTCCGGGTGCGACTTGAGCGCGCCCTCCACCTCCTCCGGGAAGACCTTCTCACCGCCGGTGTTGACGCACGTGTTGCCCCGGCCCAGCAGCGTGATCGTACCGTCGTCCTCCAGCCGCGCCAGGTCGCCGGGCATGGCGTAGCGCGCGCCATCGACCTCGATGAGCATCCGCGCGGTCTTCCCTGGATCCTTGTAGTAGCCCAGCGGCACATGCCCGCCGCGCGCCAGCCGCCCGATCACCCCGGGCGGCGCGGGGCGGCCGTCCTCGCCGATGACGATGGTGTTGGGGCCGGGCATCACCCTTGGCCCGTCGGACTTCTCGGCGTCCTTGGTCACGAAACCGATCCCGGCGAAGCCGGTCTCCGACGAGCCGATCGACTCCGTGATGACGACGTTGGGGAACGCCTCCAGATACTGCTCCTTCACCGAGGGCGAGAAGAGCGCCGCGCTGCTGGAGATTGCCCACAGGGTGGAGGCGTCGTAGGTACCCGCCTGATATGCCTCGATCAACGGGCGAGCCATGGCGTCGCCGATCAGCACGATCACGTTGACGCCGCGCCGCTCGACGGCCCGCCACAGCTCCTGCGGGTCGAAGTGGGGCAGCAGCACCACGGTGTCGCCGTTGAAGAGGGCGGCCAGCGCGGCCCACTGCGCATTGCCGTGGATCAGGGGCGCCACGCAGAGCCTGACCATGCCACCGGTCTCGGCGCCGCGCTTGGACTGGGCCCACTCGTCTTCCAGCGGCACACCGGAGATGAAGTCGATGCCGCCGCCAAGGACGCGCCAGATGTCCTCGTGGCGCCACATGACTCCTTTCGGGTACCCGGTCGTGCCGCCCGTGTAAAGCATGTAAACGTCGTCCGGGCTGCGCGGCCCGAAGTCTCGTGCCGGCGAAGAGTTCGCAAGGGTGTCTTCATAGGACGGCCCGATGTCGACAACGCACCGCAGCGGATGCTGCAGCGTGTTCACGAGAGGGGCGAACTCGGCGTCGTGCACGAGGGCGACGAGGTCGGAGTCGGCGAAAAGATAACGGAGTTCAGCCTCGACGTAGCGGTAGTTCACGTTGATCGCGGCGGCACGCAGCTTGTAGGTGGCCAGGAGCGCCTCGACCGCTTCGATCGAGTTACGTGCATACAGCCCGATGTGGTCACCGGGTCCGACCCCTTGCGCGGCAAGGTGATGCGCGAGCCGGTTGGCCCTCTCCTCCAGCTGGGCGAAGGTCAGCTCGTGCTCGCCGCAGGCGATGGCCAGCCGATCCGGAAACGCGTCGGCAGCATGCTCGAAAAGATCGGCAATATTGAGCGCCATCCACAAAAACTAGAACGTGTTATCGTTTCTGTAAACCCTTGGGAGGCTATGTTGGCAGACGCGTTAGTGGAAAGGGACGGGCACATCCTGACCGTCACCATGAACCGGCCCGAGGCGCGCAACGCGCTCTCCGCCGAGATGATGGCGATCATGCGCTCGGCTTGGGACGAGGTCGACAATGACCCTTCCGTGCGCGTCTGCATCCTCACCGGCGCGGGCGGGGCCTTCTGCGCCGGGGCCGACCTGAAGGCGATGACCGTGTCGCACCCCGGCGACCGCTTCTCCTCCGCGACCGAGGGTGGCTGGGACCTGAGCGTCATCGACGCGCTTCTCAAGGGGCGCAGGCTCGCCAAGCCGCTCATCGCGGCCGTCGAGGGGCCGGCGATCGCGGGCGGCACCGAGATCCTGCAAGCCACCGACATCCGCGTGGCCGGGCAGAGCGCCCGCTTCGGTGTCTCCGAGGCGCGCTGGGGCCTGTTCCCGCTGGGCGGTTCGGCCGTGCGGCTGCCGCGGCAGATCCCCTACACCATCGCCGCCGACCTCCTGCTCACCGGAAGGCATCTCACCGCGCAGGAGGCGCACCGCATCGGCCTCATCGGCCACGTCGTGCCCGACGGGCAGGCGCTCTCCTTCGCCCGAGGGCTCGCCGAGATGGTCGCCGCCAACGGACCGCTAGCCGTGCAAGCGATCCTGCGCACCATCCGGGAGACCGAAGGGCTGCCCGAGAACGAGGCATTCAAAATCGAAGCGGTCCTTGGCACGCGGGTGTTCCAGAGCGAGGACGCCAAGGAGGGGCCGCGCGCCTTCGCCGAAAAACGCAAGCCTGACTTCAAGGGCGAGTGACCGGTATCCGACCATATATCGACGATCACCAACCCGCTTGTGACAACGTGGCCGTGAAGCGATCCACGCGCCTGGATCGATGGACCGAGCTCAAGGCCAATGAGGTACCGCGCCAGTGGGATCCTGTGCCAGCCGCACGCCTGGGATAGGTCAACGCTGTCGAAGGGTGTCATCCGTAGGACGACAACTTGATCGAGTGATTGACATTCGCCGTATGTACTTCAATGCTCATGCGGGGAGACTCGACCAATCGATTCGAGGGGATCGACATGCTCAGAAAACGTCTGGCCACGGGCACCATCATCTGCCTGCTGGCCGCGCTGGCGCCGAACGCGCCGGCCACCGCCCAACCGTCCGCGGCGCCGGATCCGGCTCTCGACAGGGTCACCGTCTACACCGGATCGGTGCCGCTCAGCCGGTTCACCGAGCTGCGCCGGCTCGGCCTCGACCGCGAGGATCTGCGGGTGCTCAAGGGCGGCCAGGAGGCGCTCACGGTGGAGGTGATCATCTCGGGGCGGCAGGCTAAGACCTTGCGCTCCAAGGGGATCGATTTAAAGATCAAAACCGTACGGGGGGTACCCACGGCGGAGCGCCTGCGGCAGAAAGCGCTCGCCGGCCAGACCGTTTACCGCACCTACAGCGAGCAGGGCGGCCTGCGCGACGAGCTGATCCAGACCGCCAGGGACAATCCGTCCCTGACCAAACTCGTCAACCTCGGCAACAGCACGCAGGGCAAGCCGATCCTGGGGGTGAAGGTCACCACCCAGGCGCGCTCGCTGCCCGACGGTCTCAAGCCGTCGACCATCTATCTGGGTACGCAGCATGCCCGGGAATGGATCACGCCTGAGATGGTGCGGCGCCTGATGCACCACGTGATCGACGGGTACGGCAAAGACCCGCAGATCACTCAACTGCTCCAGACCAACGAGCTGTGGTTCGTGCCGGTGGCCAACCCCGACGGCTACGACTTCACCTTCACCCCGGACAACCGGCTGTGGCGCAAGAATTTGCGCGACAACAACGGCGACGGGCAGACCACCCCCGGCGACGGCGTCGACCCCAACCGCAACTTCGCCTACAGGTGGGGCTTTGACGATGAGGGCTCGTCGCCCGACATGGCAAGCGACACCTACCGCGGCCCAGGCCCCAACTCCGAGCCGGAGAGCAAGGCGCTCGACGCCCTGTTCAAGCGGGTCCGGTTCGACTTCTTCGTCAACTACCACTCCGCCGCCGAACTCCTCCTCTACGGCCTCGGCTGGCAGGTCAGCACACCGACCCCAGACGATGTCATCTACGAGGCGCTCGCCGGTGATGACGCCAACCCGGCGGTACCCGGCTACGACCCGGACCTGTCGGCCGAGCTGTACATCA
>Ga0075421_100010974_pt1 | contig 11216 bp, 12 predicted proteins | sample SoiMetdeltSBSDD5_FD_75292 | JGI IMG/M metagenome (GOLD analysis project Ga0075421, IMG submission 75292) | Bulk soil microbial communities from a Populus tree surrounding site in Tennessee, USA - Soil MetaG P. deltoides SBSDD5 | ecosystem: Environmental > Terrestrial > Soil > Tree plantation...
ACCGTACGTGCCGCCGGCGGGACTTCGATCGGATCGTTCGTCAACGTGGTCGCCCACCCGGACGTCGACGTGGCGCGCGAGCTGGCCAGCGGCGGCGTGGCCACCTTCGCCCGATTCTCGGTGATGCACGGCTCCGTGAACGGCCCGGTCGAACCTGACGAGCGCGACATCTTTGATGCGGTCCACGACGCGTACGACATGACCCGCCACACCCAGGTCGGCTCGCCGCAGGCGGGCAAGCTCACGCCCGAGTTCATCGAGCGCTTCGGCGTCGTCGGCACCCCGGAGACGTGCGCGCAGCGGCTCGGCGAGCTCGTCGACCTGGGTCTCGACAAGCTCATCGTCACCGGCCCCACTCTCGGTGCCGACCCGAACGAGGCCCGCGCTGCCCTCGAACGATTCGCCACCGAGGTGCTGCCGGCGATCCGCTGATCCGGCGCCGACGCAGCTCCCTGAGCGCGCGCGATCGACGCGGCGTACGATCGACGTCGTGGACTTTCCCGTGATCTCCGCCGATTCGCACATCACCGAGCCGCCCGACACCTACGTCGACCGCATCGACCCGAAGTGGCGCGATCAGGCGCCGCACCTGGAGTTCATGGGCGAGGACGTCGGCGACCTGTTCGTGATCCCGGGCATGAAGACACCGGTCCCGATGGGGCTGGTGGCGGCGGCCGGCAAGCCGGCGGAGGAGATCCGGATCACCGGCGTGCGGTTCGAGAGCCTGCACCGCGGCGGATGGGACCCCGAGGCCCGCCTCGCCGATCAGCTTCGCGACGGCGTGGCGGCCGAAGTGCTGTACCCCACCGTCGGCATGCAGCTCTGCAACCACAAGGACTTCGACTACAAGCGGGCGTGCTTCGAGGCGTACAACCGCTGGATCGCCGAATACTCCGCGCGCCATCCCGACCGGCTCCTCGGCTGCGGGCAGACCGCGATGCGCTCCCCCGAGGAAGGCATCCAGGATCTCAAGTCGATCGCCGCGCTGGGCCTACGCGGCGTGATGATGCCCGGGAACCCCGCGGTGGAGGATTACGACTCACCGGTGTACGACGCGTTCTGGGAGACGGCCGTCGAGCTCGGGCTACCGCTGTCGTTCCACATCCTGACCACACGCGACACGACACCGACGCGTGGCCCGCGCATGAACATGTTTCTCTCGGTCGTGCGTGGTTGCCAGGACATCATGGGCACACTCGTCCTCGGCGGAGTCTTCGAGCGTCACTCCGGCCTCAAAGTGGTGTGCGTAGAGGCCGACGCCGGGTGGGTGCCGCACTACATGTACCGGCTCGACCACGCGTACAAGCGCCATCGGTACTGGCTGCCCGCGGGACAGGAGCTCTCGCGCCTGCCGTCCGAATACTTCGCCGAGCACATCTATGTGACGTTCCAGGACGACTGGGTCGCGTTCAAGACCGCCGACCTGTTGAACTGGCACCGGCTCATGTGGGCAAACGACTTCCCCCACAGCGACTCGACCTGGCCGTGGTCACAGGAGATGCTCGAGGAGCACGCCGGCGACCTGTCGGACGAGCAACGCCGGGCGATCCTCTCCGAGAACGCCGCCGCGCTGTACGGGATCGACGTCGACGCGTTGGCGGTCGCCTCCTAGCCTCCCGCGTAGGGGTCAGGGCGTCGTGGTGCTCGGCGTCGTCGTGGGCGGGATCGGCGGCGGCGCGGGCGCAGTCGTGGAAGGCGCCTGGGGTCCTGCGTTCTCGGTGCGCGACATCGCCGGCGGGGACGATTGCGGTGCGAGCGATGGATCGTTCCCTACCTCGGAGGCGAGCACGCTGGAGGGTGGCGCGGAAACGGGAGCCTTCGGGGTCGACGCCGGCACGGCCGGCGTGACGGTGGGCGCGCTCGGGTGCGTGGCCTTCGGGCGCGGGCTCGACGCGTCGCCGGTCCCGTTCGTGGCGTGCGTGAGTGCGAACACGCTCACGAATCCGACGGGGAACGCCAGGACGCACGCTGCGATGATCGCCGCCCGTCGCTTGCGCAATCGCGCCTGGTTGCCGCCCGCCCTGCCGTCGACGACGGGCGGCGTCGGGTCATCCGCCGGGAACGACTGACGCACGGTCGCGGGGGATACCGGCACGCCTGCAGCGTTCCGCAACCCCTGGGCCGCTAAACACCACCGGATCAGCGGCCGACGGCGCGCTCGAGCTGCCACTTGCTCGTCTTGGCGGCCCATGACGTTCTTCTCCCGGGCGGGCGAGGAAACCGTTTTGGTACTTCGATCCGTCGGGTACCGAAAGAACGAAGAGAACGTGGTCTTTGTGATGAACACCGTCGTGAAGCAACAGGCGACACTCGAGCTCGTTCCCGCCTTGCGCGCCCCGCGCGTCGCCCGGGCGTTTGTCGCTGAGACTCTCACCTCCTGGGACGTCCAGGCCGAGAAGGTCGAAGCGGCGCAGCTCGTCGTGAGCGAGCTGGTGACCAACGCCGTGGTCCACGCCGCGGACAGCCACACGATCAACTTGGACCTCCGCTTCACCGACGGCGCCGTGCGCGTCCTGGTCTCCGACACCGGTCTCGGCGAGCCCGAGCGCGGACATCCCGATCCGCGGACGGCCGAGACCGGCCGCGGTGTCTTGCTCGTGGATGCGTTCGCAGAGCGGTGGGGCAGCGAGACGCACGGGCGGGACGGGAAGACCGTCTGGTGCGAGCTGAGTATCGAATCGCCGACGAACCGTTGATCAAGCGGGAACCCGGAGAACGACGAACGCGATGTCGTCCCGGGGCTTGCCGCCGTGGAACTCGTTCAGGCTGCGATCAACGGTCTTGACCATGTCGTCGGCGCTCGATCCGGCACACGACATCAGCGTGTCTCGAAGCCGATCCTCGCCGAAGAAGCCGCCCGCGTTCCGGGCGTCGGTGACGCCGTCCGTGTACAACAGGAGCGAGTCTCCGGGGTCGAGGTGCACGATGCGATCGACCGACGCGAGATCTGCGAACGGACCGAGGACGCGGCCGCGAGCGTCGACGCTCTCGATGTCGCCCCCAGCGCGCAGGACGAGCGGGGGCGGGTGGCCGGCGCACGAGATCGTCAGGCGCGCGCCGTCGCCTTCGGGTCGGAGACGAACGTAGGCGGCGGTGCAGAACTGCTCCTCGCTCTGGCGCAGGACCACCTCGTTGACGAGGCTCAGCACCAGTCGAGGTCGACGAGCCTGGATGGCGGCGGCGCGGGTCGTGTATCGAACCAGGGCGGCGAGCGCCGCCGCCTCCGGGCCCTTGCCGCAGACGTCACCGATGACGACCGACCAGTCGTTGCGAGCGCTCTCGAACACGTCGTAGAAATCGCCGCCGACCTCACTCCCGTCTCGCGCCGCCTCGTAGTGCGCAGCGATCTCGATGCCCGCGATGTCGGGGAGGTGCGGAGGGAGCAGGCTCTGCTGGAGCGTCTCGGCCAGCTGCGCGAGGCCGGCGCGGCTCGCGCGGAGCTCACGTTCTTTCTCGGTGCGTTCGATGAACTGACCGATCTGCGCGCCGGCGGCGTCCATCATCTCGAGCATCTCGTCGTCGGGCTCTCGACTCTCGGCGGCGAAGAACTCGATGACGCCGAGCACGTCGCGCCCGCGCCGAATCGGGACCCCGAATCCGCCGTGCAAGCCGTCCGCGGCGGCAACTCCTGATCGGGTGAAGTTGCGATCCTCTGTGACGTCGGGGATCCATGCCGGCGCCCCCTCGGCCCAGACTCGCCCGGGGAGCCCGGTGCCCTTGCGGAACGTCGTGCGCGCGCTGAGCGCTTCGAACGCGGCCGCGTTGCTGTCAGGTGCGCGCCACGTGGCCAGGCAGCGCAGGACCGATCGTTCGATGTCGACGCCCCACAGCGCGCCCATGTCCCAGCCGAGCGCCTCGCATACGGTCCGGAGGAGGTCCGGGCTCGCCTCCTCGATCGAGTGCGCTTCCCCGAGCGCGCTGGCAATCTCGTACTGGGCGCGGAGTCGGTTCTCGGCCCGCCTTCGAGCCGTCAGGTCGAGCGACATCGAGGCCACGCCGACGAGGCGCCCTTGATCGTCGTGCAGCGGCGAATCGACGACCAGGGCGGAGACGATCGCACCGTCCTTCCGCCTGATCGCGAACTCGCCCTGCCATGTACGCCCGGCCCGGAGCGCTTCGTAGATCTCGCGCGCGAGCTCCTCGGGAACGGGCTCGGCGGCGAAGTCGGCGGAGTCGCGTCCGATCAACTCGGAGGCGGGACGACCGAAGAAGACCTCGGCATACGGATTGCACGACCGGATCGTGCCGGCGAGGTCGGTGACGATGATGGCCGACTGCATCTCGCGCAGGAGTGGCGAGTCGAGGCGTGCCCACCGGGGAACTTCAGACCCTGGGCTGGCCATCGGGCCGCACACCTCCCCGGTCCCGCGACAGGGAGCCGTTCCAGACTGTAGCCCCGCCCGTTCTCCGCCCCTCCCGTGCGGTACCGGGGACGTGTGACACGCGTGACGCGTGCTTGTCTCCCTGCGCGCTTCCGGGTGATACTCACGGGGCGCCGCCTCCGTGGGCCCCGTGGGGAGGGCACGGGCGACCGCACGTTGCGACAGCCCAACTGGGAGCGATGCCAGACCCCGACCTTCGGGTCGCCGTCCAACCTGCCGAGGGTGGAACGAGGATCGAGCTCGTCGGCGAGCTCGACGTGGCGACCGCGCCCGAGCTCCGGAGCCGGATCCGCGAGATCACGAGCGCCGACGGCGCCGCCTGGATCGACTGCACCGAGCTCACGTTCGCGGACTCGTCCGGGCTCGACACCCTCATGCGCCTGGCAAAGGCGCTCCGCGCGCAGGATCGCAGGCTCGTCTTGACCAACGTCCGCCCGATGGTGCGGCGGGCGATGGACGTGCTTCAGATCACCGAGCTCTTCGAGCTCGAAGAGACGCCCTGATCACCGCTTGCGCGCTGCTGCCTTCCCACCTTTCCGGCCGGCCGACTTCTTCTGCTGCGTCGTACCGCCCTGGGACGCAGTGCTCCTCGATCGTGAGCCGGAGCCCGACTTCTTGCCACCGCGGCTGGACGCGCCCGGCGAGTTCGCAATGCGGGCGGCCCTGCTCTTGGACATGCCCTTCTTCTTCAGTCCCTCATATTGCTTCTCGTTCTTCACGCTGGGCCGCTTGTTCGGCATCTTCCCCTCCAATCAACTCAGCTGACTCGTCTGTACCCATGTGCGGGGACGCCCATGCTCAGCGAAACAAGCGTCGGATGAACAGGTACAGAAGAATGGAGACGCCGAGCCATGCGGCGAGCGCAACGGCCTCCACCGCGACTCCCGGGATGTGGGTGAACAACGCGAACGCGATCAGCGCGAACACGACGAGCGCGACGGCACCGAGGATCGCTCCGACGGCATTCCCCTCGGCCTGGCGTCGGCCCTCCTTCTCCTCGATGAGGGTGAGGCTGGCCGGCAGGATGGCCGGAAAGGCGAGGAACAACCCACCGGTCCGGCTCCCGAACGCCAGCGTCACGATCCCCGCCACGACGGACACCCCGAACCCGAACGCGAACCGAACGGCGAGGTCGCGGGGCTGAACGGAGTGAAGGGCGTCGCGGTCGAAGCGCACCCTCGTCCCACCTTCGAAGAAGATCCGTTGACCACGCGGTCCCGGGTGCTTCATCGGCGTCTCACCGCAGCACCAAGACGTAGGACACGCCCGCCACCGCAAACCATGCGACGAAGGCGATCGCCGAGCCGTACACGGCAGCGAAGCGCTCGATGGTGACCGTGGCCACCACGCAGAACGAGACCAGGGCGAGAGCACCGAACACCATCGCCAGCGTCTGGTCCTTGGCGTCGGACGAGCCGTCGGTGAGGAGCGTGATCGTGAGCGCCGCCAAGGCGATCGACGGCGCAGCCGAGAACAGGCCGGCGAAGCTCTTCGGCTGCACCGACTCACCGATCAGCGCGAAGGCGGCAACGAACACACCGCCGACGAGCCCCTTGGCCAGAACGATCGCGACGTCCCCCGTCAACCCGACACCTCCCGGGGGTGTTCGTGCCCCGAAACCTGCCGCGCGAACCGCGAACGTCTAGGCGCGTTCCCGGTCGCGGATCACCTGGATCAGGCTGCCGCGGGCCACGATCTCGACTTGGCGGGGGGTGAGTCGGTGGCGCATGACGTAGGTCTCGCCCCTGGTCTCGTTGACGACCTCGACGTGCTCGCCGCGCCGGAGCTGTTCGGCGGGCTCGTCGATCGCGAGGACGTCGCCCTGGGCGATGCGGTCGTAGTCGCCGGAGTCGGTGAACGTGAGCGGCAGGACCGCGAAGTTCACCAGGTTCTGCCCGTGGATGCGGGCGATGCTCTTGGCGAGCACGGCGCGCAAGCCGAGGTACCGCGGGACGATCGCCGCGTGCTCCCGGCTCGAGCCCTGCCCGTAGTTGTCGCCGCCGACCACGAAGTGGTCCCCCGTCTCGCGTGCCCGCTCGGGGTACGTCTCGTCGACGACGTCGAACGCGAAGTCGGCCATCGCCGGGATGTTGCTTCGATACGGGAGCACGCGGGCGCCTGCGGGCATGATCTCGTCGGTCGAGATGTCGTCGCCGAGCCGCAGCAGCACCGGCCCTGCGACGCGATCCGGCAGCGGCTCGAACTCCGGCAGCGAGACGATGTTCGGCCCCTTCTCGAGCTGCACGTCGCGCCCGTCGATAGGGGGCACGAGCATCTCGGTGTTCACGTAGCTGCGCGCCGGTGGTTCGTAGCGCGGGTACGGGATGCCGAGGTCGCGCGGGTCGGTGATCACGCCCGTCAGGGCGGCGGCGGTCGCGGTCTCAGGACTGCAGAGGTAGACCTGGTCCTCTTTCGTCCCCGAGCGTCCGGGGAAGTTGCGCGGGAACGTCCGCAGGCTCGCCCTGTCCGTTGCGGGCGCCTGTCCCATCCCGATGCACCCGTTGCAGCCGGCTTGGTGGAGCCGGGCGCCCCCCGTGACCAACTCGAGCAGCCAGCCTTCATTGGTCAGCGCTTCGAGCGTCTGACGCGACGTCGGGTTCACGTCGAACGACACGCGCTCGTGAGTCTGGCGGCCGCTCACCATCATCGCCGGGACGGCGAAGTCGCGCAGGCCCGGGTTGGCCGACGACCCGATGACGACCTGGTACACGTCGCGTCCTGCGACCTCGTGCACGGGGACGACGTTGCCCGGGCTCGACGGGCAGGCGATGAGCGGCTCGAGAGTCGAGAGGTCGATCTCGTCGTTGTGCTCGTAGCTCGCGTCCGGGTCGGCGCGCAGCTCCCGCCAGTCGGCCTCGCGCCCTTCGGACGCGAGGAAGCGGCGCACTTCGTCGTCGGACGGAAAGACGCTCGTGGTCGCGCCCAGCTCGGCACCCATGTTCGCGATCACGTGCCGGTCCATCGCCGACAGCTGCTCGAGGCCCGGACCGTGGTACTCGATGATCCGGCCGAAGCCGCCGTCGACGCCGTGACGTCGCAGCATCTCGAGGATGACGTCCTTCGCGCTCACCCATTCGGGGAGCTCGCCGAGCAGCCGGATGCCCCAGATCTCCGGCATCGTGAAGTGGAACGGCTCACCGGCGATCGCGAGCGCGACCTCGAGCCCGCCGGCGCCGATGGCGAGCATGCCCAGCGACCCGGCGGCACAGGTGTGGCTGTCGGACCCGACCATCGTCTTGCCCGGTGCGCCGAAGCGCTGCATGTGCACCGGGTGACTGACGCCGTTGCCGGGCTTGCTGAACCACAGCCCGAACCGGCGGCACGCGCTCTGGAGGAACACGTGGTCGTCGGCGTTGCGAAAGTCGGTCTGGAGCACGTTGTGGTCGATGTACTGGGCCGACAGCTCCGTGTGCGCCCGGTCGAGGCCCATCGCCTCCAGCTCGAGCATGACCATCGTGCCGGTGGCGTCCTGGGTGAGCGTCTGGTCGATCCGGACGCCGATCTCGGCGCCCGAGATCATCTCACCCTCGACGACGTGCTCGGCGATGAGCTTCTGCGCGACGTTTCGACCCATGCTCAATGCATCCTCGCAGACACCGCGGCATGAGGGAACCGGGCGGTTTTCTCAGGATGTGACGGAGGGTACAAAGGGGGTCAGCTATGAACCCGGTCGAGCGCGTCGTACGGCGAGTCGATGCGTTCCAGCAGCGCCATCGGGTCACGGGTTTCGCGTTCGGCGTCGTGAAGAAGTTCGGCGACGACCGAGCCGGCTCGCTCGCCGCCCTCATCGCGTACTACACGTTCCTCGCCCTCTTCCCGCTGCTCCTGCTGCTCGTGACGATTCTCGGTTTCGTCGCGCAGAACAACGTGGATTTCCAGCACCGACTCGTCCACTCGACGCTGTCGGAGTTCCCGATCATCGGCGATCAGATCGCGAGGAACGTCAAGTCGCTCCGCGCCACCGGGCTCGGCCTCGCGATCAGCCTGATCGGGTTGGCGTGGGGGTCACTGGGATTCACGCAAGCCGGGCAGCACGCGATGGCGCAGGTCTGGAACGTGCCCGGCGTCGACCGACCCGGATTCATCCCCCGGCTCGGACGCGGCGCCTCGATCATCGGCGTGCTCGGTCTCGGAGCCATCGCCACGACGATCTTCTCCGGGTTCAGCGTCTTCAACTCGACTGTGCCGGCGCTGCGAGGCCTGAGCATGCTCGTATCCGTCCTGCTCAACGTCATGATCTCGCTCGCAGGCTTCCGGCTGCTCACGCCGAAGGCGATTCCGTCGCGCGAGCTGCTGCCGGGAGCGGTGCTCGCCGGGTTGGCGTGGAGCGTCCTCCTGCTCCTGGGCGGGTACCTCGTCAGCCAGCGGCTCCAGCAGACCAGCGAGGTCTACGGGCTGTTCGCGATCGTCCTCGGACTGCTGTTCTGGCTCTCGCTCGGCGCGCAGATCAGCCTGTACGCCGCCGAGCTCAACGTCGTGCTCGCACGCAAGCTGTACCCACGCAGCATCGTCCAGCCGCCGCTCACCGAGCCCGACCGCCGGGCCCTCCGGCAACTCGCCCAACAGGAGGAGCGTCGACCCGAAGAACGCGTCCGCGTCGAGTTCGACGACGAGATCGTCGACGGCCGGCACCCACAGGAACGGGCGCGCGCGGGGCCTCCCCCGCGCGCGCCGACCACCCCTACGCCGGAACGTCGGCGGGACGAGCGATGAGGTAGATGAACACCCCGAGGAGCGGGAAGAAGATGATGAGGATGAACCATCCCGCCTTCGCCCATCCGCTGTGGTCCTTGCGGCGGAAGTTGTCCACGAACGCCCACAGGATCACGAACAGGACGAGGACGAACAGAGAGAAGAGGACGAGCGTCCAGAAAGCGCCGAGGAGCGGGTAGTCATACGCGAGCACGGGGGCTCTCCTTCAGTCGGTTGTGTGATCGCATCGAACGTACGGACCACGACCACGACCGGCATCACCCGAACCGGGTGATCAACCATCACGCTTGTCCGCATTTGCGAATCGATAGGGCGTTTGTGCGCAGCGTGAACGGCCGGTGTCAGCCGATCGATAGGGTCGGGCGGTGGCGTGGTCACCCGATCTCGACGCACTCCGCGGGCGCGTCGCAGTCGTGGCGGGAGCGACTCGTGGCGCCGGACGCGGCATCGCGGCCGCCCTGGGCGAGGCGGGCGCGACGGTCGTGTGCACCGGCCGGAGCTCGAGGACGCGTTCGACCCGGTCCGACTACGACCGGCCCGAGACAATCGAAGAGACCGCCGAGCTCGTCACGGACCTCGGTGGCACCGGCATCGCGGCGGTGGTCGACCATCTCGATCCCGACCAGGTGGAGGGGCTTGCCGGCGACATCCGGCGAGAGCACGGCCATATCGACGTGCTCGTCAACGACATCTGGGGCGCCGAGCTGCTCAAAGGCGGCCCGACCGACTGGAACACTCCGATCTGGGAGCTCGATCTCGACGACGGTCTCCGCATCCTCCGCCTCGCCATCGACACCCACCTCATCACCTCCCATCACCTCCTCCCCCTGCTCGTGGACGAGCCGGGCGGTCTGCTCGTCGAGATGACCGACGGCACCGCCGAGCACAACGCGTCGCGCTACCGGATCTCCGTCTTCTACGACCTGGCGAAGGTGGCCGTGAACCGGCTGGCGTTCTCGCAGGGACACGAGCTGGGGCCCTTCGGCGCGACCGCGGTCGCGATCACTCCGGGATGGCTCCGCTCGGAGATGATGCTCGACAATTTCGGCGTCTCCGAGGAACGCTGGCGAGAGTCCGACACCGCCCCGCCGGACTTCGGGCTCTCGGAGTCGCCGCGATACGTCGGTCGCGCCGTCGCCGCGCTGGCATCCGATCCCGACCGGGCGAGGTGGAACCAGCAGTCCGTCGACTCCGGTCGGCTCGCGCGCGAATACGGGTTCACCGACGTCGACGGCTCGCAGCCCGACATCTGGCGATTCATCGAAGAGGTCCGCGAGCCCGGGCTCGACGCGTCCCTCGACGACTACCGGTGATCCCTCCGTCGCGTCAGCCCAGCGCCGGACGCCTGGTGCGCCTCGCCGAGGAGCTCGAGGAGATCGGCCTCCCGAAGGACCGCAGCGAACCCTTCCACGAGATGCTGCTGGAGGAGATCGACTATGTCCTCCGGCCCGCAGTCCACGAGCGGCGCATCGTCAGCAGCGGCACGATCCTCGAGCCCAAGGCCGACCCCGGCAGCTGGTCGTCCGGAACGCAGCTCGACATCTCGCGCACACCGGTGGTGCGCCAGCCGCTCGGCGCGTCACGCCGGTTCGCGGATGGGCTGTCGAGCTGGCTCGTCCGGCGCACGGACGGCAACGACGAGTGGGTGCTCTTCGACCGGCCCGCCGCCTCCGAACGAGACCTCGTGGTGCTCTCCAACGTGCTCGATGCGACCATCGTGCAGCGGCATCCGTCGGGCTCGGTTCGAGTCGTGGGGAGCTTCGGCGTCCTCCGTTGGGTCGAGCTTGCGTGGCATTACGAGCCTCCCGTCTCGACGTGGATCGACAGCGTCACCGCGCCACCGTTCACCGGCGATCGAGACGTGCTCGAGACAATGTTGGAGTTCGCCGTCCACGACCTCGGCGCGTGGGGCATCGGGTCGCTCCTCATCTATCGGCCGAGTCCGGAGCCCGGTCCAGCCGTCGAAGAACGGCTCCCGACGCCGCCGCCGTTGCAGATTCGCACGGCCTCGAACCTCGCTCCGCTGCGGCACGCTCTCGCCCAAGTGGACGGCGCGGCCGTGTTCGACGCCGACGGCGTCCTCCGCCAGCTCGGCGTCCGTCTGGTGCCGAGCGCGACCGC
>Ga0075421_100010976_pt1 | contig 11215 bp, 14 predicted proteins | sample SoiMetdeltSBSDD5_FD_75292 | JGI IMG/M metagenome (GOLD analysis project Ga0075421, IMG submission 75292) | Bulk soil microbial communities from a Populus tree surrounding site in Tennessee, USA - Soil MetaG P. deltoides SBSDD5 | ecosystem: Environmental > Terrestrial > Soil > Tree plantation...
CCATCACAAAGCTAGAGATCTACCGAACCTCGTGATCGTCGATTGAATAACCCTCTTAAAGCATCCAACGCCACCCACACCCATCGACGCTTATCACCATCGACTTTGCAATTGCGCTGGGTTGTGACGGGGTTGCATATCCGCTGAGACACCAGCGTTGGCCGCACCTCGGCACAGTCGCGCCTAACCTGGTTGGGGATCCGCCCAACATGACGGAGCGCACACTACTATGTCAACCGTTCCACCGTAGCCGCTTCTTTAGTGAATTTAGATGAGCCTGCGATATATGGCCATCTCGCTGAAGCCGGCCAACCACAATTCCTGCGGCAATCCCTACCTCTTTCGCAAACCGTTGCACTGCGTTCGTGCCAAAATCGCCTCCAGCCAGAAAACTCTCATACATATTCTCTGGAATCAAAGACTCTCTCGCGAAGGCATCAGCTGCATCCTCACTCGGATCGCCGGTCTCTCCCGGAGCCATATCGCTTGATGAATCCACCACATTTTGCTTACGTCCCGGTTGAAGAATATGGCCAGCCTCATGATAGAAACTGAACCAAAAGTGATCATCCGATTGGTGGCGAAGGCTGAGCTGCAGTAATGCCTTATCGGGAGAAATCCAACGGGTAGCTCCGCTCAAGTGCGTTCCTTGAAACTCAGGCGTCAGAACGACTGCTACTCCAGCTCCGGCACAAAGGCGACGCATTCTATCAATCACCATCACGAATGGCTCTTTTGTGGTGAGGCTTCTAATTTCGACGAGTACGTCGCGAAAGCGCTCTGAGTCGAAGGTGCCAGTTTCGATGTTACCGGCCTCTATTTCGCCCCAGCGCAGCCACGCTGCAACCGCTTCCGGGTTGGCAGCGAACGCGGGCGATGCGCGAAATGAAGCAGTCGGCTGCTCCAACCAGTGTCGTCGCCACGCATTAGGGCTACTGACTTTGAAGAATGAAAGCAAAGCTGCGAGCGTTTCAGCATTAGTGCGACCAGTGTGTATCAAACCTCGGCGCACAAGTTCCTTAATGGGGAAGCGGTCGATCCATGCCGCTTCTCGCTCAAGCTCTTGCATATCACGCTCTCGCGCAAGAAACTCTCGATAATTCGTCTCGAGGCCATTCCAGACGCTTGCTCGAATTCCTAATGCGCGTTCGAGCTGAATAGCCGTATCCGGCGTTATTGCTGCCTTGCCCTTAATAATTTCATTAACAGTCTTGAGCGGGCGATCAATTCGTCGAGCGAGTTCAACCTGAGTCATAGCACGCTCTTCAATAGCCTCAAGGAGGACATCTCCTGGAGCCACGGCCCACTCTGGCTGCCAGGCGACTTCAGTTCCCATGGTAGTTCACCACCTCCTCGATAATGATCTTGCTGATTTGCGTCAATTCAATGCCGCCATCAGAGCGTAGCGGCACTGGCTCGTGATTCGGGGAGAAGATCAATCGGTGTGGACCTCGAAGGTCCAGCGCGAACTGGCCGGCGCGATCACCGGTCAGGGTATGGAATCTTCCCGGCACCCCTACGAGGTCAGCGGCGGTTGGTGCGGCTCGTAGTACTGCGAGCCGCATCTTGATCACCCGCCACTGCTCCGCTCCGAACTCGCGCGTGCCAAGAGAGTCCGAGGAGCAGCTCCTCGCCAGCTTTCCGCTGGCCCACGAGATGTCGATGGCCGTTTCTCCCTTGACACGGTTTAACCCTTAGGGTTAAACATGGTATCAGAGAAAGAGACGAGGCGAGAGGAGGGTGATCCAGTGCAGCTAGATCTTTTTGACCAGGACTTCGCTCCAATCAGTGGCGGAGCCAAGCACTACGTTCCGGTCCTGCAAAACAAGTCTGGCGAGCTCGAGGCGTTGAGGCGTGCGGCGCCAGGCGTCTGGGACCACATGACCCCCTTGCTAGCGGTCGCCGGTCCAAAGAAGCCTCGAATGGGCAGCGTCACCATCCAGATCAGCTTCGCGGCGGTGAGATCGTGGGTCAAGAAGTTGGCCAGCGCAGTGATGGATCGCCCATTCTTCCTAGACATCCTGCGCTTCAAGCCAGGGACGCCACTCTATGACGATCAGCATAGCAAAAGAGGTCCGCGCAGAACTCGGCGGCGGCAATTTGTACTGGAGCAGATTTATGAGTTCGCTCATGGCCAACGACTAAATTTCGTTCCGGTGTACCAAGCCAATCTGTTGGGTGAAACATACTCCAAGATCATGCGGTGTGCCATCACAGAAGTCGGACGCGGTTTCGCCTTGCGATATCCCCTATTAGGGACCATTTCGTTGGGACGCCCATGTGACCTCGCATTGAAAATCGTCGAGGATCTCGGCGAGGCGACGGATAGTGTCGACCTCATGTTGGACTTGGGATGGATTCCGCCCGACACAGAGCTTGATCTGGAGCTTACCCGCGAGCTGATTAGCGGTCTTGCTCATGCCGCCACATGGCGAAACGTCATACTTATCGGATCCTCCATGCCCTCGTCACTAAGTTGTGTGCGTGAGGGCACGGTGGGCGAAATCCCACGGAGCGAGTGGGGAATCTGGTCGAATCTGCGCCATTCCGGCATGCCAAATCTTGTATTCGGCGACTACGGCATCCAGCATCCGAAGCCGCCCGCAGAGGGTGGTCCAGGAATGCGAGCGAACATTCGGTATACTACGCACGAATCGACAATTGTCGCGCGGGGCGGCCAGGTCCTAATCGAAGGCAACGAGTCATACCGTCGGCTTTGCAGCCAACTGATCGGGCATGAAGCGTACCAGGGAGATAGTTTCAGCTGGGGAGATTCGGAAATTAAGGCGTGCGCAGGTGGGCACAAAGATCCTGGAGGACAACAGCAGTGGCGGGCCGTGGGCACATCCCACCATCTCGCGTTTGTCACCCAGCAATTGCAGAACTTGCCGTGAGAAACCGCTTCGTGGGAATTCGGGCGCTTGCTGGGTCTCGCCGAAGTAGCGCTTGTGCGACCGTCTGTCTTAAATCCTGTTGATCTACGCACTTGAGCAACGCCGCCCACATCCATGCGCGACCAGCTTTAGCGGGCGGCCGCTCCCCGATCAGAGTCAAGATCTGCTGTAGCTCATCACGCCAAAGCAGACGAACCAGCGTTTCGCAATCAATGCTCGGGTTTTTCGCGGGCAGACGGAGTTGGTTAAAGCGAACTGGGCTGCCTTCCGCTATTACCCATACTCCCCACCATGGCGGGAGCATCTCCTGTGCGAGCGGCAGATGTCGTTCCGCGAGCACTACTGTGCATTCATCAAACAGTCTGCTATAGGCGCCGACTTGGCGACCTAGACGCGATAAATTGTCTCGTTCGCTCTTAATTTCAAAGGCTTTGAGCGTCGAATCCACTAGTGCGACGTCGACCCGTTCGTGTGTCAGCGGTATCCACAATTCCTCGATCACTGATCCGCTGGCTGCTGAGCCCTCCAGGTGGTATCGAAGAACTACACGAATTTCCGCCTCGGTTGGCGCAGTCCACTCCAAGCCCCCTACCTCCGAACTATTGACAGCCACTGCGCTGATCTTACGTGATACGCGTAACAAATAACAGGTATAGTCGATGCGTGTTAGTCTCGTCGCCGGATCAAGTCCGTACTCTGTCGCAGGTCGTGTTCGGCCAGCGATACCGACTTGAGGTGATGGTGGCAATCGCTAGTTCAGACAGCGGGACGGTCTGTCTTACTGACCTGGCCAAGCAGCTCAACGTCACGGCGAGCAATCTTCAAAGACCGTTGGCGGATCTTTTGCAAGCCGGCCTACTGTCGCCCTTACCCCACCCGAACTCCAAACGAAAGCTCTATCGACGCAGAGACAGTCTTGGCTGGGCCTTTGCTGTTGAGTTGTGCTCGATCGCCGGCGGCTGCAGCGGGTAGGGCAAGGTGTCCGTCCGGGCACTCACGACGAGCATGGAGGCCAGCCGATGCCCTTGCCGACGGGCTGTGTGACGAGGAACGTGATCATGCAGCGCAAGCGCTGAGGCTTTCGGGGTGTGGGTGTCGCATCCGCGTCTCGGATGGTTCGCCGTCAGCATTGCGACCACACGTTCGGTCTGGCAGTGCGGGTTGACTAGCCGATTCGGTGACTCCATCGATCTTTCTGTCCTCCTATCCTTCAACGGTGTCAACCGCGACCTAGGGGAGGCCATGCGCGTAGTCTCGGTGATCAATTTCAAGGGCGGCGTGGGCAAGACGACCGTTACCGCAAATCTTGGTGCGGAGTTGGCTCGGCGGGGCAAACGCGTCTTGCTGGTTGATCTCGATCCTCAGAGCAGTCTTACCTATAGCTTTTATGCTCCGGATATGGCGGCGGGCCGCATTCCGCCGGACCGATCGATCAAGGCGTGGTATGACAGCTTCGATCGTGGCTTGCCAAATCGAGCCCTCAGCGATTGTGTCGTGATACCAGCTGAGGTCAACAAAAAGGTTCAGCAGTATGGCGGGTTCGTAGGGCTAATTCCGTCGTCGATGAGCCTTATTGATCACGAGTTGTCAATGCTTGCGAACGTCGGTCTGCGTGGCGTTGAACCGGGGCAGGAACTGTTTCGTTTGCGGAGGGCCTTGTCGGAAGCCCTCCACCACCCTGCGCTTGCCGGTTACGAGTTGGTGCTGATCGACTGCGCTCCGAATTTCAACATTGTCACGCAGAGCGCGATCGTCGCGAGTGACCATGTCTTGGTTCCGTCTCGGCCGGACTACCTGTCGACGTTGGGGATTACTTCGCTGCTTCACAATAAGAGCCGGCTGGTCGAGATGTACAACCATCAGATTGCCGAATTCAGCCCCGGAAAGCCGGTGATCGCGCCTACGGAACTCGGCGTGGTTTTCACGATGGTCCAATACAAGACGGTGAATCCGATCAGGGCTCACCTGCACTACATGGACCTGACTCAGCGACGCAATCCGAAATTGCCGATCTTTAAGACGAGCATTCGGGAAAACGTAGCGTTCGGTTCGGAGAACCCGGATGGCGTGCCCGTCATCCTGAGGCTCAAGCCGCAAGACAAGATCTACGTAGAACTGATGGCTCTTGCGAGCGACTTCCTTAATTCATCCGGTTTTGTTGAAAGAGCGGTGGCAGCGGCATGAGTGACGTATCAAAGCAATCCCTTGCCGTCCTGCGGCAGGTCTCCGAGTTCCTTGAAGGTCTGCCGATAGAGCAGGTCAACGACCTAGCTGAGGGACGGGCACGAATGACCCTAATCCCCTGGGGCTCATCGGAACCGCTTATGCCCACGAAGAAGCCAGCCCGCAAAGCCGCTCAGCCAGCGATGTCGGCCGTGAATGCTGAGGAGATCGCGGCGAAGGTCGAAGCCGCGACGAGTCGAGACGAAGTGCAGGCCATATTGAATCCCCTGAAGGTAGCCGATGTTAGGGCTGTTGCCGCGGCGCTCCGCGTCGCGGGCGCGGCCAGCACAAAGGCCGCGCTGATCAAGCAGATCGTCGAGCTTACGGTTGGTGCGCGGCTATCGGGCGATGCGCTACGTGCACTTTAGCGAGGCGGAATACACCTTGGCCGCGTTGGCGATCAACGTGTATGAGCCGATGGCTATGACGTGATTCCGGCTCGGAGGGCGGCAGCCCGTATGACGTCGAGCGTTGGTTTCGTCCCGTCAGGCCGAATCACGTGCCAGAAGGTCCAACCGTTCCACGAACCGCGGTTTAGGACGGCGATGGCCGCTGGCGATGGCGAGTCGAAGATCTCTCCTGAGTCGATGTGGATTCGGCCATCTGCAGTAAGCTGTGCATGATACTCGGCATCGCGGAATAGCCCGACTAGTTTGGCTTCGCGGTCGATGTAGCCGCGCTCGACCAGCTTTGCCACCGTCACGCCGAAATGAACGCGGCTTCGCTCGGTCGTGGCTTGACGGCCGGTGCTGGCCGGAACCACAAGGCCGTACTGGGTCGGATCCCAAACTGCTTCACATAGTTTCTGGTACAAGGATTGGCGTTGTGCGATAGCCCGTTCGTCGAAGGCGAACTCGTAGGGCTGGAACGCGAGCCCGTAGTGTTCCATGACCTTTCTGAGACCCGGGAAGTAGTTGTAGCAGGCCGGATGCAATGACTTGGCGAGTACGGTGCCCTGCCCCCAGTACTGGTCGATCTTTCCAGCGTACGGAAGTGCTCCATATGCGGCGTTGAAGGACTTAGGCAGCAGCAGTAGGCCTCCGAAGCTGTTGCGAATGTGCTCGAACTTGCGCAGCTGCACTTGTGGTTGGAGGTCTGGCTTATTGGCCCAGACATGCTCGATTTCGTAACTGAGAAGTTCGCGCACCCGCTCGGCGTAAGCCGGCGTCATGGTAATAGCGTTGCACTGGATTTCAAGCCACGCCGTCATCCGGGCGAGGAGATATCGGGTCCGGGACTTGTTACGTGGCCGAAGTCCGTACGTGGCCACACCGTCAAAGGAAACGGGCAACGCGGCTAGCTCGTCGCCAAGACGCTTGGCCAGGGCATCCGCGTCGAAGTTGCGGATCTCCCTCGCTAGCGCGAACACGCCGCTGGAGAGGGCGTCGTAGCCAAAGTCGCGTGAGTTCACGATGTGCCGGGCTGTCACGATGTCCAGGTAGCCGGCCACCATCGATGCCTTCCGAAGGAAGGTGGCCGTGTCGTCATCGGGAGAGACCGCCGCCAGGATCAAAGGCAGTTGTAGCGTGACGGTATTGGTCGCGTTGGCGAAGACGGCGTCGAGCCCTTGCGTGGGTTGTTTGGACGCCTCTAGCACCTCGACATACCGACGAGACAAGCGATCGAGGTGATTGACGAAGGTCATGAACTCGCCCGGATGCTTGATGCCCAGATCCCTGTGCTCGCGGCGGATCCACTTGTCAAAGGACTTGCTAATCGCTGCATCGTCGGTAGCGCTGCGAGACAGCTTTGCGCGGAACCAGTTCTTGACGAAGCCAACATTAGCGTTGCTGTCCGCGTCGACGAGCGCGGTCATACGAGCACGCCAGATTTGGCCCACCATGCTCTGGTCCGCTGGACCGACCTCGCCGATGACGAAGCTCTTCAGCAGGTCTAGTCCGTTGAGGCGCAATCCGCGGTCGTTCATCGTCTCGAACGTCTCCAGCGCGAGCGCCGCATCGGTCGTCGAAATCTCGACAAGGTAGACCCGGTCAAGCAGCCAGTAAATAAACGACGGCAAGGCGTCGCCACGTAAGCCTTCTGGGAACAAGCTGTCCAGGTCGTTGTATCGAGCGACCAAAGTGCGTACGGACGCGGAGGCCTCCGCTGTCGAGTCAATCTCCTCGCCCTGAAACAGCGCCAACAAGATCTTGTGACGGCCCGCATCTTCCTGATCTTCGACTGCGAACCGCTTCTTGCCGAAGGAATCGAAATAGGCCAGTGGGAGGAGACCTTCTACGGCGTCCTCGCGGTCGCCCTGAACCCTGCACAGCCACATGATCAGCAGCATGAGGACGGTAAGCCGCTGCTGGCCGTCCACAATCAGGGCATGCGGGTGCTTGTGGTGGGTGACGATCGGCCCAAGAAAGTATGGTGGATACTCGGCGACGGCCGTAATATCCTGCCCCGGTTGCCATTTGGCCAGAAAGCGCTCCGAGAGATCGGTCAGCAATTCTTCAAGATGCTTTGTCTCCCAAGAGAACTCACGCTGATAGTTGTCGAGCTCATAGCGGCGTCCGCCGAACAGCTGCCGAATTGTCCACGCCTGGCCATCGAACTTCTCAGGAATGGACATTTCATCATACCTCGCTGTATCCAGTTCCGTTTAGAGGCATCACGGTAGTCCAGGTCCGAGGGGTCGGCATTCCCCGATATGGGCGAAGTAGAGGCCCGGTCAGCGGAAGGGGGAACCACATGATCAGACGCGGATCCCTCGCCGGGGAGCCCGACTTTGATGATCATCTACGAATTCATCGCGATGACGTACCGTTGATGCGGCTCTAACCGCACTGAACAGCCGACGAGCCGTTGGTCGTATCGCTACTGGGGAGACCGTAGCTGGCCGTGGACAGTGAAGCGTTCGGGCAGGTGGTGCAACACCCGGTCGGCTGGGAAGTGCAACATCGCACCCGGGAGTAACGCTCTGAGCTGGCTGATGCGGCAGTCGGGTTCACCGCATGCGGCGGCTGATGGCCTCGTCGAGGTCGCGCTGTAGTGCCCAGGTGCGACGTGCGACGTCGTCCTCCATTCGAGGAACGCCCAGTTCGTCGAGTCGGGCGTGCAACCACGGCCAGCCCTCTTCCTTAGGCCAACCTGCAAGTAAGCGCCACGCAGGCAACTCGTCAGCGGGCAGCAGGGCGAGTCGCGCGGGGTTGATCTTTGTGATCTTCGCACCGCTTTCCAGGTATCCGAGCAGGTCGCGAATCGCCTCTAGTTCGAACACCGTTCGGCGCTCGCGGATCATCGCTTGGTCGGCACGGTCGCTCTGAGCTTTCGTACCTCGGATCGCTACCACGGCCAGAATGAGTGCCAAGATCGCTGCCAGGGTAGCTGTCGCATCGAGCACGAGCGACAAGATTTCAGTGCCAGCGTCCGACCCTTGGGCCACTGGCAGTGCGGTAGAAGGTGACGGCATCGGGAACGCCGAAGCGGAGATCAAAGGCGATGGAGCCACAGACGCGGATATGGACGGCGGCAGCGGTGGTGTCGATGGAGCCAATATTACGGCGATGGGTGCCATGGTCTGCCACCGTCGCATGTTGACGCGACGGGCCGTATCCGACGCGCCGAGGCCGATCCGCACCCGGCGAGCCCGCCGATCTACCATCACGAACGCGAGTCCGACGAACCCCACCTGGCAAAGGCGTCAATCTGTCGCAGTTGGCGCTGGCATGGCCGCTCGCGAAGAAGGATTACATCGTCCCGATCCGGGGCTCGCGCAACCCCGACCGCGTGGCGCAGAACATCGCCGCAGGCAATGTGACCCTGACTGCCGATGACCTCGCCTGCATCAACGAGATCGCCCCCAAAGGCGGCATCGGCGGACGCCAAGGCAAACGCGCCCACCATGTGCCCGATGTGCGCGGCGTCGGCCCGCAAGCCGACGCGCATCTGTCGAGGTGATCTACACCGGGCACCTGCGCAGTTAGCTCGTCACCGCCTCGTTGACCCTCGCTGATCAGATGATCTCGTCATGTGGAGCGGTAGTGGGTCGCCACTAACGGTGACGATCGTTTTCGCATTCTGGTGCGTCAGGTCCACTTACTCTCTTCGCGAACCCTGCGATCATCATGATTACACTGGGTGAGATTTGTGGTCTTTATATCTTGGTATCGCGGTTTCCTTGGTTGCATTGCGTCATGATCCGCGGGTTCGCACGCCGTAACCTCGGCTTCGTGTTCGTGAACTCGCGAACCGCCTCAGCCGAGATCGGTCAGAGGGCACGAGGTCGGGCGGGCGCGTCCTCTTGATGTGTGGTTAAAAGTCTTGCGATGTCATGACCGGTCACCAGCGGGTTTGTCTGGACAGTCAGCGTCTGCCCAGTCTGCGGTGAGGTCTCGGCAGGTGATGAAGATGGATCCGCCGTGCATCGCGATCTCGTGGCTGCACCCGTGTGGGTGGGGCAGGATCTCGTCGAGGATCACCTCGGGTTGCATTCGGCGCCAGTGTGATCGCATGTCAACGTTTGCCGAAACGTCGTGGACGCCGGTGTATCGGACGGTGAGGTCCTCCTCGTGCTTCCAGCAGTTGTGGCGAAAGGTGATGACCACGATGGTTTCCTCTTCGGCGTTGTCGAAGGTCAGGTCGCCGAACTTGAGGTCTTTAACGCAGCGAGGGCCGAAGAAGTCGTAGTGTCCGAGGTCGGTCGCGAACGCCCGTGCGCCGGCGGGCAGGCTGGGGGCAAGCTGCGGGAGGCTCTCCAGGTAGGTGTTCGCATCGATTGCCATGTCCTGTCCGGCAGCGGGAGTGGGAATGCGGACGTACTTCACGCGGCATCCTCCTGTTGGGAGGGACAGTTCAGGCATGGTGGCTCGCCTGGTTCGGGGGCAGCAGTTCGCTATGGCAGCGTTCGCACGTTCTCGGGTCGCCGGACCACCAGTAGCCGGTGTTGCGGAATACCTCTGCTGCTTTGCGCCACAGGGTGAATGCTGGATCGCGGTCGTCGAGCAGGTCGTTGTCGGCGTCGCTCGGCGGTGGCGGTTCATTACCGGACAGATAGCCGCGGATGAAGTACCGGGTCTCGTCGGAGCATTCACCGATCTCGTTTTTGGAGATGCGAGTATAGACATTTTGTAGCGGGCAGTAGAAGTACATTCGTCCGCGGAAGGTGTGCGGGTTGCCGTCGACGAGGTAATGACGTCCTTCGTAGCCGTCCATCTCGAACCATAGCCGGGAATCGACATCGGCAGGCAGCCCAAGGGCGCCTTCAGAGGCGGCCATCAGCCCATCCATCGGAGTCCGGCGTCATGGAGGGAGTACGGCGGTCGCGGAGGTTCGTGCACGACGAGCAGGCTAGTCGCCGTCCGGGTCGCGCGTCGCTGGAGTTTCCGCTGCAAATAGCTGCTCCTAGTACTCGAGCCTGACGAAGATCACCGAACAGGGCGATTCACCCTCAGGGCTACTGCCATCACCTACGACAGGCGCCAGCATGGAGCCATGAAGGCTGACCAGCCAAACCGGCGAGGCCCGCGCAGGCTACAGATACCGCAGCTGACGCTGGCCAAGCCTAAGATCACAGCGTGGGGGCCAGGATAGCGCGAGGAGTTCGTCGCCGTCCTAGCCGGCATGATCCTCACCCACCATTACGCGCAGTGGCGTGCCGAGCGCGGCCTTCCCCAGACCCGCGAGGCGGCGTGCGATCCACAGCGAGGGGAAGGTGCAGGTCGGAGCCCTGTACCATGATCCTTTGGCTCGCATGCCGTAACCTCAGCTCCACCAGCGCAAACGCAAGATCAGGGAACACCGCCTGCGATCGTGGGAACACCGGGGAACACGGATCCGCCCCGAACGTCGCTGAAATCATGATCTTGTTCATTAGCCGAGCGCGGCCGGGTTGAACTGACGGCCACATTGCGAAGCCCGAATGGGTACTGTGGCGGCGCGCCTTTCCCTCGTCGAGGCGATGGGAACGAGAATGCGGCGGTGACCGACGACGGTGTGTGGAAGTCGATCTCTGATGACTCGGTTCTGTCTCGCCCCCTCACGTTCCGCAGCTGAGTGGCGAGTCTGGACACAGATTTGTGAGGTTGAGCTGCTGGAATGGTTGATCACACGCCGGTGAGGCGTGTGTCTAGGCGACGGTGTTTGTGCTGGTCAGC
>Ga0075421_100010977_pt1 | contig 11215 bp, 9 predicted proteins | sample SoiMetdeltSBSDD5_FD_75292 | JGI IMG/M metagenome (GOLD analysis project Ga0075421, IMG submission 75292) | Bulk soil microbial communities from a Populus tree surrounding site in Tennessee, USA - Soil MetaG P. deltoides SBSDD5 | ecosystem: Environmental > Terrestrial > Soil > Tree plantation...
GCGCTCGCGCCGCTGCTCGCGCGCATCGAGGCGGCCGACCTGCACGACGACACCCTGGTGGTGATCGTCTCCGACCACGGCGAGGAGTTCTGGGACCACGGCTCGGTGCTGCACGCGCACTCCGTCTTCCAGGAGCTGATCCACGTGCCGCTGCTGATGCGCGTGCCCTCGCTCGAGCCCGACGCGGGACGCATCGCGCAGCGCGTGTCGATGATCGACGTGCTGCCGACCCTGCTCGAGCTGCTGGCGCTGCCGGTGCCGGCGGGGCTGCACGGCCACTCGCTGGTGCCGCTGCTGCGCGGCGAGCCGCGGCCGCAACGGCCCGCGTTCTCCGAGGGCTACGCCGCGCACGCGAAGCTGCAGTCCGTGACCGAGGGAGATCTCAAGCTGATCCGCGACATCGACACCCAGGGCGTCGCGCTCTACGACCTGAAGGCCGACCCGGGCGAGCGCACCGACCTCGCGGCGAGCCGTCCGGAGGACGTCCAGCGCCTGCGCGCGCTGCTCGACGCCGCGCTCGGCACGCAGAGCGTCGTGCAGGATCCCATCGGCCTGCCGGACGACGTCGATCCCGCCACGAAGGATCGCCTGCGGGAGCTGGGATACATCGAGTAGCAAGCGCGGCCCGACGGGCCGCGCGCGCAGCGAGGCGCAGCCGAGCGAAGTTCAGAGGATGAGACCCGGGCTGCCGGGATCCGAGGCTCGCCGGCGCCACGTGCGTGCACGTCATGTAGATTGCCTCCGTGCACCTGAACCTCGGCAGCATCCTGGCCGGCAGCGCCGATCTCTACCCCGAGCGCGTGGCGCTGCGGCAGGGCGAGCGCGCGCTGCGCTACGCCGAGCTCGACCGCGCGGCCCGCGGCGTCGCGACGGCGCTGCGCGCGCGCGGCATGGCACCCGGCGAGGCCGTCGCGCTGCTGATCCCGAACGTCGCCGAGTTCACGATCGCGTACTTCGGAATCCTGTACGCGGGCTGCACGGTGGTGCCGCTCAACGTGCTGCTCTCGGCGCCCGAGGTCGAGTACCACCTGAAGGACTCGCGCGCGCGGCTCCTGATCGCGCACCCGCTCTTCGACGCGCCCGCGCGTGCGGGCGCGCAGGCGGCGGGCGTGCCCGTCGTCTCCAGCGCCGGCACGGGAGAAGCCACGCTCGCCGAGCTCGCCGCCGAGGATGCGCTTCCGGCCCTGCACCCGACCGCCGCGACCGACACCGCGGTGATCCTCTACACGTCGGGCACGACGGGCAAGCCGAAGGGCGCCGAGCTCACGCACTCGAATCTGTTCGTGAACTGCGCAGTGGTGGTCCCGAAGCTCGCACCGCTCCGCGACGACGAAGTGGCGCTCGCCGTGCTGCCGCTCTTCCACTCGTTCGGGCAGACCTGCATCCAGAACGCGATGATCGCGAAGGGCGCGAGCTTCTCCCTGCTGCCGCGCTTCACGCCCGACGACGCCTTCCAGATCATGGAGCGCGACGCCGTCACGCTCTTCGCGGGCGTGCCGACCATGTACTTCGGGCTGCTGAACCACAAGCCCGAGCGCCGCTTCGACCTCTCGAAGCTGCGCTGGTGCCTGGCCGGCGGCGCGCCCATGCCGGTCGAGGTGATGCGCGCCTTCGAGGCGAAGTTCGGCGTCGAGATCCTCGAAGGCTTCGGCCTCTCCGAGACGTCGCCGGTCGCGAGCTTCAACATGAAGGGGCGCCCGCGCACGCCGGGATCGATCGGCTACCCGGTGTGGGGCGTCGAGATGGCGATCCTCGACGACGAGGACCGTCCGCTGCCGGACGGCGAACGCGGCGAGATCTGCATCCGCGGCCACAACGTCATGAAGGGCTACCTCGGGCGCCCCGACGCCACGAAGGAGGCGCTGCGCGGCGGCTGGTTCCACTCGGGCGACATCGGCATCCGCGATCCCGACGGCAGTTATCGCATCGTCGACCGCAAGAAGGACATGATCATCCGCGGCGGCTTCAACGTGTACCCGCGCGAGGTGGAAGAGGTGCTGTACGCGCACCCCGCCATCGTCGAGGCCGCGGTGATCGGCGTGCCCCACGAGAGCCACGGCGAAGAGGTGAAGGCCGTCGTCGTCTCGCGGGATCCTTCGCTCGAGAAGGACGCGCTGATCGCCTGGTGCAAGCAGCGCCTGGCCGCCTACAAGTACCCGCGTCTCGTGGAGTTCAGCGAGAGCCTGCCGAAGGGGCCGACCGGGAAGATCCTGAAGCGCGAGCTGCGGCGGTAGATGGATGTAGAGCGCATGCGCGGGATCCGGGCGCAGTCGGGTCGCCTGCGCGTGCTGCCGGATTTCCTGATCATCGGCGCCGAGAAGTGCGGCACCACCTCTCTCTATGGAGCGCTGACCGCGCACCCCGACGTCCACAAGGCGCGCCGCAAGGAGCCCCACTTCTTCGACTACCACTACGCGCGCGGCGAGACCTGGTATCGCGCCTGGTTTCCGTTCGTGTGGGTGCGCGCGCTGCGGCGTCGCCGCTTCGTGACGGGTGAGGCGAGTCCCGACTACATCTTCCATCCGCACGCCGCGCGCCGCGCGCGGCAGATGCTGCCGCGGGCCAAGCTGATCGCCATCCTGCGCGATCCCGTCGAGCGCGCGTTCTCGCACTACCAGCAGCAGGTGCGCAAGGGGCGCGATCCGCTCTCGTTCGAGGAGGCGATCGCGCGCGAGCCCGAGCGCGTCGATGTCGACCTCGCGCGCATGCAGCGCGACGAGACGCTCGCGGTCGAGTCGGTCACGCGCTTCAGCTATCTCGCGCGCGGACGCTACGCCGAGCAGCTCGAGCGCTGGCTCGCGCACTACCCGCGCGAGAGCCTGCTCGTCCTTCGCAGCGAAGATCTGCTGGCAGAGCCGGCCGCGACGGTAAAGCGCGCGCTCGAGTTCCTCGGTCTCGACGCCGCCGTGGACGTGGGCGCGCTGAGGCGCAACGTCGGCGGCTACGAGGCGGGGCTCGAGGCCGGGATGCGGCGCCGGCTGGCCGAGTACTTCGAGCCGCACAACGCGCGACTGCGCGATCTCCTCGGGATGGAGCCCGGCTGGCGGCCCTGAGGCCGGAAGCGCCATGCGGCTGTGTGTGCTCGTCGCGACCTATCCGCTCGTCAGCGAGACCTTCGTCTACGAGCCGGTCCGCTGGCTGGTCGAGCGCGGCCACGATGTGACGGTGCTCGCGAAGCGCGCCGGCTCGCTGCCGCCAGGCGGCGGCGGGGAGGCTCGCGTGGTCGCGCCGCACGTGCTGACGCCTGCGCGCGAGGCGCTGGCGTGGCTGCGCGCGCCGGTCCATGGAATGCGCCGCGGGTCGCTGCGCGTGGCGGCGCGCTCGCGGCTGCCGGAGATCCGCCGCGCGGACGTGCTGCTCGCCCATTTCGGCAAAGTCGGCGAGCGCTGGCTGCCGGTCGCCGCCGCGGCGAAGCGCCCCTACGCCGTCTTCTTCCACGGCAACGATGCGACGGGTGAGCTGCGCGCGCGGCCGGACCGCTATGCGGCGCTCTTCCGCTCCGGCGCGGGGCTGATCGCGAACTGCGAGTTCCTGGCGGAGCGCCTCGCGGCAGCCGGTGCGCCGCGCGAGCGCCTCGTCGTGATCCCGAACGGCGTAGACGATGCGCTCGCCGCGGCGGGTCCGCCGGCGTCCACAGCGCACACGGTCCTCACCGTCGGGCGGCTGATCGAGAAGAAGGGGATCGCTGATTCGCTGGCTGCGTTCGTGCGGGCGCGCGCGTCACTCCCCGCCGACTGGCGCTACGAGATCGTCGGCGACGGGCCGCTGCGCGCCGGGCTCGAGCGCGCCGCGCAGGAGAGCGGCGCCGCCGCTGCGGTGCACTTTCGCGGCTTCCTGCCGCGCGCGCAGAGCCTTGACGCGATCCGCGCCGCGTCGCTGCTCGTGCTCGCGAGCCGCACGGCGGCGTCCGGCGATGCCGAGGGCACACCGAACTGCGTGATCGAGGCGGCGACCTGCGGCGTGCCCGTCGTGGCGACGCGGCATGGCGGCATCCCCGAGCTGCTGCCTCGAGACGCGGAGGCGCGCGGCTTCCTCGTGCGCGAGGGCGACGTCGAAGCGCTCGCGCGCGCCATCGCGGCGCTCGCGGCCAGCGAGACGCTGCGCCGCGAGTGGGGCCTTGCCTGCCGCGCGCACATCCGCCGGCGTCACTCGGCCGAAGCGCACGTCGCGGCGCTCGTCGACGCGCTGGAACGCGTCGCGCGCGTTCCCTCTCTTTAGTGGTTCCAACCGAAGTCTCGACCGAGCAGCTGGTACAGCCGTTCGTTCGCAGGCGCGAAGTGCTCCTGCAGGCGCGCGCGCGTTGCGGGCGCGATGGCTTCGCTCTCCCGATCGTCCGCGTTGTGGCGCTCGAAGTGCCGGATGAACTCGCGTGGATCGCGCGGCGCGAGGCCGAGAAAGTCGGTGGTGGCGCGGATGACCCTCGCAGGGTCGGCGAAGAGATCCTCCGCGCGCACCACCAGCAGGCTCTCGCGCGGGTAGTGCGCGAGCCACGCCTCGAGCTGCTCGACGTAGAGGCCGCGGTGCAGGTAGCCGAAGTGGAAGAGCGCGGCGCCGCGGTAGGTCTCGTCCGCGAGGATGCGCTCGCGCTCGCCGCGCGTCCGCTCGGGCTCGGCCTCGAGCGCCTGCTCGAAGGAGAGCGGCTCGATGCCCTTGCGCACCTTGTGCCGGTACTGCGAGTAGGCGCGGTCGACGGGGTTGCGCAGGATCGCGATCAGCTTCGCCGCGGGGACGAGCGCGTGCGCGCGCTTCGGGGCATGCGGGTAGTACATGTAGGAAGGGCTGGCCTCGCCCGTGACGAACTCGCCGTGGCGGAGCGTCTCCCAATGCTTGCGGAGCGCCAATGGGAAGTGCGCGCGGTACCAGTTCTCGCCCTGCGCGTACTCCCGGTAGAAGAAGCGGATCTCCTTGCGCCGGGCGCGCCGGACGTGCGGGTGCTGGACCAGGTAGCGGTACAGCGACGTCGTCCCCGACTTCGCCGCGCCGATGATCAGGTAGTCCGGCAGCAGGCGCAGGAAGCCGGTCGCGAGCCGCTCTGCCTTCAGCGCCCCCATTCCGTGACGTTACTGGCGATCGCGCGCGCTTGCGCGCGGGAGATCCGGGCCCGATCGTGCCCTCGTGCTGCCGCACTTCCTCGTGATCGGCGCCCAGAAGTCTGGGACGACGTCGCTCTACCGCTATCTCGGCCGACACCCCGAGATGGTGCGCGCGCGCCACAAGGAGCTGCACTACTTCGACCGGGAGTTCGAGCGCGGTCCGCGCTGGTACGCGGGTCAGCTCGCGTCGCCGTGGCGCGTGCTCGCGCGACGCCTCATGGGACGCCGCACGCTGTGCGGCGAGGCGACGCCGGCCTACCTGACCGATCCGACTGTGCCGGCGCGCGTGCGCGCGCTGCTGCCCGACGTACGCCTCGTCGCGCTGCTGCGTGACCCTACCCGGCGCGCGATCTCGCACTACCACCACCGCGTGCGCAACGAGGGTGAGGCGCGCGACATCTCGGAAGTCCTCGGGGAGGAGCTCGACCGCGCGGACCGCGAGGGTGACACGTCGCTCCACCCGTTCAGCTACCTCGCGCGCGGCCACTACGCGCGTCAGCTCGAGCGCTGGCTCGCCCACTACCCGCGCGAGCGACTTCTCGTGCTGCCGGCCGAGCCCTTCTACGCCGACCCCGGTCCGACGCTCCGACGCGTCGCCGACTTCGTGGGCCTCGCGTCGCTCGAGCCCTCGTCCTACGTCGGCGTCTTCAACGTCCGCCACGCGGGCCGGTACGAGCGCCCGCCGGCCGAGCTGGTCGCGCGCCTCGACGCCCACTTCGCGCCACACAACGAGCGGCTGGCAGCGCTCTGGCCCGAGCTCGGCGCCGCCTGGGCCGTGAAGCAGGGCGAGGCGCGCGCATGAGCGGCCTCCGCCGCGCCGCCTTCGTCGTCGGTGTGCCGCGCTCCGGGACGACCTTGTTCGCGCGCCTGCTCGACGGCCACCCGCAGCTCTTCGTGCTGCCTTTCGAGACGCACGCGTCGGTGCTGGCGGGCCGACCCGATCCGGTGACGCCGCTGCTGGCGCGCATCGCGCGCGTGCAGAAGCTCGCGCAGGGATCGCCGCAGGAAGAGCAGCTCGCACGCGCGCTGCGCGCACGCCTGCCCGGACCCGCAGATCTCGACACGCTGCTACGCGCGGTCATCGAGACGCTCTTCGAGCAGGCTGGGGCACCGCCCCGGGCCGAGGTCTGGGTGGAGAAGACGCCGCGGCATCTGCGCGTCGTGCCCGAGCTGTTGCGCCTCTTCGGCCCCGAGACGCGCGTGATCGCCGTCGTGCGCGACCCGCGCGCCGTCATGGCCAGCCGGCGCACGCGCTTCGAGCGCATCGGCGTGGGCAATGTGCGCCACTTCGCGCAGCGCTGGGCCTTCGCGGACGCGCTCACGCGCCGCTTCGCGGCGCGCTTCCCCGCCTTTCTCGCAATCCGCTACGAGGATCTCGTCGCCGACGCCGAGGCGGTCGTGCGTCGCGCCGCGGACCATCTGGAGATCGACTGGGATCCCGTGCTGGTGCAGCCGACCCGCTCGGGCGAGGCATGGACCGGCAACTCCAGCTTCGGACGCGGCACGCAGAGCGGCGTGAGCAGCGCGTATCTGGACCGCTGGCGCACCGAGCTCGTGCCCGAGGACGTCGCGCGCCTCGAGCTGCTGCTGCGCGACCGCATGCGTTCGTGGCGCTACGAGCCGCTCTCGCGCAGCGAGCGCCCGTCCCTCGGACGTTGGGTGGTCGAGGTGGTGACCGCGCTGCGACAGGTGGTGTGAGGCGACGACCGCTCAGCGACTCGCCTGCCGGGGTCCCGCGCGCGCCTCCTCGAAGACGCGCAGGATCTTCGGCGACACCGCGTCTGCATCCAGAGCCAGCAGGGGATCTGCCTCGAGCGCGCGCGCGAAGCTCGCGCGCGCGGCGTCGTCGCGTCCGAGCGCAACCTCTGCCATGGCCGAGAGCGTCTCGACCCGCGCCCTCCGCTGCGCGACGCCCGGCTGTGAATCCAACGCGCGCAGGAGGCTCCGCGCCTTGCGCGCATCGACGAGCGCTTCCTCGAAGCGCGCGTTGCGCAGACTCTCATCGGTGTCGATGATGGCGCAGTCGACGGAGAGCAGCGCCGCACCTTCGGGCACCGGCGCCAGCGCAGGCGCTGGGGTCACGGCTGCTGCGCGTCGCGGCAAGTGGTGGCTCGGCCGCGTCGCCGTCGGCTGCGCGCCGGGCGGCATCACGAGCTCCTGTCCGACCTGAAGGCGATCCGGATCTGTGAGCGCATTCGCACTCGCGAGCTCCTCGACGCTCGTGCCCTGCCAGCGCGCGATGGAGTAGAGGGTGTCCCCCGGCTGCACCACGTAGCGCTGACCGTCTGGTGCACCGGGCGCCGACTCACCCTCCCGCTGCTGCGGCGCGTCGGGCTCGAAGAAGTCTTCGAAGGACGCGGGGAAGGACGCGTGGTACGGGCTCCCACACGCGAGCGCGAGTGCTGCGCCGAGTGCGGTGACGGAGATCGGGCGCATCGTCGGCCCTCCGTCCCATCCCTCTCTCCACCGTAGGTCTCCTGACCGCGGTCCGCCTGCGGGCCTTCGAGGTCCGGTTCGAAAGGCAAACAGCAGCCCCTTCGGGCCGTCTCCGACGGAAAATGGCGCGTTGACACCCCAGCCAGGCCGGCTTTAGGGTGGCGACTCGCGGTCTCGTCTCGACCGTCTCGGACCTGCTGTAGGGAGGATCTCCATGCCGTCTCGCCCCACCCGTATCTCTCGCATCCGCCTGCTCGTCGCGCTCGCGTCCTTCGCCTGCGCGTCCCTGCCTCTCGTCGCCGGCGCCGCCAGCTGGAGCTACGAAGGCTGGTTTGCGCCGTTCTCTTTCGGCGGCACGTGGTCGATCGAGATCCTCTCGAGCGATCCCGAGCAGGTGAGCGGCGGCGATGCGCTGGTGCAGGTCCAGTTCCCCGGCGAGAAGATCAAGAAAAACGCGCGCCTCTTCCTGAACGGCGTCGACGTGACGAGCCAGCTCGCGCCGTTCGGCGGCGACCTCGTCGGCGTCGTGTCGGGCTTCGTCGACGGCGACAACGTGCTCGCGCTGAAGTCGGCCCCCACCGCAAAGTCGTCGCAGGCCACCCTGCACGTCACCAACTACCCGATCGGCGGCCCCATCTTCTCCGGCCCGCAGCAGCAGCCCTTCGTCTGTACGACGGCGCGCAACGGCCTCGGCCAGCCGTTCATCGACAACCAGGACGGCATCGGCATTCGCGTCGCGCAGGAGGATGCGAGCGGCAACTACCCGCGAGACGGCCGCGGCTATCCGACGGCCGCCGCCACGATCATCGGCTACAGCAAGAACTGCGCGGGCAACACGACGTTCCAGTACCAGTACCGGAACACGAGCGGCGCGTTCCTGCCGCTTCCCGGCGGTCCGTCCGGCACGCTGCCGGCCGACATCGCCACGACGACCACGCAGGGCGGCCAGACGGTGCCCTACATCGTCCGCTGGGAGCGCGGCACGATCAACCGCTTCGTCTACAGCGTCGCGATGCTCGCGCCGACGACGGAGACCGACGCCACGGACCCGGACGACTCGCTCTGGAGCGGGCGCCTCGTCTTCAGCCTCGAGGGCGGCGTCGCGATCGGGCGCACGCAGGGCACGAACGGCACCGGCGCCATGCTGCGCCACGACGTGCTCCAGCTCGGCCACGCGGTGGTGACCGCGACCGCCCTGCGCACCAACACGCACTACAACCTGCAGCTCGCCGGCGAGACCGCGCTGATGCTGAAGGAGCATTTCGTCGAGGACCACGGCCTCCCGTACTACACGGTGGGCGTCGGCGGCTCCGGCGGCGCGATCCAGCAGTACGCCTTCGCGCAGAACCATCCCGGCCTGATCGACGCGGCGATCCCGCAGTACTCGTACTCCGACATGATCACGCAGACGATCCACGTCGGAGATTGCGAGCTGATCGAGCACTACTTCGACAAGACGGATCGTTTCAATGCGAAGTGGAAGAACGTGCTCAACCGCCGCGCGATCCAGGGCCTCAACGCGAAGGTCAACCCGACGATCACGAGCGCGAGCGAGATCCAGCAGTGGACGCTGATCTACGGCCTCTACTCGCTGCTGGGCCTGAACCGGCCGGAGCCGATCCCGCCGGCGGGCACGGCGCCGCCGCTCACCGAGTGCCGGCGCGCGTGGTTCGGGCTCACGCCGCTCGTGCTGAACCCGACCTTCACGAACGTGCAGGACATCGACAAGCTCGCGCAGGGCACTGCCGGTGTGGACTGGACCCACTCCGGCGACCTCGTGAACATCTACGGCACTGACGCGCAGGGCTTCGGGCGCTCGCCGTGGGACAACGTCGGCGTGCAGTACGGGCTCCAGGCGTTGAAGGACGGCGTCATCACGACGGCCGAGTTCCTGGATCTGAACGCCAAGGTCGGCAGCTGGAAGGAGCCTGCCAACATGGTCGCCGAGGGCGCGCCCTTCATCGGCACCAACCCCGCAAATTTCGACCCGTGGAGCTCGCGCAACATGAACCTGTCGCCCGACGGCGGCTTCACGCCGGCGGCGCGGCGTCACGGCAGCATCGAGGCGATGAACGCCGCCTACGACGTCGGCATCCGCTTCGACGGCGACATCGACATTCCGGTGATCGACTGGCGCCACTACCTCGAAGATCAGCTCGACATGCACCACAGCCATCAGTCGTTCGCGACGCGCCAGCGGCTGCAGGTGGCCGGCACCGACGAGAACCAGGTGATCTGGTTCACGGACGCACGTCCCGGCGTCGCCTTCGACCAGACGCCCGAGGCCTTCGAGGTGATCGACGAGTGGATGGAGAACATCCGCCAGAGACCGTGGCAGACCGTCGCAGAGAACAAGCCGGCGCGCGCCGTGGACCGCTGCTTCAACACGCTCGGCGTCGAGCTCGCGGCGGGCGACGGCGTGTGGAACGGCGTCCTCGACGGCAACCCGCCGGGTGCCTGCACGCAGGTGTTCCCGCTCTACAGCACCACGCGCCGCGTGGCCGGCGGTCCGTACCAGGGCGGCGTCTTCAAGTGCGGCCTCCAGAGCGTCGACGCGGCCATCGCGGGCGGCGTCTACGGGAGCTGGGTGCCGAGCACCGCCGAGCGCGACCGCCTGCTGCAGATCTTCCCGGAAGGCGTGTGCGACTGGAGCCAGGACGACCAGGGTCGCCCGTAATGAGAGCTCCGCTCGGCTTTGCCTCGCTGCGTGCGGCGGCGATTCTCGGCTGACCCGGCCGGGTCTCCGCCGCCGCTTGCGGCGACCCGCTCGCTGCGCGAGCTCCGCCGTGCTCGGTTCGATCTGGACAGCTCAGTCCGGGACGGGGGCGTTGCAGTCCCACATCTGGCTGCACCAGCCGGCGGCGTTCATGCACTGGATGAACTGCGTCTCCTGACGGCTGCCGGGAGCGAGCCCGTCGGGATCCGGCACCTGGAGCTGTGAGAGGCACGTGTTGCGCTGGCTCTCGAACATGCCCATGTCGCCGAAGCCTTCCCGCAGGTACCAACTGGAGTAGCCCCAGGTGGTGGCGACCGTGCGCGCGCACGCGGCGAGCGCGAGCACTACGAGGAACGCGGCGGCGAGCTTCTTCATTGGACCGCCTGCCTCAGGGCAGCGGCGTGTAGTAGAGCCACGCGTCCTGGTCGACCTGAAGGTCGATCAGGCTGTCGTTGATGACGTCGAGGTGCACGTAGACCGGCGTGCCGGCCGGGATGATGATCGCGTAGCCCGACGGGAACGTGATGTTCGTGCTCGTGATGTTCGAGCCGAGGTAGGTGCTGCCCTGCGTCGAGCCGTAGCTGAAGAGCCCGGGCCCCGCGTACTTCATGCGGAAGACGCAGCCCGTCGCGTCGGTGTCGCTGCACTGGTACATCTCGGGCTTCGTGCTGATCTCGATGTCCACGTAGACGTCGACGTCGGCCTGCTCGGCGATCGACGCGCTGACGATACCGACGCGAGTCTTCGGCACCCACACGCCCGCCTTGTCGCGGTGACAGGTCTTGCCGCGCAGACAGGTGCCCGCGGTGGCCTTGATGACGGCCGTCTGCAGCGGCTTCAGGGGTTCGTCCGGCTGTGCGGTCCCGCTGGCGGGGACCACGAACAGCGCCGCTGTGGCGAGCGCCCGTTGGAGCGAGCTCGAAGCCCTGCGAGATGTCGTCACGTGCCCTCCCTGCGCTGTGCGCAGCGA
>Ga0075421_100010979_pt1 | contig 11214 bp, 7 predicted proteins | sample SoiMetdeltSBSDD5_FD_75292 | JGI IMG/M metagenome (GOLD analysis project Ga0075421, IMG submission 75292) | Bulk soil microbial communities from a Populus tree surrounding site in Tennessee, USA - Soil MetaG P. deltoides SBSDD5 | ecosystem: Environmental > Terrestrial > Soil > Tree plantation...
TGGCGGCAAGCGTCGCAATCTTCTATGTATTTGGCCGCTACCGTTATCCGCTGGTGCCCCTACTGATGCTTTTCGCCGGCGCCGGGGTTGTTGAGGTAGTGCGGCTTTTCCGGGATCGAGTTTGGATCAGGCTCGTTCCGGCTCTTTTGATCCTGTTTGCCGCCGGCGTGATCGTGAACTGGCCGCTGCAAAAAGTTTCGGGTGCGGGTGCGGCGGGCTACAACAATTTGGCCAACGCCTACGCGAAGCAAGGCAGGGTCGATGAGGCAATCAAAACCGCGCTGCAAGCGATTGCGGTCCAGCCGGACTATGGCGTGGCGCACTATAACCTCGGTAATCTCTATGTCCGGATAGGCAACTTAGAACTTGCCCATCGTCACTTCGAAGAGGCGCTCCGATTGTTGCCGAACTATGCCGAGGTCCACGCCAACTATGGCCAATTGCTCGCCGGGAGCGGCGATATCGAGACGGGCATTGGATACTTTCGCCAGGCAATCAAGCTCAACCCAGCGGTCAGTCGAGCGCACCTCAACCTCGGTGTTGCCCTGGCGAAGCTGGGTCGAATCGACGAGGCAATCGGCCCGCTCCAGCAAGCGGTGCGCCTGTCGCCCGATTCCGCCGAAGCCAGTTACTATTTAGGCAGCGTCTTTGCCGCCCAGAATCGCTTCCCCGAAGCCGCGGATTATTTTTACCAATCGTTGCGCATTCAACCTGATTTCATCCCCGCCCATCAAAGTCTTGCTCAACTGCTCCTATTGCAGGGCAAGAACGACGAAGCCAGACAGCACTATCAAGAAGCTGTCCGGCTTATGCAGCTCAGTCGCCAAGCGGCGCCTAATCTGCGGTAAGACAGGATTCTCGGGCCTGATTCAGGGACGACGAGCAAAAAGACTCCCTAGTGAGGATTCGACGCTCAAGGTCAGAGCGGCAGGCGGATTCACGAGTTTGATAAATGGGATCGGATCATCCGCTAGATTTACCCGTTCCAGTTTTGTCAACGGATGTGTTGTCAGCCCGTCCACCCAATGGAATTTCAAGATGATCTCACTGCCCTTTAATTCGGAAAGTTCCAAACGGTTCAACTCGGCTTTTAATTTTCCTTCGCCTTGCACAAACCAGGTCAACGGCTGATGCACTCTCATCAGATGCACCGGCCCAATACGTTGTTCGAGGGTGACCAAGCCGGGGATCGCTTGCAACCGCTGAATCGACGCCGGATGAAAGGCCACGACCGCGCCGATGTTGTAAAGTTGCAGGTAATTACCGAGCTCCTTGTCGGTTAGGGCTTGGATCTCCTTCTTGAAAATCTTGCCGGAATGAAACTCCGCAAAGTGATGGCGGTCGTTATATAAATTAATCGGTCCGCCGATCAATTGCCTGCCGGTCAGATAGGGGACCAACGACGAGAGGTAAACTCGATCATAGACAAAACCTGTTTCATCGCCTGATTCTTCGAAAAGAACGCGCGCGTCGGCCGGTGTCGCCCGCCCGATCCAATCGACAATCTCCCGTAGTTGGGGAATCAGCTGTGATCGTATCTGCAGCCTGCCGGTCGATTCGGTTTGTACGAGATTGATTAGAAACGCTAATGACCCGCAGATCAAGACGATGGGCACGAGCGGCGCCGCCGCCGCTCGATGAATCAACCAACGATTGACCGCATACGCCGCGCCGACAGCGAGAAAAAGATCAAAAGGAACTTTGAACCGGAGCGGTTGCCACGGCTTGACGAACGGTATCAAAGCGCCAAAGTAACTAATAAGAAATAGCGTAATCAAAGCGACTGCGAGCATGAGACCGAGAGCACGTTGCTCGCTCTGGATCAGCTTCCATGTTCCGAACCCGCCGAGTATCAGCAATGCCAGACGGAATCCCTTCTCGATGAAAGACGGACGAAATGTCCAGTAGCCCCGCGGACCGACGTAGTCGAGAATAAAGGTGAAAAAATCGGTGTCGGCAAACAACGGCAATTGAGTGACGATGGCGGCCGAAGCGTCATCGCTGCGGTGAGCGATCGCCGGGATCAACCAGACTAGGTTGATGACCAGCGAAAGGGCGATGGCCGCAGCAGTCCACGCGACTAACCGACGCGTCAGACTTCTTGGTCGCAAGACCAATAATACCAGCATCGGCGGCGCGAACGTCAGGATCGACTGCACGTGGAGAGGCAGAATCGCCACCGCGAATACCAGCCAACTGAAAAGCAGCGCACCGAATTGAGGCGAAAGGATCGCAATCCGGTAAAACAACGAGACGCCAAACACGCTCAGATAAGACGCCACCGGGAAACCGATCATGCCGTAGAAGAACATTTCGCGCGGTAAAGAGTTCCACCAGTAGAGGGTTCCCAGAAGTGCGGCGAAGACAGCCAACCGATATCGAGTGTCGTCGGTGGCGAAAAAATTCCGCGTTGAGCAATACATCAACCAGGGAATACTGGCCATGGTAAGAAAGGCGGCGATCTTGAACCACTGAATCGGTGATAAAGCGATGGTCGACAAAACCAGCGCGACAAATTCGAAAAGCTTGATGCTAAGATCCTGGATCGTGTTGGACGGATAGCCGGCCATGAAAAAGGGATTGTAGCCCCAGAGCGCGTGATCTTGGCGCCAGAACGCAGCGATGGAATTCAGATGATGAAAGTGAAGGCCCCAGTCCTGGTCGATGATCGGCTGGCTATCAAAAATTCCTACCGGCGGGGAGAACAACAGCGCGAGAGCGACCCCATGCAGCAGACAGATGGCGACAGTCCACAGAAGAGAAGTCCGCTGCGTCCAACTGCTTGCTTGAGTCGCCGCGATAGCGGGTGAGCGCAGGTTCGCTTTTCGAGCAGTTTTTTTTCTTCTCACTGAAGCGGTAGATTAGCTGAAACACGACTCTAATACCAAGGATGCTACGGTTTTTGCTCACGCATCGATCAAGCGTGGAGACCGCACAATGGCAAACCGAGCGCTGCGGCGCAAGCGTAGAAAGCAAAAGCAGGATAAAGCGTTCGAGACGAAGAAAAGCGGCGTCGGACGCCCATTGCTGTTTTTAGCCCTTGGCGGGCTGCTACTGGTTGGCGCCATTACGCGCATCTCTTACTTAGACAGGAGCCTGTGGTTGGATGAAGCGTGGGTGGCCAATTCGATTCGATCGGGCAGTCTATACCAGGCATTCTATTACGACGATTGGCTACAGACCACTCCGCCTTTGTTTATCGTCATTAGCCGCTTGATCACGACACTGTTTGGCGCTTCAAACGTCGCGTTTCGAATCCTCCCAGTCTTTGCCGGTATAGTTTCCATCCTGCTCTTTTCCTTCATCGCGCTGAGGCTCCTCAGGCCGAGCTACGCGATGATTGCTACGCTGTTGTTTGTCTTTAACCCGCGACTCATTCTGTATAGCCAATCGCTCAAGCAATATAGCACCGACGTTCTTTCCACGCTGAGTTTCATCGCTGTCGGACATATGTACATGGAAAAACGCACCGATCGCTGGTTTTATGTGCTGGTAGCCAGCTTTGTGGCGCTCAGCTTTCTCTCTTATCCAATGATCGTTTTTTCTCCTTTTCTCTTGTACGCGGCTGTTGCGGGTTTCGATGTGCGGCGGAACGCTGGCGTTGATCGAAGAACGATTCGTCTGATCTGTCTACGATTGGTTTTGGTGATGGTCGCTGGATGTTTAGTGAACGCGATAAACTATTGGTTTTTTATCCGACCTAACAAGTCGCCGGCACTTGTCGGGTTTTTCCTGGAAGGGTTTTATCAGGGGCGGGATGTGAGCACGTTTCTGGAGTTTTATGGCAGCAGGCTTCTGACCATCCCGCGAATGTTGTTTTTTGGAGGTGGTGGGCCTTTGCCGCTCGTGGCGACACTCATCACAGTTATCGGGTTCATTTATCCTTGGAGATCTCGAACAACTTTAGCGGACTCAAGAAGCTCGGGAACGGCGATCCTATTGACGTTACCCATTATGGGAAGCATCGCGCTCAATCTCATCGGGATATTTCCTTTGCCTGAATTCAATCACAGACTCTTGGTTTTTGTATTTCCGACTCTCGTTTTGGCGTTTGCTCTCGGACTTCAGTGTTTAGCGCGGTTCCTATGTTGCTTCATCGCTTCACGAATTGAAAGTTTTAAGGCGATGACCGGAGAAAACGCCGCTGGCGCGATTCTTTTTGCGGGTTTGGCGGTTCTTGGATTGCTAGTTTTCAGTAGCGTCGGTTTACAGCCTTATTTTGCCGAGGAGCGGGAAGACAGCGAACAGGCTGTCGCTTATTTGGCACAGCGAGTTCAAGCTAACGATGTCCTATATGTACATTCAAGCATGCGAGAACAGTTCCGATTGTATAACCGAACGACGCCGGTTAGCGCGGGCAAAATAGTCTACGGCAAGATTGGCATGCCCTGTTGCCCCAGAAAAGACTATCGCAGGCCGACCCAGGAGTCGTTTATGGACATTGCGGATGAAGTTTCACCTTTGGCTGATGCGTCGACCGGAGGGTCCCTTTGGCTCTTGATTACTGACCGGCCTCTGCACTGGTTCGTAGTGCGGCGCAATGATATTGAGATATTTGAACGAATTCTCGCGCAGGTGAATTGCGAAAGGAACGATCAAGCTTGGCTCGCCGGCGTCTATGTGGCTCGATTCGGATGCAAGCCAAAATAGAGGAGCTTACCTCTCAATCGGAGAGGATAGGCGGGTACTCTATCTTCTGTAATTTCGTGTCGGCATAGTAATCAACTTGCAGCGTGCGCCAAGCTTGAAGGCGTTTGGCCAGCTCGTCGACCAAATCGACTCGTGAAGCGGCAATGTCGATTGTCTCGCCGGGATCGGTGGTCAAATCGAAGAGCGAATAGCGCTGTTCTCTCTCGTCATAGATTAGCTTCAATCCGGACCGAACAATTGCGTACTGATACGCCAGCGGTGTTTGCACCACCAAGTAGGCTGAGTGTTTGGGATCGACAACCGAGTTGATAAGGTCAATGCCTTGAAAACTCGGGTGGATGGGCAATCCCAGCAATCCTAGAATCGACGGTGCGACGTCCACATGCTGAGCCAGGCGGTCGTCCGGACCGGCTTTAAGGCCCGGCGCATGAACGAGCAAGGGCACCTTCATTACCTCGTTGAAAAGAGCGCTCGCGTGGGACGCGAAGTTATGCTCGTAAAAGGCCTGGCCGTGGTCGCCGGTGAGCACGATAACAGTGTTTTCCCAGAGTCCATTGTTTTTTAGAGATTGGAACAGTTTTGCGATCTGGGAATCGACATAAGCCAAGCTGTCGGCATAGATATCTTTGACGACCTGAACTCTATCCCGTGGAAAATGTGCAAACCTGATCCTGAAATCGAGCTTCTCGGGACCGAAGCGCCGGGGAAAATCACGGGGCACTACATAAGGGAAGTGGCTGCTTTGAAAATTAATGCCGACAAAAAAGGGTTCCCGTTTTACACTATCAATCCATCGAATCGCTTCTGCCACAGTGAAGCGGTCATCGACGCTGCCCGCGTGTTTCGTTTCCCGCGTCCAATCCGCGAATCCGGCATCTCCCTCCATCACATAGGTTGGGCCCTTGAAAGTTGCGGCGTGGAAGAAACGATCGAGATTTCCGGTCTGAAGAAAGTTGATCATTCCGCTCCAATATTCATTGGACGAGGAAAAAATCGCTGTATGATATCCAAGTGCCTTGAGCACATCGTAAATCAGCACCCTTGGATACGATATTTTTTCCGGGTAAGTGTATGAAGTCTTTGATCGCAGCGGAAAATGAGAGGAAAACGGGACGACAGTTGCATAGTCGGTATGACTTGCTTGAGTATACGCGTTTGAGAAAACTCTCGCCTCGCTGGCCAAGCTGTTGACCGCCGGCATGACGTCACGGTTCGCTCCGTAAGCACGAAGCTGATCCGCACGCATGGATTCGACGATCAGGATAATGACGTTCCAGCGCTTGGCGGGGTGTTGCTTCGCCAACACTGCGTATTGTTCCTTGGAGATGAGAGGCCGCTGCACAATCCGGAAATCGTCTGTCTTGACCTGCTCTCCGGCCTGTTGCTGCAGATGTTTTCGAATATCGGTGAAAACATAAGCAAACGGACTCGCCATGTTGTCTTGGGTCTTTGCATAGAGGAGCGCGGACCGCATATACCGGCGTTCTTCCGAGCCGCTATACAGCTCGCCAAAGTAAGTTCCGGTTCCGCATACGCCAATGGCCAGGATGCACGCAAAAACGAGTCGCATGCGGGTCTCGCTCTTCCAGCTCTCGATCCAACGTGGCAGCTTGCTGATTGCGAATGTTCCGAGGAGGGCCAAAGACACGACGGCAAGGCCCATGTCGAGATCGACCCAGTGGAAAACTTGTAGCGGATGGGGCGCCAGGAAGAAAAAAGTCCGGCTGTCGATGAAGCTGCCGATTTGCCAAAACATTCCCCAACTGGCTGAATAGAGCAAGAGAACCAGCCAAGTGACGCCCGCGACAGCCGCGCTCGCTGTCACCCGACCGGGAATTCGGCCCGGAATACAGCGTATGCATAGCCGGCTCAATAACAACAGCGCAATGCTGAACGCGCCTAGAAACAGCGCAGATAACGTCAGGGAATAGCAAATCAACAAAAGACGTGCCCCTATGGGCAACTCAGGGTTGCGCAGAGTGCTCGCTGGAATAACCAAATTGAGACCCAACTCCACCAGCACAAGAATAAACCATAGCGCTGCGAAGGCTGATAACCGAGGGTGGAGTGCTGTCACAAGGGCCCGAAGGCGGTTGGCCGCAGCAGAAATTTTTTTCCGGTCATGAGCCCTCAAATTCCCGGGCGACGCTGCTCTTATTCTGCGTTTTTTGGCCATAACGAATAACTACAATTAATTTGGACTAGAGACTGATTGCGACCGTCCCGCGACGCGCTGTAACTGCATTGAAAGAGCGGTTTGCCGGATAGGTTCAGATCCTGTTGACAGAGCGACAAATGATTGCAGTGGCGCTTAGAACCTTGAAGGAAAGTTTCTATGCTGTTAAGTTTCTATGCGGTTATAGGAATGATAATAAACATATACCGCCGCTGAAACACAAGCTTCTGAAGCTAATCCTAGAACTTGGCTACACCGTCACTGAGCGCACGCATTCCCTCCGTATCAGAGCCTAGCGAACAGCTAGCGCGGCAAGCTGGGCATTTTTCGGTTACCCTGATCGTCCTGATCACAATGTGGGCGTTTGTCCCTGTGCTGCAGAATGGCTTGGTAAACTGGGACGAAAGTGCACTCGTCAGTAACGTCCGCTATCGAGGCCTCGGCTGGACCGAAATCAAGTGGATGTTCGCGGCCTTTCATTTTGGCCAGTATCAACCGCTGACGTGGATGACGTTCGGGCTTGACCATGTTCTTTGGTGGGCGGATCCATTTGGGCATCATTGGACCAATCTGTTGCTTCATCTCGGCAATACCCTGCTCTTTTATTACGTCGGCCTGGCACTGCTCTCATACCTAAGAGCGGGCAATTCTTCTGCCGACTCTACAGGTTCGAGAGCGACGGCTGGGATTGCGGCGCTGACTTTTGCGATTCATCCGCTTCGCGCGGAATCCGTTGCATGGGCATCTGCTCGTGGCGACCTCATTGCCGCCACGTTTTTTCTTCTGAGCATCCTCGGCTACCTCAAGTCGAATGCCCCTGCTGACCTTCACCGCAATCCGCTGCGCTGGACGATGATCTCGATGAGCGCTTTTTTACTTTCTCTGTTGGCCGGCCCGAGTGGTTTGTTTCTCCCTATCATTTTATTGGTTCTCGATGGTTATCGCTCCGCGGGAGCAGCGGGCATGCAAAGTCATCTTGCGTCTGAAGCGGGACGGATCTTGCGAAAAATGATTCCCTATTTTGCTTTGTCCCTCCTCTGCATCGTGGTCGCTTTCGCTGCTCGCAACTCTCCAATGGTTAAAGGGACGCCTTATAAAGATGAATTTTCCATTTGGGCCCTACACCACCTTGCGGCTCCGTCGTTCTATCTCTGGAAGACAATCCTGCCGTTCGCTCTCTCCCCGGTTTACGAGTTAAGCGGTTGGTCCTTGGCGGCACACGTTGCAGCGAGCGCGATCATTTGTCTGGGCATCGCAACTTTGCGCAAAAGATGGCCGGCTTTGGCCCTTGCTTGGGTTTGTTATCTATTGCTAGAGCTACCCGTTCTCAGAGGGGAGTTTTCGGAGCAGCAGGTCTTGGCGGATCGCTACAGCTATTTAGCGGCACTCCCCTTGACGTTGCTCATCGGTGTCGCTGTCGAACAATGCTGTCTTAGCGGTGTGGCGCGTCGATGGGGAAAGGGGTCACTGAGTTTAGTGAGCGGGGTGGGTCTTTTTCTTTTGGTCGGGATGGGAGTGCTTTCCCGGCAGCAGGTTCGAGTCTGGAAAGATTCCGAGACCCTATGGAAGCATGCCATCGCGGTGGCTCCAAGCAGCGTGGCCTATTTCAATTTGGCAACATTGGAGGAAGCGCAGGGCAAACACGAAGATGCTATCGCAGGCTATAAACATGTGGTGGCAACCGATCCGCGGCGCTGGGACGCCCATGAAAAGGCGGCGCAATTGCTTCAAGAGCGGGGTAATATCGCGGCAGCGATCGGACACTATCGAAGCGTTGTTGAAATCAATCCCAGTGCATTAGACGCGCGAGAAAACTTAGCCAACTTATTGGTTATCGCGGGAGATTATGAATGGAAGTCACTCGGAGTCCTTCGACGGGCTCAAGACGAACGGGAAAAACTTGCAACAGCTGAACAAGACAAGATCGGCGAGGCCGTACAACATTTCCGAAAGCTCTTGGAGTTCGCACCGCAGCGCAATCAGGCGCGTGTCAAACTCGGCGCGGTCTTGGCTGTGGCAGGCCATACCAACGAAGCGGCGGAAATCTTGCGCGCCGCCGTAAAAGCCGACCCGGATGATGGCATTGCGATGATAAGGTTGGGGCAAGTATTAGCCGCCCAGGGCAAGACGGGGGAAGCGGTGCCATATTTTCGCGAGGCTGTGCGGCTCCGCCCGCAGGACGCCGAAGCGCACCAAAATCTAGGCCGCGGCCTATTGGAACTCGGCAAGAAGGACGAAGCAATCCAGCATTTAGAGGAAGCGCTTCGAATTTTGCGTTCTAGTCCAGCCTCTAGATAACGCGGCTTTGGATCTGCGGTCGAGCCGCCTAGAATTCCGAGATTTTCATCTGCCCAGATAAAAGCGGAAGTACACCGACTAAATTGTCAATTGGTCATCAAACGGCCGAACCAACTTATGGCGAGTCCAACGATTAAGAATACCAGTGTTAAAGGATTGCGCTGCTCGATGCGGTGAACTTGCGGCAAAATATCGGCTGTCGCGATCGCCAGGAAGGTGCCTGCCGACACTCCGAGGGCGACGGCTATATTATTCTCGGAAAGCTCGCGTAGAAAGAGAAAAGCGAGGAGTGCGCCCACCGGTGTGGTCAAGGAAAACAGCAAGCTAAGCGTGGCAACTTTGCGCCGTTCCCAGCCAGCGGAAAGGAGGATCGAAGATATCGAGATGCTGTCCGGCATCTTGTGAATCAGGACCGCGAGCAGCACGACCGGGCCGAGCTGCGGCAACATGAGACCGGCGCCGAGGGCAATGCCGTCCAACAAGCTATGAAGCGAGATGCCCAAAAAAGCTGGGATGCCCATCTGATGGATGTCGCACTCGCGTTCCTCGCAGGCGTGCACGAAGACAAACCTTTCCATGACGAAGATCAATAAGAATCCGGCCAAGATGGGCAAGCCGGTATCGTCCTCGAGCACTTTACCGATCTCCGGCAGCATGTGAAAAAAAACCGCGCCGAGCAGCACGCCGGCGCTAAAGCTCAACAGCAGCGCCAGCGCTCTTTGCGAAAGCTCACGCAAGAGCGGTAAGAAACCACCGATGAGTGAAATGAACATGACCGTCGGTAAGTAAAAACCCAATGATGCCATCTCGTCCGCCAACGCTGAAAACTAACATAGGGCCCTAGGGGTGGCAAACTTGACGAAAACTTATCAAGCAATCGCTGCCTAGATCGGTGCCATCGACTGCTCGTAGTTTGTGACCGCATTACGCCCGTGCTACTTAAAAACGATTTTCAACGAGAGAAAAACAATTTCATGACGGTTAAAAAGTTGTTCCTGGTTGTCGGATTAAGCTTGATTGTCGGTTGTTCGATGGCGGCGCGGGGGTCGCACGCGACGGCCGATCTGAAAGACAAAGACGGCAAAACCGTCGGCAAGGCGGTTCTGCGTGATACCGCCGACGGGGTGCTCGTGCGCCTGGAAGTGAAAGGACTCACACCGGGGTTACACGCGGTGCACGTGCATGCCGTCGGCAAATGCGAGGGACCGGCATTTACCAGCGCGGGCGGACATTTAAACCCGCTGCAAAGAAAGCACGGTCTTAAAAGTCCCGAGGGCGCACACGCTGGCGATCTGCCGAATATGCTCGTGACCAAGGACGGCTCAGGACGTTTTGAATCCAAGACCGACGCGATTACGCTTCAAGCCGGTCCGGCCTCGGTATTCGACAGCGATGGCAGCGCATTGGTCATTCACGTCGGTGTCGATGACTACGTCACCGATCCAACCGGGAACGCCGGTGACCGCGCTGCTTGTGGTCTGATCCTGGCGGACTAACAAAGACGGTAGTTCAAAGATAATGCAGCTTGGCGCGACCCAAAGCCAGATTTTCTTCAGCTTGTCTAATTCGCTGGATGGTTCCAAGGTCCTGCCAAAAACCTTTGAAGCAAAATCCAGAAAGGGTTTCGCCGGCGCTCAGCATTTTCGGATAAGTTTCCCGGGTCGTGCTGAACTTTCGCGCCGCCTGAGCGGCGCCCATATAGTCGAAAACGATAGGCTCGAGAAGTTGCACGCCGGAAAACATCAACGTCTGGATCGATCCCGCCGGGCGGACCGGCGCCTGGGTCCGAAGGAAACGGCAGATGCGGCCCTGCTCGTCGATATCCATCGAACCGTATTGCTCGGCGTTTTCGTCGGGACGAAGCACCAGCGTCGCGGCGGCGTTCTTGCTTTTGTGAAACGCGATCACTTCGGCCAAATTCAAATCGATGAGCGCGTCGGTATTGATCACGATAAAACTGCCGTCTTGCAGGAATGCTTTGGCCTTAAGAAGCCCGCCGCCGGTATCGAGAAGCTCCGTTTCTTTCGAGTACAGGATGTTTAAACCGAGTTGTTGGCCGTCGCCGAGCCGATCTTCAATCTGCTCGCCGA
>Ga0075421_100010980_pt1 | contig 11214 bp, 13 predicted proteins | sample SoiMetdeltSBSDD5_FD_75292 | JGI IMG/M metagenome (GOLD analysis project Ga0075421, IMG submission 75292) | Bulk soil microbial communities from a Populus tree surrounding site in Tennessee, USA - Soil MetaG P. deltoides SBSDD5 | ecosystem: Environmental > Terrestrial > Soil > Tree plantation...
CCGTCAAGGTGCTGCTGGCGGGGCTGGCCGTCTCGACGCTGGCCTTCCACTTCTACGGCTTCGGCCTCTGGCAGATCGGCCCGACGCTGCTCGGCGCCATCCCCGCGCTCGTCGCCTTCGGCTGGGCGATGGGACTGTTCACCGTCGGCATGATCCTGCGCTACGGCCGCCAGGTCGACGTGCTGGCCTGGAGCTTCGCGGTGTTGTTCCAGCCCCTGGTCTGCGCCGTCTACCCGCTCAACGTGCTCCATCCCGCCCTGCAAGTGGTGGCGGGCCTGCTGCCGCCGACCCACGTCTTCGAGGCTGCCCGCGCCGCCTCGGCCGGCGCCCCGAACCCGGCCGAGCTGTTAATCGGGTTCGGCGGCAGCCTGGTGGCGCTCGCCGCCGCGCTGGCCTTCTACCTCTCCAGCCTGGCCCACGCCCGCGAGCACGGCCGCCTCGCCAGCGCCGGCGAGTGAGCAGGGTGTCCGGTCAGGATGCGCGGGCGAACCACGGCTCCGGGTTCGGCGGCGCCCGGCGCGGCCAGAGATACGCGCTCCAGACCAGGAACAGGAGGACGTTGAGGCCGGCGTTCCAGAGCTGCAGTGTCTGCCAGTCTTCGAACGAGAACCGCGCCAGCCGCCACGCCTCCAGCCCGAAGTCGTGGTACGCCATGTTCAGGAACAGCGTCAGCGAAAGCAGCCAGAACATCCACCAGTAAAACCGCGAGGTCGGCGTCGCCATCACCAGCAGCGGCAGGGCGAAGAAGGCGTGGTTCTCGTGGGCCCGAGTGGTGACCATGAACCAGCCGAAGGCCAGATACGCGGCCATCGCCGAGAGCGCGCCGTTCCGACCGTATACGTCGGCGCGCCAGAGCCCGTACGCCATCACCAGCAGCGAGAGCGCGACGGCAGCCTGGCGATACGTCACCGGGGCGAACAACGGCTCGGCGTCGTAGATGAAGTCCGGCTTGCCGCGCGTCACCAGCCACCAGACGTTATGGGCGTTGGCCGAGACGACCGGCATCGTCTCGGCGATCAGCTTCGGCAGGATGAAGGTCTCGCGAAACGTCCCGTAGACGATGAACGGGATGCAGACGATTAAGACGGCGATCAGGGCGACGATCCCGCCCAGGACGGTCTGGACCAGCCCGAATCGACGCAGGCTCAGGTACGCCAGGAACGGCAGGAGCGCCCACGCCTGCGGCTTGGTCGCCGCCGCCAGCCCGATGAATGCGTAGGCGATCAGCGGACGGTCCTCCTCGAACAGGTAGATCGCGATCAGCAGGAAGATCGCATGGACGGCGTCCGGCTGGCCCCAGTACGCTGCGTCGAAGATGGCGGCGGGGTTCAAGGCGAACGCCGCCGTCGCCGAGAGCGCGGCCTGCTGCCCGAACCGTCGCAGGAGCAGGCCGTAGATCACCAGCGAGCCGAGCAGGTGCGGTACGACCGCGACCAGCTTGACTAACACCGACAGCTCGTGGCTTGCGAGCGCCACCTGCATGTCGAACGGGAAGTTGAAGAACCACTTGTAGATGAAGCCGGCGACTCGATAGCCGTACATCGTCACCGGCGGGTAGATCGCCGCCGTCTCCGGGTACGTCCCCGAGTACGAGCCGGCCACGCCGTGCGTGGCGATCTGCTTCGCCCAGTACTTGTAGTGGCCGACGTCGGACGCCGAGTGCGACGGGATCGCCAGGACGGCGGCGCACGCCAGTGCGGCCAGCGCCACGACCACGATGCCCGGCAGCCAACGGTGCCGTGCCAGCCAGGACGACCACGCCTCGGGCGCCGCCGAGACCGACCTCACGGCTCTCGCTCCAACGGTCACGTGCTCACGGCTTCTGGGCGACGACGACGTTGTGGGCCGCGAACAGGCTGAGCACGGAGCTGGCTTCGACGATCCGCTCGACGCGCGTCCAGATCGGCATCAGCGACCGCGGCATGAAGTCCGGCACCAGTCCGGTCCGAGCCGCGCTGACCGGCTTCAGCCCGGCCAGCCTGGTCGCGTCCAGCAGCTCCCAGATGCTCACCAGCCGCTCGTCGCCGTGGTCCTGCGGCACGCGCCTCATCAGGATCGGCCAGTACGGGTTGAGCGGGTTGTGATCCCAGATCAGCACGTACCCGCCGGGCCGCACCACTCGGCCCATCTCGGCGACCGTATCCGCGACCCGCTCGGGCGTCTCAAGATGGTGCATCGTCGCCACGCTCAGCGACAGATCGAAGACGCCGGCCTCGAACGGCAGCGCCGTCGAATAGGCCGCGTAGACGGCGCCGACGCCGTTCTCCAGCGCCTCGGCCAGCATCCCGGTCGAGGCGTCCACGCCCACGACGTCGAAGCCGGCCCGCTGGATCCAGCCGGCCAGGGCGCCGGTACCGCAGCCCACGTCCAGCACCGTCCCGCCGAACGGCAGCAGGCTGCGCACCACGGCCGTACGTTTGCGCAAGTAGTGCTCGGCGACGTGCGGCTTGAACACCTCGTCGTAGTCGTGCGCAACGTGGTCGTAGAGCGCCTGCTGGCGCCCCGTGACGGCGTCGGCCTCGCGGGAGAGCAGCAGGGCCGGCACGCCGTCCTGGCGTCCGTACCGCTCGCCGCGGACCGGGCAGCGAAGCTCGCCGCCCTCCTCGCCGAGCGCCGCCCGACAGCGCGGGCAGGCCGGCCTGATCGGGGTCGAAAGGGTCGGGGCGGTCACGCCGTACCTCCAATGCGCGCACGGCGCGGCTTCAGCCCGAGCCAGCTCCGCAGTCGGTAGCGCAACACCAGCCCGATCATCGTCATGCCGAGAAAGAACGCTTTCCAGAAGTCGCCCGTCACCGACGACTCGCCGACGCGCGGCAAGTAGTTTACGGGGATCTGGATCACCTTTTGCCCGTGGAGCAGCGTCAAGATCATCATCTCCGGGCCGAACGAGCTCCCGCCGATGGTGATCTCGGGCTCGATTTCGCGGAGGGCCTCGCGGTGGATCAGCCGCATCGTGCAGCCGACGTCCGTCAGATTGGTCGAGTTGAACAGGAATTCCAGCATCTTCGCCACGGCCCAGTTGCCCCAACGCAGGAACAGGCCCATGTTGGCACCCCGCCAGATGAGCATCCGGGCCGTGCGGCTGCCGTAGACCACGTCGAAGTCGTCGGCGTAGGCGAGCAGCTTCAAGAAGTCCCGCCCGAGGAACGTGCCGTCCGGCTCCGAGACGATCAGGAGCTCGCCGGTCGCCTCGCGGAAGCCCCGTCGGATGGCGTTGCCGTACCCCTGCTTCGGCTCGTGGATCTCGCGAGCGGCCGTCTTGGCGACCTCCTCGGAAGTGCCGGCCGCGGCGTTGTTGTTGATGACGAGGACCTCGTCGGCCACGTCAAGGGCCAGGATGTCCTCGATGCTCTGCCGGATCGAATCACGCTCGTTATATGTCGGGAGGATGACGGACACCGTCCGGCCGTGCCACATGGGCCGTATTGTAGGGTCGCCCCTCCGAGGCGTCAACGCGAGTGGTGGCTCGGCTAGCGCGGCGCCACAGTCGGGGTGACGGCCGGCGGCTCGTTGGCCGGCGAGTCCGGGGACGGCGGCTTGGTGCCCAGGATGGCCGCGACCTCAACGTCGCTGGCGTCCGGGTCCGGCACCGTCCCGCTCGCCGGCAGGCTCTCCGCCACGGCGATGGCGGGCTCCTGGGCCGGCGGGACGTTGTGCAGGGCCGGCAGGCAGCCTGGCTCGCCGCCGACGATGACCGCCAGGGCGGCCGGTAGCATCTCGAAGCGGGCCGGGGTCGTCGCCAGGGGACGGGAGTCGCCGTGGACCATCATCGGCACGTCCGGGATGATCTCGACGGTCGAGGCGCGGAACGTCTTGACCTTCGGGTTGTAGACGCGCCGGCCGCCGGCGATCGAGAGGAAATGGCGGAGCAGCTCGAACTTGCCGAAGCGCGTGTAGACTTTCACGTCGAACGTGTGGTCGTCCAGGCGGGCGTCGGGGGCCACGGCCAGCGCCGCGCCGACGTACGGCCCGTTGGCAACCGTGACCAGCATCGCCCGGAAGCGCATCGGCCGACCGTCCAGGACGACGGTGAGCCGGCGGGGGCGATACCGCCACATGAAGGTGACGAGCGGGCGCAGCGAGCGCCAGTTCCCGCGGTCGATCTGGTTGAAATAGGCGAACAGCCCGGCGTCGATGCCGACGCCGGCCGCCTCGATGAAGTAGTCGCTGCGCGCCTGGGTGGTGGCGCGGCCGACGTCGATCCGGGCAACGCGGCGCTCCTTGATGACCTGGGCGGCAGCGTCGAGATCGCGGGGAATTCCGAGCATCCGGGCGAGGTTCATGATGCTGCCGAGCGGGAGCACGCCCAGCTCGACGGTGGTGCCGACCAGGCCCTCGGCGACCTCTTCGACGGTGCCGTCGCCACCGGCCGCGATCACCCGACGGTACCGCTCGCGGGCGGCCTTGCGGGCCAGTTCGGTGGCGTGGCCGGGCCGCTCGGTCTCCCAGATCTCGGCGTCGATGCCGTGCCGCTCCAGCAGCGCGCGGGCATCCTCAGGGCCGAAAGCGTTGGTCGTCAGGCCCGCCTTCCGTCCGGCGTTCGGGTTGACGATCAGGCAGGTCCGCATGATCGCCTGCGTCGTCACGCGAACATCGGCCGGGCGCCGGTCACGAGCGCGCCGCTGCCGGGGCCGTGCTTCGCCCGCCGAGCCGACGATGTCCCGCTTTGGGTCTCGGCACCGGCCGGCGCGTCGTGCTCCGCGCCGCGCCTGGGCAGTGGCGGGCCGTCCGGGAGCCAGCGCTCGACGGGCGCGCCCTGCCACCAGGCCCAGGTGAGCAGGTTGCGCGAGCCCTCGGCATCGCCCTGCGTGTTGAGGACGCCGAGCAGCAGCCCGACGAAGTAGCCGTTGGTCGGATCGAGCGCGCAGGCGCGCTCAAATGCACGACGGGCGCCGCTCAGGTCGCTCGCGCGCTGGCGTTCCAGGCACTGCCCGAGCAGGGCGTGCGCCCAGGGGTCGCCGCCGTTGAGGGCGAGCGCGCGTCGGGCCTCGGCGGCGCCACGCTCAAAGCGGCCGACTTCGCGCGCACGTCGGCCCCGCCCCAGGTGGTAGCGGAACCTGTTGAATCGCTCGGCCCGGTCATCGGGTCGGGCCTGGACACGGCGTCGGCGCGCGGGGCTCGAAGCGGCGAATCTCCAGGAGGGCCGCCACCAGCGACCGGGCTGCGCGACGAGCGCGAGGGAGCCTGGCACCTCGTTGATCCATTTGCCCAGCATCAGCTCCCACCTCCTCGGTCTGTCGGGCTTCCCAAGGCGCACGATGCGTGCCAGACAGAAGTGCGGCGCGGCATACTCCGTACGATCCGGCCCCCGGCCGACCGCGCTTTCCGGCCTCGTTCCCATCCTGGTCGAGGTTGGGAAGGCCGACGCGCCGGGGGTGGATCGCGGCGACAAACAGGGTGGTACGATGGCCACAGACACGGAAACCAGCCAGTTGACTGACCGGGCGGCGGGACTCGCTACTCGCGCCTGGTGGCGAGGACAGGGGCGGATGTCGACCTATCGGATCGAGGGCGGCGCCCCGCTAAAGGGACGCATCAGGGCGAGCGGCGCCAAGAACGCGGCGACCAAGCAGATCGTCGCGAGCCTGCTCGCCGACGAGGAGGTCGTGCTCCACAACGTGCCCCAGATTGGGGACGTCGCGATCACGATCGACATCGTGCAGTCGCTCGGGGCGCAGGTCGAGTGGACCGGTGACTCGACGCTCCGGCTCCACGCCGCGAGCGTCAAGAGCGGCGAGGTGCCGGTCGCGTTCTCGGGACTCAACCGGATCCCGGTCCTGCTGATCGGGCCGCTGCTGCACCGGTACGGAACGGCCTCGGTGCCGCTGCTCGGCGGCGACGAGATCGGCGCCCGGCCGCTCGACTACCACGTCGGCGCGCTCCAGCAGCTCGGCGCGACGATCACCGTCGAGGCCGACTGCTGGCGGGCGAGGGCGGACCGGCTCAAGGGCACGCTGATCGACCTGCCGTATCCCAGCGTCGGGGCGACCGAGAGCGCGCTGCTCTCCTCGGTCCTGGCCGACGGGACGACGGTGATCCGGAACGCCGCCGTCGAGCCGGAGATCGTAGACACGATCCTGCTGCTGCAGAAGATGGGCGCGCTGATCGCCGTCGACGTCGACCGGACTATCGTAGTGGAGGGCGTCTCGAAGCTTCGGGGGGCCGAGCACACGCTGCTGCCGGACCGGATCGAGGTCGCGTCGTTCGCGGCGGCGGCCGTGGCGACCGACGGCGACGTCTTCATCGAGGGCGCGGAGCAGGACCAGATCACGACGTTCCTGAACGCGCTGCGGCGGGTCGGCGGCGAGTTCGAGGTCCGGCCCGACGGGATCCGGTTCTTCCGCGGCCGGCCGGGCGGCGAATTGCATTCGATCGCGCTGGAGACGGACGTTCACCCGGGCTTCGCGACGGACTGGCAGCAGCCGTTCGTGGTGCTGCTGACTCAGGCCTCCGGCCTCTCGGTGATCCACGAGACGGTGTTCGAGCAGCGCTTCGGCTACACCACCGTCCTCAGGGACATGGGCGCCACGATCGAGCTGTACAAGACGTGCCTCGGGGCGAAGCCATGCCGCTACCGCTACGCCGACCAGCCGCATAGCTGCCTGGTGCAAGGCCCGACGCCGCTCTACGGCACCTCGATGCAGATCCCCGATCTCCGGGCCGGCTTCGCGTACGTGATCGCGGCGCTGGTCGGGAAGGGGACGTCGACCATCGACGGGGCGCAGTATGTGGAGCGCGGATACGCCCACATCCCGGACAAGATCGAGCAGCTGGGAGGTCGCTGCCTGGTAGTGTGACCCGTCCCCCCCTCGCACCGGATAAGAGCGCCTAACAGAAGTGGCCCCGTGCCTGCAGTAGTGGCTGCATGACGAAGCTACTGGTGGACGATACGCTGTGGGCGGTCGTGGCGCCGCTGCTGCCGAAGCCGCGCCCGAAGCCGCAGGCCGGTCGGCCGCGCGTGTCGGACCGTGCGTGCTTGACCGGGATCGTGTTCGTGCTGCAGACCGGCATCCAGGGGGAGGACCTGCCCCCAGAGATGGGCTGCGGGTGCGGGATGACCTGTTGGCGTCGGCTGCGGGACTGGCAGGCGGCCGGGGTCTGGTGGGACCGCCACCGGGTGCTGCTGGATCGCCTGGGCGAAGCCGACCGGATCGACTGGAGTCGGGCCAGCAGCGATAGCTCGACCGTGCCGGCCAAGGGGCTGAACCAGGGGGGCCGGCGACCGAGGCGGTCGGCCCGAAGCCGACCGCTCGTGGGAAGCCTGGGACGAAGCACCACCTGGTGACCGAACGCCGGGGGATCCCGCTGGTCAGCCTGCAGACCGCCGCCAAGGTCGACGAGGGAACCATCCTCCTCGACGCCGGCGATGCCAGCCCGCCGATCAAACGCCGACGCCGACGCCCGCGCCGACGCCCGGCCACGATGGATGCCGACCAGGCCTACCAGGGCCGCGCGCGCCGCGGCGGCCTCCGGCGGCGGCACATCACCCCACGGATCGCCCGCCCGGGCGTCGACGCCGGGACCAAACTCGGGCGGCACCGCTGGGTCGTGGAGCGCACCTTCGCTGGGCTGCACCGCAACCGACGCCTCCTCGTCCGCTACGAGCGCCGCGACGACATCCACGCCGCCTGCCTCCATCTCGCCTGCGCTCTCATCTGCTGGCGCTTCTGCTCCGACGTCTTCTGTTAGGCGCTCTTAGCCGGGGCGTGGAACGGGCTTTCGCCGCCGCCCTTGGCCGGCTGGTAGTACGGATTCTCGCCGCCGGCGTGGTCGGTCGTGTCGACGACGGCCTCGATCTGGGGGAACTGCTGCTTGATGAGGACCTCGACGCCCTGCTTCAGGGTCACACTGGCCATGCCGCAGCCCTGGCAGCCGCCGCCCATCCTGACGAAGACCCGGCTGTCCTTGACGTCCAGCAGCTCGACGTAGCCGCCGTGGCTGGCGACCCCGGGATTGATCTGGGAGTCGATCAGCGCCTGGATCTCGGCCGCGAGCGGGTCGTCCCAGACCGAGTTGGGATTGTCGATCTTGAAGCCGCCCCCGACGAGCTGGCCGACGAAGTCGACCGACGCGCCGCGCAGCTTCTCCAGGCTGGCACCGTCGAGCAGGATCTTGAACTCGCCCTCGTCCTGGACGACCTCGCCCTCGGCCGGCTGGGCATCCTCTTCGAGCGACATCTGGTAGTTGAAGCCGGCCGGCCCGCGACCCGCGATCGCGACGCGGATTGCGCCGCGTCCGGTGATGTTCTGCATCTCCATGATCTCGCGGATCTTCTCGCGCGCGGCGTCCGTGACGATCACGATCTCCCCGTCGGCGGGCTTGTCGTCTGGACCGGTCATCGTTGCTCTCCTGGACGCTGGGTGTCGCTCGTCGCTGTGGGGGTATTGTACCGCTCTCCGGGCAACGTGAGGGCGTTCGCGGTCATCGTTGGCGGCCTGCCAGCTTCGCGGCGCCGTCGCGGGCCGACGTGGCGTCGAGCACCAGCCGGCGCGCCGCGTTCTGCAGCGACGCCCAGCTCCCCCAGGTCGGCTCGCCCTTCGTCGCCTTCGCCCGGGCATTCGCGAGCCGGTGGAGCTCGGCGGCCGACCGATTCGCGAGCACGGCGACCACGTAGATCGCCTGGTCCACGTCGAGCCCCTGCTGGAGGTCGCGAATCAGGGCGTCGACGCGGGCCTGAGCGTCGGCCGGCGCCTTGCCGTCGAGCGTGGCGGCCTCGGGAGTCGAATCGCTCATCACGCCTCCGCCTTCACCGTCGCGACTCGTGCTGGCTCAACCAGTCGCGTCCCTGCTCCGTGATCGTCAGCACGGGCTCGTCGCCGACGACCCGCATCGTGATCAGCCCGCTGTGCGCCATGTCGGCGAGCAAGTCTTCTCGCAGCCGCAGGCGTTCCTCCGGCCGCAGCATGGCGTCGAGGTCGCTCTCGGTCAGCTTGCCCCATTTCGCGAGCTTCGCGAGCACGACGGACTGGAGCGACGGGTCGTACATGAACACAAGGAAGATGGTACCGGATATCCGGTCGAGCCGCTGGCGGCGCCAGCGGCGATAATCTCGGCGTGGGAACGCTCTACGTCGTCGGGACGCCGATCGGAAACCTGGAAGACATCACGCTGCGGGCGATCCGGGTCCTGCGCGAGGTGGAGGTGATCGCGGCCGAGGATACCCGCACCAGCCGGACGCTGCTGAACGCCCACCAGATCGCGACGCCGCTGGTGAGCTTCCACGAGTTCAGCGGCTCGACGAAAGTGCGCCGGCTGGTGGACCGCCTGGCGACGGCCGACGTGGCGCTTATCTCGGACGCCGGGATGCCCGGCCTGAGCGATCCGGGCTATCCGCTGATCCGGGCGGCGCTCGACGCCGGACACGAGATCGTGCCGATTCCGGGCCCGTCCGCGATCCTGGCCGGGCTCGTCGCATCCGGCCTGCCGATGCACGCCTTCACGTTCCACGGGTTCTTGCCGCGCAAGTCCGGCGAGCGGAAGCGGCTGTTCGCCTCGATGGCCGACAGTCCGCACACGCACGTCGTGTTCGAGTCGCCGCACCGGCTGGTCGCCGCGCTGAGGGACGCCATCGAGGCGCTCGGGGCGGACCGGCCGGTGGCGGTCGGGCGCGAGCTGACCAAGAAGTTCGAGGAAGTCGTGCGCGGCTCGGCGGGCGAGGTGCTGGAGCGCTTCGAGCGCCAGGCGCCGAGGGGCGAGATCACGCTGCTGATCGGCCCACGGGAACGTCAGCGCGGTCGGCGCGGCGATGCCGATGCGTAACGGCGATCGTTGTGCGCCGGATGGTAGAATCGTCGCGGCGACATCATGCTGGTCGACACGCATGCCCACCTGATGGACACGGCCTTCGCGAACGACCTGCCGGCCGTGCTCGAACGAGCAGCGTCGGCCGGCGTGGTCGCGCTGGTCTGCGTGGGCTATGACGAGCCGAGCAGCGTCGCCGCCGTTGCCCTGGCCGAGCGGTATCCGCAGATCGTCGCCGCCGTCGGGATCCACCCCAACTCGTCCGGGGCTGCCCGGCCGGGAGCGTTCGAGCGGATCGCGGAGCTGGCGCAGCACCCGCGCGTCGTCGGGATCGGCGAGACCGGGCTGGACAATTACCGGAAGCGCACGCCGCCCGCAGTCCAGCGCGACTGGTTCCGGCGCCACCTGGACCTGGCGGCTCGGCGCGACCTGCCGGTGATCGTGCACAACCGCGAGGCGGACGCCGAGGTCGGGCCGATCCTGCGCGAGTGGGCGCGCGAAACCGGCGGCCGGGGGGTGCTGCACTGCTTCTCGGGCGACGACGCGATGCTGGCCGCCGGCCTGGAGGCCGGCTTCACGGTGTCGTTCGCCGGGCCGGTGACGTACAAGAACGCCGGCGAGCTTCCGAAGCGGGCGCAGCGCGTCCCGCTCGATCGGATCGTCGTCGAGACCGACTGCCCGTACCTGCCGCCGCACCCGCACCGCGGCCAGCGCAACGAGCCGGCCCACGTCCGGCTGACGGCGACACACCTGGCGGAGCTGCACGGCGTGCCGCTCGCGCGCATCGAGCAGGCCACCACCGAGAACGCGAAGCGACTGTTCCCGACGCTGCCCGTGCCCGTGCAACCCATCGTCACCAGTGAGAGAGGAATGGAGTGATCAGCACTGTCTCGTCGTTCGCCCTGGTTCAGGACGGTCTGGCGGCGGTCGAGCGCGCGCTGGCCGACACGGCTCAGCCTGACCACCCGCTGCTCGGACCGATGCTGTCGATGGTGCTGCCTGGCAGCGGCAAGCGGCTGCGCCCGGCGTTGGCGACGCTGACCGGCCGCCTCGGCACCTACGACGCTGAGCGCCTCCTCGACATGGCCGTCGGCGTCGAGCTGCTGCACGCCGCGAGCCTGGTCCACGACGACGTGGTGGACGAGTCGGACCTCAGGCGCGGCGCGCAGACGCTGTTCACCCGCGTGGGGAACGCGCTGGCCGTCCTGGTGGGCGACTACCTGTTCGCCCAGTCGGCGACGCGCTGCGTCGCGACCGGCGACGTCCGGGTGATTGGCCTGTTCGCGCAGACGCTGGCGAGCATGTGCCAGGGCCAGATCGAGGAGGCCTCGCGCGGGAGCGCGCCGGAGCTGACGCTGACGCGCGAGCAGTACTACCAGACGATCTGGGGGAAGACGGCGTCGCTGTTCGTGCTGGCCTGCGAGGGGAGCGCGATCCTGGCCGGCCTGCCGGAGGCGGGCATCGCCGCGATGC
>Ga0075421_100010981_pt1 | contig 11213 bp, 9 predicted proteins | sample SoiMetdeltSBSDD5_FD_75292 | JGI IMG/M metagenome (GOLD analysis project Ga0075421, IMG submission 75292) | Bulk soil microbial communities from a Populus tree surrounding site in Tennessee, USA - Soil MetaG P. deltoides SBSDD5 | ecosystem: Environmental > Terrestrial > Soil > Tree plantation...
CCATCACACTGATCGACGAAAGCTACAATGCCAACCCGGCCAGCATGCGCGCGGCGCTTGCGCTGCTTGCTCAGGCCGAAATCGGACCCGGGGGGAGACGAATCGCCGTCCTCGGCGATATGCTGGAATTGGGAGAGAGCTCGAACGCCCTGCATCGTGCCCTGGCCAAGGACATGGATGCCGCCGGCGTCGACTCGCTTTATGCCTGCGGTTCCGGCATGTCGGAGCTGGTGCCGGCATTGTCGGATAGGATTCCGGTCCTGCACCGGGCCCAGTCGGTGGAACTGGTCGAACCGCTGACCAAGGCGTTGCGGGCAGGAGATGTGGTGATGGTCAAAGGATCCCTCGGTTCCCGCATGGGAGTCGTGGTGGAAGCGCTGAAGGAGAAATTGACAGCGGCTGGCGGCCGCTGAGGGCGGCCTCGAGGGGCGACACGGGGACAGGGACGGGGAAGCGGGAGAAATGCTCTATCAATTGTTGTCGGGACTCGCTGGAGAAGTCTCGGCACTCAATGTGTTCCGCTACATCACCTTTCGCACCGGCGGTGCGATCGTTACCGCGCTGTTGTTCGTCATGCTGTTCGGCCCCTGGCTGATCTCGCTGCTCCGCCTCAAGCAGGGCAGGGGCCAGCCGATCCGCTCGGACGGTCCGCAGCGCCACATTGTCGAGAAGCAGGGCACGCCGACCATGGGCGGCCTGATGATCCTCGCCGGCATCCTCGCCGGCACCCTGCTGTGGGCCGATCTCACCAATCTCTATGTCTGGGCGGTGCTCTCGGTCACCCTGGGCTTCGGTGCCATCGGCTTTTATGACGATTACCTCAAAGTCACGCGCCGCCAGTCCGACGGCTTCTCGGGCCGGGTTCGGCTGCTCATCGAATTCGCCATCGCTGCCGCCGCCGCGCTGCTCTTCATGGAGATCGGCTCGCCCCAATTGTCGAGCGCCCTGGCGCTGCCCTTTCTCAAGGACGTGCTGATCCAGCTCGGCTGGCTGTTCGTGCCGCTGGCAGCGCTGGTGATCGTCGGTGCCGGCAATGCCGTCAACCTCACCGACGGGCTCGACGGCCTGGCGATCGTTCCGGTGATCATTGCGGCGGCAAGCTTCGGGGTCATCGTCTATTGCGTCGGCAATGTCGCCTTTGCCGAATATTTGCAGCTCCATTACGTCCGCGGCTCGGGCGAGCTGGCGGTGCTGTGCGGCGCGATCATTGGCGCCGGCCTCGGCTTCCTCTGGTTCAATGCCCCGCCCGCGATGATCTTCATGGGCGATACCGGCTCGCTGTCGCTCGGCGGGGCGCTCGGCGCCATCGCCGTGGCCGTCAAGCACGAGATCGTGCTTGCGGTCATTGGCGGCCTGTTCGTGCTCGAGACCGTCTCGGTGATGGTCCAGGTCATCTCGTTCAAGCTCACCGGCAAACGCGTTTTTGCCATGGCGCCGCTCCATCATCATTTCGAGCAGAAGGGGTGGAGGGAGCCGACCATCGTGATCAGGTTCTGGATCATCGCCGTCGTCCTGGCGCTGGTCGGCTTGTCGACCCTCAAGCTGCGGTGACGAGCGCCATGTTCCCCGCCACCCGGTTCAAGGGCAGAAGGATCGCGGTGCTCGGGCTGGCCCGCTCGGGACTGGCCAGCGCCCAGGCCCTCCAGGCGGGCGGTGCCGAGATCGCTGCGTGGGACGATGGCGAGGAGGCCCGCAGGGAGGCGGCCGCTGCCGGGATTCCGCTGCGCGATCTCTCGCAGGCCGATTTCTCCGCATTCACCGCCTTGGTGCTGTCGCCCGGCATTCCCCTGACCCATCCGCGCCCCCATTGGAGCGTCGACAGGGCGCATGCCGCCGGGATCGAGGTCATCGGCGACACCGAGATCTTCATCCGCGAGATCGCGGGCACCGGCTCGCGGCTCGTCGCCATCACCGGCACCAATGGCAAGTCGACCACCACCGCGCTCACCGGCCATGTGCTGCGCTCGGCTGGTCTCGATGCGCATGTCGGCGGCAATATCGGCACAGCGGTGTTCCAGCTGCCGCCGCCTGAGTCCGGCCGCGTCTATGTCCTCGAGCTCTCCTCCTATCAGATCGACCTCACCCCCAAGCTCAAGCCCGATGCGGCGATCCTGATGAATCTCACCCCGGACCATCTCGATCGTCACGGCGACATGGCGGGCTACGCCGCCGTCAAGGCCAAGATCTTCGCCCGCCAGTCGACGGGCGACGTCGCCATCTGCTCGGTCGATGACGACTGGTCGGCCGCCATCGCCGCGACGCTGCCGTCTGCCGCGACTCATCGCCCCTTCTCGGTGCTAAGGCGGCTCGACGACGGGATCAGCGCTCCCGATGGTGTGCTGCAGGACTGCCGGAAGGGCGAGGCGCAGGTCCAGCTCGACCTGCGCGACCTCAATGCGCTGCGCGGGCGCCACAATTGGCAGAATGCCTGCGCCGCCTATGGCGCCGGTCGGGCCATGGGGGTGTCCGCCGATGCCATCGCCGAAGGCTTCCGGAGCTTTCCCGGCCTTGCCCACCGCATGGAGGAGGTCGCTCGCCTGGGCAATCTCATCTTCGTCAATGACAGCAAGGCAACCAATGCCGATGCCGCCGAGAAGGCGCTGCTCTCCTTCGACACGATCTATTGGATCGCCGGCGGGCTGATGAAGGCGGGCGGCATCGAGCCGCTGCGCCCGTTGTTCGGCCGCATCGTCCGCGCCTATCTCATCGGCCGCGACGCGCCGGCGCTCGCCGGAACGTTGGAGGGCATCACGCCATACCGCATATGCGGCACCATCGAGCAGGCGACCGAGGCGGCGGCCCGCGACGCCCGTAACGAACAGCGCGACAGCGCCGTGGTGCTGCTGTCGCCGGCCTGCGCCTCGTTCGATCAGTTTCCAAATTTCGAGGTCCGTGGCGACGCCTTTCGCAAGGCCGTGAAAGATCTGCTGCAGGAGACCGCGCCATGCTGATCTCCCGCGCCGATCGCGGCCTGCTTGCCAACTGGTGGTTCACCGTCGACCGCATCCTGCTGATGACGGTTCTGCTGCTGATGGCGCTCGGCGTCCTGTTCTCCATGGCGGCGAGCCCGCCGGTGGCGGCGCGCCTCGGCCTGCCCGATTTCCATTTCTTCAACCGACAGCTCGCCTATTTGGTGCCGAGCCTCGTGGTGCTGTTCGCCACCTCCCTTCTCGACCTCAGGTCCACCCGCCGGGTCTCGCTCGTCATCTATGTTCTCGGCCTCGGCCTGATGGTCGCCGCCATCCTGGTCGGGCCCGAGATCAAGGGCGCCCATCGCTGGATCGGGATCGGCCCGATCAATCTCCAGCCATCGGAGCTCGTCAAGCCGGCCTTCGTCGTCATGGCTGCCTGGTTCCTCGCCGAAGGCGACCGCAGCCCCGGCATGCCCGGGCTGGTCATCGCCTGGCTGCTGTTCCTCGGCTTTGCCGCCCTGCTGGTGAAGCAGCCGGATTTCGGCCAGACTGGCCTCGTCAGCCTCGTCTTCCTCGCCATGCTGCTGCTCCGGGGCATTTCATGGCCGTCGCTCGCCAGCCTTGGCGGTGCCGGCCTGGCCCTGGCCTTCGTCGCCTATGAGACCGTCCCCTATGTGCACTCCCGGATTGCCGGTTTCATCAATCCCGACAAAGGCGACAACTTCCAGATCAAGACCGCCATGGAGGCCTTCGAGAATGGTGGCCTGCTCGGCACCGGCCCGGGCGGCGGCGTCGCCAAGCAGATTCTCCCCGATGCCCATACCGATTTCGTGCCGGCGGTGATCGGCGAGGAGTTCGGCTTCCTGGCGCTCCTGGTCCTGCTCGGCCTCATCGCCTCCGTGGTGATCCGCGTCTTGCAGCGCGCCAAGCGCGAGGCCGACGCCTTCGCGGCCCTCGCCATGGCCGGCCTTGCCACCATGTTCGGGCTCCAGGCCTCGATCAATCTCGCGGTGAACACCGCGCTCATTCCCGCCAAGGGCATGACGCTCCCGTTCATCTCCTATGGCGGTTCCTCGCTCGTCGCGACGGCGTTTGCCATGGGGCTGGTGCTGGCGATGAGCCGGCGCCGTCCCGAGGCGGTGCTGCCGGCGGGCCCGGTTGCAACGACGGCGTGAGGTGAGGGAGACCCCCATGGAGCAGTTGCCGGCGCGTGGTGATCGTCAGGTGGTGGTGCTTGCCGCCGGTGGCACCGGCGGCCATCTGTTCCCGGCCCAGGCCCTGGCCGAGGTCCTGACCGCCCGCGGCTATGTCGTTCATCTCATGACCGACCAGCGCGGCATGGAATATGGCGGCAGGTTCCCGGCGCGCGAGCTCCATCACATCCCCTCCGCCACGATCTCCTTGTCGAAACCCTGGCTCCTGCCGCTCCGTGCCTTCCATCTGGCGCGCGGCTTCACCCGTGCGCGGCAGCTCTTGCGCGATCTTGCGCCAAGCGTCGTCGTCGGGTTTGGCGGCTACCCGTCATTCCCGCCGATGATCGCCGCCCAGCAGCTCAAGATCATGACGGTGATCCACGAGCAGAATGCGGTGATCGGGCGCGCCAACCGCGTCGTCGCCCGCGCCACCACCGCCATCGCCACTTCCTTCCCCAAGATCGAGCGGTTGCCGCCGGCGCTCGCCGCCAAGGCAACCATGACCGGCAATCCGGTGCGGGCCAGCGTGTTGCTCGCCCGCGAGCGGCCCTATAAGGCGCCGGGCGCCGCCGAGCCCTTCAATCTGCTGGTGTTCGGCGGCAGCCAGGGAGCACGTTATTTCGCCGAGCTGATGCCGGAGGTGATCGAGCATCTGCCGCATGCGGTGCGCCGCACCCTGACCGTCGTCCAGCAATGTCGCCAGGAGGATCTCAAGGCGGTGCGCAGCGACTATGAGCGGCTCAATGTGAAGACGCAGCTTGCGCCCTTCTTCCCCGATCTGCCGGAGCGGATCGCCGCCGCCCATCTGGTGATCGCCCGGTCGGGCGCATCGACCGTCGCCGAGCTTTCGGTGATCGGCCGGCCGGCCGTGCTGGTTCCCTTGCCTCATTCGCTCGAAAGCGACCAGCTGAAGAATGCCGAGAGCTTCGCCGCGGCAGGCGGCGGCTGGATCCGCGAGCAGGGGACCTTCACGGCCGCCGACCTCGCAACATTTCTGACCCATTTGCGCTATGCCGCCGAGGATCTCGAGACCCATGCCGCATCGGCGCGTCGTCAGGGTCGACCTGACGCCGCCGAGCGGCTGGCCGATCTTGTCGAGCGCCTGGCGCGCGATGCCAAAGCGACAACACAAGCCGGGGCAGGTGAGTCCGCAGCGACAATGGAAAGGACCTGAGCCATGAAGCTTCCTCGCGAGACCGGCCCCATCCACTTCATCGGGATTGGCGGCATTGGCATGAGCGGCATCGCCGAGGTGATGAAGACGCTCGGCTATGCGGTTCAGGGATCCGACCTCGCCGACAACTACAATGTCGCAAGGCTCCGCAAGCTCGGCATCCCGGTCGAGATCGGCCATCGCGAGGAGAATCTTCGCGACGCCAGGGTCGTCGTCATCTCCTCGGCGGTCAAGGCGGACAATCCCGAGCTCGCCGCCGCCCGCGACCGCCTGCTGCCGATCGTCCGGCGCGCCGAGATGCTGGCCGAGCTCATGCGGTTCAAATCCTGCGTGGCAGTCGGCGGCACACATGGCAAGACCACCACCACCTCGCTGGTTGCCGCCCTCCTCGATGGCGGCGGCCTCGACCCGACGGTGATCAACGGCGGCATCATCAACGCCTATGGCACCAATGCCCGCCTCGGCAAGGGCGACTGGATGGTGGTCGAATCCGATGAATCGGACGGCACCTTCGTCAAGCTTCCGGCCGACATCGTCATCGTCACCAACATCGATCCCGAGCATCTCGACTATTACGGCACCTTCGATGCCGCCCGCTCGGCCTATCGCGCCTTTGTCGAGAACATCCCCTTCTACGGCTTTGCGGTGATGTGCGTCGACCATCCCGAGGTCCAGTCGCTCCTCGGCACCATCAGGGACCGCCGGATCATCACCTATGGCACGAGCCCGCAGGCCGATGCCCGTCTCGTCTCGCACCGTTTCCAGGAGGGCGAGAGTCTGTTCGGCGTGCTGCTCACCGACCGGCGGACCCGCGTCGAGCGCCTGATCGACGGCCTGCGCCTGCCGATGCCGGGTGGCCACAACGCTCTCAACGCCACCGCAGCGATCGCCGTGGCGCAGGAGCTGGGCGTCGACGACCAGGCGATCCGCACCGCGCTTGGCGGCTTCTCGGGCGTCAAGCGCCGCTTCACCCGCACCGGCACCCATGACGGCGTCATCATCTATGACGACTATGGCCATCACCCGGTCGAGATCGCCGCCGTTCTGGCAGCGGCCCGCGAGGTGACGACCGGCCGGGTCATCGCGGTGGCGCAGCCCCATCGCTACACCCGGCTGTCGAGCCTGTTCACCGAGTTCTGCACCTGCTTCAACAATGCCGACACGGTGATCGTCGCACCGGTCTATTCGGCCGGCGAGTCGCCGATCGAGGGAGCGACGCACGACGCCCTGGCGCTCGGCCTCAAATCGCGGGGCCACCGCAACGTGCTGAAGATCGACGATCCGGCCGAGCTTGCGCCGCTGATCGCCGAGACGGCGCGCCCCGGCGACATCGTGATCTGCCTCGGCGCCGGCACCATCACGCAATGGGCCTATGCGTTGCCGCTGCAGCTCGCAGCCCTCGACCGGGTTGCCCGGCCGGCGGTCGGAAAGGGGGCCGCGTGACCACCGCACTCGATGGCGAGGCATTGATCCGCCGCCTGCCGCCGGCGCGCGGCCGTATCGAGGCCAATCGCGGCCTTGCCGAATTCACCTGGTTCCGCGCCGGCGGGCCGGCCGAGGTGCTGTTCGCCCCTGCCGACGAGGCCGATCTCGCCGAGTTCCTGGGTAGGCTCGATCCGCTGATCCCAGTGACCGTGATCGGCGTCGGCTCGAATCTTCTGGTGCGCGACGGCGGCGTTCCCGGTGTCGTGATCAGGCTCGGGCGGGGATTTGCCGGTCTGAGCCATGATGGCGCCGGCCGCATCGCCGCCGGTGCCGCGGTGCCGGACGTCCGGGTGGCGCGCTTCGCGCTCGATAATGGTGTCGATGGATTAACCTTTCTGAGAGGTATCCCCGGCACGATCGGCGGGGCGTTGCGGATGAATGCCGGGGCGCATGGCGGCGAGATGAAGGATGTTCTCGTCGAAACCATTGCAATCGATCGGCAGGGCCAGCGTCACGTGCTGCAGCAGAAGGACATGCGCTATTCCTACCGCCATAGCGCCGCACCCGAGGACCTGATCTTCACCATGGCGGTGCTGCAGGGCCGGCCCGGCGATCCTCAGGACATTGCGCGCCGCATGGAGGACATCACCTCGGCGCGCGAGGCTTCCCAGCCGATCAAGAGCCGCACCGGCGGCTCGACCTTCAAGAACCCGCCGGGCAGCCGCGCCTGGGAGCTGATCGACCGCGCCGGCCTGCGCGGCTTCGCCATCGGCGATGCCCGGGTGTCGCAGATGCATTGCAATTTCCTGATCAATGAAGGCCAGGCCACCGCCGGCGAGATCGAGGAGCTCGGGGAGACGGTGCGCCGTCGGGTCCGCGAGCTGTCCGGCATCGAGCTGGAATGGGAGATCCGGCGCATAGGCCTCAAGCTCGGACAGGCGGCCTGAGCCATGGCGAGCCGCGTCCCCGAATTGACCGATGTCGTCGTGCTGATGGGCGGCTGGTCGGTCGAGCGCGAGGTCTCGCTGGCCAGCGGCAAGGCCTGCACCAAGGCGCTGGAGGAGGTCGGCTTCCGCGTCACCCAGGTCGACCCCAGGCGCGATATCGCCGAGGTCCTAGCCGCCCTCAAGCCCGATGTCGTGTTCAACGCGCTCCACGGCCGCTGGGGCGAGGACGGCACGCTGCAGGGCATCCTCGAGACGCTCGAGATTCCTTACACCCATTCCGGTGTCCTGGCCTCGGCCCTTGCCATGGACAAGCCGCGCGCCAAGGAAATCTTCCGCGCCGCCGGCGTGCCGGTCGTCGAGCACAAGGTGGTCGACATCGAGACCGCTGCCACCACCCACGTGATTGCTCCACCCTATGTCATCAAACCGGCCAATGAGGGCTCATCCGTTGGCGTTCACATCGTCCATGCCGGTGCCAACGCGCCGCTGACCTCGCTTCTCGATCACCGGACCGTCTATGGCGCATCGGTGATGGTCGAGCGGTTCATTCCCGGACGCGAGCTGACCTGCGCGGTGATGGGCAACGTCGCCCTTGGCGTCATCGAGATCCAGCCGGCAGTCGGCTTCTACGACTATCGCGCCAAATATGCCCCGGGCGGCTCGGCGCATCTGCTGCCAGCGCCGCTCCCGCCGGAGATCTATCGCAAGGTTCAGCAACATGCCCTCAACGCCCATATGTCGCTGGGCTGCCGCGGCGTCAGCCGCGCCGATTTCCGCTATGACGACGGGCCCGGCAAGGAGCCCGAGCTCTATATTCTCGAGGTCAACACCCAACCGGGGATGACCGGCACCTCGCTGGTCCCCGAGCTCGCCCAGCATGCCGGCCACAGCATGCAGGAACTGGTGAAATGGCTGATCGACGACGCATCGCTCAACCGCTGAACCAGCAAGGCCGCGCCACCCGGCGCCGTCCCCAGGCGCTGTGGCCGCATGTCCTGGCGCGCTGCGGCGCGCTGGTCTTCATCGGCTTCGCCATCGTCTACGGGCTGCTCGCCGGCGGCCATCTCGAATCCGACAAGGGACCGCTGAGCGAGCTCCCGGCCCGCTTTGCCCATGCCATCGGCTTCTCCGCCGAACAGGTCAGGATCACCGGTCTCGAGCGCCACCGGCCCGAGCAGGTGCTCGCCGCCATCGGGGTCAAGCTCGGCGGCTCGCTGATCGGCTTCGACGCCGGGCGGGCCCGCCGCATGATGCAGAACATCGACTGGATCGAGAGCGCCAGTATTCACCACATCTATCCGAACCAGCTCGCTGTCGTGGTGCGCGAGCGCCAGCCTTTCGCCATCTGGCAGCGCGGTGGCAACCACTATGTCATCGACCGCGCCGGTGTCGCCATCAGCCCGCTCGAACCGGGCGCCGCCGGCCATCTGCTGCTGGTCACCGGCGAGGGTGCCCAGCGTGCTGTTGCAGATCTCGTTAACCATTTGGAAGCTCACCCCGCCCTATTGTCCAAGGTCAGGGCGGCTTCGCGCGTCGGCGACAGGCGGTGGACACTCCATCTGACGTCAGGCCAGCGCTTGCTCTTGCCGGAATCAGGCGAGGAACATGCCCTCGTCCGCTTCGAGATGCTCGAGCAGCGCTTCGGTATCCTCGCCCGGGCGGTGAGCGATATCGATCTCCGGCTCGACGAGCGGGTCACCTTCGTGCCGGCGGTGGTCGACAAGCCGGCAATGTCTGTCGAGGGCGGCAATGCCGTCGGCCAGGTCAGCCTGCGCTGAGGTGCGAAAGGTAAGGCTCCCATGACCGTTGTTCCGTTGGTGCGCCGCGAACGTTCGACCAAGCAGCCCGACAAGGGTCCCAAGATCATCGCGGCGCTGGATATCGGCACCACCAAGACCTGCTGCATGATCGGCGAGGTGGTCCCGGGGCGCCGCACCCAGACTGGCGAGCAGATCGAGACGCGCGTCAAGGTGCTGGGCATCGGCCATCAGGCGGCGCGCGGCGTCAAGGGTGGCGTCGTCGTCGACCTCGACGAAGCCGAGCGGGCGATCCGGGTCGCCGTCGACCAGGCCGAGCGCATGGCCCGCCAGACGATCTCAGAGGTCTTCGTCAACGTGTCGGGTGGCCGGCCGCTGTGTCAGAGTTTTGTCGGCACCGTCGAGACCCGCGGCGAGGCGGTGCGGCCCGAGCACATGAACGAGGCCGTGGCGCGGGCGCTCGCCGGCTGCGATCCCGGCCGCCGGGTGCTGCTGCATGCCACCCCGGTGCGCTTCGGGATCGATGATGCCAAAGGCGTCGACCGCCCGGAGGGCATGTTCGGCGAGAGCTTGACCGTCGATCTCAACGTCGTCACCGTCGAGCGCGGTGCCCTGCGCAACCTGACGCTCGCCATCGAGCGCTGCCATCTCAAGGTCGGAGCCTTCGTCATCGCCCCCTACGCCGCGGCCAAGGCCGCGCTCGTCGATGACGAGCAGAAGCTCGGCACCACTTTGATCGAGATGGGCGGCGCCACCACCAGCATCGCCGTTCTGCAGGATGGCGCCCTCTGTTTCGCCGACCTCATTCCGGTCGGCGGCCAGCACATCACCAATGACCTCGCCCGCGGCCTTTCCACCACCATCGCCCATGCCGAGCGGCTGAAGACCATGGCGGGCAGCGCCATGTCCGCCATTTGCGACGAGCGTGAGCTGATTTCCGTGCCGCTGCTCGGTGAACGCGGCCCGGACAAGGTCCATCGCGTACCCCGTTCGATGTTGACCGGCATCATCCGGCCGCGGCTCGAGGAAACCTTCGAGCTGGTGCGTGACCGGCTGAAGCAGGAGGGGGCCGCGACTGCGACCCGCCGCGTGGTCCTGTCGGGCGGCGGCAGCCAGCTGCTCGGTGCCCGCGAATTGGCCGCCCAGATCCTCGAGAAGCAGGTCAGGGCCCATCGCTCGATCGACCTTATGGGCCTGCCCGATCTCGCCCGCTCGCCGGCCTATGCCGTTGCCGCCGGCTTGTTGCGCTATGCCCTGAACCCCGACCGCCATCTGTCTCTGCGCGGCCGCTTCGGCGACGACCCCGGCAGCTACCTGCTCAAGGTCGGCAAATGGATCAAGGAAAGCTTTTGATCCGATTGGTCTCGAAAGACCGATAAACCTCGAAAATTCGCACGCTTGGTAAGCCCTCGTTAACCTTTTGTTATCGAGGCAACAAATGAATTTTCTACGTTTATTCAAGCAGCTTAGGCGGTTGCCTTGAACCCCTCATTGCGGTTTCGTCACGCGAGCGTCACGAAAATTCAACGAAGACTGCGGCGTTGACGGCACCGACCATCCACACAGTCGTCGTGCGCGGGAGGCCCTTCGGGTGTGCCGCGCCGACGCCCCAACTTGCGGCCGTCCATGACCGCGACCGAAGGAAACCGGTCCATATCGCGGTCACGTTCACGACGAACTTGTGCAAGTTGGGAGGACGGGTCAATACCGCGTACCCGTCCTCGCCTTACCGACCGTTCGGGGAGGGGCAGCATATCGGTCGGCGCGTTAAGGGGCGGCAAGTCGCTCAGATGGCCGCCCTGCCG
>Ga0075421_100010984_pt1 | contig 11212 bp, 8 predicted proteins | sample SoiMetdeltSBSDD5_FD_75292 | JGI IMG/M metagenome (GOLD analysis project Ga0075421, IMG submission 75292) | Bulk soil microbial communities from a Populus tree surrounding site in Tennessee, USA - Soil MetaG P. deltoides SBSDD5 | ecosystem: Environmental > Terrestrial > Soil > Tree plantation...
TTATCAAGATATGAAAAATTGCCATTGCCCTTTTTCGCAAGCACCTCCAGCTTCGAATCTTTGTAATTACCCATACCCACCCCAAGGCATGTCAGGTAGATCCCCGTTTGCTGATACGAAGTGATAAGGTTTTCAAGTTCTTCCTCCGATGTTTGTCCCACGTTGAAATCGCCATCTGTCGCCAGGATAACGCGGTTATTGCCCCCTTTAATAAACTGGCTTTTTGCAACCCGGTAAGCAGACAGAATGCCTGATTGTCCTGGTGTTGCTCCGCCCGGATTAAGATCTTCAATCGCCTTCCTGATTTTCTCTTTCTCTTTTCCTGAAGTTGGCGGGAGCCACACACCTACTGTACTGCCATATACCACTATTGAAATAGTATCTTTCTCGCGCAGATTATCAACAAGTAATTTAAAAGCCGACTTCAGTAATGGCAACCTGTTCGGCAGGTCCATCGATCCCGAAACATCGATAAGAAAAACGAGATTGCTCTGTGGAATCTGTTCCGGGTCGAGTTTTTTTGCGCATACCTGCAAAAACAATAACTGGCTTTGGCCGTTCCACGGGCAATCACTGATATACGAATTGAATCCGAATACACTATCGGCTACCGGCTTGGTATAACCGAAATTGAAGTAGTTCATCATCTCTTCGATTCTCACCGCATCCGGAGGTACTTTCGAATCCATGTTGAGAAATCTCCGAATGTTACTATACGATGCTTTATCAATACGAAGGGCAAAGCCGGTTTCAGGATATGATTTTGCTTCGACGAATTCATTCTCAACAATAGAGCTATACGATTCTCCGCCCGCCAATTCCTCCGACCGGTCTTTCAGTTGCAGATTTTTCGTGAGCGATAACAGACGGTTCTTCTGAACATATGTTGTTGTCTGGAGCAGTTTCAGGTGAATCTCCTGATACTTTGTTGCATCAACTCTTGCAACAACCGACTGATATCCCGAAAGCGAAACAGTAATTGAATCATACCTGTGAGGCACCGTAATACCGAACGATCCCATATTGCCGGAATAATAAAGATATCCGGAAGAATGTAACATGATCCTGGCGTTGGGAAGCGCATTCTCATTCTCATCCTTCACCTCCCCTCTCAGGTAAAGCTGAGCGGATGCAGTAGTGGTAATGATCAACAGAAATAATATCAGTACAAGTTTATTCAACCAGTTTATATATTCCCGGGATGTTTCTCCCAAGTCCATTATAATCGAGTCCGTATCCCACCACAAATTTATCAGGAATCGTAAATCCGAGGTAGTCTATAGTCACCGGATACGTAGTAACATCTGCCTTGTGCAACAACGAAACGATACGAAGCGAAGCCGGTTGCTGGTGGTACAGTTGCGGTAAAAATTCACTTAATGTTTTTCCGGTGTCGACAATATCTTCGATGATCACCACATCTCTTCCAAATATTTCATGGTCGAGGCCAATAGCTGTTACCACCTGCCCGGTGGATTTTGAACCCTTGTAAGACGCCAGCTTGATAAAACAGATTTCAGCATCGATATTCAACTTTTTGAAGAGATCCGAAGCGAATATGAACGACCCGTTGAGTATCGCGATGAACAATGGTTTTTTACCTGCATAGTCGGTGTTGAGCTGATCCGCAAGGTTGCTTATTCTATCCTGTATTTGTTCTTTCGTAAGGAAAGGCTCGAACACTTTGTCGTGTACCTTAATTGAGGCCATCTGTTAGAGTTTTTCTCTTGACATGGCCTGAAGGTAAAGCTTGTCACCAACAGCTGGCTGAACTGATTTATGTAGTTTATTGTATTCAAGCAGGTTTTCCAGCCTGATGGCCTCAGCCTGGCTGATGTCGTGCAATGTTTCTCCATTGGCCACAATGTGTACTTCCGAGTTGCCGGTACGGCGCTTTCTTTGGAGATAGATCAGTTGATTTTTTGTAAGAACCTCATCATCCTCCATATCATTATATTCAAGAAGCTTGCTCAGGGGAATTTCGTACTGCTGCGCAATTGCGAGCAAAGATGTGCCCTGCTTTGCATAGATCACCTTCGTGTTGTTGATACTGAATTCGCCGGAGGGATAATTAACAGCAGGGGGCGGAGCGATTTCCAGCATAGGTTCCTGCTGCTTTACAAACGCTGAAATATCGGCGGGAATTTCAGTTTGTGGTGCGGGATTTACCGCAAGCACTTCCGCTTCAGGCGGAATTTTTCCCATGGCAATTTCAGTGTATTGCTGCAGATTATAGTCCTCTATTAACTTAATGATAATCGGACCATATTTCGGATTTGTTGCATATCCTGCTTTCTTAAGTCCCATCGCCCAGCCTTTGTAATCTTCAGGGTCGAGTTTAAACAGAAATGCGTAGCGTTCACCCGCTCTAAGAAAATCAGAGTGGTCGCGGTAAGAAACGGCAGGGTCATCGTATTTACGGAAGCATTCTCCCCGCGCGTCGTCATCGTGATAAACCTTTTTACCTGTCCAGTATGCCTTGCATTTTATGCCGAAATGATTGTTTGACTTTAAAACAAGTTCACTTTTGCCCGCATAGGTTTCATGAATACCCTGTGCCAGTGTTATGGAAGCCGGTATGCCGGTACGCACCATTTCATCCATCGCCAGCTTTTTGTAATTGTTGATGTAATCAATGATATCGGCTGTCGGCTGGGCTCCGGCTGCTATTCCGCTCAGAATGATTAATAACGCAAATAAGACTCTCATCAATTCTATATATTACTTTTTCCTAACCAACATTAATCCGTCGCGAATCGGGATCAAAACATGCTCTACCCTGTTGTCGTTCTTCACAAATTCATTGAATTCACTTATGGCTTTTGCGTTTTTACCCTTAACCGGCTCCTCAAGTACCTCTCCATGGAAAAGCACATTGTCGGCCAGCACCACCCCCCCGCTTCTCACATGAGGCAAAATTAATTTATAATAATCAAGGTACCCTGTCTTGTCGGCATCAATGAACACAAGGTCCCAGATTTCATGCAGTTGGGGGATAATATCTAACGCATTACCCGTATGTAAAATTATATTTCCGGCGAATTTTGAGCGTTCAAAATACCCCCTTGCGGTCCGTGCATCTTCTTCCCTGAGCTCGATGGTATGCAATTTTCCGCCACTCTTAAGGCCCTGAACCAGGCATAACGCACTGAATCCCGTAAATGTTCCCACTTCTAAGACTTTCGAAGGGGAGTGCAAAATGCTAAATATTTCCAAAAATTTTCCCTGGAGCCTGCTGCTCATCATGTGAGCATGCGGATGTGTACTTTCCGTAGTACGAGCCACTTCTTCCTGCAGCTCGTTTAATCCGGATGAATATTTTTGAGCATATGATTCTGCAAGCGGGTTAAGTAGTTCCATCTTTTACCTCCTTTTTACTGATCATCAGAAGTCCAAGGTATGTAAGAAGACCATTATATATCAAAAGCTCGTATCCGATCTTAAATTTCTCAAACACGGCCTGCGACCCATAGTCGATACCCAGGATGATGAGCGGTGCGGCAAGGCAAACATACAAAGCATATTTGTCGTGGATCTTCCTTCTTGTCAGAATTCCAAAAGCAAAAAGCCCTAGCAGGGGTCCGTAAGTAAAGCCTGCGACTTTAAGTATTACGCCTATGATCGACTTATTGTCTATCAGCTTGAATAGTATGACCATAATAAAAAAAATAGCCGCGAAAGTGAAGTGCACTGTGAGCCTGATCTTCTTTTTTGATTTTTCATCCAGGTTGTCGCGTCTTTTCAGTCCAAGTATGTCTATGCAATACGATGACGTAAGCGCGGTAAGCGCTCCGTCGGCACTTGGAAACAAAGCTGAGATAAGCCCGATGATAAAAATTATTGACAGAGCCGTTGGCATATAATCGAGGGCAACCGTTGGAAAAAGATCATCATTGGCGGTTTTGATATTATTTGTTTCAGCAAAGAGGTAAAGAAGTCCGCCGAGTATGAGAAATAAAAAATTAACGATCACCATGGTGATACTGAAGGTCATCATGTTCTTTTGCGAATCGCGCAGGTTTTTAACACTGATGTTCTTCTGCATCATTTCCTGGTCCAGTCCCGTCATACCCACTGTAATGAACACACCCCCCAGTATACTTTTAAGAAAGTATGCCGAACTATTTACGTCGGTATTGAAAATGCGCGTCATGCTTCGTTCCGACATTTCCGAAATAATCTCAGATGGCTGATATGGCACATGGTACATAATATAAATGATGCATGCAATTAGGCCAAGCAGCATGAAAGTGGTTTGAAGAGTATCAGTAAACACAATTGTTTTTACGCCTCCTTCGAACGTGTAGAGCAATATCATCAGCAGGATAATGAACGTGGTAACGCCAAAGGGTATGCCCATATCTTTCAGTATGAATATCTGGAGTACGTTGATAACAAGGTAAAGTCTCGCGGTGGCACCGAGAGTTCGCGAAATAATGAAAAAAAGTGCCCCTGTTTTATATGATACCTGGCCAAACCGGTGTTGCAGGTAATTATATATCGATGTAAGGTTAAGCTTGTAATAAAGCGGGAGCAGTATAAACGCAATGATCATGTATCCTATGAGATAACCTATCACCACCTGGAAATATGCAAAGCCGTCGGCGCCCACAGTGCCCGGCACCGAAACAAACGTTACACCCGAAAGCGAAGTGCCGATCATACCGAAAGCCACAAGCATCCAGTTCGAATTTCTGTTTCCTATAAAAAACGAATCGTTGTTTGAATTGCGGGAAGTGTAATAGGCAACGATGAGCAGAATAACAAAATAGCCTATTACAAAGGAGAACAGAAGGGTTGATGACATAGGTATCTCAATTAAAGTTAAAAGTTATAACTTAAAAGTATAAAGTTCTCACATCTCTTTCCCAACTAGTAACGAGGAACCACTGATTAAGTTATTATCATACCACATGATTATTTCAACTTTTAACTTTTAACTTTTAAGATTTAACTTGTTCTGATGAAAACACAATCGGTAGCTGTGTTTTGTGGATCACGCGAAGGGAAAAACAAATTATTTGCCACTCATGCGAAGGAGCTTGGTAAGCTCATAGCAGTTCTGGGAATTAAACTGGTATATGGCGGTGGCAATAAGGGGTTGATGGGCATCGTTGCAGAATCTGTGCTTGCAAACAGGGGAAAAGTGATGGGAGTGATACCCAAGATCCTGGTTGAATGGGAACAGCAACATGAAGGACTTACCGAGCTTGCAATCGTACCAGATATGCACAGCCGAAAAAAAATGATATACGAAATGAGCGACGCGGCAATTGTGCTGCCCGGTGGCTTCGGCACCCTCGATGAATTTTTTGAAATGATAACATGGAACCAGCTGAAGATCCACGACAAAAAAATTTACATCCTCAATTCCGGCGGCTTCTACAACCACCTGTACCAGCACCTGAAAATGCTCGAAAATGAAGGATTTTTGTATGAACCGCTGAGCGAACGGGTGATGTTATGCGAGAATCCGGTTGAAGTATTTAATCGGATCGAATAGTATGCCAATGCCAGCCGGCCTGCCTGTTATATGCAACAACCTTTCGGTGATTCGATAAAGCCGCACGCATCTGTTTTCGTGCTTCACTTTCATTGTATCCAGGATCGTCGTTAGCAATAACAGTCGCTTTCGAAAAATACCTGACATAATCCTTAAGGATCCATTCATCTGTAACGTAAACAATATCTGAAGGCGTAAGAGTGGGATCTAGTTTGCTTACCTCAACATAATACCAGTCGCTGGTCTTTTTCTGAAGCCATTTCATGCTGCCAAAATAGTTGACCACAAAAAGTAAAACCGCTAGCAAAAAGATCCCCTTTAATGAATCCATATTAAAGGGAAAACGGTAAGCCGGCATCATTCCTATCAGCAACAGCCAAACCAGCACCATCTGCAAAATCCAGAACTCCAGGATTTCGGGCATCCAGAAACAGAAAAACAAAGAATATATCACAATTGTCGCAATAATAGGATTGATCACATGATGATGCAGTTCCATTTCTTTATAGTGCATGATGAAACGTACCAGGAGAACGATCATAAGGATTATAAACACAAACATAACAATCGTTAGCAACCATACAACAAATGGAGTCATACCCGACGCAAGAAACGTTTCGTCCCTTAATCCATGTGAGCTGAATGAATTTTTCAGAATATGCTCCAGGTAGGGATGCTGAAAAATAAATTGCCCGCCGATAAAGGCACGCGAAAAACCAGTAATTACGTTTAAAGGAGTTCTCGATGAAAGTGCCTGCCAGTATGTATGTCCTCTCGCGTAACCAAGTATCCATTCGGTAAATGCGGTAAATGTTGTTTTATGTTCAAAGAAAATTCCGCAGAAAATATAGAGGCCGCCTGTAAGAATTAGTCCTGTCACAGCGTACCGGAGAAATGAACCCGTAAAGTTTAATCTGGCGCGATTTACAAAAAGCCAGTATATCACAACCGGTGTAAATAAAATATTGACCTGGTGAAAAAGTATTGCAAAGCTTTGCAGTATTGCCACCTTCCAAACATCGGAATGTACGGGTAGTTTTTTGGTAATGATAAACAACGTGCACATAACGAAAAATACCGGTGGTGCATAAACCTCGATGTTTACGCTGTAAAACCATGTTCCATATGAAAAAGCGATAAGGGTAATGCCTAAAGCCGACAATCCTCTTGTAAGATTGAAGCGGTTCCGGAAAAAAAGATAGCTGACGGCAAGGATACCGCTGCCCCATACCGCCGTGAATGATTCAATAATATAATGATCCGCTACGCCCTGGAAAATATTTTTGAATAAGATGAGCCACAAATATGCGTAGTAATTATACAGCAGATGATGTGGATGAAAGAGATGTTCGCCCCGCACAATTCCATTCAGGTAATTAATAGAATCGTGCGAAGCCGAGAAGTTATTAGCAAGCGTAAGTAAAAAGAAAATATATGAAATCAACCACACCATTACTGCTCCCTGCATACCATTGATGGGTCTGACCATACTTTTGTATTATTTCTTCACAATAAACGCAAATTTATCCTTTAATCTCAGGAACCACTTTTCATAAAAATGATACGACATCAGGCTGATGCCGATTGAAAGTAATAGTGCCAGCAGTATCATCGAGAACGCCACCGCATTCAGCGACCCGTTCAGTTGCATCGAATTCATGACTTTGATCGCGAAGTAAAGGCCAAGGAAGTGCAAACAATACAAGCCGTAGGTGAATATGCCCAGGTTGCTGATGGTTTTAAGCTTACCCATCTTGTAAAACGAGTTCTTCGAATAGTTCTGCTCGAGAATGATTAGTCCGAACAGAGAGGCGATTACAATCCTTTCGAATGCCACTGCTATGCCCGGAACAAATATGTAGTCTTTAAAAAGCGTAAATACCAGCGTAAACACGTAGATCATTATGATCATTGGCCTGCTCATGTTGGTAATAAAAGTTTTGAACTTATTCTCGTATGAAACAAGGTAGGCAAACAACCCTCCCAGTGCCATGTCGCCGATAACCGAAAATGTATGAAAATACCTGACCGCAAAGTCGTGATCGTCGCCACCGGTAAAAAATGATCTGAATATAAGCGAGAATACTATAATTGCTGGAAACACGTAACGAAACTTCCTAAGAGGAACAATACTCAATATGAGCGGCCATGTAAGATAAAATTGTTCTTCAACGGCAACGGACCATAGCACGGATAATAACAGCGCATCGGGCTTCTCGGGCCATGTATGCATAATGTCGAAATTCGCGCCGAAGAATATGTAATACCAGGGATTTGCATTTTCCATAACAGGCTCGCCACTCATCTTTTTAAGCATCGCAAACCCTATAAAGCCAACTATCACGCACAGGTAGTAGAGCGGCCATATTCTTAGAATCCTTCTTACATAAAAGTTGGGAACATGTATGCGGCCGGTAAACTCCTTTTCTTTGATTAACAGGTACGTGATCAGGAATCCGCTGAGCACGAAAAAGAAATTAACGCCGAGGTTGCCGTGTTTAAAAAGAAAATCAACAACGCTATAAACCCGCGGTGACGCATCTTTAAGATAACTAAGTATGGAAAGAAGGCTGTGATACAAAAAAACAACAAAGAATGAAACGAAGCGTAGGCCGTCGAGGTTAGGGAAAAATATTTTAGCCTTTGCCGAAGCGGCGGTTTGCTTCATGGGAGCCATCTTTGGTTGCGCGGCGAATACAGAGCTTTGCTGCATCAGAATTCCTGTTTGAAAAATTACGATTTAATTCTTTTCTATCACCTGGGGATTAATCGCCGAAATGGGCTCTTCAGGTGCAATTTTACCTGGAAGCGTTTTCCACAGTGGCTTATGATGCGTTTTATCAGTATTCGGATTCTTTAGCGTAAACAGCCACCACATGCCCAGTTTTTCAGTAACGTTCGCTACGATAATAGGAACACTGATCCCCAGAACTGTACTAACGATCAGAAGTGTTACAAAATTATCATAGTGAAGCACGTGCCTGAATAATATTCGGGTGCCTGCGGTAACGGCAAGGTGTATCACATATATGTGGAGTGAGTAATAACCAACTACCCTGATGAATTTGAGAACATTCAGCTTCTGCAGCAGAAATGAGCAATGAATGAGAAACGCTCCGCCAACAAGACCAACAATCAGGAACAACGCCGGCAACTGATTCTGCACATAATAATCGGGCTGTCTGTAACCCGAACCGATGCCGTGCGCAAGGTTGATCTGTGTGAAATAAAGCTCGAGAATAATGAATACGGGAGTGAAAATCAGGAACGTCTTCGTAGAACTGAAAAGCTTGAAATTTTTGGGATCAAGGATCATCGCACCAAAATAATCACCCACTACGAAGAAGATATAGTAGAAGAAAACATCAAGTACAAACAGGTGCTCAAATAACCCGTAATACCGGCAGTAACCGGTTATTGAATACAGCGCCAGGCCCAGAAGCAGCTGGTGGAACATTTTGAACCTGCCCCACACTTTGATGATCGCATAAAGCGATCCTGTCAGAAACAGCGTATGCAGGTACCAAAATTGTTCGATTGCACGCGGCTTGATAAGCAGGTTGAGATAATCTGCCGGTTTTCTGTCGACATTTACGTAATCCTTAAAGATCAACTGCAATGTGATCTGTATGCAACCCCACAGAAGCAATGGCCATACCAGGGTTTTAAAGCGGCCACCAATATAATCGTTCACACTTTTTTTCCGTAATGTTCCTCCGAGAAATATTCCGGATACAATAAAGAACAAAGGCATACGAAAACTGAAGAAGAACACGTCTGCAAATTTTAACCACGGATATGGGTATTCAGCTCCAACAGGATGTAATCCTTCCTGTACATGCCTGAATGTCACAAGTATTATACAAATGCCTTTCGCATAATCTATCCATGCGTATCTGCTGTTGCCCAAAATTTTTTGGGCATTGAAAAAAAGATCCTTCACTTTCACAATCAATAAATTTCAAGGGGAAAGATATACAAATTTTGTTATAGGAGCAGTGAGGCTCACTGCTGTGCAAGCCTCACTATTTTATTTGCCTGAATGGATTTTCCATTTACGCTAAGTGTAATTATGTATACTCCGGTGCTCATATTTGCTTCCACCGCGCCAAGCCGTATTGTATTTCCTCCTTCAGGTAATTTTCCCATCATTCTTCTGTAGTTTAACCTGCCCGAAAGATCGTACACTTCGATGCTCACGTTGTTGTTTGAGGATGAATTATTAAAATCCAAATTGATATAGTCACTGAAAGGATTCGGATACATCTTTATGGCCCACTCCGCGCCTGCTCGTCTATCCGTAGTATTGTCATTGTTTCTCAATGTTTCCAACCCTGGTGCCGCTTCAACAATACTGTTGCTCGCCACACCCGATGAAGCCTGTGGATCAGTATAATCTTCGATTATCACCCCACCATTGAAGCCATATGCAGCAGCTGCAGTCGTAGAAAAGTCGAGCATCATTTCACCATTCTCGTCGGGAGCAATATTATCGATGTACACCATCTTGCTGCTGTTCATCCATGAATTAAGGTAAACAGTGCGACCATTTATTGTAAATGTTGATGTATAATTACCCTTGAACCATCCATTTGAACTAGAACTACCCCAGAAACCCACACGATAACGGCGTGAGTGGTTCAAACCAGAAACCTTGAATTCGGATATCTGCGTATTGTCGAGCCAGAAGTTCGATGCAAGTGCCTTGTCTGGAACGATGCCTGAATTGTCACCGGTAACAACACCAGCAGTAAACTCACCGTTGAAAATTCGGGTAAGTGTCATGCTGAGTCCCGATATCGCACCCGTTTGGTTAATGAGGTTATCAAATGTTGCCTCGAACGTGGGCGAAGCGAATATGTTGTTCCATGGGAACTCCGCATCCGGCATGGTATAATTGAAGTTAACCGAAACTACAGAAGCAGCTGTGATTGCTTTCGCACGGTTACTATAATCCGACAACACATTTGATGCTGACCTTGCCCGCACCCTGAACCAGTATTTTGTATTTGGATTCAGGCCTGAATATTTATATGCCGATGTGTTGCCTGGAAGCGATAGTGATACCACGCTCTGTGTAAATGCGGAATCTGTTGACCTTTCAAGAATATATCCCGCGCTAACGTCTTCATCGGCGGTTCTGTCGGACCAACTAAGGTTTACAACATTTCTACCCTTAGCCTCCGCAAAAAGGTTGAGCGGCTTCAATATAGTCAGTGATGGTTCATATTCTTCAATCACCAGTGCGTTGAGGAGCTGAACCTGCGATCCCCCGATCCTGAGTGCATTTATTGAAATTTGTCCCCCAATAGAAACCAGTCCATTCAGGTTGGCGGTCTGGTTTGTATTATACATCGCATTCAGAGTATCCTTTGTTATTCCTGATGAGTATTCAACGATTGCGTTTGTGCCCTCATTCTGGCTACCCACAAAAATGATGTTATATTTTTTAGCATCATTTAATCCATTGAGGCGGATCGTCTTTGGTCCTCCGGCATCAGAAATACCTGTCTGGAGCACAGAATCAGGATACACCCCACTGTTATTACCTGTAAGATGTCCCAGTTCGCTGACGCTTGTCCACGAACTCACCATCGTTATACTGAATGGGGTAACTGTGTTCGTTTCATCTTTAAGATTTGTCATCGCGCTGTTGACCGTTCTCACGCCAAGAAAGTTATTCCATGGTAAAGGAGCATTCTTGCCTGT
>Ga0075421_100010991_pt1 | contig 11209 bp, 10 predicted proteins | sample SoiMetdeltSBSDD5_FD_75292 | JGI IMG/M metagenome (GOLD analysis project Ga0075421, IMG submission 75292) | Bulk soil microbial communities from a Populus tree surrounding site in Tennessee, USA - Soil MetaG P. deltoides SBSDD5 | ecosystem: Environmental > Terrestrial > Soil > Tree plantation...
CCGCCAGCGCGGCGTCGAACGTCCCGTCTCGGAACGGCAGGGCCATGGCGGAGGCCTGGACGACCGGCGCCGCGTGCGGCGCGCGCTGCAGGATCATCGACCACGCGGGCTCGACGGCCACGACCCGGCCGTGCGGTGGCTCGTACGAGCCGGCGCCGGCGCCCACGTTGACCACGGCGTGCGCGGGGCCCAGCGCGCGAGTGATGGCGCCGGCGATGCGGGGATCGGGGCGGCGCCGCACGCTGTAGCCGCCGCCGATCGCGTCGTAGAGCTGCGCTACTCGCTCCACGGGAAGTTGACCTCGAGGATCTCGAAGTTCTTCGTGCCGCCGGGCAGCTGCGCGGTGACGGAGTCGCCCACGCGCTTGCCGATGAGCGTCCGGGCCAGCGGAGCCAGGATGGAAATGCGGCCCCGGGCGGGCTCGGCCTCGTCGGAGCCGACGATCCAGTAGCGCACTTCCTTGCGCGAGTCGTCCTCGAGCCGCACCGTCGACGCGAACGTCACGCGGTCGCCGCCGCGCGGGACCTCGATCACCTCCGCACCGCCGACCTTGCTCTCGAGGTCGTTGATGCGTCCTTCCAGGAACGACTGCTTCTCGCGCGCCGCGTGGTACTCCGCGTTCTCCGAGAGATCGCCGTGGGCACGGGCCTCGGCGATGGCCTTGATGATGGCCGGCCGCTCGACGCGCTTGAGACGGTCCAGCTCGTCCTTGAGCCGATCGAAGCCGGTGCGCGTCATCGGCGTGCGCTGGATCGCCATGACGTCACCTTATCACGGGGCCCCGCGCGCCTAGACGGCGGTGACGGCGGACGTGCAGTGAGCGCAGCGCGTCGCCCGGCGCGGGATGGCCGACAGGCAGAACGGGCATTCGCGAGTGGCCGGTGCGGTCGCCGGCGGCGGATTCAGCCGCACTGCCTGGCGAACGACGATGAACATCGCGAAGGCGACGATGACGAAGTTGATGATCGTGTTGATGAACACGCCGTAGTTGATGGTCGGCGCGCCGGCCGCCTTGGCCGCGGCCAGCGAGGGGAACGGCTGGCCGGTGAGACTGACGAAGAGATTGGTGAAGTCGACGCGCTTGAGCGCCAGCCCGATGGGCGGCATCAGGATGTCGCTCACGAGGGAGGTGACGATGGCGCCGAAGGCCGCCCCCAGCACGAGAGCGACGGCGAGATCCACGACGTTACCGCGCGTGAGAAAGGCTTTGAAGTCCTTACCCATGCCGCGCCTCCTTCAGCTGCGCCGCGGTCCTCGCGGCGGTGCGCTTCCAAAGGTTTCCACCTTCGCATTGGCGCGGGCGCCGCTCACCCACGCCTCCCATGCCTGACTCTGCTTCTGGGCCAGCACCTCGCGCGACAACCGCTCGCGGTCGCCGGCCAGCTCGCTCATGTTCGGCGCCGCCCGCTCGAGCACCTTGAGGACGTAGTAGCCCTGGGGGCTCTTCACGGGCGCGGTGACTTCGCCCGTGCGCGCCTGCAGCGCCGCCAGCTGGGCGTCGCCGGGGAGCCGCTCCGCCGGCTTGGCGCGCGAGAAGCGCGACGTTTCGCCCGTCTGCGCGCCCGCCTTCTTCGCCGCCGTCTGCAGATCGCCGGTCTTGCCGTCGGCGGCCAGCTGCTTGGCCCGCTCCAGCCCCAGCGCTTCCGCCTTTTGCCGCTTCACGGCGGCCACCACCTTGTCGCGGATCTCCGCGAGCGGCGGCACGCCCGCCGGAAGCGTCTCGATGCTCTTGAGGACCACCCAGCCCGCCGGCGTCTTCACCGGAGCCGAGACGCCGCCGACGCTGAGCGCGAACGCCGCTTCCTCCAGCGCGTCGGGGCCGCCCAGCATGATGGGACGGTCGACCTTCGCCATCGTCGTCTCCACCGGGGCCAGGCTCAGCCGCTTCGCCTCCGCCATGAAGTCCTTGGCCGCCTGCAGCTGGGCCTTGACCTCGTCGGCCCGGGCGCGCGCGGCCTTCTCGGCCGCCTCGGCGGCGAGGCGATCGCGAATCGCCGGCGCCACTTCACGCAGCGGCTTGCGCGACTCTTCCTTGACGTCGACCACCTTGATGGCGTGATAGCCGAACGGCGTACGCACCGGCTCCGCCGTGAGCTCACCCTTCTTCAGCGCGAAGAGCGCCTGCTCGAACTGCGGCACCATCTCACCCTTGGACACCCAGCCGAGATCGCCCCCCTTGCTCTTGGAGCCGGGATCCTCGGACACTTCGGTGGCCAGCTTGGCGAAGTCCTCGCCAGCCTTCACCCGACGGATCACGTCCGCCACCTTCGCGCGTGCCTTGTCCTCCGCCTCGCTGCCTCCCGTCTGGGCCACGGGCACGAGGATATGCGAGCCGCGCACCTGGCGCGGCGTCTCGAACTCCTTCGCGTGCTCGGTGTAGTACTTCTCCACGTCCGCCTCGGGGATGGTCGGGCGGAAATCCTTGGGCGCCAGCGTGACGTACTGCACGCGACGGCGCTCGGGCTGCTTGAACTCCGCGGCGTTGTCCTTGAGATAGGCTTCCACCTCGGCGTCGCTGGCAGCGGCCGCCGATGCCAGGGCGGCGGTGTCGACGAGCGCCCAGGCCGCGCGCGCCTCTTCGCGACGGACGACGAAGGCCTGCTCGAGCTCGGTGTCCGACACCTTGATGCCGCCCTTGACGGTGGTCTCCACCTTCATGCGGGTGAGCTCGCGCCGCACGTCGGTCTCGAAGGCACTCGCGCTCGTCGTCCGGCGCCGGAGGAATTCCTGATAGAGGCGAAGCGAGAAGCGGCCGTTCTCCTGGAAGGCCGGCACCGACTGGATCTGGGCGTTGAGCTCCTCGTCGGAGACCTCGAGCCCCTCCGCGCGCGCCCGCTGCACCACGAGCGCCTCCTGCACGAGGTCGTTCACGGCCTGCTGCGGCAGGCCGAGCTGCTCGGCGAGCTCGGGTGAGAACCGGTCGCGGTAGACGCGTGAGTACGCGTCGAGATAGGCCTGATAGCGTCGCTGATAGCGCTCGACGGGAATCACCTCGCCGTTGACGGAGGCCACCGCGTCGCTGCGCTCGGCGCCGCCGCGCATGGTGCCGACGAAAATGCTCGTCAGCACGAAGGCGGCGATCACCACGAGCAGACCGATCTGCAAGAGCCTCCGATAGCGTCGCATCACCGTGATCATCCAGACTCCTCGGCGTTGTGGATTGGGGGTCTACTCGTCGCGATCGGGCGCGGACACGCGCAGGGGCACGCCGACGCCTTCCTCGGGGACAACCCGGCGCGCCACCGTGATGAATCCCGTATGCGCGACCATGCGGTGGAAGGGCCGCACCGACTGTCCCTCGATGTTCCACGGCCGGAACAGGGTCTCGAAGGTCTCGACCAGCGCCCAGTGCCGCTCGCGACCGAGCGTCTCCGCGATCTGCTGCGACTGGATGATGGTCGGCACGTAGGACACGAAGATTCCGCCCGGCCGCAGCACACGCGCCATCGCCTGCGTCAGCTTCCACGGCTCCGGCAGATCCAGGACGACGCGGTCGACGGGCTCCTCGTCGGCGACCCCGTCCTCGACGGGCCCGAGCCGCACCGTGAGATTCGTGACCTCCCCGCAGCGCATGTGGATGTTCGCCAGCGCCCGGCGCGCGAACTCCTCCCGCTGCTCGTAGGTGATGACCCGCCCCTCGGGGCCCACCGCGCGCAGCAGCGCCAGCGTGAGGGCACCGGAACCCATCCCGGCCTCGAGCACGCGGCACCCGGGATAGACGTCCGCCCAGAAGAGGATCATCGCGAGGTCCTTCGGATAGATCACCTGGGCGCCCCGCGGCATGTCGAGGACGAACTCGGCCAGCGTCGGGCGCAGGGCGACGTAGCGCAGGCCCATCGAGCTCCGGACCCACGTGCCTTCCGGCTGGCCGATGACCGCGTCGTGGGCGATCCAGCCACGGTCGGAGTGGAACGTCTCGGATTTGCGCAGGAAGATCAGATGGCGCTTGCCGCGCTGGTCGATGAGCAGCACCTGCTCACCGTCCTGGAACGCTGCCCCTTCGTTCAAACGTTCCGGTCCCGAGGCGTCGGCAGGAATCGCGCGGCCACGAAGCCGGCGAACGGAAGCAGCGCGGTGATCGTCAGCACCGCCGGGAGTCCGTGGTGATCGGCCACCCAGCCGAGGGCGGCCACGCCCAGACCGCCGGCGCCGATGGCGAACCCGACGATGAGTCCGGAGGCCATGCCCGCGTTACGCGGCAGGTAGGACTGCCCGAGCACGACGGACACGGTGAAGCTCGACGTGAGCGCGGCGCCGAACAGGCCCAGCATCACGAGGGCCACCACGCCGCGTGTCTGGAGAAACAGCACGCCGAATGGAATCGCGGCCAGGAACACCCAGCGCACGAAGGTGCGCGCGCCCCAGCGGTCCGCCAGGGGTCCCGCCACCAGCGTGGCCAGCGCACCGACACCCAGGAACACGAAGAGCGCCTGTCCGACCACGCGCGGGTCCGCGTGCAGATAATCGACGTAATAGAAGGGCACGAACGTCGTCACACCGAGCGTTGCCCACGAGCGGATGGCGACGACGCCGATCAGCAGGGCCATCGCCCCCGGCATGTTCACGCCGCGGGCGGCGGAGGCTCTCGCCGCGCGCGGCGACGTCGAGGCGGCGGTCACGGCCGGCAGCGCCATCAGCATGACGACTCCGACGACAAGGGCCGGAATCATCATCCCCAGCATGCCCGGGAGCGCCCAGGACGCGAGCAGAAGCGCCGCGAGTGGCGGTCCGAGAGCGATGCCGACGTTGCCACCCAGCGAGAACCACGACAGCGCCGTCGCCTTGCGCTCGCCGGCGACGCTGGTCGCCGTCTTGTAGCCCTCGGGATGCCACGCCGCCACGCCGAGGCCCATGACTACAACGAGTGCGAGCACGCTCGGATAGCCCGGCGCCAGCCCGATCAGCGCGATGCCGGCCCCGGCGGTGAAGATCGACGCCGGCAGGATCCAGCGACGCACCGTGCGGTCGGAGAGGAAGCCGAACAGGGGCTGGATGAGCGACGAGGTCACGTTGGCGGCCAGGACGAGTGCGGCCGCCTGAGCGTACGACAGCGCGTGCGTGTTCTTGAGAAACGGCAGCACCGCGGGCAGCGAGCCCTGCATCAAGTCGATCACGAGGTGACCGACAGCGAGGAGCCCGATCAGCTTCGTGTGGGGTCGAACGCGCTCGAGTGAGCCCGCGAACGGGACCGCGGCCGCCGTCTGCAGGGCCGCGGGCTTCGGATCTGCCATGACCAGGCAATGGTACACTAACCGCGCCGCTCAAACACCCGACGCGATGAAGATCCGCGAGCTCGGTCATGTCTCTCTCTTCGTGCGCGACCTCGACGCCACGCGGCGCTTCTATGGTGACGTGCTCGGTCTCGCCGAGACGGGCACCGGCAAGGACGGCCGGATCGTGTTCTTCTCCGCCGGCGTCCATCACCACGATCTCTCGTGCGAGCTCGCGCGCGCGGCGGGCCCGGGGCCGCAGCCGAAGGGCGTGCCGGGCCTTTATCACGTCGCCTTCGACGTCGGGACTTCGCTGGAAGAGCTCACGGCCGCGCGTCGACACGTCGAGGCGCACGGACTGGCGCCGTTCGGGGAGTACGCGACCGGTTTCTGCGTGAGGGATCCTGACGGCCACGAGATCGAGCTGTATGTTGAAATGGGGGGCCCCGAAATGGCCCCCCATACCCCCCAGCCTTCGTCGCGTCTCGGCAAAGCCGAGCCGCGCCTCTAATTACGTAATCGCGTCGGTCAGCGGGACACGGTGAGGCGCTCGCGGCCGTAGTGGTCGGTGTCGTGCCACGGCCGGCCTTCGGCGAAGCGCCGCGAGGAGAATGGCGCGAGGTCGGCGGTCACCGGCGCGCCGCGGACGATCCATTCGGCCAGACAGCGGCCGATGGCGGGCGACGTCTTGAACGAGGTGCCCGAGTCGCCCGCCATCACCCAGAGGCCGTCGACCGACGGCACGCGCTCGATGATGGGGCGCCCGTCGGGCGACATCATGATCATTCCGGCCCAGCCGCCGCGCATCGGGGCGTCCTCGAAGGCGGGGAAGCGTGTGGCCAGCGCGGCGCGACAGCCCGCCACGTAGGCGGCGTCGACCGGCTCGTCGTACTTCTCGGGATCGGCGTGCGCCGAGCCGAGCTCTACCCCGATGAGGGTGGCCGCCGCGCCCTCGGGTCGGAACCACGACTTCTGCGTGGCGTCGATGATAGCCGGGTGCCGGTGCGTGAAACCGGCGGGCCAGCGGAAGATCGCGACCTGGATGCGATACGGCGCCAGACCCCAGTCGAGTCCCAGCGGGGTCAGCAGCGTCTGCGCCCACGCGCCCGCCGCGACGACCACGGCGCGCGTGGCCACGCGGCCGGCGGACGTCTCCACCGCCGTCACGCGGCCGCCCTCGGTGACGATCCGCAGCGCCTCGCAATGCGTCTGGACAGTGGCGCCCGCCCGCACGGCAGCGCCCGCGAATGCGTACGCGGTGGCCGTCGGGTCGGCAAACCCGGAGCCCGGCTCGTAGGCGGCCGCGCCCACACCGTTCAGCTCAACCCCCGGCAGCAGTGCGCGCACCTCGTCGAGCGAGATCTCGCGCGTGTCGACGCCGAGGCGCTGCTGGCGCGCGACGTTGCGGCGAAGGGCGTCGCGGTACTCGGCGCCGACCAGCTGCACGAAGCCGACGGCCTCGAAGCCGCAGGCCCCGCCGACGATCGCGTCGAAGTCGCGGAAGACCTTGAGGCTCTCGAGCGCGAGCCGGGACTCGGAGTCGTTCGTGTAGTGCATGCGCACGAGCGCGCCGGATTTACCGGTGGCGCCGGCGGCGAGGTGACGCCGCTCCAGCAGGAGCACGTCGCGGACGCCGAGGGTGGTCAGGTGGAACGCGGTGCTGGCGCCGATGGCGCCTCCACCGATGACGACGACGTCGGCCACCCGCATCGTGCCTGGGATTGTAGCAACCCCTGGAGCGCTTGACAGGGGGACCCGCTTGGCCACAAATAGCACCACTCTTCCCGGAGGTGTCTTTACATGAGCGATCTCACCCGACGCGAGCTTCTGAAGGCCGCCGGCGTGGCCGGGGCGGCCGCCCTGCTGCCGTCCGGGGCCCAGGCCCAGACGACACAGAAGAAGGAGCTCGTCGTCGCCCAGGGCGGCGACATTTCCAAGTTCGATCCGCACTTCAGCACCTCGTCCAACGACATCCGGATCTCCTTCAACATCTTCGACAACCTCGTGAGCCGCCATCCGGACGGCAAGCTCTATCCGGCCCTGGCCACGGAGTGGAAGCTCACGAATCCCACCACGTGGACCTTCAAGCTCCGGCCGGGTGTGAAGTGGCACAACGGGGATCCGCTCACGTCCGCCGACGTGAAGTACAGCTTCGAGCGGACCTGGGACCCGAAGGTCAACACGCGCGTGAGCACCGTGTTCACCACGGTCGAGCGCGTCGAGGCGCCCGATCCGATGACGGTCGTGTTCACGACCAAGAAGCCCGACCCACTGCTGGCGGCGCGCGTGGCGTTCTACGGCGGCCAGATCGTGCCCAAGAAGTACGTGGAGGCGGTCGGCGGCGACGCCTTCAACGCCAAGCCCATCGGCACCGGGCCCGTGCGCTTCGTATCGTGGACCAAGGACGACCGCATCGTGCTGGAGGCCAACGCCGACTACTTCGGCGGCAAGCCCGACTTCGACCGGATGATCGTCCGCGCCATCCCGGAGACGGCGCCGCGCATCGCGTCGCTGCTGAAGGGCGAGGTCGACATCATCACGCAGCTGCCGCCCGACCACGGCGAGCGCGTGGCCACCGCCACCACGCGCATGGCGGGCGCGCTCTACGCCGGGCTCTACGTGCTCGCCGTCAACAGCAAGGTGGCGCCGCTCGACAACCCCCTCGTGAAGCAGGCGCTCTCGCTGGCCATCGATCGTGAGCTCATCGTCAAGGAGCTGTGGCGCGGGCGCGGCATCGTGCCGAACTCGCAGATCGCCAAGGGCGACAACCACTACGATTCCTCCCTGCCGCCCCTCAAGTACGACCCCAAGGAGGCGCGCGACCGGCTGAAGAAGTCCGGCTACAAGAATGAGGAGGTGCTCATCGAGACGACCTCGGGCTACACGGCGAACGACAAGCCGATGTCCGAGGCGATCGTGGCGATGTGGCGCGACATCGGCGTCAACGCCAAGGTCGAGGTGCTCGAGTACTCGGTCCGTGCGCAGAAGAATCGGGACAAGACCTTCAAGGGCCTGTGGTGGTCCGATCCGACGTCGACGCTCAGCGATCCCGACGGCATGTTCTGGCGGCTGCTGTCGCCGGGCGGGCCGCAGGACTACTGGCGCCACGCCAAGTTCGACGAGCTCGGCGACGCGGCGCGCTTCTCCGTTGACGAGAAGTTCCGCGGCCGCGCCTACAAGGAGATGACGACCATCTTCCTCGAGCACCTGCCGTGGATTCCGGTCGTCCAGCCGTATGAGGACTACGGCCTGCAGAAGTACGTCGAGTGGACGCCGAATCCCAACCAGCAGTTCGAGGTCCGACGCTTCGCGTTCAAGTTCCGCCGGGCCTAGGAGCCGGCCGGCCGGGGCTCGCCGCCCCGGCCGGCCTTCCCATGCGCGCCGTTGCCGCCTTCCTCGCTACTCGCCTTGCGCGGGCCCTCGTTGCCGTCTGGCTCGTCTCGACCGTCGTCTTCGTCGTCATGCGCCTGTCGGGCGATCCGGTTCCGCTCCTGCTCCCGCCGGACGCCCCGCGCAGCGAGTACGCCCGCGTCGCCAAGGAGCTCGGGACCGACAAGCCGCTGCCCGTGCAGTACGGCGTGTTTCTCGGCAACGCGCTTCGCGGCGACTTCGGCCGGTCCATCCACTTCCGTGAGCCCGCCTCGCACGTGGTCGTCGGGTATCTGCCGGCCACCGCCGAGCTGGGGCTCACCGCGTTTGCGCTGGCCCTCATCGTGGCCGTGCCCATCGGCCTCGTCTCCGCAGTACGGCGCAACTCGCTCCTGGACCAGGTGGCCATGGCCGTCGCCCTCGTGGGCCAGTCGGCGCCCACGTTCTTCGTGGGGATTCTGCTCATCCTGCTGCTGTCGCTGAAAGCCGGGTGGCTTCCCACGTCCGGTCGTGGCGACTGGACGAATCTGGTGCTGCCCGCCCTGACCCTGGGCGCCTTCTCCATGGCGTCGATCGCACGGCTCACTAGGTCCGCGCTGCTCGAGGTGCTCCGCGCGGACTACGTGCGGACTGCGCGCGCCAAGGGCCTCCGCGAGCGTGTCGTGGTGATCAAGCACGCGCTGCGCAACGCGGCCATTCCGATCGTGACCATCACCGGGCTGCAGTTCGGCACGCTGCTGGGCGGGGCCGTGGTGACCGAGACCGTGTTCGCCTGGCCGGGCATCGGACGGCTGGCCATCCAGTCCATCTACAACCGCGACTATCCGGTCGTGCAGTGCGTGGTGTTCCTCTCGGCCCTCCTGTTCATCGTCATCAACCTGACCGTCGAGCTGATCTATGGCGTCCTCGATCCCCGCATCCGTCCCCGCTGAAGCGGGCGTCCCGTCCGTGGCCGCGGCCGGCGGCCGCGTGGCCAGGCGGACACGCTTGCTCGCGCTCGGCGGCGGGACATTCGTGGCGTTGCTGCTCGTCGTGGCCGCTGCCGCGCCTTACCTGGCCCCGCACGACCCCGTGCGCCAGTCGCTGCGCGTCCGACTGGCCGCCCCGACGCTCGAGGGCGCCGACGGCCGCGCCCACCCGCTCGGCACCGATCACCTGGGGCGCGACGTGCTGTCGCGGACCATCTTCGGCGCGCGCGTCTCCCTCGTCATCGGCTTTGCCGCGGTGGTCGTGGGCAGCCTCGTGGGGGCAACGCTCGGCATCACGGCGGGCTACCGCGGAGGCTGGGTCGACACGGTGATCATGACGGTGGCCGACGCCCAGCTGGCCTTTCCGTTCATCTTGCTGGCCATCGGCATCATCGCCGTCCTGGGCCCGAGCTTTCCGACTCTCATCGTCGTCATCGGGCTATCCGGCTGGCCGGGCTACGCGCGCGTGCTCCGCGCCCAGGTGATGGTGCTGCGCTCGCGGGAGTTCGTCGACGCGATCCATGCCCTGGGTGGCACGGTCGTGCGCATCGTGTCGCGCCATATCGTCCCGAACATCCTGTCGTCGCTGGTCGTGATCGGGACGCTGGAGCTGGCGCGGTCGATCGTGCTCGAGGCGACGCTGTCCTTCCTCGGCCTCGGAATCCAGCCGCCGACGCCCTCCTGGGGCGGCATGGTCCAGGAGGGTCGCGAATACCTGGACTCCGCGTGGTGGATCTCGACCTGTCCGGGGCTGGTGCTGATGCTGACGTCGGTGGCCGTGAGCCGGACGGGCGACTGGCTGCGGGATCTGCTCGACCCCACGCTCAGAGGAGAGTAGTCCTTCGCGGGTCGTATGCGATTATGGGTCGACATGAGAATTCTCGTCGTCGACGACTCCAATCCGCATCGTCGGATGCTCACGGCCGTCTTCGGTGGCGCCGGCCACGAGGTCCTCACGGCGCCCGACGGGGAGGCAGCCCTCACCCTGCTGAACGTCGAGCACGTGGATGCCGTGGTCTCGGACGTGCGAATGCCGAAGATGGACGGCTTCCAGCTCTGTCGGGCGATTCGACAGGATCGACGGTGGTCGAAGCTGCCCTTCATCTTTTACAGCAGCGTGTTCATCGGCCGGCCCGCCCAGGATCTCGGCCGCGACATCGGCGCCACCGCCTACATCGACGCCAAGGACGTGGCGCCGGCCGAGGTGGCTCGACAGCTGGAGACGCTGGTGCGACGCGCGCAGCGCGAGGAGTACGGCGAGCGGCTCACGCGCTTGCTCGACGACGCCGACTTCGCGCGCCGCTATCACCAGGTGGTGCTGGAGGCTCTCGGCGGCGCCGGTCACCAGGAGATGCGCGACCTGGTGGCGGAGAGCGCCAAGGCGCTCGACACGGTGCTCTCACGGCTCGACCGCGAGCGACAGGCACTCAGCCTGAACGTCGACCGTGACGTGCAGGCCGCGCAGCTGGCCGTGCTCCGCGAGCTCGGGGAGTACCTCGGCGACCGCATCAACAATCCGCTCGCGGTGATCCTGGCCAGCGCTCAGCTGCTGGAGATGAAGGCGCCCAGCGACGCCACCACCGAGGCCGCCGAGCGGATCGCCGGCGCCGTGAAGAAGATCAACACCGTCGTCCGCGAGATCGCCCGCCGCTCCGGCGAGGC
>Ga0075421_100010997_pt1 | contig 11206 bp, 13 predicted proteins | sample SoiMetdeltSBSDD5_FD_75292 | JGI IMG/M metagenome (GOLD analysis project Ga0075421, IMG submission 75292) | Bulk soil microbial communities from a Populus tree surrounding site in Tennessee, USA - Soil MetaG P. deltoides SBSDD5 | ecosystem: Environmental > Terrestrial > Soil > Tree plantation...
AGCGTGCCCTCGTCGAGATAATCGAGCTCGCCGCCGACCGGAACCCCGTGTGCAAGGCGCGTGACCTTGACATTGGCATCATGCAGCAAGTCGGTGATGTAGTGCGCCGTGGTTTGTCCATCGACGGTGGCGTTGAGCGCAAGGATCACCTCCTTCACCGCCGGATCGTGCGCGCGCGAAACCAGCGCATCGATTGAAAGGTCTTGCGGACCGATGCCGTCGAGAGGCGAGAGCGTGCCGCCCAACACGTGATAGCGGGCGTTGATCGCGTGCGCGCGCTCGAGCGCCCACAGGTCGGCCACGTCGGCGACCGCGACGATGATCGACGGATCGCGCCGCACGTCACTGCACACCGCACACGGGTTCTGGGTATCGATATTGCCGCATACGCGGCAGACCTCGATTTTCTCGAGCGCCGTCTGTATCGCTACGGCAAGCGGCGCCATGATCTGATCGCGCTTCTTGATGAGAAAGAGCGCCGCGCGCCGGGCCGAACGGGGGCCAAGGCCGGGCAAGCGGGAGAGCAGGGCGATCAGACGCTCGATCTCGGGTCCGGCGGCGGCGGTCGGCATCAGCGGACAACAGCGACCTGCGTCGCGACCTACTGCACGGGCGGCGCGGTCGGCGGCGCGCGCAGCGCCGCAATCAACTGACGCAGGCTGAACAAGGTGCGCTTGTCCTCGATACCCGGAGCCATTTCCGCCATCGCGGTCTCGAGGTACGCCGCGAAACGATCCCTGTCGACCACTCCCTCCTGCACCAGAAAACGACAGGTCAGCACGTGACACGCCAAAAATCCCGCGATCGCGGCCGACAAGGTCTGCATGTCGATGTCTTTTTCCACGGCCGACCTCCATCCGATGCTGTTCCGCCGACTTGTCCGCGATCAGACGCTGCTCAAAACAGCTTCATGCCCGGCGGCAGCGGCAAGCCGCCGGCAACACTCTTCATCTTTTCCTGCATCAACGTCTCGGCCTTGCGTCGCGCGTCGGCATGGGCGGCGACGATGAGATCCTCGACAATTTGCTTCTCCGAGGGCTTCAGCAGCGTGTCATCGATCTTGACGCCTTTCATCTCGCCCTTGCCCGAAAGTTTGACCGTGACCAGCCCGCCGCCCGAGGTGCCTTCGACCTCGATTTGGTCGAGCTCGGCCTGCATCGCCTCCATCTTGGATTTGAGTTCAGTAGCCTGCTTGATCAGGCCAAGAAAATCCGCCATCGCTCATCTCTCCTGCGCCGCGTAGCGAAGCTCAAGCATCATCCGCCGCTTCGTTCGGGCTACTCCTATGCGGAAATTGGCCGCCGAAGCCAGAGTCATTGTTCTCCGGCGGAAGCTCCGCGTCCTCGAGCTCTCCCGACGACAGGTCCTGCGGCGAGGCTGCAGCGCCCTCGCGCACACCCACGATCTCCGCCCCGGGAAAGCGAGCAAGCACGGCCTGCACCAGCGGATCCCCGCGCACGCCGGTTTTGAGCGCGGATTGCCGCGCGTCGTTCTGCGATCTGACCGTCGGCTGGCCTTCCTCGGCCGACACGACGACCATCCAGCGACGGTTGGTCCACTGCGAGAACTTGCGCGCGAGGTCGTTGACTAGCGTCTTCGCGGCGGTCGGCTCCAACGCGATCTCGAGGCGACCATCTTCGCAGCGCACGAGCCGTACGTCGCGTTCGAGCGCAAGCTTCACGCTAAGGTCGCGCTTCTCCGCGGCAAGGGCGATCAGATCCTCAAAACGCCCAATGGCGAGAGCGGGCGCGTTAGGCTGCGCCTCGGGCGCCCGCGCGACTGGATCGTTCGACGGCGCAAGCACTGCCCGCGGCGCGCCGCGCGAGGTCTCGATTCGGGGCGCCTCGAAGCGCGGCGCGGCGGCGGCCGTGGCCGCAGGTGACCCCGCTGGAACACGCGTCCGCGAGCCACTCCCGTTTCCATCGAGCGAGCGGATCACCTCGTCGGGCGTCGGCAGATCGGCGGCGTGGGCGATGCGCACCAGCACCATTTCGGCGGCCGCGAGCGGGCGGCCCGCGGCGTCGACCTCGGCAATGCCCTTGAGCAGCATCTGCCAGGTGCGCGAGAGCACGCGCATGGAGAGCTTCTCGGCACAGGCGCGTCCACGCGCTCGCTCGATCTCGATCAGCGAACGGTCGTCGGCGACTGCAGGCACGATCTTCACGCGCGTGACGAAATGGGTGAAATCGGCGAGATCGGTCAGCACCACCGCAGGATCGGCACCGGTGTCGTATTGCGCGCGCAGTTCCATGAGCGCCGCCGCGATATCGCCGCGCATCAGCGCCTCGAACAGCTCGATCACCCGCACCCGGTCGGCGAGCCCCAGCATTTGCCGCACATCCTCGGCGCGCACCGGTCCCGCCGCATGCGCGATCGCCTGATCGAACAGCGAGAGCGCGTCGCGGACCGAGCCTTCCGCGGCACGCGCGATCAGAGCAAAGGCAGCGGGCTCGACCTCAACACCCTCCTTGTCCGCGATCGTTTCGAGATGCTTCACCAGCAGATCGGCATCGACGCGACGCAGATCGAAGCGCTGACAGCGCGACAGAATGGTGATGGGAACCTTGCGAATTTCGGTCGTGGCGAAGATGAACTTGGCGTGCGGCGGCGGCTCTTCCAGCGTCTTGAGCAGCGCGTTGAACGCCTGCGTAGAAAGCATGTGAACTTCATCGAGAATGTACACCTTGTAACGCGCGCTGACTGGAGCATAGCGAATCGCGTCGTTGATCTGGCGGACATCGTCGACGCTGTTGTGGGACGCAGCGTCCATCTCGATCACGTCGATGTGCCTGCTCTCCATGATCGCCTGGCAGTGCACGCCGAGCGCCGGCATCTTGATCGTGGGCGAGGCATTGGAGCCGTCAGGAAACTCGTAATTGAGCGCGCGGGCGAGAATGCGCGCCGTCGTGGTCTTGCCGACGCCGCGCACCCCGGTCAGGATCCAGGCTTGCGGGATGCGCGCGGTCTCGAATGCGTTCGACACCGTGCGCACCATGGCGTCCTGCCCGATCAGATCAGCGAAGGTCGCAGGACGATACTTGCGCGCGAGCACGCGGTAGGATGCTTGCCTCGACTGATCGCCCGCCACGAGACCGGGCCCGAATTGGTTCGTGCCGTCGCTCATAATGCCATCCGGTCCGCCACCCGACGCCTTAAGTCTTCGCGCTTCGCATGAGGGAAAGGTGGGAGGCTGACGAGCGACCCGAACCGCGCTCGTTAGGGCTGCTTCCTTCCGGACCTGACCCGGTTGGCGAGTGGCTCGTCCACCGCCAACCTCCCGCCCTTATATCAGCGCAACGCCACGAGAATGCAAGCGGCGGACAGGTGCGGTCCACGGCTCGTTTAGCGGTGGAGCATTAGTGCTTGCGAACGGCGGCAGGAGATCCGCGAGCGCTGCGGCGGATTGGCCTTTTGGCGAACCGGACGCGCTTGCGTCGTGAACCGTCGAGTGGCAGAGCATCGACCTCGGAGCCATTCCATGTCCCCTCGCCCGGATCTCGGCCCTAAGCCGCGCCTCGGCTATGCCGCAAGCTCGATCGAGCGAGCAAGCGAGCAACGCGCGGATGCAGCCGCGCTCGCGGCGCTCAAGAACGACCGCGACGCGCGCGCCTATCTCCTCGCCGGCGAGTTGGTGATCCTCAAGAAGACTGACGGCGTTCCCGATCCCCTGTTCACACTGGCAGAAGCGCGCGCACTCGGTCGCACGGCCGAAATCGTCTTTCTCGGACTGTGCCGGAGCGCACCTCGATTCGCGATCGCGCTCGAGGCGGCCGCGGAAGCGCTCAAAACGCGCGAGGAATTCGTCGTCACCGATCTGCGCTCGATCGCAGTGCGCGGCCTGGTCGAGGCCGACCACTTGCCCCCGCTCGCCGAAGGCAAGGCGCTGCTCAACTGGCATGGGCGGCATCGCTTTTGCTCGACTTGCGGGGCCGCGACCGATCTGGTCGAGGGCGGCTGGCGGCGCGATTGCCCCTCGTGCCGGGCGCAGCATTTCCCCCGCACTGATCCGGTCGTGATCATGCTCGCGATCGCGGGCGAGCGTTGCGTGCTCGGCCGCTCGCATCGCTTTCAACCCGGCATGTGGTCGTGCCTCGCTGGCTTCGTCGAGCCGGGGGAAGCGATTGAAGACGCCGTGCGGCGGGAAACGCGCGAGGAGGCCGGCATCGTTTGCGGGCGCGTGCGCTATTTCGCCTCGCAGCCATGGCCGTTTCCCACCTCGCTGATGATCGGCTGCCACGCCGAGGCGCGCTCGCGCGAGATCGTCATCGACCGCTCCGAGCTCGACGATGCGCGCTGGTTCGACCGCGAGGAGGTCGCGAGCATGCTGTTGCACCGTCATCCCGACGGCTTGACCACGCCGCCGAGCATGGCGATTGCCTATCACATTATCCGCGCCTGGGTGGAGGAAGAGGTTGACTTCTGCTAGCGCCGATTCCGGCGCGCGCACCATCTTGTGTGCCGGGATCATCGTGCTCGACGAGGTGTTCCGGGTCGACCGCTTTCCGCAACCCGACGCAAAAACCCAGGCGCAGGGTTTCTTCGTCGTCAATGGCGGCTGCGCCGCCAACGCCGCGGTGGCAATCGCGCGGCTCGGCGGGCGCGCGGTGCTGGCCGGGCCGCTCGGCGGTCCGCCCGGCGAGGATGCGAACGGCGACCGTGTGCTGGCGGCGCTCGCACGCGAGCAGGTGGATTGCAGCGGCTGCCAGCGCGTCGCCGGTGTGGCCACGGCGCTCTCCGCGATCTTTCTCGACGCATACGGCGATCGCATGATCGTGACCCACCGCGATGACAGGCTCGCCGCCGCAACCCCCAGCAACCCGGCTCACCTTGTCGCATCCGCCGACGTGGTTCTCGCCGATAACCGCTTTCCCGAATTCGTGCGGCCGATCTGCGCGGCAGCGCGCGAGCGTGGACTCACCGTCGTGCTCGACGCCGACCGGCCAACCGAGATGTCGGACGATCTATTCCAGATCGCCACGCACGTGGTGTTTTCGAGCGAGTGCCTGCGCGCCACCACGGAGCTCGATGACCTCGTCGCCGCGCTGACCGCAATCGCCCGCACGACCTCCTCGTTTCTCGCCGTGACCCATGGGCCGCACGATGTGCTCTGGCTTGAGGGCGCATCGTTGCACAAAACCCCGGTATTCCCGGTCAAGGCCATCGATACGCTCGGCGCGGGCGACGTCTTCCACGGCGCGTTCGCGCTCGCGCTCGCCGAGGGTCGTGACGTTGCCGCGGCGCTGCGCTTTGCCACGGCGGCCGCCGGCCTCAAATGCACGCGCCTTGGCGGCAGCATGGCGGCGCCATATCGCGGCGAAGTCGAGAGCTTGCTCGCAGCCAGCCGCGGAGCGGATTTGAGTTGCCGTAGAATAGTTTCCTAGATACACGTGGAAAACGCCCCAAGACGAAGAGATCATTCTCCTTCCCCTCTGAGGTGACATTTTATTTCCCTTCCAGGGACCGGGCCCGATGGACGCCATCGACCGCAAGATTCTCGCGCTGCTCCAACAGGATGCCTCGCGCTCGGTCGCCGAGATCGGCAACTCGGTGGGCTTATCCTCGACGCCCTGTTGGAAGCGCATCCAACGGCTGGAGGCCGACGGCGTGATTCAGCGCCGCGTCGCGCTGGTCGATCAGGACAAAATCGGGCTCGGCGTCACCGTGTTCGTCTCGATCGAGACCGGCGACCATTCGCAGCAATGGCTCGATCGATTCGCTACCGTGGTCGGCGCCATGCCCGAGGTGATGGAGTTCTATCGCATGGCGGGCGACGTCGATTACATGCTGCGCGTGGTCGTCTCCGACATCGCCGGCTACGATGCGTTCTACAAACAGCTGATTGCAGCCGTGCCGCTCAAGAACGTCACGTCACGCTTCGCCATGGAGAAGATCAAGGCCACAACGGCGCTGCCGATCCCATGAAGGGCCGCGCCGCGGCAAAGACGTTGCCCGCCGTCAGCAATTGTTAACCAACGCATCGCTGGAAAAACCTATCGTTAACGCCACTGCGTTTCGCCCGCCCAACCGCGGATTCGCCGGCGGATATTAACCTCGCTGCAACGGGAGGCCGCTAGCGTTCATCCCGTTCCGGATCGGCCGGGCAACAACGGCACCACCGGGACTCAGAGCGCAAGCTGTGGACCGTGGAGGCAGCAATGATCAATCTCGTGAAGCTTTTCTTGAAGGACCAATCGGGCGCGACCGCCGTCGAATATGGCCTCGTCGCCGCCGGCATTTCGGTCGCGATCATCGCCGTGATGCAGGGCCTGGGTTCGAAGCTTAGTTCCGCCTTCGTCCAGGGCACGTTGAAGTAAGCGGCCCATGCCCGGCGCGGGCGGCGCTAACCGAAACGCAAGGCGCGCCAGCTAGAATCTGCGAACTGAGAAGGACGCGCGCACGCGCGGACAATGCAGCATCAGGCTTCGTGAGCTAGCGATGTCATGGTTGCCGACGCCATCCAACTGACGCTGTTTCCGGCGATGATGGCATTCGCCGCCTCGAGCGATCTGTTGACCATGACCATCTCCAACCGGGTGTCGCTCATTCTCGTCGCCGGCTTTTTCGCCCTGGCGGCGATCACCGGCGTGAGCGCGATGGACATGCTCTCTCATCTTGCCGCCGGCTGCGTGGTTCTGGTTGCTGCATTCGGCTTGTTCGCCCGCGGTATCATCGGCGGCGGCGACGCCAAGCTCGCGGCGGCCGCGGCGCTCTGGCTCGGCTTTGATCATCTTTTGCCGTTTCTCCTGTTGGCATCGCTGCTCGGCGGAGCGCTGAGCCTGGCCCTGATCTGGTTCCGCATGGCACCGCTGCCGGAACCGCTCGCGCGATACGCGTGGGTCGAGCGGCTGCACGTCAAGAACGGCCCTGTGCCCTACGGGATTGCACTCGCCGCGGCGGCCCTTGCCATCTATCCGGACACGCCCTGGATGACGCTCGCTGCCTGACGTTTCCCGGAGCCGGTGCTCGCTCAAGAATTGTTAACCGGATTTAGATACGCGGCGTTAACCATCCCTTGACCCTTGGCTGCTCAAATAGGGCTTGCAGCAGCGTATTCAGGGGATCGGATATGGGGGACACGTCGCTCATTCGCGCCACATTGCTCATCGCCTTGCTCGCCGCCATGGGCTTCGTCGCCGCCGGCCGCGCGCCGGCTGCCGAATCGACCGTGGTTATCGAGGCCCCTTGCACGGCCTGCTACGGCAAGGCGAGGATCAGCTTCCCTCCGCCCTGAGCTGCGGCTTTTCCCATTCCGGGGGTTCTCGCCAGCCGTTCTGCTGGGCCAGCACCTGCCGCAGCCGGGCGACCCTGGTTTCGGTCGGCGCCAGACCCGACACACCTCCGGCTGGAACGCCCGGGCGCTGTAGCCCCATGACCAGCGCCAGGCTTTCGCGCACGCGCGCATCATTGCGCGACTGCGAGGCCGCCCGTCGCAGCGTGGCCTCCGCCCGCACCAGGTCCTTGGCAAGCGCATAAGACAGGCCGAGATTGGAAAGCACTGACGGCTCGTCCGGCGCGAGCCGCAGCGCGGTCGCGTAATAGCGCTGCGCGTCGTCGTGCCTCCCGATCTGATCGAGCGCGGCGCCCTGGACCGACAGAATGCGCCAGTCCGGCGCCCCATCCGCGTGCGCGCGATCGAGCACATCGAGCGCCCGCCGGTAGTGGCCGACATCGGCCAGCGCGCGCCCATAGGCGGCCAGCACGCCACGATGCTTCGGGTGGGCAATCGACGCTTGCTCGAGGACGGCGAGGGCCTGCGCGCGCCGCCCATGAACGCCCAGCGTCCGGGCATAATCGACCGCCGCGTCCGGATCGTTCGGATCAGCGCGGTAACGTTCGGCCGAGCGCGGCGCCGAACGCTCGCCGTCCGCGCCGGCAGCGCCGCGGGACGCGGTCATCTCCGTCGGTTGCGTCGTCTGGCAGCCACCGAGCACAGCCGCAGTCACGGCCGCGAACACGATCGGCGCCAACCCCTCGACGCAACCAAACCCCCTGATCGAGCAGATCATCACGGCCCCGTGCGGGCCCCCAGACGGGTTCCGGCAATAAAGCGTTAACCTTAATGAGTGGTTAATTGGACCCTAACGAGTGGTTAACGGCGCCATCTGGGCTCGCCTTCCCGGGCGCGAAGGCGCGTGCTAGAGCGAGCGCGAATCCTTGCCGTCATTCTGGGCCCGAGCGCAGCCAGGGGAATCCATAACCACCGGCTGCGATTATAGATTCCGGGCTCGCGCCTTCGCCGCCCGCAATGACAGCGGATGGGTATTTGCGTGCAATACTGCTAGCGGGACGGCTTGAGGGACGGCTCTCCGATGCATCCTGTGTTTCTTCCCCGCGGCCACGCGGCCGCGACGGTCCCGGTAACCTTCGTTAACGCGGCCAGTTGGCAGGATCTGCGCGAACGTCTTGATTCGGGCGCGCGTGCCTTCGCCGACGCCGCAGGCTTCGAACCCAAGCCCGGCCGCCACCTCCTCCTCCCCGCAACCGACGGCGGCCTTGCCGGTGTGCTCTTCGCGCTCGAGCGCCCGGAGGAGCCCAACAAGGATCTGTTTTGGCCGGGCGCGCTGCCGGGGTTGTTGCCGGCAGGCGCCTATCGCTTCGCCACCTCCCCGCACGATCCGAAGCTTGCGGCGCTTGCCTTCGCGCTCGGTGGCTACCGCTTCAATCGCTACCGCAAGCAGGACGAGAAGGACATCAAGCTCGAGCTGCCCGGCAACGTCGACGGCGAGGATCTCTCCCGGATCGTGGAGGGCATTGCGCTCGCGCGCGATCTCATCAACACGCCGGCAAACGACATGGGGCCGGCCGAGCTCGAAGACGCCGCGCGCACGCTGGCGGGCCGCCATGGCGCAAAGGTGCGCTCAGTCGTCGGCGACGATCTGCTCGCCGAGAATTTTCCACTCGTTCACGCGGTCGGCCGCGCGGCCGCGCGCGCGCCGCGCCTCGTTGATCTAAGCTGGGGCGATGCGAGCCACGCAAAAGTGACGCTCATCGGCAAGGGCGTGTGTTTCGATTCGGGCGGGCTCGACATCAAGCCCGAGAGCGGCATGCTCAACATGAAGAAGGACATGGGCGGCGCCGCCTCCATGCTCGCACTCGCGCACATGCTGATGGGGCGCGGCATCAAGCTGCGGCTGCGCGTGCTCATTCCCGCGGTCGAGAATGCGATCTCCGGCGCCTCCTTTCGCCCGCGCGACGTGTATCGCTCGCGCAAGGGCTCGACCGTCGAGATCGGCAATACCGACGCGGAGGGCCGCCTCATTCTCGCCGATGCGATTGCGCTCGCCGATGAGGAGGAGCCCGAGTTGATCGCGGACATGGCGACGCTCACCGGCGCGGCGCGCGTGGCGCTCGGAACCGAGATCCCGCCCTTCTACACCGACGACGACGCGCTGGCCGCGGAGCTTGCGGACTGCGCGAAGAGCGAGAACGATCCGCTGTGGCGCATGCCGCTCTGGCGATCCTACGACGCCCTGCTCGAGTCCAAGGTCGCGGACGTCAATAATGTCTCGTCCGGCAATTTCGGCGGCTCGATCACCGCCGCGCTGTTCTTGCGCCGGTTCGTAACGGCAGCCAAGGCGTGGCTGCATTTCGACGTCTACGCCTGGAACCAGAGCACCAAGCCGGGGCGACCGGAGGGCGGCGAGTGCCAGGCCGCGCGCGCGCTCTACGCGCTGTTGGTCTCGCGCTATGGCTGAGGCGCAAATCTACGAAGTCGCCGAGCCGACCGCGCCGTTGCGGCAAGCGCCCTCCCCCGAGGCTCCGCTCGACACCGAAGCGCTCAAGGGCGAACGCGTGACCGTGTTCGAGATCGAGGAAGGCTGGGCCCGCGGCAAGCTTGAGGCCGACGGCTACGAAGGCTTCCTGCCGGCGAACGCGCTCACCGCGCCCGGAGCGCCGCCGACGCACAAGGTCGCGGCGCTGCGCACGCTCGTCTTTCCGGGACCTTCGATCAAGCTGCCGCCGCTCGAGGCGCTGCCGCTGGGATCCCGCCTTGCGGTTGCCCGCATCGAGGACCCCTTCGCGATCACCGCCTTGGGTGGCTACGTGCCGACGCGCCATCTCGTTGCGATCGACGAGACGGAGAGCGACTTCGTCGCGGTCGCCGAGCGCTTCCTCGGCGCGCCGTACCTTTGGGGCGGGAAGACCTCGCTCGGTCTCGACTGCTCCGGCCTCGTACAGGTTGCGCTCACCGCTTGCGGCGTCCCCTGCCCGCGCGACAGCCACATGCAGGAGAAGGCGCTCGGGCAAGAACGCTCCGCCGATCTCTCGCAATTGCGGCGCGGCGATCTCCTGTTCTGGCATCGTCACGTGGCGGTCGTGCGCGATGCGGCTTCCCTCGTTCACGCCAACGCCTTCCACATGGCGGTCGCGTTCGAGCCGATCGAGGAGGCGATCGCGCGCATTCGCAGTGCGGGCAGCGAGGTGACCAGCGTGCGCCGGCTCGACGGCAGGTGACTTTCGCCGGTTTAGTAATACCGGCGTTGGCGCTAAGCTTCGCAATGGGTCAGGCGATTCGGCAACTCGCCTGCTGCCAAGGAGGGACACATGGAAATCGAGCTTCACGCACCGAGCCACTTGGTGCTGGTGGTTTCGCTGGCATTGGCCGTGCTGGCATTGATTTGTTATTTGATAGCGACCCCCGCCACCCTCGGCGTCGCGTTCTGGATAGCGCTCCTGGCCTATGTGGTGGCCGCGGGCGGCGCGATCTTGAAGACCTCCTGACCGAGCGTCCAGATCGGCGGACCGGCCGCTGACCGCCCGCCCTCATGCTGAGGAGCCGCGCACGCGCGCGGCGTCTCGAAGCATGAGGGCAAAGGCATCGCTCGCCTCATCCCTCGAGACGGCGCTACGCGCCTCCTCAGGATGAGGCTTCCAAAGACCGCCGCGAGCACCGCGCTGGTTGGTCCGTTTCCTGTATTTTCCTGTTTTTTTGCAAACACCGATCTCGGGTTTACCCGAGATCGGCGCCCCAATGTGCGCAAGTCGGGTAAACCCGACTTGCGTGGACCATTGCAGTCCGTGGCGGTCGCGGATCAGCGATGCGCGCCTCGCTGACGTTCGCGCTGCATCGCGTCCGGGACACGCGATAGCAACGGCCGGATTCCTCATTACGGATTCACTTGTCAAACAGCCCATCTCGTTCCCGCACCCGCATTGCTGCGTCCGGGCTTTGCCTCTTTGCTTCACTCACCCCCGTCGAGGGGTG
>Ga0075421_100011001_pt1 | contig 11205 bp, 12 predicted proteins | sample SoiMetdeltSBSDD5_FD_75292 | JGI IMG/M metagenome (GOLD analysis project Ga0075421, IMG submission 75292) | Bulk soil microbial communities from a Populus tree surrounding site in Tennessee, USA - Soil MetaG P. deltoides SBSDD5 | ecosystem: Environmental > Terrestrial > Soil > Tree plantation...
GCGTTCTTCTACGTGGAGCGTAACCGAACCGAAGTCGCGCCGGAGCGACCTGTGTCCAAAGGATTTCTGCGCGCGGGTTTGCCGGGCTTCGAGCGATACCGCCGGCTCATCGACGTCGAAGGGCTGGAAGCAACACAAACTTCTCGGGCTCCGGGCGACATTGTCATGGAATTGACCGCCACCGTGAGGAATTCTACCGGTCGAACCATCAGCGAACTGGAGATGCGCGGCGTGGTCTTCAATGAGAAGAGAGAACCCGTGGGCGCCCGGACGGTCAGCGTGTTCCCCAAACAACAGGCGCCTCTCAAACCGAATGAGACGATGAAAGTGCGCATCCTTGTAGAAGGAATTCCGCCGAGAGTTCAGCGCAAAGAGATCAATATGGAAGTCACCGGCTTGCGGTTCGAATGATCCGATCCGATTATGCGGCGCCGGTCGGCCGCTCGCCTGGCGCTGTGACGCTAAACCGGTTGGCAAAAGTGATCAACTGCTCAACCGCTGGTGTTTGATCACCGTCGCTTCCTTCATGTAAACGATCTGTTCACATATGTCGGTAACATAATCGCCGATCCGCTCCAGATTCTTGGCGACTAGCAGCAGTCGCGCGGCGGCTCCGGCCACCGTAGGGTCGCGCGATATCTGGTCGAGCAGGTCGTGGAAGATTCGGTCGTAGAGTTGATTTACCTCCTCGTCGCGCTCGATCACCGCGCGGGCTGTGGTCGTGTCTGAGGCCGCGAAGGCGTCGAGCGCGGCGCGCAGCATCTCGCGAGCGGTCCGGCCCATCTTTAACAGGTCGGGGCCGGGGCTCAGCGGCGGTTTGTGGCCGATGGCCAGGGTCGCGCGTGCAAGATTGCAGGCATGATCAGCGATCCGTTCGAGGATCGGGACCAGTCTGTTGGCGCCCATCACGAAGCGCAAGTCACGCGCTTCCGGCGATCTGAGCGCCAGTACGCGAATGCAAGCCCATTCTATCTCCAGCTCCAGATCGTCGATCCGGTCGTCGCCTTTGATAACTTCTTCGGCCAGGCCGGTGTTATGTTCGACGAGCGCGCGCATTCCCCGTTCGATGGACTCTTCGGCCAGGTCGCCCATAAACAAGACCCGTTCACGCAATTGCCTCAACTCAGTCTCAAGCACGCTCGGCATACTGCCCTCTCTGGAATTCGATCTCATCCGAACCTGCCGGTGATGTAGTCCTCTGTCCGTTCATCGCCCGGCGCCGTGAAGATTCTGTCGGTCTCGCCGAATTCGATCAGCCGGCCCAGCAGGAAGAACGCCGTGTAATCCGCCACGCGCGCCGCCTGTTGCATGTTATGCGTCACGATGACGATCGTGTAACGCTCCCGCAGATCGTGGATCAACTCCTCGATCTTCTGCGTGGCGAGCGGGTCGAGCGCCGAAGCCGGCTCGTCCATCAACAAGACTTCGGGCCTGATCGCCAAGGCCCGCGCGATGCAGATTCGCTGCTGCTGCCCGCCGGAAAGACTCAGCGCCGAGGCATGCAGGCGATCCTTCACTTCGTCCCAGATCGCCGCGTCCTTGAGCGCCTCTTCGACCCGCTCATTCAACTCCACCTTGCTCCCGGCCATCCGGTTGACGCGCAGGCCGTAGGCGACGTTTTCATAGATCGACTTCGGAAACGGGTTCGACTTCTGAAAGACCATGCCGACTTTCCGTCGCAGCGCGACGACGTCGGTCTCAGGCGCGAGAATATTTTCGCCGTCAATCTCGACCGCGCCTTCCGCCCGCACGCCGATGATCGTGTCGTTCATGCGGTTGAACGTCCGCAACAGCGTTGATTTGCCGCAGCCCGACGGGCCGATGAACGCCGTCACCCTCCGCGCGGGGATTTGCAGATTGACGCCAAATAGCGCCTGTGTCCGGCCGTAGTAGAAGTCTAAATCCCTGACCTCGATCTTGATCTCGACAGGGCCGGCGGCGGGCGCTTGTGGCGCGCGCGGCTCTTCTCGTTTACTTCTTCGTGGTTCAGCCATATTGAATCAGCCACAGAGACACGGAGACACGGAGACAGAGGGATGGAGAAAGAGAGAAAGAAACCGGCGCTCTTTCTCTCCGTCTCTGCGGTCCCTCTGTCTCTCTTTCTCTCCATCTCTGTGTCTCTGTGTCTCTGTGTCAAATCAGCTTCGCAGTCTGGCGCGGACGCGCGCGCGGATGACGATCGCCGTCAGATTCAAAACGAAAGTCAGCGCCAGCAGCGCCAGCGCTGTCGCGTACAAATTCGGCAAAGCCGCGTTGACGTCGGGCGATTGCGTAGCCAGCACGAAGACGTGATAGCCCAGGCTCATAAACTGATCGGTCGGGTGCGCGGGTAAAAACGGCAGATAATACGCCACGCCAGTGAACAGGATCGGCGCCACCTCGCCCGCGCCGCGCGAGACCGCCAGGATTGTTCCTGTCAGTATGCCGGGCAACGCTTGCGGCAAGACCACGCGCGTGATGGTCTGCCATTTGGTCGCGCCGAGCGCGAGCGAGCCTTCGCGGTGATCTACGGGGATCGCCTTCAGCGCCTCTTCCGTCGCCACGATCACAACCGGCAAGGTCAGCAGGGCGAGCGTCAATGACGCCCAGATGATCGCCGGTTTGCCGTAAAAGAGCGCGCCGCCGTAAACCGCGTCGTCAATCTCGCCGCCCACGGCTTCGATGAAGAAGCCGACGCCGAACAAGCCGAAGACGATTGACGGCACTCCGGCCAGGTTGGCCACGGCCGCGCGAATGAACCGCGTGACCGGCGCGCCCTGATGCGCGTATTCGCTCAAGTAAATGGCGGTCGCAACTCCCACCGGCGCCGCCACTATCGTCATCACCAGCACGAGCAAAACCGTGCCGAAGATCGCGGGCCAGATTCCTCCTTCCAACCCTCCCTTGCGCGGCGCGGTCGAGAGGAATTCCCAGGAAATCCTTCCTGCGCCACCGTGTACGATTTCAAACAAGATCAAAAACAGCATGGCGAGAATAGCGACGACGGCCAAGCCGGAAGCGATGGCGAGCGTCAGATCACCGGGGCCACGGTCTCGACGCGCGCCTGGTAAATTCCTCATCGCAGCGATCACTCCGCGCCTCCTCTCATACGCGCATTGAGACGGCTGACGATCAGATCGCCGATGAAGTTGATGACGAAAGTGACGATGAAGAGCAGCGCGCCAATGGCGAACAGCGTGTGGTAATGCGCCGAACCGTAGACGACTTCGGCCAATTCGGCCGCAATCGTCGCCGCCATCGTGCGGATCGAGTCGGCCAGATTCCACGAGACGATCGCCGCGTTGCCCGAGGCCATCAAAACGATCATCGTTTCGCCGATGGCCCGGCCGAAGCCGAGAATGACGCCGGCGAAGATGCCGGGGAGCGCCGCCGGCAAGATCACCCGCAGCAGCGTCTGCGCCCGCGTCGCGCCGAGCGCCAATGAGGCTTCACGCAAGGCGCGCGGCACGGCGGCCAGCGTGTCCTCCGCGACGGTGTAGACGACGGGAATTATCGACAGTCCGAGCGCGACGCCCGCGACCACCGCATTGAGCCGCATCTCGAAGTAAAAGACCTTTTGAATCCACGAGGCCATGACCACCAGCGCGAAAAAACCGAGAACGACCGACGGAACGCCGGCCAGCAATTCAATCGCCGGCTTGATGTACTCGCGCAACCGCCGCGGCGCGTACTCCGTCGTGTAGATCGCGCCGAGCAAGGCCAGCGGCGCGGCGACAAGCATGGCGACCACGGTGGCTTTGAACGTGCCGACGATCAGCGGGATGAAACTGTATTTGGGCCGTTCGGAGATCGGTTGCCAGACGAACGCCGGCTTCCCGTCAGGCGATTGCCCGTTGCGCGTAAAGAATTCTTTGACGTTGGCCGTTTGCCGTATGCGCTCATTCGTGAACACCGGCATCGCCTTGCGCCCGACGAAGAGGAAGATGAGGATGATCGAAATGATGGCGACCATCGCCGTCATCATGATCGCTTTCTCAGCGATCCACTCCGCCCATCGCCTCCGCCGCGCTGTGGTTAGTCTGTTTATCGAAGCCGTTGATCGAGCCATATAGCATTGATCCGTTGTGTTGAATGGTCAGCGATCATCCCCCGCCATCATCCCCGGCGCCCTGAGAGGAAAATAGCCGACCTCTTTAACCAGCGCCTGTCCTTCTTCACTCGTCACCCAATCGACCAGCCGTTTGACTTCGCCTCCGGGGTCGTTCGGCAGATACCAGTAGAGAAAGCGGCTGATCGGGTAAGAGCCGTCTGCAACGCGCGCGAAATCGGGGGCGACGGCTGCGGAAGCCTCGTCTTTCTTGATCGCCAATGCTTTCACGCCTTTCGCGAAAGCGATGCCGCTGTAGCCGACGCCGTTGCGATCCTGACTCACCGCGTTGACCACGGCGGCGTTACCGGAAAGCGTCTGCGTTCGCGGCGCGAAGTCGGCGTTCCCCAGCACATGCTCTTTGAAGAACTCGTAGGTGCCGCTGTTGTTCTCGCGGCTGTAGAGAATGATGGGACCCTGCGCGCCTCCGACTTCACGCCAATCGGTTATCTTGCCCATGTAAATGTCTCGTATCTGCGGCGCCGACAACTCCCGCGCCGGATTCGCCTCATTCACATAGACGCCGATGGCGTCGAGCGCGACCTTTATCTCGACTACGTCTCTCTGATATTTCGTTCGGAAAGCGGCGCGCTCCGGTTCTTTGATCGGTCGTGACGATTGACAGATGTCGGTCGTCCCGTTGAGCAACGCGGCGATCCCCGTGCCCGATCCGCCGCCGTTCACCTGAATGACGAGATGCGGATGCGACTTCATGTAATTCTCCGCCCACCACTGAGCGAGCAACACCATCGTGTCCGAGCCTTTAATGACAATCGAATTGCCGTAGAGGCCACGCGAGTCTCTAGATTGCGGCGAGCGATGAGCGCAACCGGCGATAGCCGCCAACAGGAGCGTGACCAGCGCGAATTGAAGAATTGGTTTCACTTCTTTTGTCCGCGATTAATTCACAGGCTTCCACCCGGCCTGGCGTAACAACGCCAGGCCACGGCCGATCGGAGCGGCGCAGTTCGATAACCTGTCTTCCTGGAAGAAACCGTAATGAATGCCGATCACGCGCCCGGACGGCCCGAAGACTGGCGCGCCGGAACTTCCTTCGCCAATCGCGGCGTCGCAGACGATCCGATCGTCGTACAAATCCATCACGTGCCCTTGCGACGTCAGCGGTTTGACGATGTTGCGACGCGCCAATTGATTGAGCAAAGACGGGCCTTCTTCGCCATAGTGTTCCAGCAGCCGCTTCGCCTCATCCTGCGGCAATACCGACAATAGACGATCAGCGCCCGCGGGGAACCCTATCGTAGTGACAGCCTGCCCGATCTTCGCCGGCTCCGCGCCCTGGGCGAGCGGGAGGGCCGGAATCTCTTTCGACACTTCCGCTCCGCTCAACTTGCAAACGGCGATATCGTCGCGCGACGAAGCCAGCTTGACCGTCAGTTGATAGGACCGTCGCTGGCCGGGGAAAAACGCCTCCAATTTAACCAAACGCGGCTGGACACTGATGATCTTGCCGAAGAAATACGACAAAGCATCGTATTTCCACGGCTCGACGACGACGTGACGGTTCGTCAAAAGATATCCGTCGCCGACGTGAAACCCGGTCCCCGTATAAAAGACCTTTGCGATTTCGCTGTCTCCCCCCGTCGTGACCTGCGGTTGCTCGACCTCGCCGGATTCGTCATTCAGCTTTTTCATCCCCCGCAGAGGGAGTCCGGTGTTCGGATCGATGAAGACATAGGATCCGGAGATCAGGCAAACACCATTGTTGAAGTCATTCGCCAATGTCGTGGGGAGCGAAAGATTGGCGAGCAAGTCTTGATTGGACTGCGCAAGACCGCTGAGTTGTCGGCTGTTCCGTGATATTTGCTCCTCCAACTGCGCGAGACGCCGATCCTGTCCTTCGTTCAGACGGCGAGCCTGCTCAACCTCTCGATACGCAGCCGATCCCAGATAGGCGGCGGCGCTGATGAGCAGAACGATGGCGCCGAGAGCCGTTATTTTGGCCAGTGGGCCAACCCTTCTGTTCAACGTTCTCGCCCGGCCGCGCGAGTAGGCGATAGCGCCGTAATGACGCGCGGCCTTGCCAGGAGCGCAGGGGGCCGGCTTTGGAACAGAGATGGTTTCAGCTCTCGCAAGCGGCGTCTCAACCAGGATCGCTCCCCGGAGGGTATCTTCAGTGTAATTCGGTATTGTTTGAATCTTCACCCGACCCTCCCTCTGAATGGCAACCTCAATCTCGCCCTTTTTATTGGCATACAGGTCGCACGACCTCGACCGAGCAATGCGCGCGAGCCGCCGTAGCGGCGGAGACGCTGCCCAGCCTGAACCGTTCAAAACGGTTGAGACCTCTCGCTCCGACGAAGATGCAATCCGCTCTCCAGCTTGCGGCCTCGGCGGGAAGAATGCTTTTAGGGTCGCCCTTTCTGATCTGTGAGGAAACAGTCAGACCGGCGGCTCGCAACCTGGCGCCCGCAGCCTCGATTGTCCCGTGTATCCAGGCGCGCCCGCCTTCTATCTGATCAATGACCTCCGAGACTACATCATCAATGGCGATGACCACGCGCGCTTTGCTGTCGGCGGGCCAAACGCGCGCCGCCACCATTGTAATCGCAGCTTCAGCGTCAGGCGAGCCGTCCACCCCGATGAGTAACCGCGCCGGAGCCTGAGCGTCTAAGCCACGGCCACGCGCGACACGGGCTGAGCAATGCGCTTCGGTCACGACCTTCTGCGAGACGCTTCCGAGCATGAATCGGCCCAGCGCCGAGCGTCCGTGTGAACCGACGACAATCAAATCGGGGCGCCATTCGTCAGCCCTTTCAATGAGCACGCTGTCGGGCGCCCCCGAGCGCGCTTCAGCCTTTACCGTCCAATCGGGAAAGTATGCCTGAACACGCTCACTGGCTCTTTGGGCGATCGACTCAGCTTTTTCTAGCGAAACGGGTAATGCCCCAACTATTCGCCTCTCTCCCGCTCCAACGCTTTCCAACACTGGCATCCACAGTTCGGCTACCGAAAGAACCGCGGTCTCTGCCAGGCGCGGCAACCCGGCCCGACGCAAATCTTCCAGCGCCGAATCAGCGCAACTTGAACCGTCGTAGGCGATCAAAATCTTCATCTTTGTACTCTCCTTCCGTGCCTGATCTACCAGGAGCAACCCATGTGCCAGTTGCGGTAAGGGCAATTCGGCGGAAGACCACCGGCCCAGCAGAAATGGGTTTCGTAAAGCAAGACCATAAGCGGCTTGCGACGGCGATGAAGCACACCAACAAAGCCAGAGAATATCGTCGTCTTCAAGCTGTTTGGCTCGTTGCGCAAGGGCATACAGTCGCCGATGTTGCGCGACTGACACTGGTTTGGCTGCCAAAGCAGTGTTCGGAACTCAACTCGATGGACCATCTCTGGCGTGAGTTGAAGGGCAAAATAGCGACCAATCGTCAATTTGCGAACATTGATGCGGCTGCTCTCCACGCTGAGAAGTGGGTCCTTGGCCTAACCAAGGCCCAAGCTCTACGTAAATTGGGCGTCTTGTCAAAGAACTTTTGGCTTAAAGATTTCTGCCAATAATTTTGGCTACCTACTTAGCGGCAGACTGATCATGCGTCCGGATCGCCCGCCCCGGACCTCCAAGGTGACCAGATAGTTCGGAGCGACCCCGAGCGCGTGGACTGCGGCCCAGAGCCGGTTGAGTGCTGTCGCCACCCAATTGGGACGCCTACCGTGATATAGCCATTTCGCCAGATTCATCATAGTTGTTTTTCCGATTTAGCATCTGCACTTACTGTGCCAGCAAGATCGAACCGGATTTCATAGTTTTATCAGGTGTTGATGGGAGAAGACAGCGAAAAATTCCACATCGGATTGCGCGAAAGCCCGCACGCTACAATACGACGATGGCATTGATGCAAAACACGCTCGCTCAATCCTCAACGATCCGAGCGCAATCCGGGATTGCAATGCCAGGAATGGAGATTGCTGTGAAGGAGAGGGAAGATTGTTGAGGTGATCGAATGAGACTCTTTCTCGAATCCATCAGGCTGGCGCTCGCTTCGATCCTTGCGAACAAGCTGCGCTCCTTCCTGACGCTGATCGGCGTGATCTTCGGCGTGGTCGCGGTGGTCGGCGTGGCTTCAGTGATCGAAGGCTTCTTCAAATACGTCAACACCGCCATCACCAATGACCTCGGCGCCAATACTGTTGTGCTGGATAAGTTCGGGATGATTACCAGCTATGAGGAGTTCATCGAGGCGTCCCGCCGCAACAAAGACATTACGCTCGATGATTATCGATATTTGCAGGAGCGCGCCACGCTGGCCCAAGCCATCGGCGCGCAGGGGCAGGCCAGAGCCGAGGCCAAGGTCGGGGGCAAGCAGATGCCATCTATTATTGTGCGTGGCGTGACGGCGAGTCAGGCCCGGATTGATACTACACAAGCGGAGAGCGGGCGATACATCAGCGAGGCTGATGAAGAGCATAGCCGTTATGTCGCGCTGATCGGATACGCGGTTGCGGATGAGCTGTTCGGCGGCGCGCCCGCGGTCGGTCGGGAGATCAAGATCGACGGTTTGCCGTTCGAAGTCATCGGCGTAGCCGAAGAAGCCGGTTCGGTCTTCGGTCAATCGCAAGATGAGTTCGCTGTCATTCCGCTCACGACCTTACAGAAAATCTGGGGGACGCGGATCAGCCTGAGCGTTTCGCTGCGCGGGAATGGCAAGGCGGGCTTGCAGGATTTGCAGGACCAGGCGCGGATGTTGATGCGCGCGCGGCGGCGGCTCGGCTATCACGATAAGGACACATTCGGGCTGACTACCGCCGATGCGGTCAACAGCTTCCTGAAGAATCTACTGGCGACGATCGTCGCCGTGGCGCTCGGCGTGACGTCGATCTCGCTGGTCGTCGGCGGAATCGTTGTCATGAACATCATGCTTGTAGCCGTCACCGAACGCACGCGGGAGATAGGACTGCGCAAAAGCGTCGGCGCCCGTCGCAAAGACATCCTATGGCAGTTCCTGGTCGAATCGACCGTGCTCGCGGGTTGCGGCGGGATCATCGGGCTTCTGTTGGCTTATCTCGTCAAATGGATTCTGGTCACGTACACATCGGTTCCGGCGTCAGTTCCTTTCTGGGCCGTGGCGGCGGCGCTGCTGGTTTCGAGCGGCGTCGGAATCGTGTTCGGAATCTACCCGGCGTGGAAAGCCGCGCGGCTCGATCCAATTGAGGCAATGAGAGCGGAGTGACTCACGATGACTGCGCAACGACACCTTCTCAAAGTGATTTTCGCTCAGGCGCTGGAGACGTTATGGGCACACCGGTTCCGTTCGTTCCTGACGCTGCTGGGCGTAATGATCGGGACGGCGTCGGTGATTGCGGTCGGCTCGCTGGTGAGCGGATTGCAACACGATGTTGCCGAACAGATCGAACAGTTCGGAACAAACACAGCCATCATCAGCAAGTTGCCATTAGGGCAGGACCCGAATCATGAGTTGTCAGAGGAAGAACGCAAACGAAAACCGTTGACCGTCGAAGACGCCGCGGCCATCAGCCGGCTTCAAAGCGTGGCGGCGGTCTCCCCCATCCTGGTTCCCAGCGGTCTGCCGCCGGTCGTCAAGTTTCATACCAACGAAGTGCGCACCCCGAATGTGCGGGGCGTAACGGCCGATTACGCCAAAATCCGCGACATTACACTGGAACAGGGACGTTTCTTCACCGAGACCGAAGAGAGCCACAACCTCAAAGTCTGCGTGATCGGTCACAACATCGCCGATAAACTCTTTGCCGGTTACGAACCGTTGGGTAATCAGATCGGCATCGGCAACAAGGTCTTCACCGTGGTCGGCGTCCTGGAACAAGCCAAGTCCGGCCTCTTCGCATCGGGCGGAATGAGTCCCGACAACCTGATCTTCATACCCTTCAGCGTGATGCGCGCGACCTATCCGGCGCAGGAAGACATCTTCATCACCGCGCAAGCCGCAAGCGGCCAACTGAATCAGATGCTTGACGAGATCACTTCGCTCTTGCGCCGCCGCCGCAATGTCGTCGCAGAGCAACCGGACAGTTTCAGTATCAGCACGCCGAGCGGCATGATCTCGAGCTTCAACGAGATCCTGAAAGTGATCGCGTTGATCGTTATACCAATTACCAGCGTCGCGCTCCTGGTCGGCGGCATCGGCGTGATGAACATCATGCTGGTATCGGTCACGGAGCGGACGAAAGAGATCGGCCTTCGCCGCGCCGTCGGAGCGCGCCGCCGTGACATCGTCTGGCAATTTATGCTCGAAGCCGTGATGCTGACGGGGCTCGGCGGCGTCATCGGCATCGGGTTCGGATTACTCGTCAGTTTGTTGGCAAGCTATGTTTTTCCGACTTACGCGCCGGCGATTTTCATCGCCATCGGCTTCGGCGTTTCTGTGGCGGTGGGATTGATTTTCGGAATCTATCCGGCGGTGAAGGCGGCGCGGCTCGATCCGATTGAAGCCCTTCGATATGAATAGACGCAGAAACCTTCTCGCTGGCGCGGCGCTCGCGCGAGTGCGGCGCGAGATGGGGCTGGCGAACGTCAAAGTGATGATCCCCTTCTGCCGCACGGTCGATGAAGGTAGGCGCGTGATCGAAGCCATGGCGGCCAACGGCTTGAAGCAGGGCGAGGACGGTCTCGAGGTCTACGCGATGTGCGAACTGCCGTCGAACGTCGTGTCGGCGGACGAGTTCCTGAAGGTCTTTGACGGCTATTCCATCGGCTCGAACGACTTGACCCAGCTCGTGCTCGGACTCGACCGGGATTCGGGAACGGTCGCTCATTTGTTCGACGAGCGCAACGCGGCGGTGCGGCAGATGATCGCGCGCGCGATCGAAGCCGCCCACGGCGCCGGCAAACCGATAGGCATATGCGGCCAGGCGCCGTCCGATTACCCGGACTTCGCCGCCTGGCTGGTCAGGCTGGGGATTCACTCGATCTCGCTCAACCCGGACACGGCCATCAAGACCGCCTTCGTCATCGCCGAAGAAGAGGCGGCGCAAGCTCGGACGCGTGCAGCCTGATATTATGTTGATCACGGCCAATGTTCGCTGATCCCGGTGATCCGTTCGATGCGAATGCGAAAAATTATGATCTCCGACATTGAATCCCTGGCTTTCGATTCGACCGGCGTCAGGTGTGGGAACCT
>Ga0075421_100011002_pt1 | contig 11204 bp, 5 predicted proteins | sample SoiMetdeltSBSDD5_FD_75292 | JGI IMG/M metagenome (GOLD analysis project Ga0075421, IMG submission 75292) | Bulk soil microbial communities from a Populus tree surrounding site in Tennessee, USA - Soil MetaG P. deltoides SBSDD5 | ecosystem: Environmental > Terrestrial > Soil > Tree plantation...
GCGGCACCGGCGCCGAGTTCGAGATCCCGCCGACCGCCTGGCGCATGATGCTGGGATCGCGGCCGACCTGCGACATCGTCCTCGACGATCCGTACGTGTCCGGCGTGCACTGCGCGCTCGAGCGCCACGAGGACGGCCTCATGGTCCGCGATCGCGGCTCGAAGAACGGCACCTTCCTGAACGGCACCGCCGTCGAGGCCGGGCTGCTCCGGCCCGGCAGCGTCCTCACCGTCGGCCGCACTGCGCTGGTCGCGATCGCCGAGGGCGGCCGCGGCCAGCGCACCGCCTACGAGCAGCTCCGCGGCTCCGACCTCCGCTTCCGGGCCGCGGTCGACCAGGCGATCCGGGTCGCCGCCACCGAGCACAGCGTGCTCATCCTCGGCGAGACCGGCACCGGCAAGGACCTGGTCGCGCGCGCGATCCACGAGGCGTCGCTGCGGTCGGCCCAGCCGTTCGTCGCGGTCAACTGCGGCGCCATCCCGCGCGACCTGATCGGCTCCGAGCTGTTCGGCCACGACCGCGGCGCCTTCACCGGCGCGGTCGCCGATCGCGACGGCTACTTCGTCCAGGCCGACGGCGGCACCCTGTTCCTCGACGAGCTCGGCGAGCTGCCGCTCGAGCAGCAGCCGCACCTGCTGCGCGTGCTCGAGACCCGCCGGGTGCGCTGGGTCGGCAGCCCGCACGAGCGCCCGATCGACGTCCGGATCGTCGCCGCCACCCACCGGATCGACGGCCTCGGCACGCCGCGGTCGCCGATCCGCCTCGACCTGTTCCACCGGCTGTCGACGGTCGTGATCGCGCTGCCACCGCTGCGCGACCGGATCGGCGACCTGCCCGAGCTGGTCGAGGCGATGGCCGACGACCAGGTCGCCGCCGGCGGCCGGCGCAAGATCTTCAGCGAGGGGGCGTGGGCGGCGATCCGCAACTACGACTGGCCGGGCAACGTGCGCGAGCTGCGCCAGGCGGTGGCGCGCGGCCTCGCGATGAGCGACGAGGTCGTCGGCCCCGACGATCTGTTCCCGGAGTCGACGCTGGGCCTCGGCGGGCAGCGGCTGGACCCCTTGCGGGCGCGCGGGACGCCGTCGCCGGTGGCGCGGGCCGGGCAGCTGGCGCCCTACGAGCGGGCGATGCGCGACCTCATGCGCGACGCCCTGGTCGCGCACGGCTCGATCCGCAGCGCGGCCGAGCACCTCGGCATGCCGAAGTCGAGCTTCTTCGAGAAGGCGGAGCGCTTCGGCCTGCTCGCCGGGCGCAAGCGGCGCCGGCGCGACACCGACGACGACGACGCGCCCTAACGGGGGATTGGTTTCGCCGCGCGATCGCGCACGCGCAGCTCGAGCGGATCGACCCCCTCGGTCGGCCGCGGCGCCGCCGCCAGGGCACGCAGCTTGCCGATCCACCGGAAGCGGCCGTCGACGTAGACGAACGACCAGAGGTGGTAGACGCCGCCCGGCCCGGCGTCGGCCTCGCTGATCAGGCGCACCGAGTAGAGCGGCACCGGCTTGCGCATGAGCGTGAGCGCGGTCGCCTGGTAGCCGGTCGCCGCGAGGTCGGCCGGATCGGTGAAGCGCTCGACGACGATCCGGGTCTGGCCGCGGCGGACGAGGTCGTGCAGCACGTCGACCAGCTGCGGCAGCTGGCCGGCGACTGCCTTGTACTCGTCGGCGAGGCCGGCGCCGGCCGGCCCGAAGGTCTCGGTCATCCAGCTGCGCGCGTCGGGGAGCTGGAACGCGGCCACCCGCTGGCGCGCCGCGCGCTCGTCGTTGCGCACCAGCTCGTCGACCAGCGACCGCATCTCGGCCTCGAGGACGCCGGGCGACGCCTCGGCGGCCGAGCCCTCGGTCGCCGCCTGCGACGGCCGGTCATCGGAGCAGGCCGGCAGGCTGGTGGCAGCGACCGCCGCTGCCAGGATCACGGCCCGCATCCCCAGCATTCGCAGCACCCGATGACGATCCCGGGCCGCGCGGGGGGCGTCAAGCAGGCGGCGCCCCCGAGGAGCCCCGCTGCTCGCGCAGGAGGTCGCGGATCTCCGTGAGCAGCAGCTCGCTCGGCGTCGGAGGCGGCGGTGCCGCGAGCTCCCTCTTGTGGACCGCCTGCACGATCTTGGTCACGACCAGGTAGAGCACGAAGGCGACGATCAGGAAGTTCAGGGACTCGGCGAGGACCTGGCCAATCTGGAACTTCCAGATGCTCCAGGTGTCCCAGCTGCCCTTCGGCTTCACGATCGAGATGACCGGCATGAAGATGCCCTTCACCATCGCGTCGACGATCTTGGTGAAGGAGGCGCCGATGATGACGCCGACCGCGAGGTCGACGACGTTGCCCTTGAAGGCGAACTTCCTGAAGTCCTCCCACATGCTCATTGGTCATTTCCCCCCGAGCTGCTTGGCTCGCTGGCGGACAACGTACTGCAGGATGCCGCCGTGCGACAGGTACTCGACCTCCTGCGGCGTGTCGACGCGGGCGATGGCGGTGAAGACCTTGTCGCCGGCGCGGACCGTCAGCTTCTTCTTCGGGGACAGCCCGGCTTCGATCCCTTCGATCGTGAAGATCTCCTCGCCGGTCAGCCCGAGCTCGGCCGCGCCCTGGCCGCGCTCGAACTCGAGCGGCAGGACGCCCATGCCGACCAGGTTCGAGCGGTGGATGCGCTCGAAGCTCTTGGCGATGACCGCCTTGACGCCGAGGAGGAAGGTGCCCTTGGCCGCCCAGTCGCGCGAGCTGCCGGTGCCGTACTCCTCGCCGGCGACCACCACCAGCGGCACGCCGTCGGCCTGGTACTTCATCGACGCGTCGTAGATGCTCAGCTGCTGCGGCGCCGCGCCGGCCGGGCCCAGGTACTTCGTCAGGCCGCCCTCGATGCCGGGCAGCATCAGGTTCTTGATCCGGATGTTGGCGAAGGTGCCGCGCACCATCACCTCGTGGTTGCCGCGGCGGGCGCCGTACTGGTTGTAGTCGGCCGGCTTGACGCCGTGGGCGTCGAGGTACTTCGCCGCCGGGCTGTTCTTGGCGATGTTGCCGGCCGGCGAGATGTGGTCGGTCGTGACCGAGTCGCCGAGGATCGCCAGCACGCGGGCGCCGCGCACGTCGCGCAGCGGCGCCGGCTCCGGCTTGAGATCGTCGAAGTAGGGCGGGTTGCGGATGTAGGTCGAGGCGTCGTCCCAGACGTAGGTGTTGCCGGTCGGGACCGCGAGGGCGCGCCACTCGTCGTCGCCCTCGAGGACGTGGGCGTAGCGCTCGACGAACTGCTCCTTCTTGATCGACGACCGCAGCGTCGCGGTGACCTCCGCCGGCGACGGCCAGATGTCCTTCAGGAAGACCGGCTTGCCGCCGGCGTCCTGGGCGATCGGGTCGGTGGCGAAGTCGATGTTCATGGTGCCGGCCAGGGCGTAGGCGACCACCAGCGGCGGCGACATCAGGTAGTTGGCGCGCACCACCGGGTTGACGCGGCCCTCGAAGTTCCGGTTTCCGGACAGCACCGAGGCGACGACCAGGTCGCCGTCCTTGACCGCGCCGGCGATGGCGTCGTGGACCGGGCCGGAGTTGCCGATGCAGGTGGTGCAGCCGTAGCCGACCAGGTGGAAGCCGAGCGTCTCGAGGTCGCCCATGACCCCGGCGGCCTTGAGGTACTCGGTGACCACCTGCGAGCCGGGGGCGAGGCTGGTCTTGACCCACGGCTTGACCTTGAGGCCGCGCGCGGCCGCCTTCTGGGCGAGCAGGCCGGCCGCCATCATCACCGACGGGTTCGAGGTGTTGGTGCAGCTGGTGATCGCGGCGATGACGACGTCGCCGTGGTGGAGCGGGAAGCTGCCGCGGTCGGTGGTGACCTCGCGGCTGACGCCGAGGGCGCCGGGCGGGGTCAGGCTGCCGTCGTCGATCCAGCCGTCGATCGCCGCCTGGTCGGCGGCGGCCTTGTCGCCGACCATGCCGGCCAGCGACTTGCGCCAGACCTTGGCCGACTGGCGCAGGGGGACGCGATCCTGCGGTCGCTTGGGCCCGGCCAGCGACGGCTCCACCGACGACAGATCGAGCTGGAGCTTGTCGGTGAAGCGGAGCTTCGCCGACGGGTCGCGCCAGAAGTGGTTCTCCTTGCAGTACGCCTCGACCAGCTGGACGACGTCGTCGGGGCGGCCGCTGAAGCGCAGGTAGTTGAGGGTCTCGTCGTCGACCGGGAAGAAGCCCATGGTCGCGCCGTACTCGGGCGCCATGTTGGCGATGGTGGCGCGGTCGGCGAGGCCGAGGCCGCCGACGCCGTCGCCGCAGAACTCGACGAACTTGCCGACCACGCCCTTCTTGCGCAGCATCTCGGTCACCACCAGGACCAGGTCGGTCGCGGTGGCGCCCTCGGGCAGGCGGCCGGTCAGCTCGACGCCGACCACCTCCGGGATGAGCATCGCCATCGGCTGGCCGAGCATGACCGCCTCGGCCTCGATGCCGCCGACGCCCCAGCCGAGGACGCCGAGGCCGTTGATCATCGTGGTGTGCGAGTCGGTGCCGACCAGCGAGTCGGGGTAGGCGACGGTGACGCCGCCCCGGTCCTCGGTCCAGACCACCTTGGCCAGGTTCTCGAGGTTGACCTGGTGACAGATGCCGGTGCCGGGCGGGACCACCTTCATGTTGGCGAACGCCTGCTGCGACCAGCGCAGGAACAGGTAGCGCTCGCGGTTGCGGTCGTACTCGAGCTGGACGTTCTTGCCGAACGCGACCGGCGTGCCGTAGACGTCGACCTGCACCGAATGGTCGATGACCAGGTCGGCGGCCTTGATCGGGTTGACGGCGCGGGCGTCGAGGCCGAGCTTGACGAAGGCGTCGCGCATCGACGCCAGATCGACCATGGCCGGCACGCCGGTGAAGTCCTGCATGAGGACGCGGGCGGGGCGGAGCTGGATCTCGTGCTCGACCTTGGCGGCCGGGTTCCAGCCCGCGACCGCGGCGACGTCGGCCGGGACCACGGTGTTACCGTCCTCGTAGCGGAGGAGGTTCTCGAGGAGGATGCGGAGCGAGTAGGGCAGGGTGGCGACGTCGCCGACGCCGGCCTTGATGAGGGCGTCGAGCCGGTAGATCTCGACGGTGCGGCCGCCGACCTTGACGTGGGCCTTGCTGCCGAAGCTGTTCTGCGACATGAGGGAATGCCTCGCTGGGTAGGACGCGGGCGCACTGTACCACCGGGCTCGGCCCAGGCGGCGTTTGCGGCCGCCGCCGCTGCGCGGATAGAGTCGTCGCGTGGACGAGCCTGGTCTGGTCGCCGACCCCGGCGAGGTGGAGGCGATCGCAGCTGAATGCGCTGCGGCGGGAGCGATGGCGCTCGATCTCGAGTTCGTGGCGCAGGATCGATACCGGCCCGATCTGGCGCTGGTCCAGGTGGCGTGGCGGCGCGACGACGCCGTCGAGATCCGCCTGGTCGACGCGGTCGCCGTCGACGCCGGCCCGGTGATCGCCCTCGCCGGCGGCGGCATCGACGTCGTCCTCCACGCCGCCCGCCAGGATCTGCAGATCGTCGCCACCCGCTTCGGCGTCCGGGTGCGAAGGCTGTTCGATACCCAGGTCGCCGCCGCCTTCGCCGGCCTCGGCGATCAGATCGGCTACGCGCGCCTGGTCGAGGCGATGCTCGGCGCCCGCCTGGGGAAGGAGCAGCAGTGGACCGACTGGCTGCGCCGGCCGCTGGCGCCGGCGCAGCTGCGCTACGCCGCGGACGACGTCCGCTACCTCCCGGTCATCGCCGACGCGCTGGCCGGCCGGCTCGACGCCAGCGGGCGCCGAGGGTGGGTCGACGCCGAGTGCGACGTGCTCGCCCAGATCGCGCACGACGCGGCGCAGATCGAGCCGGACAGCGCCTGGCGCGAGGTCTCCGGGGCGCGCGCCCTCGACGCCGCGGGCCGGGCGGCGTCACGGCGGCTGGCGGCGTGGCGGCAGCGCGAGGCGCTCGCGCTGAACCAGCCGCCGTCGTGGCTGCTCGCCGATCGCGGCCTGCTCGAGCTGGCGAAGAGCCGGCCCCGCGACGAGCGCGCCATCGCCAAGGTGCGCGGCCTCGGCGAGCACGCGCGCAAGAACGCGGCCGCCCTCGCCGCCGCGCTGGTGGCGGCGAGCGCCGACGTCGAGGCCGGCGACGTGCCGCCGGCGGCGACCGCGTGGGCGCCGCCCGGCCCGCGCGCGCAGCTGTGGGAGGAGGTCATCCTGGCGGTGGTGCAGGCGGCCTCGGAGGAGACCGGGATCGCGGCCCGTTGGCTGGCGACCCGTGGCGACGCCGAGGACCTGGCCCGCGCCCTCGACGCCCGCCGCGACGGCGCCTTCGAGGAGATCGAGCACCCGATCCTCCGGACCTGGCGCCGCGAGGTGATCGGCGACCGGATCCTCGCGTGGTTGCGCGGCGAGGCGGCGCTGGTAGGAGATGCGACGACCGCCTCGGGAGTGAAGATGGTGCCCCGGTAGATCGTCTCATCGGATCGCGCGTCGGTAGGGCCGTCCCGGAGGCCCATCCATGCGAAGCAGCTCTCTCGTGCTCGTCGCTGGCGCGCTTGGCGCCTGCTCTCCCCCACCTCCCGCCGCGGCGCCGCAGGGCGCCCCCGGCGGCACCAGCTCTGCCCAGCCGACCTTTGCCAGCGCGGCCCAGGCGACCCCGACCGCCGCCATCTCCTATGGCGCGCTGGTCGCGGAGCCGGAGGCGCCGCTGTCGCTGACCGCCTCCGACGGCAGCGGCCTCGAGCTGGTCGACCTCGACGCCAAGGTGGTCCTCGACGGGCCGCTGGCCTTCACCGAGCTCCACCTCCGCTTCCGGAACCCGGAGGACCGGATCCGCGAGGGTCGCTTCGCGATCACGCTGCCGACCGGGGCCGCCATCAGCCGCTTCGCGATGGAGACCGGCGGCCGCTGGATGGAGGCCGAGATGGTCGAGCGCAGCGCGGCGCGCCAGGCCTACGAGGACTTCCTGCACCGCCGGCAGGATCCGGCGCTCCTCGAGCAGGAGGCCGGCAACGAGTTCCGCGCCCGGGTCTTCCCGATCCCGGCGCGCGGCGAGAAGGACCTGATCGTCTCGTACTCGCAGGAGCTGGCGTCGTCGCACGCGCCGTACGTGCTGCCGCTGCGCGGCCTGCCGGCGGTGGGACGGATCGCGATCCAGGCCCGGGTGTCGCGGCCGGGGCGGACCCCGGACCACGACCAGCTCGCCTTCCACCAGGAGCGCTGGAAGCCGGACCAGGACTTCGCGGTGTCCGTCGACGGCCTGCCGGCGGCGGTGCGCAACCAGGAGCTGGTGGCGGTGCGGATCGCCCCCGCGGTCACCGCCGGCGCCGAGCCGGCCGCCCCGGTGACGATCCTCTTCGACACCAGCGCGTCGCGCGCGCTCGGCTTCGACCGCCAGGTCGCCGGCCTCGGCGAGCTGGTGGCGGCGCTGCGCGCCAGGGCCGACTTCCCGCTCGTCGTCGCCGCGTTCGATCAGGACGTGCAGGCGATCTTCGACGGCAACGCCAGCGCGTTCGGCAACGCCGAGCTCGGCGCCCTGCGCGCGCGCCAGGCGCTGGGCGCGTCGGATCTCGGCGCCGCGCTGGCGTGGGTGAAGGAGACCGGTCGGCGCGGCCGCGTCGTCGTCGTCGGCGACGGCGTGGTCACCGCCGGCGCGCCCGAGGACGAGCTGGCCGGCAAGGTCCGCGCCCTGGCGCCCGCGATCGAGCGCCTCGACGTCGTCCTTGCCGGCGGCATCCGCGACGATCAGCTGGCGCGCGGCATCGCCCGCGGCGTCCTCGCCCGCGACGGCGCCATCCTCGATCTCGACCGCGGCGCCGCCGAGGCGGCGCGCCGCCTCGGCCTGGCGACCCGCTCCGGCATCGCGATCACGGTGCCCGGCGCGCGCTGGTCGTGGCCGGAGCGCCTCGACGGCATCCAGCCCGGCGATGAGGCGATGGTGTACGCGGTGCTCGACGCCGACGCCGCCGCCCGCGACACGGTGGCGGTGAAGATCGGCGCCGACACCCAGGAGATCCGCCCGGCCAACGTCGTGCGGCCGCTGGTGCGGCGCGCCGCGGCGCAGGCGGAGGTGGCGCGGCTCGAGGCGGCGATGGACGCCGCCGACCGCGCCCACCGCGCGCCGCTCGAGCAAGAGGTGGTGGCGCTGTCGACGCGCGAGCGGGTGCTGTCGTCGAAGACCGCGCTGCTCGTGCTCGAGACCGACCAGGACTACGCCCGCTTCGGCATCGATCGCCGCGCGCTGGCCGACATCCTGGCGGTGGGCGCGAACGGCATCGAGCTGCAGCACCGGGCCGCGCCGGTGAGGCCGCCGGCGCAGAAGCCGCAGGTGGTCGTGGGGCGCGTCGACCGCGACCGCAACAAGGACAAGACCGCCGAGAAGAAGGAGGCCAGGCGGCCGGCGGGCCGGATGGCGCTCGACGAGGGCCGGATGGGGCGGGCCGACGAGGCGCCGGCGAAGCCGGACGAGCGGCAGGCGGAAGCGAAGCCGGAGGCGCCGGCCGGTGACGACGACGGCGAGAACGTCGGCCCGTCCGAGGGCGGCGTGGCCGGCGGCGTGGTCGGCGGCCAGCTCGGCGGCGTCGCGACGGCGCAGGGCGTCACTGTCGCCGACAGCGACACCGCGAACATCCCGGCCGCGCCGGCGACGGCGGTCCCCACCGCCCCGCCGCCTCCGCCGACCGCCGCGCCGCCGCCGGCTCCCGCGCCCGTCGCGTCGGCCACGCCGCCGGCGGAGGCTCCGGCGCCGCGCGCGGAGCACCGCCGCCGCCCTCCCGCCCCGCGCCCCGAGCCGCCCGCTCGCCGCGCGGTCTCCGCCGGCTCCGGCTCCGGCCGCGGCGCCGCCGGTGAGGTCAGCCGCTTCGCCGCCGCCCTCGACGAGGAGCCGTCGACGCCGGCCGGCCCGGCCCCGCTCGAGGGCGACCTCGCCAAGGTCATGGCCGACCTCAAGGCCGGCCGCCGCGACGCCGCGATGCAGCGCGCCCTGCGCTGGCACAAGGAGCAGCCGGGCGACGTCCTCGGCCTGATCGCCCTCGGCGAGTCGCTCGAGGCGTCGAAGCAGCCGGCGCAGGCGGCCCGCGCCTACGGCTCGATCATCGATCTCTTCCCGGCCCGCGCCGACCTCCGCCGCTTCGCCGGCGAGCGCCTCGAGCGGGTCGGCGCCCTCGGCCGCGCCCTCGCCATCGACTCGTACCAGCGCGCGGTCGCCGATCGCCCCGATCACCTGACCGGGCACCGGCTGCTCGCCTACGCGCTGGTGCGCGCCGGCCGCCTGCGCGAGGCGTTCGCCGCCCTCGAGGCCGGCGCCACCCGCAGCTACCCGGGCGGCCGCTTCGCCGGCGGCGAGCGGGTCCTGCGCGAGGACCTCGGCCTCATCGGCGCCGCCTGGCTCGCCAAGGAGCCGTCGCGCCGCGCCGAGATCGAGCGCCGCCTGGCCGCCGCCGGCGCGCGCCTGTCGACCGCGCCGTCGACCCGCTTCGTCCTCTACTGGGAGACCGACGCCAACGACGTCGACTTCCACATCCACGACGCCCGCGGCGGCCACGCCTTCTACTCGAGCCCGCGCCTGCCGTCGGGCGGCGAGCTCTACGCCGACATCACCACCGGCTACGGCCCCGAGTGCTTCACCATCCCGGGCCGGCCGTCGGCGGGCCCGTACAAGCTGCAGATCCACTACTACTCGCGCGGCCCGATGGGCTACGGCATGGGCCTCCTCGAGATCCTCCGCCACGACGGCAAGGGCGGCCTCTCGTTCGAGCACCGGCCGTACGTGATCATGACCGACGGCGCGTTCGTCGACCTCGGCACGGTCGGCGCGAAGACCGCCGCCCTGGCCCGGTAGCGTCCGGAGCGTGCGAAGCCGCCCGAGGTAGCGGCCCCGTCGACGCCCGATCGGGGCCGCGGTAGCTTTCGGCGTGGAGCGGGGGACGATCGTCGACGGGCGGTTTCGGGTCGAGGGCCGCCACGCGGTGGGCGGGATGGCCGAGATCTACCGGGCGGTCGATCTCGAGACCTCGGCGCGGGTGGCGATCAAGGTCCTCCGCTCGCAGGGCGATGATGACGTCGAGGCCCGCTTCGTGCGTGAGGCGTCGCTGCTCGCCGACCTGGACCACCCGGGGATCGTCCGCTACATCGCGCACGGCCGCTCGTCCGATGGCGATCCGTACCTCGCGATGGAGTGGATCGAGGGCGAGCCGCTGTCGCAGCGGCTCCGCCGCGGGCCGCTCTCCGTCGAGGAGACCGTCATCCTCGGCATCCACGTCGCGGACGCGCTCGCGGCCGCTCACGCCCGCAACATCGTCCACCGCGACCTCAAGCCCGGCAACCTGGTGTGCGAGGCCGGCGACGTCGCGCGCGTTCGCGTGCTCGACTTCGGCCTCGCCCGCAACGCCGCCGAGTGGCTGGTCCTGACCCGCACCGGCGAGGTGGCCGGCACGCCCCGGTACATGGCGCCCGAGCAGGCGCGCGGGCTCCACGACGTCGACGCCCGCGCCGACGTCTACTCGCTCGGCTGCGTCCTGTTCGAGTGCCTCACCGGGCACCGGGCGTTCGCGGGTGAGTACATCGACGCCGTGCTGGCCAAGATCCTGGTCGAGGAGGCGCCGCGCGTCTCCGAGGTCCGCCCCGACGTCCCGTTCGTCCTCGACGACCTGATCGCGCGCATGCTGGCGAAGAATCCCGCCGACCGCCCGGGCGATGGGGCCGAGGTGGTGGCCGAGCTCCAGATGGCGTCGGCCGGCGGCGAGGTCGCGCCCGCCGCCGTGATCGGTCGCGGTCTCGGCCGCGCCGAGCAGCGCGTGATGTGCGTGATCCTCGCCGCCAGCGATGGCCAGCGGGCCGCGGCCGACTCGGCGCCGACCCGATCGGTCGCGGACCCGGCCGCGGGCGCGCGGCTGGCGGCCGCGATCAGGGCCCATCGCGGCAACCTCGAGCAGCTGGCGGGCGGCTCGCTGATCGTCACCTTCGGCGGCCCCGGCTCGGCCACCGACCTGGCCACCCGCGCCGCCCGCTGCGCGCTCGAGATGGCGGCGGCGCTCGCCGACAAGCAGGTCGCGCTGGTCACCGGCCGCGGCGTCGCCCACGAGCGGATCCCGGTCGGCGCCGCCATCGATCACGCGGCGCGGCTGGTCGCCGAGCCGCGCGAGCCGGGCCCCTCGCCGGTCCGGATCGACGACGTCACCGCCCACCTGCTCGACCGGCGCTTCGAGATCGTCGACGCCGGCGCTCATCATCGGGTGCTCGGCTTCACC
>Ga0075421_100011003_pt1 | contig 11204 bp, 9 predicted proteins | sample SoiMetdeltSBSDD5_FD_75292 | JGI IMG/M metagenome (GOLD analysis project Ga0075421, IMG submission 75292) | Bulk soil microbial communities from a Populus tree surrounding site in Tennessee, USA - Soil MetaG P. deltoides SBSDD5 | ecosystem: Environmental > Terrestrial > Soil > Tree plantation...
TCGCCAGTATCATACGTCCCCCAAGACGTGATTTGCACGGCCCGGGATACAAAATCTTCAGGCCGCGCCCGGGCCGAAACGCCTGGCCGCCTCCCCGGGGACGAGCAGGCGGACCGGGGCCCCCTCGCCGAAAAGCTCGCCCGCCGCTGCCTCTTCGACTTCGACGAGCGCGCCCGACCCGAGCGCGACGCGGTAGCGCCGGCGCGGGCCGAGGTCGACGGCCGAGGCGACGCGGCCGGCCAGGTCGTGTCCCGCGCCGGCCCGCGCCGGGTCGTCTGCCGAGACCAGGCGGGCGCTCTCGGGGCGGAAGGCGAGGCGCTCGGCGCCGTCGGCGACGACCTGCCAGCCGAAGAAGCGCGCGGCGCGCAGCGTGCCCGGCGCGGTGAAAAAGTCGCGCGGCGGGCCGACCTGCTCGAGTTTCCCGTCGAGCAGGAGCGCAACCCGGTCGGCGAGCGAGGCCGCCTCCGCCTGGTCGTGGGTGACGAAAAGCGTCGTGATCCGCAGGCGGCGCTGGAGCGCGCGGACCAGCGCCCGCATCTCGGCGCGCAGGGTCTCGTCGAGCGCCGAGAACGGCTCGTCGAGGAGCAGCACGCGCGGCTCTGTGACCAGCGCCCGCGCCAGCGCCACCCGCTGCTCCTGCCCCCCAGACAACTCCTTCGGCCGGCGGCGCTCGTAACCTTCGAGCTGCACCAGGCGCAGCGCCTCCGCCACGCGCCGGGCGGCCTCGCCCCGCGCCAGCCCCCGCATCTTGAGCCCGAAGCCGACGTTCTCGGCGACCGTCAGGTAGGGGAAGAGCAGCGGCTTCTGGAAGACCATGACCGCGCCGCGCCGCTCGGCCGGCAGCGCGAGGACCGACTCGCCGTCGAAGCGCACGTCGCCCCCCGCGGGCGCGAGCAGCCCGGCGACGACCTTGAGCGCTGTCGTCTTGCCGCAGCCCGACGGGCCGAGCAGCGCGAGCAGCTCGCCGCCCGCCACCCGGAGCGACAAATCGCTGAGCACCGCGGCCCCGCCGTACCGGGCCGAGACGCGATCGAGCGCGAGTTTCGTCTCGGCGGCCTCCCGTCTCACCGGCGCAGCACCCTCTCCTGCCAGTCCTTCTCGAGCCGCTCCAGGTAGCGCGCGTCGGCCTCGGGCACCTGGCGCGCGGCCAGCTCCTCGTTGGTCAGCGTCGCCGGGCCGCGCGGCAGCGCCGCGACCAGGGCCCGCTCCTCGGCCGAGAGGCGGTCGGCGTTGATCGGGAAGAGCGTGCCGAGCGCCCGCGACTGCTCGAGCGCGTGCTCGGGTGACATGAGGAAGTTGATCGCGAGGAGCGCCCCGGCGACGTTCGCCGCGTTGAAGGGGACGGCGAGGAAGCTGTAGTTGCCGATCGTCCCCGCGTCGAAGACGAAGGTCCGCGTCGTCGGCGGGTACTCGCCGCGCGCGATCCGCTCCGAGGCGAAGCTCGGCCCGTAATTCATGGCGAAGTCGATCTCGTTGTTCGCGAAGAGCCGGTCCTGGTCGCGCTGCGTCGCCGGGTAGGTCTCGCCCCGCCGCCAGAGGTAGGGCTCGATCTCGTTGAGGTAATCCATGGTCGCCGCCGCGGCCTTCCGGTAGAGGGCTTCGTCGAAACCCTCCTCGAAGCCGCGCGCCCCGCCGCCGAAGTGGTAGAGCACGTGGCGGACGAAGACCGAGCCGGTGAAGTCGGGCGGCGCCAGGTAGGTGAAGCGCCCGGGGTGCGCCTTGACCCAGTCGCGCAGCGCCTCGACCGACCGCGGCGGCTCCGGCACGCGCGCCGTGTCGTAGGCCATGACGAACTGCGCGCGCAGCCACGGCGCCTCATAGCCTTCGACCGGCGTCCCGAAGTCGCGGGCGCGCGCCTCGTCGCCGTAGTAACGGATGCTCGGCAGGCGGTCGGCGAACGGCCCCCAGAGCACGCCCGCCCCCTTGGCGGTCCGGAAGTTCTCGCCGTTGATCCAGATCATGTCGACCGAGCCGCCCGACGCCTTGCCCGCGCCTTTTTCGTTGAGCAGTTTGTTGACCGCCTCGGCCACGTCGCTGTTCGGGACGAGCCGGAGCGTGACGTCGTATTTCTGCTTGAGCGCCTCGGCGACCGGCCCCTGGAAGAAGCGGTTGCGCGCCTCGTCGCCCGCCCACATCCCGAAGTTGACCGTCGTCCCCCGCGCCCGCGCGACCACCTCTTCCCACGGCACGGCCGCAAACTGCGCCGGCGTCAACTGCTCCCCGCCCGCCCGGCCCCCGCACCCGGCAAACATGAGCACCAACCCTATGATTGTCCAATCCGTGAACATCCGTTGCATCCGTGTCATCCGTGGCCTATTCCTTGATGAACCTGGCGACGACGGCAAACACGACGAGCGTCGGCGCCAGAAAAACGAGCGAGAGGGCGGCGGTAATCGCCTCGTCGCCGCCGCGCTGGAAGGCGACCAGCGTGAGCGGGAGCGTGAGGACACGCCCGCCGCCGATGAGCAGCGTGATCAGGTACTGGCTCCACGAGATGAGGAAGGCGAAGGCCGCCGCGACCGCCAGGCCCGGCGCGATCAGCGGCAGCGTCACGTGCCGCCAGACCGCCGCCGGCCGGGCCCCGAGCGTCCGCGCCTGCGCCTCGTAGTCGGCGTCGAAGTTGGCGAAGCTGCCGGCGAGCATGAGCGTCGCATAAGGCACGGCCGGGACGAGGTGGACGAGCACCACGCCGAGCACGGTGTCGGCCAGCCCGTAGCGCAGGAAAAGCGCGTGCGCCCCCATGGCCGAGGCGAGCGGCGGCGCGAGCACCGGCAGGAGCAGCGCGAAGAGCAGGGCGCGCTTCCCGCGGAAGTCGCGGAGCGCCAGCGCGCGCGACGCCGGGAGCGCGACCGCCACCGCGAGCAGCGTCACCGCGGACGCGATCCCGACGCTCGTCGCGAGCGCCGTGAGCACCTCGGCCGAGGGCGACAAGACATAAGCCCAGGCGCGCAGGCCCCACTCGCGCGGGAGCAGCGCCGGCCAGTACCAGGCGCGCGCCAGCGACCAGAGCCCGAGCAGGAGCACCGGGACGAGCGCCAGCGCGACGGTGAAGGCGGCCGCGGCCGCCGGGATGAACTTCCTCATCGGCGGCCATCATCGCATGCCGACTCCGGTTTGTGGAGTTCAGAAGATCGTCGGCCGCTCGACGCCGACCAGGGCGCGCGCCAGCCGCAGGTAGGCCCAGACCAGCAGCGCTGTTACCAGCGCGATGATCACCGCGACCGCCACCGCGCCGGGGCGGTCGGCCAGGTCCGTGCTCAGGTAGCGCCGCTGCGCGACGACCGAAAGCATGGCCGGGTACGGGCGCCCGAGGATGAACGGGACCTCGAAGGCCCCGAAGATGAAGGCGAAGACGACGAGCGAGGCCGAGACGGCCGCCGGCGCGGCCAGCGGGAGCGTGACGTGGCGCAGCCGCTGCCACGCCGAGGCCCCGAGCGTCCGCGCCGCCTGCTCGTACTCATCGCCCACGCGCGCGAGCGCGGCGAGCGTCATGAGCGCGATGAACGGCGTCTCCTTGAGCACGTAAGCCAGGATGATCCCGATGCCGTACCGGTCGTTGACGAGCGCCGGGAAGTCGGCCGGGACGCTGATGAGCCCGGCGCCGTAGGCCAGCCGCGCGAGGAGGCCGCTCGGCGCGATGACGTTGATCAACGCCACCGCCATGGCCAGGTGCGGCACCGCGAGCGGCACCTGGAGCAGCGCGTTGATGGCCGCGGACCGCCGCGCCAAGTCCCGCAGCGCGACCGCGAGCGCCAACCCCGCCGCCGCCGAGAGGGCCGCCGCCGCCGTCGCCAGCAGCAGCGTCAGCCGCAGCGAGGCGAGGAACTCTCCGTCCGAGACCAGCGCGCGGTAGTGCGTCAGCGTGAACGCCTGCTCACCGGCCGGCGCGAAGTAACCCAGACTCTGCGCCAGCGCCAGCAGCAACCCCCCGGCGAAGAGCCCGCCGATGACCAGGAGCGCCGGGGCCAGGCTGAGGAGAATCTTGAGTTTGAGATTCGAGATTTGAAACCTATTCATGCACGGTGCCGCGGCACTCGCCGAGGCCGATGCCGACAAAACCTTCGCGCGCGCAGCGACCGCCGAAGATGACTTCGTCGCCATCCTCGAGGAAGCGGCGCGTCTCGCCCGTCGGCAGCCTGACCGGCTCCTCCCCACGCCAGGTGAGCTCGAGCAGACAGCCGCGCGACTCCTTGGTCGGGCCCGAGACCGTCCCGCTCGCGAGCAGGTCGCCCGGCCGCAGGTTGCAGCCGTTGCTCGCATGGTGCGTCACCATCTGCGCCGGCGTCCAGTACATCTCGCGGAAGTTGCCGCGGCTAAGGGGCGCGGGCTCGATCTTCTCGGCGCGCATGCGCGCGGTGCTCAGGCGGACTTCGAGCGTCAGGTCGAGGCCGCCCCGCTCCTGATCTTCGGGCGAGAAGAGGTGCGGGAGCGGCGCGGGGTCTCCCTCCGGGCGGCGGAAGGCCGGGGCGCGGAAGGGAGCGAGCGCTTCCAGGGTGACGACCCAGGGCGAGATCGTCGTCGCGAAGCTCTTGGCCAGGAACGGGCCGAGCGGCTGGTACTCCCAGCGCTGGATGTCGCGCGCCGACCAGTCGTTGACCAGGCAGAGGCCGAAGATCTGCTCCGGCGCCTCGGCGATCAGGATCGGCTCGCCCTGCTCGTTGCCTGGTCCGATGAAGAGGCCGACCTCAAGCTCGTAGTCGAGCTGCCGGCTCGGGCCATAGGCGGGCGGCGCCTCTCCCTGCTGGGTCTGCCCGCGCGGGCGTCGCACCGCGGCCCCGCTCGCGACGATCGACGAGGCGCGGCCGTGATAACCGACGGGGAGGTACTTGTAGTTCGGGAGCAGCGGGTTGTCGGGGCGGAACATGCTGCCGACATTGGTCGCGTGGTGGACCGAGGCATAAAAGTCGGTGTAGTCGCCGATCGCGGCCGGCAGGAGCATCTCGACCTCGCCCGCCGGCATGAGCAGCGGCTCGACGGCCCGCCGGTGCCGCTCGTCGCTGAGGAGCTGGCTCAGTCTTTGACGGAGGGCCGACCAGCGCTCCGCCCCGAGCGCCATCATGAGGTTGAGCGATGCGGAGGCGCAGGCCGCCTCGCGCCGCGCATGGCCCTCGCCCCAGAGCCCCGCCCGGCCGCAGGCCGCGAGGTCGAGAATCCGGTCCCCGATCGCCACGCCGACGCGCGCCCGCTCGTCACCCGCTGTCCGGAAGACGCCGAACGGCAGATTCTGAACGGGGAAGTCAGTCCCTGGCTGATTGGCCGACTCGACCCAGCTCCGGCGGGCCGGGTCGTGGGTTTCGTTGAGTTGGTATGTCATCGCGTCAATAGGCCGAGCGCCTGCAGATCCTCGATCGGTTCCTCAAAGGAGCATGAGCCGAAGGCGATGGCGAACTTCTCGCGGGCGCTCGCCAGTTGCTCGTTAGTCAGGCGGCGCGCCTTCCACCGCGCGCCGGCTTCGTCGAAACGGAACGCCGACGGCGACTCCTCGGCGAGCACCCCGGTCAACTCGTCCTCACCCATCTCGGCGCGCGCGAACGCGGCGGCGAGAAAGACGTTGAGGAAGCCGTGCATCGTTGCCCGCGCGCTCTCCGGCTCGTAGGTCAGCGCCTGCGTCGAGCGCAGCGGGTGGTGCAACCCGGCGGTCGCCTTGAACCCCACGCCGGCCCGGGCGCAGGCGGTGATGAAGCGCGCCAGCTCGGCGGCAGCGGGGATCGCCTCCGCGGTGACGCCGCCCGTTCGCGCCTTGGCGCGCACCCCCGCCCGTGCGATCGCCGGGATCAATTCGACGCGCGCGAGCGGAATCTCGACGTAGATTACAACCGGCCCCGGCGCGATCTCGTCGGCGCTCGCCGCCTTGACCTCGGCCGTGTCGATCAGACACCCCGGGTGCCGCGCGTTGAACTCCGCGACCGCGCGCCACTCGGCCTCGCCCCCGACGAGCGCGCTCAAGCGCCAAGGGTCCGCCTCGGAAAGGTAGCCCGCCGCCGACCGCTCGAACTCCTCGAGCCGCGCCGCCGGGACGACGAAGCGCCCGAGCGCCCAGGCGTACGCGCCCCCGCGGTAGGCGGCGTAATTGCGCGCCGCCTCCCCCATCCCGAGCGCGGCCGGGGGGAAGAGCCCCGCGTAGTCGATGAGGCCGCTCAGCAAAATGCGAACCGCATCAATCATGGCTGGAAGTTGTTCCCGAGGCCCTGCCAGCATCGGTGGTAGTCGTGCTGCCGCGCCGACGTCTCGAGCGCGAACCGGGTCGGCCGGATGACGTACCGCGACTCGAACATGAAAGCCAGCGTGTCGCCGAGGTACTGCGGCTTGAGGTCGGCCCGACTCGCGCGCTCGAAGGTCTCGGCGTCCGGCCCGTGCCCGGCCATGCAGTTGTGCAGGCTCGCCCCACCCGGCACGAACCCCTCGGCCTTGGCGTCGTAGACGCCGAAGAGGAGCCCCATGAATTCGCTCATGACGTTGCGGTGGAACCACGGCGGCCGGAAAGTGCGCTCGGCCACCATCCAGCGCGGCGGGAAGATGACGAAATCGACGTTCGCCGTCCCGGGCGTCTCGGACGGCGAGGTGAGCACGGTGTAGATCGACGGGTCCGGGTGGTCGAAGCTCACTGTGTTGACGGTGTTGAAACGGCTGAGGTCATACTTGTAGGGCGCATAGTTGCCGTGCCAGGCGACGACATCCAGGGGCGAGTGGCCGAGCTCCGCCTCCCAGAGCCCTCCCATGAATTTGGCGACGAGCCGGAAATCGCCCTCGCGCTCCTCGTAGGCCGCCACCGGCGCGAGGAAGTCGCGCGCATTGGCCAGCCCGTTGGCCCCGATCGGCCCCAGCTCCGGCAGGCGGAAGTGCGCCCCGTAGTTCTCGCAGACGTAGCCGCGCGCCGCGCCCTCGGGCAGTTCGACCGCGAACCTCAGCCCGCGCGGCAGGACGCCGACCTCGCCCGGCCCCACCTCCATCACACCGAGCTCGGTCCGGATGATGAGCCCGCCCTGCTGCGGCACGACGAGCAGCTCACCGTCGGCGTTATAAAAAAACCGATCGCGCATCGAGGCGTTGGCCGCATAAACGTGCGCCGCCATCCCCGACTGCGCCGCCGGATCACCGTTGCCGGCCATGGTCAGGAGCCCGTCGAGGAAGTCGACCGGCCCCTCGGGGATCGGCAGCGGGTCCCAGCGCATCTGCTCGGGCGGCGTCGGGGCCTCGTCGAACGGCCCGCTCCGCAGTTCCCCCGGCCCCAGCGGGCGGAAAGGCCCGTGAAGGACCGAGGGCCGGATGCGGTAGAGCCACGAGCGCCGGTTCGCGCCCCGCGGCGCGGTGAACGACGTCCCGCTCAACTGCTCGGCGTAGAGGCCGTAGGGCGCCCGCTGCGGCGAATTCTGCCCCCGCGGCAGCGCCCCCTCGAGCGCCTCCGTGGCGAACTCGTTGCCGAACCCGGATTGATATGGTTGATCCGCGGTCATCCGTCGCATCCGTGTCATCCGTGTTCTAAATCAGATTCCCGCGCCGCGCCTGCTCGCGCTCGATCGCCTCGAAGAGCGCCTTGAAGTTGCCCTTGCCGAAGCCCTGGCACCCCTTGCGCTGGATGATCTCGTAGAAGAGCGTCGGCCGGTCCTCGACCGGCTGCGTGAAGATCTGCAGCAGGTAGCCCTCGTCGTCGCGGTCGACGAGTAGCCCCAGCTCGCGCAGACTCTCGGCCGCCTCGTCGATTGCCCCGACGCGCCCGCGCAGCGCATGATAATACGAATCCGGGACGCGCAGGAACTCGACGCCGTTGGCGCGCAACCGGCCCACCGTCCGGATGATGTCCCCGGTGAGCAGCGCCACATGCTGCACGCCGGGGCCCTCGTAGCAGTCGAGGTACTCCTCGATCTGGCTCTTGCGGCGGCCCGGCGCCGGCTCATTGATCGGGAACTTGATGCTCCGCGAGTGGTTGGCCATGACGACGCTCTGGAGCGCGCTGTAGTCGGTCGAAATGTCCGTGTCGTCGAAGGTCATAAACCGCGTGAAGCCGAAAACCCGGCCATACCACTCGGCCCACTTCTCCATCGCCCCCAGCTCGACGTTGGCGACGTAATGGTCCAGCCGCAGCAACCCAGCCTCGCGCCCCGGCGCCTCCGCCGCAACAAACCCCGGCAGGAATGGCCCCCGGTAATCCTTGAGCGAGATGAAAGAATGAATCGTGTCGCCGTAGACTTTGACCGCGGCGCGGCGCGCCTCGCCGTGCTCATCGGCGAGAGTTTGCGGCTCTGCGGCCGGCTCGGCCCCGCGCGCAACCGCGGCCTCGAAGGCGTGGTCGGCGTCCTCGACCTCGAGCGCGACGTCGCGCACCCCGTCGCCGTGCCGGCGCACGTGCTCGCCGATCGGCCCCGCGGATTCCTGCGCCGCAGTCATGACCAGGCGCAGCGTCCCCTGCCGCAGCGCGTAGGAACTCCGGTCGCGCGCCCCCGTCTCCAGCCCGGAGTAGGCGAAGCGCGAGAAGCCGAAGGCGTTGCGGTAGTAGTAGTCCGCCTGCCGGGCGTTGCCGACGTAGAACTCGAGGTGGTGGACCTGCCTGATCTTCAGCGGGTTGTTGCTCATACCCCGGCCCCCTCGATCCGCCGGATGAACTCGCGCGTCGCCTCTTTCAAGTGCGCAGTCGAGGGGATGACGAAGAGCACCGGCTGGAGGTCCGCGTAGTCATAGGGCGTGCGGATCGCCTCCTCGAGGGTGAACGGGCGGCGCTCGACCTCGGGCGAGAAGGCGTGCTCCAGCTCGCGGGAGGACGAGAGCACGCCCGCGCCGAAGGCCTTGACCTCGCCGTGCTCCTCGATCAGCCCGAACTCGACCGTGAACCAGTAGAGCCGGCCGAGCTCGACGAGCTGCTCCTCGCTCGCCAGCCGCGCCGCGCGCCCGATCATCTGCGAGTAGTCGGCGAAGTGATCGTCGGTGAAGGTCGGGATGTGCCCGATCGCCTCGTGGACGATGTCCGGCTCGGGCGTGTAGTCGGGGCGCGAGTGATGGCGGACATACTGCGTCGAAAGCATGACGCGCTTCTCGAGCATGCTCAGGAAGGCCCGCGTCTCGACCAGCCCCTCGATCGGCGCCAGCCGGAAGCCGGTGAAGCCCCGCAGCCGCTCATCCAGGTCGCGCAACTGCGGAATCTCGTCCCGGCTGATCCCGAGCCTCTGCTTCGCGCCCAGGTAGAAGGAGTGCGCGCGCTTCTGGTGTGCCTCTTCGAGCTGCGCCGCGACGTGCCGCCAGACGGCCGTCTCCTCAGGGGTGTACTCGACGAGCGGGATCTCCGGGCGCGGGCGCTCGCGGTATTCGCGCGCCAGCCGCGCGATGTAGTCGCGGCGCGCGCGGTAGGCCGGGTCGTGCGCGCCCGGGTGGTCGATCGGCAGCATGCTGATCTCCTCGGTCAGCACGTTGACCGGGACTTTTGCCTCGTGCGGGACACTTTCAGTCATCATGCATCACTCCTCGCGCGGCGGATCGCTTCGACGGCCGCCGGATTTTCCAGCGCCGTCACGTCGCCCGGGTCCTCGCCCAGGTACGCCGCGCGGATGACGCGCCGCATGACCTTGGCGTTGCGCGTCCGGGGCAACGCCGGGACGAAACAGACGCGACCCGGACGCAGCGGTTTGCCCAGCTCGTCGCCCACCCGTTGTTGCAACTCCCGAGCCAGGCCCGCGTCCGCCCGCGCCTCCGGTAACAAGACGCAGAACGCGACCATGGCGTTGCCTTTGACCTCGTCAGGCACGCCGATGACCGCGGCCTCGGCCACCAAGGCGTGCGACACCAGGATCGATTCGACCTCGGCCGGGCCGACCCGCTTGCCCGCGACCTTGAGCGTGTCGTCGCTCCGCCCGAGGATGTACCAGTGGCCGTCCTCGTCCACCAGCGCCCAGTCGCCGTGCACCCAGACGCCGGGCCAGCGCGACCAGTAGGTCTCCAGATAGCGCTCCGGGTCCTTCCAGAAGCCGCGCGCCATCCCGATCCACGGCTGCCGGATCGCCAGCTCGCCGACCGCGCCGCGCACCGCATCCCCCTTCTCGTCGAGCACGTCGGCCGCGATCCCGGGGCACGGCGCCGGGAAGGAGCAAGGCTTGATCGGCAGCAGCGGGTTGCCCATGAGAATCCCGCCCGAGATTTCCGTCCCGCCCGAGTAATTGATGATCGGCAGCCGGCCCCGCCCGACCTTCTCGAAGAGCCACCACCACGGATCCGGGTTCCACGGCTCGCCGGTCGATCCGAGGACGCGCAGGCGCGAGAGGTCGTGGGCGGCGAGCGGGTCGTCGCCGTGCGCCGCGAGCGCGCGCACGAGCGTCGGCGAGATGCCGAGAACGTTGACTTTGTGGCGCGCGCAGAAGGCCCACAGGCGGTCGGGGCCGGGCCAGTCGGGCGCCCCGTCATAAAGCACGATCGTCGCGCCGAGCAGCGTCGCGCCATAAATCAGCCACGGCCCCATCATCCAGCCGATGTCGGTCACCCAGGAGATGTGGTCGCCGGCCCCGACGTCGGTGCCGAAGGCCATGTCTTGCGCCGACTTGACCGGGAAGCCGCAGTGCGTGTGCAGAATCCCTTTCGGGCGGCCGGTGGTGCCCGACGTGTAGAGCACGATGAGCGCCTCTTCCGCATCGGTCGGTTCGGCGCCGCCGTCACCTCCGCCACCGCGCGCGAGCAGTTCGTCCCAGGTCAGATCGCGCCCCGACTTCATCGGGACTTCAACGCCCATCCTCCGCGCGACAAAGACGTGTGACAATTCCGGGCAATCGGCGGCGGCCTCGTCGGCCGTTTGCTTGGCCGGGACCGGCCTGCCGCGGCGGGGGAAGGCGTCGCAGGTGAAGAGGGCCTTGGCCCCGACGTCGCGCAGGCGCGAGCCAACAGCGGCCGGGCCGTATCCCGAGAAGAGCGGCACGGCGATCGCGCCGACGCGCCCGATGGCGAGCAGCGCGACGACCGTCTCGGGCATCATCGGCAGGTGAATCCCGACCGCGTCGCCGCCCCCCAGCCCACAGGCGCGCATCCCGGCGGCGCAGCGCTCGACCTCGGCCGCCAGCTCGCCGTAGCTCAGGCGGCGCGTCTCGCCCTCTTCGCCCTCCCAGATCACGGCCGGAGTCCCGGCGGGGTGGCGCAGACAACTGCGCGTGATGTTCAGCGCGCCGCCGACGCACCAGCGCGGCCACTCGATCCCGCGCCCGAGGTTGAGCACCTCGCGGTAAGGACAGTCG
>Ga0075421_100011005_pt1 | contig 11204 bp, 8 predicted proteins | sample SoiMetdeltSBSDD5_FD_75292 | JGI IMG/M metagenome (GOLD analysis project Ga0075421, IMG submission 75292) | Bulk soil microbial communities from a Populus tree surrounding site in Tennessee, USA - Soil MetaG P. deltoides SBSDD5 | ecosystem: Environmental > Terrestrial > Soil > Tree plantation...
GCGATGCTTCGTTGCTCGGACTCGTCGTATTCTCCGCATACGTCTTCGTCCTCGCGCCTTGCCTCACGTCCGTTCGCTCGGCCTCGGTGTGACGATTTTATTCCGTGGCGGGCCCTTAGACGGCTCTCGGGGGATCGCGCGCCATCGAGCCCGGGGTGGACTTCTTCCCCCCGCTCCTCCCACAATCGTTGCCTTGACTGCGCTCCCTGACCCGATCGACATTGCGAGGGCGGCGGAAAGGATACGCCCGCACGTCCACAGGACGCCGCTCCTCCGGACGGATCACTTCGGGTGCGGAAGGCTGCTCCTCAAGGCCGAGAACCTGCAGCGGGGGGGCTCCTTCAAGATACGGGGCGCCCTGAACGCCGTCCTTCGCGCGCGGGAGGAGGGAAGGATCGGATCCGCCGGGGTCATCACCTACTCCTCCGGCAACCACGGGCAGGCGGTCGCGCTCGCCGCGCGGATCGTGGGTTGCGCCTCCACCATAGTGGTGCCCGAGGACATCGCCCGCGTGAAGCTCCGCGCCATCGAGGACCTGGGGGCCGCCGTCGTGCTCCGGGGGACGACCTCCGAGGACCGCCTTGCGGGCGCCGAGGAAATCGCCCGGAAGACCGGGGCTCACATCATCCCGCCCTACGAGCACCCCGATGTGATCGCGGGCCAGGGCACCGTCGGTCTCGAGATCCTGGAAGAAGCCCCCGAGACGGATCTCGTCGTGGTCCCCGTGGGGGGCGGCGGCCTCATATCGGGCATTGCGATAGGTATCAAGTCGAGGAGTCCCCGCACGCATGTGGTGGGTGTCGAGCCTGCCGGGGCGGACGACACGGCCCGGTCGCTCAGGGAGGGAAAGCGGGTGCGGATCGATCCCCCGCGGACCATCGCGGACGGCCTCAGGGCCCTCACGCCGGGAGAGCTGACCTTCGAAGCGATCCGGCGCCACGTGGACGATGTCTGGGTGGTGGCCGACGAGAGCACGAGCGCCGCCCAGAGGAGGCTCCTCTCCGGGGCGAAGCTTCTCGTCGAGCCCTCTGGAGCCGTGGGCCTGGCCGCCGTGCTCGACCGGCAGACGGAGCTCGAGGAAAAGCAGGTCGTTGTGATCTTGAGCGGGGGGAACACCGATACTCTTCCAGGGCTCGCGGGCCCATGAGAGTGGAGACCGCGCGCGCCATGACCTGGACCGAGAGCACGCTGACGACGGCCTGCGGAGCCATCCATTACGTTCGGCAGGGAACGGGCCCGACGGTGATCCTCCTGCACGGTCTCGGGACGAGCCTGCGCTCCTTCTCGGGGATCCTGGAGAGACTGCCCGAGCGCTTCCACGCCGTGGCCATCGATCTGCTCGGCCACGGCCGCTCGGACTTGAGCGCGCCAGACCTGTCCGTCACCGCTCAGGCCGAATCGATCCTTCAGCTCATCCGGGAGCTCCAGATCCACGATGCCGCGGTCGTGGGGCATTGCCTGGGGGGCTCCGTGGCCCTCCAGGTATCCGCCATGGCCGGGGACCGCATCCGCAAGGTCGTCCTCCTCGGGTCGGGCAGTTACGTGTACCGCCTCCCCTGGAGGTGGCGGCTCGCGCTGGCGGCGATCCCCTCCCGCGCGCTGGGCCTCTTGCCGGCGACGAGACTCTGGGCCTTGCGCCGGGCAACCCGGCGCCTCTATTCCCAGGGAAAGAACCGGACGCGGCTCCTCGAAACCACCTCCGCGCTCTCCCGTGCGGGATGGAGCGGCATGAGCCGGGCCTTCCGACAGAACCTCAGGGAATCGGAGCTGTCGCGCCTCGAGGGCATCGTCGACCAGCTCGCACAGCCGACCCTCATCCTCTGGGGAAGCAATGACAGGATCTCCCCCGTCGCTCCGGCGAGGCTCCTCTTCCGGGAGAAGCGCAACGCACGCTTCATCGAGTTCGCCGGAGGCTCGCACATGCTCCACGAGGAACATCCGGATCTCGTCGGAGACCTTATCCTCGAGTTCCTCGACTGAGGTCGCGCGCCGCATGAGCTCGGATGAAATCGTGGACATCGTCGACGCCGAGAACCGGGTCGTCCGGCGCGCCACGCGGCGCGAGGTGCGGGCGGAAAACCTGCCCCACCGGGGGGTGGGGATCCTCTGCCGCGATTCCACCGGACGGATCTACGTGCACAGGAGGACGCCGACGAAGGACGTCTTCCCGGGCATGTACGACATGCTCGTCGGGGGAGTCGTCGCCTCCGGCGAGAGCTACGAGGCAGCGGCCAGGCGAGAGATCGCGGAGGAGCTCGGCATCGTCGGTCCCGAGCCGCGGTTTCTCTTCCAGCACCACTACGTCGGGCCGGAGAACCACGCCTTCGTCGCGGTCTACGAGGTCACCTGGGATGGTCCCATGCGCCACCAGGAGTCCGAGGTGGAATGGGGAGCGTTCCTCGACATCGAGGAGGTGCTCCGGAGCCTGGAGAGGTGGGCCTACGTGCCGGACGGGCTCGAGATCTTCGAGAGGTACCGGGAAGGCGGCGGATCGACCCCTTCCTGAGCTCGGACGCTCGGGCGCCTCACGACCCCTGGGCGCACGCCTGCAGGCAGTCCTGCGTCTCGTCCCTTCCCTCGAGCTCGAACGGCAGGGCCGGCGGGCGCCCCCCGAGGAAGAGGAAGTTGAGCACGTGGATCCCGTCCGTGATGTCCACGGTCCCGTCGTCGTTCGCATCGCAGGCATCCGGGCAGGGCGCCTCGGCCGTGCCCAGGAAGAGCACCCCGAACGCGAAGATCGGGTCCGAGATCGTGAGAGGCGTTCCGGTCCGGTTGCAGTCGCCCCGGACGAACGTCACGTTCTCGACGTCGCAGAAGCCCGGATGCTCGAAGGCGCCGATGTCGATGCGATAGATGCCGTCCGGCGGAGGGCACTCCGGCGCCGCGCGCCGGCAGCTCCCGGCGAGGTCGAGGTCCGTGAACCCCGCGAAGGCAGGGTCGCCCCGGTCCCTCGCCGGAGAGCCCGGCCCGAGCCGCTCGTCGCCCGGTCCCGCGAAGAGCGGATCCAGGCTCAGGTTCCCATCGACACCCGTGGCCCCGAGGGAGCTCTTCTCGAGGATGTTGCTCCGCACGACCCAGTCCCAGGGAAAGCCCGGGAGGTCCTCCGCATCGATCTCGGACCCAGCCCCGATCCCCCACGCGATGTTGTTCACGAAGGTCCAGCGCGGCAGGGGCCCGCCCGCCAGCGCATCGAGGTTGTCGTGGAAAAGCACCCGCCCATCGATCCCCCTGAACGTGTTCTGCGCCACGGTCAAATCGAGGTTGTGGTGCCGATGGAGCGAAGCGTAGAGGGCGTTTGTCACAGGGCCGCTTGCCCCCGGCGCGCCCGCCGGCGCCCCCCGGACGAGGTTCCCCGCGAAGAGGAGGTTCAGGCTTCCGGCCGCCGGCCCGCCCTCGGCGCGCTCGGCGCTCGTGAGCTGGAGGGCCGCGCCTCCGCCGATGAATCGGTTCCTCAGGATGCGCGCATCGAGGATGGCCCCCGGATCGACATGGAGCTCGACGCCTGCGCCGAGGACGCCACCGGGACCGTACGCGCCGATGGACTCGAACGCGCACTCCTCCACGTGGAGGTCGCACCGGGTGGACTTCGAGGGCTCGAGCGCGGCTCCGCCGAAACCGCCGCGAAACGTCGAGCGGAAGACCCTCACGCGCGCGCTCGCGCCCACGGCGAGGAAGAGCTCGAGCCCCTTCCCGGCGGGATCCTTGAACAGGCAGTCCTCGAAGACCGCCACGACCGAGGCGCCGGCCGCGAGATCGAGGCAGGCGCCGGCGAGCCCTCCCCGGAGCTCGAGACCGGAGACCTCGAGCTCGATCTCCTGGCCGGAGGGCGCCCCTTCGAGGAGGAGGAGAGGCTCATCCCCGGCGCCCGCGAGCACCGCGCCGGGCTCCGCCGCGATCTCGACTCGAGGGAGGTTCCCCGGCAAGCGAATGGGGAACGCCTCGCCGGGCTCCGCGCCCTCCCGGTGGACGTACTCGCCCCGCGCGAGCCGCACCGTCACCGCCGAGCCGCGCTCCCCCGCCTCGCGAAGCGCGAAGGTGAGCGTGCGAAGGGGATCGAGCTTCCCGCCTCTTTCGGCGGCATCGATACCCCGCGCGGGATCGACCTCGAGCTCGAGGGTCTCGCCGCGGGCCGTGGCCCGAGGCAGCGCGGCAAGGCTGCAGAGAAGAAGGTAGGACGCTCTCCTCATGGGTACCCTCACCCTTGTGCTCCGCGAAACGGCTCCGAAAAGGAGCCCGGCGACCTCGAAACCTACTTGGGCGGTTTCCTCAAGTCAAGAGCTTTCCACGCCCCCGCAGGCTCGGCGACGAGCCAGAGAAGAGGGGGAATCACCATGGAGGCACGGAGACACGGAGAGCTTTCCGTCGGTGTCGAAGCTGGTTCCGCTCCGGAGCCTCCGAGAAGAAGGGTGAAGGCGGCAGGAGGGCCCTTGAATCAGACCTGACCGGTTTTATTGATCGTGCCGCGAAGCGGCCACTGAAAGACCGCTCGTGGCTCGCTACTTCTTCCGGTTGGGCTTCTTCTTCGCGCTCTTCGAGGGCGTCCTGCCGCGGGAGGCGGTCTTCGCCGCCGCCACGTGGGCCGCCTTGACTCGCTGGAGCGTGACCGGGGCAGACTTCTTTGCGGGCTTCATCGAGTGGGAATGAGCGCCTGCCGGCGCGACCATGGTCGGAGCCGCCTTGGCCACCTGCGGCGTAGTCTTCGGAGCCGCCATCGTCATCGCCGCCGCCTTCGGAGCAGTCTTCTTCGAAGCCTGCGGCGAAGTCTTCGGAGCCGCCGTGGTTACCGCCTTCGGAGCCGCCGTGGTTACCGCCTTCGGAGCCGCCGTATTCACAGCCCCCCCCATCTTCGCCGCAGCTTCGCGCTCGAGCTTCCTCTGCTTCCGCTCCGCCTTCTTCTCGGCGGCCTCGCGGGCGGCCTGGGCCTCGATCTCCGCCTGGGCCCTGGCCTTGGCCTGGAGGTCGAGCTTGTGCGCGGCCGGCGGCGCCACCTTCGACTTCGGAAACGCCTTGACGACGTGCTCGAGCATGAGGGTCGAGAAGGGCCTCATGTCCTCGCCTTCCTCGGAGAAGTGGAAGCCGAGGTAGAAGTAGTCATCGGGCCCGAGGTCCTTGTCCGCCCTGAGCCTCTTCGCCAGGTCCGCGTGATCGTCGTAGACGAGCGCGCGGAGGACGCGAAGCCCCAGGTTCGCCCTGCGCGACGCCGGGGCCAGGTCCTTGGGGCTCTGGCGCACGAGGGCGACGGCGAGGAGGTAGCGCCCCTCGGCCGTGATGAGGTGGTTGTCCCAGAGGAGCTGGAGGAGCCCCGCGATGCGCTCCCACTTGTCCTTCGCGTTCTTCTTCTTGAGCTGGTGCGCCTTGTCGTATATGCGCTTCCGGAGCGGATCCGGGTCGAGACTCTTCACGAACTCGAGGAACGAGCGGTAGTGAGGATCGTTCTCCTCGAACAGGGAGAGGAGGCGGGTCGATGCGCGCTCGACGTACTTCTGGCGCGTATCCTGCGGGAAGTCCCTCAGGATCGCGTTGATCCTCTGCGTGACCTCGAGGTCCTCCGTCTTCATGAGAAGCGCGAAGAGGCTCTCGATGGACCCGGGCATCTTCCGCAGCGCTCCCTCGGCCGCCTCCCGCACGCGGAACCTCGAGTCGGCGAGGAAGGGCAGTATCGCCTCGGCCACATCGGCCGAGTCCGAGGACTGGAGCCTCTCGAAGATGTGGATGTGGACCGAGAAGTGAGGCGATCCGTGAAGGAGTCCGATGAGCTTGGGGAGGGCCTTCTTCGGAAAGGGGAGCTTCTGGAACCCGGTGAGCGCATGCTGCGCCACGTTGTGCCAGTCCTCGTCGCTCAGGAGCTTCGTGAGGAACTGCTCATCGCGAGGCGTGACCTTCGCCTCGTGCATGAGGCGGTTGTAGGAGACGATCGCGTGGCGGCGGACCTCGGGCGGGGACTTCTTCTCCGCGAGGGCCTTGAGCTCGTTCCGGGCCCGTGAGGCCAGGGCGGACCCGCGGAAATGACCGAGGATGATCGCGCCCGTGATGAGGAGCTGCGGGTGCTTCGTCATTTCCTTCGACTTGAGGAGCCGGAGCACCATGGAGAAGACGGGCGCCTGCTGCGCGGGCGTCATACGATCGAGAGACTCGCAGATGCTGAGCGTCAGGTGCTTCTGGAGCTCGAAGGGCTCATCGGGAAGGATCTTGAGGAGGAACGTCAGGGCACCCTTCCCGCCGATACGCGCCATGGCGGTGATCACGGCGCGCTTCCCGTGGAAGTCTGCCTGCCCGTAGAGCGTCTTCAGCTGCTCGCTGACCCCGGGTCCCACGGCGGAGATCACCGCCATGGCGTGCTCGCGAAGCGGCCCCGTCGTGAGGATCAGGGGGACGACCATGTCGGCCACATCGGCGGCTCCCAGGCGGGCGAGCGCCCGCAGGGCCACGAGCCGGAGCTCATCGTGAGGTTCGCGCAGAGATCTCCCGAGAGCCTGGACGATCTGTCTCGAGCGAAGGTCGAGCTCGGTGGTGACGCGGATCGCCGCCATCCGGAGCTCCATGTCGTTGGAGTCGAGGAGCTGGGATAACTTCCGCAGGATCGCATTCATGAGTACGTGCGGTCCTCGCGCACAGGGAGCTGTGGATGAACGGAAATGACCTCTAAAGAAACAACGAAGCTTCCCGCATCGAACATGCAGTCTTTATCGGAAACGGGCTGGGGTCCCGGCGGGGAAGGAGCCACCATCCTGGAAGGGCGGCGAAAGACTGGAACCATGTTCGAAGCCACAAGATAACTCAAGGAGGGGTGAAAGAACACACATTTCGGCGCCGGGACCCGAGAAAGGCGCCGCCGGTGTAAGTACCTGTCAGTCCTTGGGTTTCGTGGCTCCGGGCTGGCGTCCTTCCGGCTCCGGAGGAGCCTTTTCCCCGTCGTTCACGACCTCGAACTCGGCGTCGCGCACATACCCATCCTTCCGGAGCCGTCCCGGGTAGGCTCCCCCCCCGGGATCCCGGGACCGGAGCCCTTCGTAGAGGCTTCTGTCGAAAGTAGTTGGAGAAATCCCGAGCGTCCGCGACAGCACCCAGGTCGTGAGCCTCTGCCTCGACCGGGGAAAGACGAGGAGGGCTGCCAGGATATCGCTCAGGGGGCCCGGGAAGAGGAGGAGCAGGCCTGCGACCAGTCGAGCGAACCGCCGGGCGGCGAGCGCCAGATCGAGAGCCATGGGTTTCGGATGCCGCAAACCCCCGCGTATGGACAGGATGAGGATTCCGCCCGCCAGGCACGAAGCGGCGATCCAGAGAAGGATCACGGGCCGAGGGAGGTTCCGGACGAGCAGGATGGTGAGAGCGATGTCGAGGGCGGGGAAGAGGATAAGAAGGGGGATGAAGCGCAAGATTCGAGGAGGGGGTCTGTGTGTCAGGTGGACTGGATCCTAACCTCGAATCCGAGAATGATGAAGGCATGCGCGAGCACGGACGCGAGGGAGGATCATGGAGCGACGGCTTCTCGATGAGCTGGGCATAGGGATGGAGGCTCCAGGAGCCTTCTCCGGATCCTGGACGGGATCCGGCAGCGTCATCACGTCCACCTCCCCCGCGACGGAGGAGCCGCTGGGCCGCGTGCGGACGGCCTCGCCGGCCGACTACGACCGGGTCGTGGCCGCCGCGCGGGAGGAGTTCCTCCGCTGGCGGACGGTGCCGGCGCCCCACCGCGGAGAGCTCGTCCGGAGGATCGGGGAGAATCTCCGGAAGAAGAAGGGCGCCCTCGCGAGGCTCGTCTGCGAGGAGAGCGGCAAGATACTCTCCGAGGCCGAGGGCGAGGTGCAGGAAATGATCGACATCGCCGACTTCGCCGTCGGTCTGTCCCGCACCATCGGCGGCGTCACGCTCCCGAGCGAGCGACCGCATCACGTACTCATCGAGCAGTGGCATCCCCTGGGCCCGGTCGGGGTCATCACCGCCTTCAACTTCCCCGTCGCGGTCTGGGCGTGGAACGCCATGATCGCGGCCGTCGCCGGCGACACCGTCGTCTGGAAGCCTTCGGAGAAGACGCCCCTTTCCGCGATCGCGGCCACGCGGATCGCGGCGGAGGTCATGGAGCCCGAGGGGTACGGCTCGGTATTCGGCCTCCTCGTGGGCGGCCCGGAGCTGGGACAGAGGATGGCGGCGGATCCTTCCTTCCCGCTCGTGAGCGCCACGGGGAGCTGCCGCATGGGAAGGAGCGTCGCGGCGACCGTTGCGGGCCGCCTGGGGCGCACCATCCTCGAGCTGGGCGGCAACAACGCCGTCGTCGTGCTCGCCGACGCCGATCTCGATCTCGCGCTGCGCGCCATCGTGTTCGGCGCCGTCGGAACTGCAGGCCAGCGCTGCACCTCCACGCGCCGCCTCATCGTCGACGAGACGGTCGCGGATGAGCTCGAGGCGCGCCTCGTCAAGGCTTACGGGTCGGTGCGCGCGGGGGAGCCGTGGGCCGAGGGGACTCTCCTCGGACCTCTCATCGACGCCGCCGCCGCCCTCTCCTTCGAGGATGCCGTCGAGCGCATCCGGAAAGAGGGAGGGACGGTGATCCTCGGCGGACGGCGTCTTCCCCGGAAAGGCCACTACGTGGAGCCGACGCTCGTCCGGGCCCGGTGCGACATGCCCATCGTGGGCGAGGAGACCTTCGCGCCGATCCTCTACATCATCCGCGTGCGGGGCCTCGACGAGGCGATCGAGGTCCACAACTCGGTCCCGCAGGGGCTCTCCTCGGCCATCTTCACCTCGAACATCCAGGCCGCGGAGAGGTTTCGCTCCGCCGAGGGGAGCGATTGCGGGATCGCGAACGTGAACCTCGGCACGAGCGGGGCGGAGATCGGCGCCGCCTTCGGGGGCGAGAAGGACACCGGGGGCGGCCGGGAAGCGGGAAGCGATGCCTGGAAGGCGTACATGCGGCGCCAGGCGAGCACGGTGAATTACGGCAAGGAGCTGCCGCTCGCCCAGGGCGTGCGGTTCGACATCTGATCGGGCACGGGAACCGGCGCGGCACCATCCTGGTCTAAGAAACCGGGCAGGCCCGGCGTCTTCAGGTTGAAAAGAGTCAGACTCGAGAAGAAGGCCTCGATTCCCGTCGCTTGACCGATCGCGAGCTCCTAGAGCGCTATCTCGGGGGAGATGTCTCCGCCTTCGCGGAGCTCATCGACCGTCACGAGAAGCCTCTCATCCGCTTCGCGGGCCGTTACCGGCGCGGGTCGAGCCTCGATGGGGGCCGGGGCTGGGCGGAGGACATCGTCCAGGAGACCTTCCTGAGGCTCCTCAGGGAGGCCAGGTCCCTGGACGGCGTCGAGAACCTCTCCGCCTGGCTCTATCGGGTCGCCAGGAACCTGGCCATCGACACCAACCGAAAGGAAATGCGCATGGAAAGGCGTCACCGGCTCGCGGCCGCGACGGAATTGCAGCCGCCCGCCCCCTGCTCGGAGGAGGCCCGCGAAGTGGGAGAGATCGTGGCGCTGAAGCTCCTCGGACTGCCCGCCAACCAGCGGGACGTGCTGATCCTGAAGATCCAGGAGGGGAAGACCTACCGGGAGATCTCGGAGATCACGGGCCTGAGCGCGTCGAACGTGGGATACCTGATCCACCATGGACTGAAGAAACTCGCGGGCGAGCTGCGGACTGCGGGACTCGTTTGAAGGAGACATCAATGACACCTAACGATGGAACGAACTCGAGGGGCGGTTCCTGCGAGATCCACGAGCCGCGGCTGAGCGCGTACCTGCTCGACGAGCTCTCCTCCGACGAGAGGAGGGACGTGGAGGCGCACGTGTCGGGATGCGCGGCCTGCCGGGAAGATCTCGCCCTCCTCGGGCAGACGGCCGAGGCGCTCCGCGCGAGCCCCCCCGTGGAGGGCGCGATCGCGCCCGAGCGCCGCGAAGCCCTGCTCGCCGCCGCGCGCGAGGAGACCCTCGCGAAGCCGGCGAGAAAGAGCCCCTGGGGACCGGCATACGGACTTCTCGGGCTCGCCGCGGCCGTGGTGATCTCGTTCGTCGGCGTGCGCATTTACAGGCAATCGGGCGAGGACCGGCTCCGGGAAACGGAGATCCTCGCCGCGCGGACTCTCGAGACGCAGCCCGCGGAGCCCGTGGAGGTGCGGACGGCGACGCTCGCGGACGACACCCTCGCGCTGAAGGCGCGCGTGGAGGAGTTAGCCCAGAACGTCACGGTGTTCTCGGACTCCGGCATTCTGACCGGAGCGCAGGCGGCGGGAGTGGAGAGGGATAAGCTCTACGCGTGGAGTGCACCGGCGCCGGCCCCGGAGTCCGAGTCTCGCCGGTTCTTCGGCACGGAGCGCGCGAGGAACATCGAACCCGCGGGAGAGGTCGCAAAGCTCGGCGAGGCGCGCGAGGAGCTCCGTTCCGCCGGCCTGGGGGGAGCCGCGGAGGCCGAGGCCGCCCATGCGGGGAAGCCGGGCGCGGACAGGGCCGTCCTCTACAAGCGGCTTTCGGTCGTCGGGGAGCAGGACGGCTCCGCGGTCACGGAGCAGGACGCCTCGAAGCTCACGGATCTCTACCTCACGACGGAGAGTGCGCTTCCCGTCACTCGAGGCGCCGGAGGCGGCGGAGGGGCCGACCTGCAGAGGCGCAGGGTTGGCGGCAGGGTAGCGGGAGATGCCGGTGACGCCGGCCGAGGGGAGCAGGCGTTGCGGGAGCTCGACCGGAACGGTAACTACGGCGACTCACGGAAGCTCGAGGAGTCCCTGGTCCTGGAGAACAAGGATGCCCTCGGTCGCGGGGCGAACCCCGAGTTCGTCGACGGGATCGACCTGACGCGGAAGGCGTTAGGCTACGTTCACGAGTTCGCTCCCGGACTGGATCCCGTTCGTTTCGACAAGAAGGAAAGCGCCCCCGCCGCCACCCCGGCCGCCCCTCTCCTCCCCACGGAGCTCGCGAGCGCAGCGTCTGCCCCGAAGACCGCCGCGCCCGCCCCGGGAGCGGCGCCCGCGGGACCCGCGCCCGCCGCGCAGCCTCCGGCTGGAACCGCCCTCGCCAGGCAGCCTGCTCTCGCGGGCGAGCCGCTCGCGGAGGTTCCGTTGCAGGGGCTCGAGGAGAAGAAAGCGGCCGAGGCCGCCGCCGCCGCGCCGCAGGCAACCCTCACCGCTGCCCGTCCGGACGACTGGAAGGTCCGGGTCGATGACTTCCTGAGCCGGCTCGACCGGCGCCCCGGCGAGACGCCGGCCATGATGTTCTTCC
>Ga0075421_100011006_pt1 | contig 11204 bp, 10 predicted proteins | sample SoiMetdeltSBSDD5_FD_75292 | JGI IMG/M metagenome (GOLD analysis project Ga0075421, IMG submission 75292) | Bulk soil microbial communities from a Populus tree surrounding site in Tennessee, USA - Soil MetaG P. deltoides SBSDD5 | ecosystem: Environmental > Terrestrial > Soil > Tree plantation...
CGCGCCAGCGAGAGCGCGCCGAAACTCGGCGGCATCCGTCGAAGTTAAAACCGGGGCCCTCCGTCAGTGCCGTCGCTAGACATTTTTCAACCGGTGCAGTAGTTAGACATTATCGACACAGGGAAGGATCGCCCATGAGCTTTGACGTCCTGGAAACCACCATCGCTGACGTGCATGCCGCGTATCGGTCCGGCCAATTGACTTGCCGGCAACTCGTGCAGAGTTATCTCGACCGCATCGAAAATTACGATCGTCAAGGCCCGGCAATTAATGCGATCATTACCATCAATCCTGCAGCGCTAAAAGAAGCGGACCGCCTAGATGCCGCTTTCAAGGCCGGTGGATTCGTCGGGCCTTTGCACGGTGTTCCGATCATCATGAAAGACCAAGGCGATGCGGTAGGCATGCCGACCACACTCGGCTCCGTCCTGTTTAAAGACTATTATCCCGACCGCGACGCCTTTGTCGTCGATAAGCTCAAAAAAGCCGGTGCGATCATTCTCGCCAAAGCGACCCTTGGCGAGCTTGGCGGCGGTGATACGCACGGCTCGCTGTTCGGCTCGACGAAAAATCCTTACGATCTGGCACGCACCGCGGGCGGCTCTTCCGGCGGGTCAGGTGCGAGCGTGTCCGCCAACTTCTGCACCGTCGCAGTCGGTCAGGAAGGGTTCGCTTCGATCCGTCGTCCTTCGACCTGGAACTGTGTCGTCGGCATGCGCCCCACCGCGGGCCTGGTGAGTCGCTCCGGTGTGTTCGCCGGCTGGCCCTCGGTAAACGGCTCGCTCGGCCCAATGGCGCGCACGGTTACCGACTTGACGAAACTGTTGGACGTGATGGCCGGCTACGATCCTGATGATCCTGTCACCGCACACGGCGTCGGCCGGATTCGCCAAAGCTTCACCGCGTTCCTTGATAAGCAAGGCCTGCACGGCGCGCGCTTTGGAATACTGCGCCAGTCGATGGGCTATGACGCCGAGCCAGGGTCGGAGGACTTCAACAAAATCTCAGAGGTCTTCGATAAAGCCGTGGCAGATTTAAGAGCCGCCGGCGCGGAAATTGTCGACCCGGTCGAGATTCCGGACCTCAAAGTGCTCTTGGCCAAACGAGCCGGCAGCTTCACCGATGAAGAGGAATCATTTAAGACCTACATGAGCCGCAGCAAGCAGGCGCCATACAAATCGCGGGCGGAGGCGATGAACGCGCCTGTGTTCGAAAAGGTCGTCAAGCGCGCGCGTGAACGCTGGATGCGACGAGCCAGCGAAGAAGCCCATTATGAATATCTGAAAGCGCGCGAGCAGTTGATGAATAATTTATTGAAAGTAATGGCCGATCGGCGCCTCGACGCCATCGTTCATAAGGCGGTCGAACACCAACCGACTCTGATCAAGGACGGCGTCAACCCGCCTTATGTCGATCAAAAAGGCGCGCCGCACATCAACACATTTTTGGTCTACGTGCCGTCGATCGTCGTGCCCGCGGGATTTACCCGCGATCAGTTACCGGCCGGCATTACGTTCCTGGGAAGGCCCTACGATGACGGTAAGATGATTCAGTATGCTTATGGCTACGAACAAGCAACGCGGCATCGCAAACCGCCGGCGAGCGTAACGCCGCTTTGAGCGACCGCGCGAGGCAGCGATTTTCGCACGGGGTCTGATATCGTCTCTCGGTAAGCGCATGTGATCGCAAGAATTCTTGTCATACTGATCCTGATCCCACTGCTCAGTCAGAGCTGGTCTTTCAATCTTGCGACGGACCGAAGCGAACTTTCCATTGCCGTTCCAAATAGCGCTGCTTCGCTGATCGCACCGATCGACATCGACGACGAGCACCGTCATGCCCCGGCATCGACATGCGTTTGTATCGAAATTTCCTCATCTTTAGCGACGCCAAGCCGAACAGACAGCGCCATCGATAGAGCGCCGCCCGCTGCGGCTGCGCGTCCCCTCTATCAAAAAAACTCCGTTTTCCTCATTTAAATCGATCGCTGCCATTCGCGACACCGAGCTATATCCGGCAAGCGCCAGAAACATTGGTGGCCGGAAAACACGGCAACAATCGAGTGAAGCGCGACGATCGGCGCTTCTGAGGAGAACAAAATGGAAGATTTTCCGATTTGGTTAAAGCTCATCATCTGGGGAACGATCAGCCTGACCGTCATCTATTCAATCTGGGGTATGCTTCATTCATATCTCCAGTCCTAAGCTCGCTTTTTGGCCAGGAGGATGCGCAACGTCATGCGATCCTCCTGGCGCCGCCTTCTGTTCATAAAGGCCACGATTGCCGCAAGTTTTTTCTCGCCTCAAAGCCGATAAGTTTGCTATTATCCGGCGGATAAATAGTCGTGGCAAACAAAGCCGTGAAGAGTCGATCGAAAGCTCTAAATTGACCTGCGAACGGATGGGGCATGAAGTTTTATCGCTTATTCACCGGACCCGACGAGCAATCGCATTTCGAGCCGTTGGACGCGGGCGCTCAGTCCGAGTTTTTTAACGCGACACGACCGGCAACCGGATTGCTGTTGCGCAACGATTTTGCGCCGCATATTGTCAACTTTCACAGGGCGCCGCGCCGGCGCTGGGTAATTACGCTTTCCGGCCACGTCGATATCGGACTCGGCGACGGCACAGTCACGAGCTTTTATCCCGGCGACGTCTTCCTCGCCGAGGATACCAGCGGTCAAGGACACACCGCGACGCCGCACGAATGGGTGCGAGCCTATGTGAATCTTGATTGACATCATTTGGTGGAGACATTTCCTTGCGAGATTTCTCATCTGCGATTTATAACGCAACGGAATGATAGCAATGGGCCGACTTTTTATCGCGATCTTGGCGATTTTGAGTTTCATCTCGCTTTACCGTGAAGGCTTCTGTCAAAGCATCACGTTTTCCTACAGCTCGCTCATCGGCATTCAATCGCCCTTGTGGATCGCCAGAGATGCGGGGTTTTTTAAGAAACATAGGATCGATGCCAATGTCGTGTACATGCCCGGCGGACATAGCGTTATCCAGGAAATGTTAACCGGCCGCTTGCAAATGGCCATCGCCGCGCCGGGCGCGGTGCTCCAATCCAATCTGCGCGGCACCGATTTCATCTATTTCGGGGCTATCAGCAACCGTATGGATCTCGTCGTGTTCGCCGATAAGAGCATCAAATCAGTACAGCAACTTCGCGGCAAGAGAATCGCCGTCGGCACGGCGGGCGCCGGTCCGGACTACCGGGGCCGGGTTGTGTTTGAAAAACTAGGCATGCGTGTCGGCACGGACGTCGTGTTTGTTCAGACCGTGGGAGGACAACCGACCCGTCTTGCCATGCTGCAATCGGGAAATGTCGACGCCGTTGTTCTGGCCCCTCCCTATACCATGGAAGCGGAGCGTTTAGGCTTCCGCCCCGTGCTGGAATACGCCTCCGTGATTCCTCATTACTTTTCTTCCGGCTACTTCACCCGCCGCGAGTATATCCGAGGCAATCCGCGGATTATGGAAAATACCGTCAGAGCGCTCCTCGACGCCACTCGATACGTGTTTTCCAATGCCCACGGCACCATCAAGTTTCTTGCCAGCCAACTCAAGCTGAAAGATGACGCTTTTCTGAAACATTATTATCAGAAAGTATTATTGGGCCAGATCGATCGCGACTTATACCCCGACGATAACGGCGTCGAAATATTTCTCGAACAGGAACGCAAGGCCAATGCAGCAAGCGCCAAGATCAAGAAAGACGATTTCTTCGATAGCAGTATTCTCGACAAACTGCGCAAACAAGGATACTGAGAGAGATGAAGTATTGGAGTTTGAGTCCCGATTCAGCCGGACTTCCTCACGCCCACCCGAATGAGTTCCTTGCCAAATGGCGAATCCGTCGGACGCTCTAACGTGAGCGATCAAGTAAACTCCGGTACGATCTTCTTCGTCGACACCACCCTGCGCGATGGCCACTTGAGCTTGTGGGCGTCCAATATGCGCACGGGAATGATGCTGCCGGTCGCTGAGCGGCTCGATCACGCCGGCTTCGAGGCCGTGGAGGTCATGTCCTCCGCGTTTTATAAAAAATGCGTGCGCGATCTCAAGGAAGATCCTTGGGAGCGCGTTCGCTTGCTCAAGCAACGCTTGAGAAAAACACCGCTGCGTTCGATCCGCAGCCGCTCGATGTTGGCGTTTCAGATCACGCCGGCGGCGGTAACCGATCTCTGGCTCGAACGGCTCGCCGCCAACGGCATCGACGAGCTGCGCACTTCGGACCCTTCGAACACGCCGGTCTATTGGCAGCAAGCGGTCAAGGCCGCCAAACGGGCCGGTCTCAAAACTATTTTGAACATCATCTATTCAATTTCGCCGAAGCATACCGACGAGTATTTCATCGAGCGAGCGCGCGCGGCCGCCAAGCTCGATGTCGAGCGCATCTGCTTCAAAGACCCAGGCGGATTGCTCACCCCCGAAACCACGCGCCGGTTGGTGCCGTTGATCCGGCGCGAAGCGAAGGACAAACCGGTCGAATTCCATACGCACTGCAACACCGGACTCGGCGCGCTGTGTTGTCTCGAAGCGATCCAGCTCGGCATCACCTCGATCAACACGGCGATTCCGCCGCTCGCGGATGGCTCGTCCAACCCGTCGATCTTCAACGTTGCCATGAACGCACGGGCGCTTGGCTACCAGACCCATGTCGATGAAGCATCGCTCAAGCCGGTGCGCGATTATTTCACCGCTATTGCCAAACAAGAAAATCTGCCGGTCGGCAAGCCGCTCGAATACGACGCCTATCACCCGCTGCATCAAGTGCCGGGCGGCATGATTTCCAACTTCCGTTTTCAGCTTGGCAATCTGGGCAAACTCGACCAGTTGCCCGCGGTGCTGGAAGAAGTTTCGCGCGTCCGTGCCGAGTTCGGTTATCCGATTATGGTGACACCCTATTCGCAATTCTTCGGCGTTCAAGCCGCGATCAACATCATGGTCGGCGCGCGTTACAAGGAAGTCACCGACGAAGTGCTGCTTTATGCGCTGGGATTTTGGGGCGAAGAAGAAGCGCAGGCCATCGACGCCGATTTGAAAGACCGCCTTGTCTATAGTCCGCGCGGCCGGGAGTTGGCCAAACTAAAAGCGCCGGAAATGTCGCTCAAAGAATTTCGCCGCAAATTCGGCGGCGCATCGGTGAGCGATGATGATAAGCTGCTCCACTATTTTGCCGGCGAGGAGGCCGTCGCCGCGATGAAAGCCGCCGGCGCACCGAAGGATTATCCGACCGCGTCGTCGCCGATCGTTGCTCTGATCGAACAAATCAGCAAACGCAAAGCCGCCGTACGAGTTTCCATCAGACGCAACGGCTTCCTCTTGCGTATGGAACGACACCGACCGGTGCCGTGAGCCCCGCGCTTTCGCATTTTCTTACGTCTAGGGTTTGGCGTGGCGTTCTGCTTTGCCTGTTACTGCTCGCCCCACCGGGGCACGCAAGCGCGGAGTGGGAGTGCAAGGCGCCGCCACCAAGCTGCCGACCCGTCTTCATCGTGCATAGCGCCTGGCATGCCGCGATCGTTCTGCGCAAGGGCGATATCGCTTCCGAGGTCGTGCCGGAGCTCGTTGATTTTCCCAGCGCACAATTCATCGAATTCAGCTGGGGCGACAAGGATTATTTTCCCAACCCGGACGCCGGCGTATTCGCTGGGCTCAAGGCGGCATTTTGGTCGAGTGGGAGCGTAGTCCACGTTGTCGGGTTGAGCGGCGACTGGCAAGCTTTCTATGCTGGCGCGGCAATCATCGAGCTGCGTTTAATGTCCGCCGCTTATGAACGTTTGCTGGATTTTGTCGCAAAAACTTTTTCACGCCCGGCGCCGGGGTATCGCGCTCAAGCCGACCCTGGCCTTTTTGCCCACAGCTATTTCTATCCCGCCACGCGCAGGTTCAGCCTTCTCAGGACCTGCAACGGCTGGGTTGCCGAAGCGCTCGAGTCAGCGGGCCTGCCGATCGCGCCCAGTTATGTGATCACAGCGGGTCAGCTCTCCGAACAGATCGGCAAGCTTAACCAACCACGATAAGGTCGTCTATTTTGTCCAAAGTCATGAGCAAAAATGGCGTCCTCCCGGCGCAGTCGGCGCCGGCAAATGCGTTTTACGGTTAAGCCTTGCGCGCGATTCACATTCCGTTCGGACGGCGGGCAAGGCACAAGCGTTGCGCAGAACACATTCAATAGGTTAGCTATTATGGAGAAGCTAAGCGACCGATGAAGCCAGTTCTAGGAAATCCGATACTGCGCGGAACGATAGCGCTACTCCTCTGCGCCTCGATGCCGTTTTTCTTAGGCGCCTGCCGATCGACGCCGCAGACTACCGGCGTCCAGGAAGTCGAGCCAACGAAAACCGACGTCCCGCTCGAAAGCGCCAAGCTGCCGGAAAGCGGCGTCGATACGGCACTCAAACAAAACAAGGAAATCATCCCCAGACTGCTGCCGGAATCGCTCATCGGCGCGCCGACAAAAGAGACGGTGTCGCGCCGAGTCGAGTACAATACGACGATCAACAGCCGGTCAAGCGAACCTTCACGCAAGGTCGCTTGGCAGTATCGCATGAATCGGCGCGGCGAGATCGTCGGCTTTGAATTTTCCAATCAGGGCGGTAACCCAATCCTCGCGCCCCGCCGCGACGCGGTAAAAAATCAGTTGTTCACCCGTGATTTTCAATTCCGCTTCGATGAACGCGCCCGCCAAGATATTTATTTAATGGTCTCGGACTGGGCCCCTGCGCGCGACCGGGTCTTTCGCTTGAGCGAAATCATGAACACCCTCATGTTATTTTTTCCGCGCAAATTTCTGCCCGCCATCGTCAACTCAGGCGGCCGAAACATCCTCACGTTGCCGACCGGAGAAGAAGTCGAATTCGACGCCGAGACCCACGAGATCCGCCGCGGCGTGCTTTCGGAAACCCCGGTGGATCTCAATCCGAACCGCCAAGCGCGTCAATTCCCTGGGATCGATTACCGCGGCAGCGGCGTCGTCGTGCGCGTAAACTCGCGCGGCGTGGACCCGCGCATCGGCACAACCGCCACCGTCACGAGCGGCGCTAAACTGTCGAGTTGCGACAAGGGAGCTTCCTGCAATCAGTGTCAGATACCGTCTAAGGACCTTTGGGACCAGACCGGCGCGGTCCGCTTCAAGTTTTCTACCGACGCCGACTTCGAGCGCTTACTCATCGCCCGCTGCGGCTTTTCCCTCCCTGAAATAGTCGCCGAAATTGCCGCCGGTTAGCCACTTAGAAAATTATTTCTTGGAAATTTAAGGCCGCGGCCACTTCGGGATCGACCCCGGCTGGCAGACACCAGAACGTATACTCGTAGTAAAGCTGCATGATTTTGCCCGAGGCTCTGCCGCCTTTTTCGTCGACGGAAATCGACGCGCACGAGGGCGAGCAATGATATCGACCCGGGCTACGGGTGAAAGCCGGGAGTTTCGTTGCCCGTTTGCAATTCACCGCCAACCCGAATAGGTAAAAATCCATCCCTATCAAACGCTCTTGGAGGTGTTATGGCGACCCATCTAGTGATTGATGCCGACGGCCATTGTTACGAACCGGACAACGATCTGGCGAAGTGGATGCCCGCGGAGTTTGCCAAACGAGCGCCCAATCGAGTCACCGACAGCTCCGGTTATTCGCACTTGATGATCGAAGGCAGGCTCTCCAGCCGCCGGCGCTGGGGGGGTGGACCGGATCGTGCCGAAGTTTTCGCGCCGCACATCGAGCGAGCCCGACCCGGCATGACTGATCCGCTCAAGCGGCTGCCCGACATGGACGAAGAAGGCATCGACGTCGCGATCATCTTCGGCACTGCCATCGCGCTGTCGATCAACGGCATGGCCGACAAACCGCTGGCGGCGGCGATCTGCCACGCGGTCAACCGCTGGCTCGTCGAAGAATATCTCGCGCCCGATCCCAAACGCTTGAAAGGTGTCGGCCTGATTCCCGTGCAAGATCCGCCGGCCGCCGTTAGAGAATTGGCCTACCTCGCGCAGCATCGCTCCATCGTCACCGCTATGCTGCCGACCAATGTTTATGGCATCAATCTCGGACATCGCATGTTCGACCCGGTTTACGCCGCGGCGCAGGAAATCGGCATGCCGCTGTCGGTTCATCCACAAACCGAACATGACGGCCAGTATGGCGTGTGGGGCGTCATGGGCGCCGGCAGCGAGCGCATGGAAAAGTACAGCTACGTGCACATGACGTCGTTTCCCTTCGAGCTCATGATCTCGCTCATGCACATGATCGGCGAAGGCGTCTTCGACCGCTATCCCAAGCTCAAAGTCGGCTTCATGGAAGGCGCCTGCGGCTGGCTGCCCTTCTGGTCGGAACGCATGGACGAACACTTTCACAAGCTGCGCCCGCAGTGGCCGTTGCTGAAACGGAAACCGTCGGAAATCATCAAGAGTTCCCAAGTCGCTTTCACCTGCGAGCCGGAAGAAACTATTTTGCCTTATGTGCTCGACGATATCGGCATCACGCAAGTGATGTATGCCTCCGATTACCGCCACTGGGACTCGGAGTTTCCCGACTCGGTGAAGGAAGTCAAAAAGATTCCGGGGATGCGCGAAGACCAGCTCCGCCACGTCCTCGGCGAGAACGCGCGGCAGTGGTTCAATCTGAAGGACGAAGACTTGCCGATCAGATAGTCGAGGATAGAGAATCGATGATCGAGGATGGCGCTTGCGATCTTCGATCCTCTATCCTCCATCGTCGACGACATCAGCGCTTGTCATTCCACAACTGATTAAAAAACCCGCTGCTTTCCATTTCCGCTAAATAGCGCCGATCCATCAGATCCTGCGGCTTGACGTCGTTGGCGCGCGCATTGGTTCTGGCGACTTCCTCGATCATCGGTTGGATCGCCGGCGCTTTGAGCTCCAGGCGCGGCTCCATCACTTTCATCTCGATGTTGTAGCTGGCCTCGAGGATCGAGCGATCTTTAATGCGCAATTTCTTTTCCATCACGCGATAAACCAGCTCTCGGTCACGGTGCATCGCCTTTGAGGCTTCGGCCATGGCGCGCATGAAGCGGCCGATCACCGGCCCGCGCCGCGCGATGACCGACCGCCGCGAGGTGATGGTCGAAGCGGCATAGGGAATCGCGATGTCCGGTCCGAAGACTACGTAACGAAACCCCAGCGCAATTGCTTTTCCGTCGGTGGGAGGCAGCATCGTCGCGGCGTCGATCCGACCCGATGCGAGCGCACCCAAGGTTTCGTTGTCACCCCCGGTCTGAATAAAAATAAAATCCTTGTCCGGGTTCATGCCGGCCCGGCGAAACGCCTGTACCGTGAAAAAATGCGTGTTGCTGCCGATGCGCGTCACGCCGATCCGTTTACCGCGAAGCTGCTCCAGCCGGGTGATTTCCGGCTTGGCGAGAATGCTTTGCGTCATGATGTTCTTGATACTGCCGATAAAGACTACGTCCGTGGCCCCGCTGGAATAAGCATTGACGATACCGACGCCCCCGAGCAAACCAATTTCGACATTGCCGCCGAGGATCGCCGCCGTCGCCGCTGACGATGACGGTATGTAGACGAACTCCAGCTCTATATCGTATTTTTTGAGCGCTCCCAGCTCCTCAGCGACCCACGGCATCACATAGGGGACCGCATGCGAAGAATAAAGCGCGACAATTTTGTCGGCCGCCTGTGCGAGCGGAGACGGCGCGCAGAGGATGACAAAAAGCAAAAAGCGAACGATATTTAGTCTGCGACTAAACATGGAAGACCTCACGGAGGAGCATGAAAGCTACAGGTTAAAAAGCCGCTTGGCGTTGCTGTACAGAATTTTCTCCTTGTCGGCATCCGAGATGCGTGGATGATTGCGCAGCGCGTGGAGATTGCCGGGAAATTCATTGTCCCAATGCGGAACATCCGACGCATAAAGAAAATGCTCCGCGCCGAGGTATTGGATCGACTCGGGCAGCAACGACTCGCCCGACTCGAGGCTGAAATACATTTTCGACTTGCGCACCAAATCGCTCGGCTTGTCCTTGAGCAGCGGCATTTCATGCTTGGCGCGCTTCTCCCAGTGCTCGTCCAGCCGGTCCAAATAATACGGCAGCCACGTCGCGCCGATCTCCAAGAACGCTAGCTTCAAGTTGGGAAAACGCACCGGCAAACCCTGGCAAACTACATGGGTGAACTGAAGCAACAGACCGACAGTAAAGGCGTACGAATGCACCTCCGCGAAAGTCGACAGATTCGCCGCGCCGATCTCGTGAGAATTGCTGCGGGAGCCGTGAATACCGATCACCGCGCCCAACTTTTCCGCCTCGGCGTAGACCGGATCGTAGAATGTGCTGCCCAAAGCCATGGGCAAGCCCATTGGCAAGATCTCGAACCCCTTCAAGCCCAACTCCGTCACGCCGCGCCGCAGCTCTTCAGCGGCGGCCTTCGGATCACGCAACGGCAGCACGCCGACGCAGCTCACCCGGTCGGACAGCGCGTTAAATTCCTTGGCAAAATGGGTGTTGCACGCGCGCGCCACCGCAAGAGCGAAATCCAACTCTTGAATTTTCGAGACATTGCCTGATCCGGTGGGAAAACAAATCGCATGAACCATCCCCTCACGCTCCATCACCGCGTGCCATTCGTCGATCTGTTCCTTGGGACTGAGATCTTCCCAGCGCACCGCCATTTCGAAGCTATCGAACAGATTCGCGTCCCAGGGCTGATCCCGGGTGCGCAGCGACGTCGACCGCTTGTCCCAGGGTGCTTCGAGATACTTGCGGATGTAACGTTCTTTTTCCAAAACATGCCCATCGGCGTCGATCACCGGACCATTCATCATGACGACCTCCTTGCTGGTGCTTACGATATAGTTACAGCATTCGACCGCTGTCAAGGAACAATGCCTGTCAGGCTGCGATGAAAAACCAGGCGGAAGCCAAAACCCCTTTCACATTCACAGATTTGTGTCGCTTCACTTATGTTCAAGTCGATCACGTCGCTAATCACCAAGGAGCAAGCAATGTTCAAGCGCAGTCTGGATTGCCCAATCGTCGGTTCGCTTCTTGTGGCTCTGGCTCTGGGACCAACCACGACTCACGCCGCCCAAGAAGAAAAAATAGTCATGTACCTCCGGCAAAGCCGGAGGCTTGAATTGTGAACCGCTCAAAGCGGTCTGGCCAGCTACGCTGGCATTTCCTCAGTCAAACATCTTCAGTTGATCGAGCCCTTTATCCTCT
>Ga0075421_100011007_pt1 | contig 11203 bp, 9 predicted proteins | sample SoiMetdeltSBSDD5_FD_75292 | JGI IMG/M metagenome (GOLD analysis project Ga0075421, IMG submission 75292) | Bulk soil microbial communities from a Populus tree surrounding site in Tennessee, USA - Soil MetaG P. deltoides SBSDD5 | ecosystem: Environmental > Terrestrial > Soil > Tree plantation...
TTCCGCGGATGGCCCTGCGGAATCGGAGATGACGTGCGAGGCATCACCCGGTGGTCCAGCGCAGGCTCGCGTTTCTCGAAACGGCGAGCACGAGACATGACATGCGGCGAGGCCGTTCGCCTGATCGCCGCCGCGGTCGAGGGTGGTCTTGCGCCGGGTCCGCTCGACGCGCTGGTCGCGCATATCGAACGGTGCGGGACGTGCCGCGTCGAAGCCGACACGCAGATGCTGGTGAAGCGGGTGCTGGGCGCGACACCTCAGGTGGCGCTCCCCGCGGGGGCCGCTCAACGGATCGCCGCGCGGATCGATGTCGAGGCTGGGCGGCGCGCGGCGGCGGTCGACTGGCGCGCGTGGACGGTCCGCCTCCTGCCGGCCGCCGCCTGTCTGGTGCTCATCGCAGCGGTCGTTCACCAGATCGCGCGGCGATCGATGTCGGGCGAAGTGAGCGCCGCGATTGCCGACTGGGGCAGGAACGAAATCCGGTCGCTTCAATCCCCCCGGGTCGGCACCGACAGTCGCCAGCTTCTCGGTGTGCTGTTGATGGACGCGCCGTCGACGTCATCGCAGAAAGACGGCCACTGATGGTGCACAGGTCATGGATGGTCGCGTTTGCCGCCGTGGTGTTCGCGGCGGGCGTGGCCACGGGATTCGTCGCCGCTGGCTGGTGGCAACTGGTGCCCCGTGGAGTGGAACGCGCGGCGCCGCCACCGCCGCCGGAAGTCGTCGCGCGCATGCTGGGCGACGAGCTGCAATTGACGGCGCAGCAGCGCACCGAACTCGACGCCATCGTCGCGGCGAAGCGTCGCGCGCTGGCGATGCGGCGCGAGGACATGCGGCAGCGCTTCGAGCAGGACGCGAACAGCCTTGCGAACGACATCCGCAAGATTCTGACGCCGGCGCAGCAACAAAAGTTTGACGAGATCATCACCCGCGTGCGATCCAGATTCCTGAATACCGAGACAGCGCTGCATCGACCGCGTCCCTGACGATCGTCAGAAGAAAACGCCGCCCCCCGAAGTCTAAGACTGACAGTGAAGCCGATGTGTCGATGATCCGCTGCCTGGCGGATCGACATCGCACCGGCCATGCCTGCAGGAACTGCGGAACCGGTCGTAGGACTGGATTCCGCAATCGCGCCAATCCGCTGCTTCGAGACGCCAGCCTCCGCAGCGGACGAGTGGCGTCCAACGACTACTTATGAACGTTCGTTCGCGAGCCGGAACCGCTCGGGCGGTGCTCTGCCCGCAGCACCAGAAGATCAGAACGCTGGCCATCGCCGCCATGATCGCGGTGTCGGCGGTGAATGCGGCCGCGCAGCCGACCGACCCGGTGCCGCAAGTGGTGTCGGAAGAGATCGAGCCGCGCATTATCGGCCGGCGAGGCACGACGTCGATCGGCATCGCGGGCTTTGCCGATCGGTTCTCGTCGACAGAGAGCCTGTTTGCCACCAACTACGTGGCGCAGATTGACGTGTGCCGGTTCGTCACCCGGCGGTTTGCGGTGCGGGCCGGGGTGGTGGGAACCGGCAGCTTCGGCGGAGACGAGGACGTCGAGACGTCGCTGCCATCCGGGTCTGGCGCGCCGTCGGTCCAGGCGGCGGGTGGTGTGCTCTTTTACTTCACGCCGCAGAAAATCGCGAGCTTCTATCTCGGCGGCGAATATTGGGCGCAGCTGACGAGGCGCGTGGCGGGCGATACGGGCTCGCTCGTCGGCGTTGCCGGGCTGCATGCCGCGCTCTCGTCCCGAGCCAGCGTCTTCATGCAGGGCGGCGTCGGCGGCCGCATCGCGCGCGGCGACGAAGGCGAGCTGCTCACACGAATCGTGGTGCAGCTCGGCGTGCGGATCAGGATGTAGGTCCGCATGATCGCTGCCGTGCTTCTCCTGGGTTCGCTCGTCGTCGTCCACGCGGCGTCGGGACCACTCGGTGCGTCGACAGCCACCGAGCGGTCGATCGAGATGCCGCCCGGTCGAGCGCAGGCGATCTCGATCTGCAATTTGCCCGTGCCGGTACCTGCTGCCGCGCCCGCGGCGGGAGCCGACCCGGTGGTCGTCGCGTTCCTGCTGTGTTTCGAAAAGCAGGGCGGCGCCTCGACCATCGATCCGCAGACGTACTTGTTTCACATTCGTCTCCGCCCGAGCGAGCCGTCGAAGGGTGTATGGGTGCGCTACGACGAAACCACCGAAGCGTTGCTCCGCGAGGACTTCAAGCGCTTATGGGCGACCGGGTTCCTCGACGATCTCTCGATCGAGGCGCACGACTACACCTTCGAGAACGGCGCGCGCGGCAAGGTGATCGTGTTCAACATCGAGGAACGGCAGCGCGTCCGCATCGTCGACTACGACGGTCTGGTGAAGGTCGATCAGTCCGCCATCGAGGAGCGGCTCAAAGACAAAGGAATCGCGCTGAAGCTCGACTCCTTTCTCGACCCCGCCGCCATCCGGCGCGTCGCGACCATCGTGCGAGAGCTCTACGCCGAGAAGGGCTATCAGTTCGCCGAGGTCACTCCCGAAGTGAAGCCAGTCGCCGGTGAGGCGAAACTCGTTCACATCAGCTTCACCGTTGTCGAGGGACCGAAGGTCGCGATTCGTGACGTGCAGTTCCTCGGCAATCGCGCCGTGCCCGACGACGAACTGGCGAAGCTGTTGAAAGAGAACCGGCCGGAGGGATTGCTGACCGTCATCGGCGGCAAGGGCGCCTACAAGGAAGACAAGTTCGCCGAGGACGCGCAAAGCATCGTCGACTTCTATCGCGATCGCGGATACATCAACGCGCAGGTAGGGCAGCCGGTGCTCAAGGTATTGGACGACTCGGGCGACGGCCGGACGCGCTGGGTTCAGATGCGCGTGCCGATCACCGAGGGTCTGCGCTTCGTGGTGGGGGAGGTGACGTTCGAGGGAAACACGATCGTCGCTACCGAGCACCTCCGGCAGTTCTTCAAGCTGACGCCCGGCGAGATCTACAGCCAGAAGGACATCCGAAAAGGACTGGAATCGGCCCGCGACGCCTACGGTACGGGAGGGTACTTCGAGTTCACCGGATATCCCGACCTGAAGCCACGCGCGCCAGCCGGCGACGGCGACGCGGAGGCGAGCCGCGGTCATCCGGTTGTCGACGTGACCATCCGCGTCGATGAAGGCAAGCAGTACTTCGTCAACCGCATCACGTTCGTCGGCAATACGCACACGCGAGATCCCGTGATCCGGCGGGAGCTGGCGCTGCTCGAGGCAGGCGTGTTCAACACCCAGGGGTTGAAGAACAGCGTCCGGCGGCTCAATCAGCTCGGCTACTTCAAGCCAATCGAAGCGGACGGCGTCAACGTCGAGAAGACGCCTGGTGCCGACAACAAGGTCGACGTCGAGCTGAAGGTCCAGGAGCAGAACCGCAATCAGATCAGCTTCGGTGCCGGCGCGTCGCAGTACGAGGGTGTGTTCGGCAACGCGTCGTTCACGACCTCCAACTTCATTGGCCGCGGCGAGAGCCTCACGGTGTCGTTGCAGAAGGGCGCGCGCGCCAACAACTATCAGGTGGCGTTCAGCGAGCCGTATCTGTTCGGCCGGCCGATGACGGCCGGCGTCAGCCTGTTCTCGCGAAAGATCGACTATCAGGTGGCGTCGGCGTCCGTCGACTACAGCGAGGTCCGCAACGGCTTCACGCTCACGACTGGCATGCCGATCCGGCGGTTCACTCGCGGCTTCGTGACCTACGGCTATGAAGTCATCGACACCGCCGCCGCGAACTCCTTGCGGGACGCACTGTCGAACGGGCAATCGACGTTGGCGTCGTTCCTGCTCGACGAGGGTCGCCATACCGAGAGCAGCCTCACGCCCTCGATCGTACACAGCACCGTCGACAACCCGTTCGCGCCTCGCAGCGGCATCCGCCTCACCGGGCGCTATCAGTACGCGGGCGGCTTCCTCGGCGGGACAACGGACTTCGTCAAGCCCGACGTCGAGGCGATCGTGTACGTGCCGGTGACGCGTCGCACCGCCCTGGGGATCCGCGCGCAGGCCGGATGGGTGCTCAATTACGGCTCGCGCGAGCTGCCCTACTATCTGCGTTACTTCCTGGGTGGCGAGACGCAGATCCGCGGTGTCGATATCCGCACTGTCGGACCGATGAACGCGGACGATGTAGCGCTCGGCGGCACCAAGTTCGTACTGTTCAACGCCGAGTATTACTACGACATCCTGCCGCAGGTGCGCGCGCTGCTGTTCCACGACGCCGGCCAGGCGTTCGGCGAGACCCGCGGCATCAACCTGCGGGACCTGCGCACGTCGAGCGGCGCCGAGCTGCGAGTGACGCTGCCGGTGATTGGCGTGCCGTTCCGATTGATCTACGCCTGGAACATCTATCGAGACACGTTTCAGCCGGCGCGAGCCCTGAAGTTCGCCGTCGGGACGACCTTTTGAGAGTCGGCGCGGATGGGCAGCGCGGGCGAGCGGTAGCGAGCGCGCCACGCGAACGGAGCGCGCGTGGCGAAGCAGCGCGCGAGAGAGCGTGTAAGGGGGTCCGGGGGACGAAGTCCTCCGGTTGAAAACGGAGGAGATACATGTTGCGAATAGTGAAGAGCGGAATGGTGGCGATCTGCGCCGCCGCAGTGTTGTCGGGGTGTCAGTCGCCGACCGACCCCGATGACACGATTGATGTCGACGATTTCGTCGAGGCTTCGCAGGTGCCGAATCCGGCGGAGGCCAACGCAGGCGATGGACGGACGTACGAAAAGGCGCAGGCCGAGTTGCCGAGCCTGTTCCTGCCTTACGACTGGAAAGTGCGGTTCGGCGTGATGGTGCTGGTCAACAATACGGCCAACGACGAGGATTTGAGCCTGGAGTTCCCGATTGAGATCACCTCAGTCAACATTACCGTGATGCAGTGCTCCAACGGGATCGTGATTCCGCCAAGCGGCGACGCGATTTATGCCACGCACGACGTGGTGGGCAGTACCGGCGCCAGCTTTGCCGCCGCGAACACCAGCCAGACGCTCACCCTCGACGTGTGGTACGACCTGCCGAACGGCCGCAGGGAAGCGTGCATCGATGTGGCGGTCGGTTTGAAATGGGACAACGACGACGATGTCCCGGTGGCCGCGACCAAGACCGTACGCGTCAAGGTTGCAGGCTAATCGTAGCCGAGTGGCTTCGCCCCTCGGACGCCCCCACACCCTTTTCTAGTCTCTTCCGCGCCCGGCGCCGGCCTCCAACCTCGGGAGGTTGGCGCCTTGACCCGCCGACGAGGCGCATAGTACCTTTCATTGGTTCTGCTTCGCGCTGCGGCGCCGTCGTGCGGCTGCGGCCGGCTGTTCTCGCTCCAACCACAATTTCGGTCGCCACGGTTGATTGACGCAGCATGTCTCAGGCGCTCACTGGCTCAGTCAAGAAGACCCCGCTGAACGCCCGGCACCGTGCCGCCGGCGGGCGCATGGTCGAGTATGGCGGCTGGGATATGCCGGTCGAATACTCCGGCATCGTCGACGAACACCTGGCGGTGCGCGCGCGCGCCGGATTGTTCGACGTCAGCCACATGGGGCAGATCGAGATTGCCGGGCGTGACGCGCTCGCGGCGGTCCAGCACATCACGACCAACGACGCGTCGCGTCTCGCCATCGGCCAGGCGCATTACTCGGCGCTGCCGACGCCGGAAGGCACGTTCGTCGACGACGTGCTGACGTACCGGATGGCCGACGATCACTACCTGCTGGTCGTCAACGCCGCCAACATCGTCAAGGACTTCGCCTGGATCTCGAAGAACATTGCCGGGATGGGTGACGCCGCGGCGGTCAATACCAGCTCGCGTTACGCCCTGGTGGCAGTGCAGGGGCCGCTGGCGCGCGAAATACTGCAGCCACTGACCGGCATCAACCTCGGTGAGATCAAGTACTACTGGTTCATGACCGGTGAGGTGGCCGGCGTCCGGGTGACGGTGTCGCGGACTGGCTACACCGGCGAGGATGGCTTCGAGATCTTCGTGCCGCCGGCGTCGGCCGAACGCGTGTGGGACGCCGTGCTCGCGGGCGGGCGTCCGGCGGGATTGATTCCTGCCGGCCTTGGCGCGCGCGACACGCTTCGGCTCGAGGCGGCGATGCGGCTGTACGGCAACGACATCGACGAGACGACCACCGTGCTCGAGGCGGATCTTGGCTGGACGATCGGCTGGAAGAAGGCCGGCTTCATCGGCGCCGACGTCCTCCGCCGGCAGAAAGCGGAGGGCGTCAGCCGCAAGCTGGTCGGGTTCGAGGTACTCGACCGCGCAATCGCGCGACGTGGTTATGACGTCTACGTCGACGGCAACAAAGCCGGCGCGGTGACGAGCGGGACACAGACGCCCTACTTGAAGAAGGCGATCGGCATGGCGTATCTCCCGGTCGAACGGTCGGCGCCAGGCAGCTCGTTCGAAATCGACGTCAGGGGCCGGCGGGTGCGCGCCGAGGTGGTGCCGCTGCCGTTCTACAAGCGCCAGTAATCGCTATCACGGAGCACACTGCATGTATCCCGCCGATCTGAAGTACACGAAAGATCACGAATGGGTGAAGATCACCGGCAGCGAAGCACGAGTCGGGATCACCGACTACGCGCAGAAGCAGCTGGGCGACGTCGTGTACCTCGAGCTGCCCGAAGTGGGCCGGCAGCTGAACAAAGGAGAGGTCTTCGGCACGATCGAGTCGGTCAAGGCGGTGTCGGAGCTCTACTCGCCGGTGAACGGCGAAGTCACCGACGTCAACCGCGCGCTCGGCGAACGGCCGGAGGCGGTCAACGCGAATCCGCATGAGTCGTGGATGATCGTGATGACGATCACCGGCGCGAACGACGAACTGCTCGACGCGACGCAATACACGGAGTTGACGAAGTAGCGAATGGCCAACGACACACCCGGTTCTTTCCAGTCCCGGCACATCGGACCCGACGCACGGCAGCGCGCCGAGATGCTGCGCGCGATTGGCGTGTCGTCCCTCGACGAGCTGATCGATCAGACGATTCCCCCCGGCATCCGCCGGGTTCGCCCGCTGGATCTTCCAGAGGGTGAATCCGAATACGAATACCTTCGCCGGCTGAAGGGAATCGCCGGGCGCAATACCGTGGCGCGGTCGTACATCGGACAGGGGTATTACGGGTGCGTCACACCGAGCGTGATTCTGCGCAACGTGTTCGAGAACCCCGGCTGGTACACCCCCTACACGCCCTACCAGGCAGAGATCGCGCAGGGCAGGCTCGAATCGCTGCTGAATTTCCAGACGGTCGTTCGCGACCTCACCGCGATGGACATCGCGACCGCTTCGTTGCTCGACGAAGGCACGGCGGCGGCGGAAGCGATGGCGATGTTCCACCGCGTGCAGACCAAGAAGCACAAGCCGGGGCCGGACAGCGTGTTCCTCGTTTCCGAGCGGGTGTTTCCGCAGACGCTCGACGTGCTCCGAGGCCGGGCGGAACCGCTCGGCATTCGGGTGGATGTCGGCGACCCGGCCGGCTTCACGGCGGAGCAGCTCGAGCACGCGTTCGGCATGCTGCTGCAGTATCCGGACGATCGCGGCGAGGCGACGGACCTGCGCGGCCCGATCGCGCGTGCACATGACGCGGGCGTGCTCGTGGCGGTGGCCACCGACCTGCTCGCGTTGACGCTCCTCACGCCACCCGGCGAAATGGGCGCCGACGCGGCGATCGGCAACTCGCAACGGTTCGGGGTGCCGCTCGGGTTCGGCGGACCGCATGCGGCGTTCCTGGCAACGCGCGACGCCTTCGTGCGGCAGGCTCCCGGGCGCATCATCGGCCTTTCGGTCGACGCGCGGGGCAAGCGCGCCTACCGGATGGCGCTGCAAACGCGGGAACAGCACATCCGCCGCGAGAAGGCGACGTCGAACATCTGCACCGCCCAGGCGCTGCTCGCCAACATGGCCGCGATGTATGCCGTGTACCACGGTCCCGCGGGACTCAGGGCCATTGCGCAGCGTGTCCACGGAATCGCTGTCTCAATCGAGGACGCGCTGCTGCGGGGCGGGGCGACGCAGTCGAACCGCATCTACTTCGACACCCTGCACGTGACGGGCGTCGATGCGGCGGCAGTCCGGCGGGAAGCCGACGCGGCGGGGATCAACTTCCGCTACTTTGCCGATGGCGCGATCGGGATCTCGGTGGACGAGACGACAACCACCGAAGATGCGATCGACATCCTGCGTGTCCTGGGCCAATCGCCGGCATCGGCCAGCCGCGCTGCCGCCAAGATCGGCGCGCTGCAGCGGGAGAGCCCGTACCTGACGCATCCCGTGTTCAATTCGCATCATTCCGAAACGCAGATGATGCGCTACATCAAGACGCTCGAGCGCAAGGACGTCGGGCTCGATACGTCGATGATTCCGCTCGGCTCGTGCACGATGAAGCTCAACGCCGCGTCGGAGATGATCCCGGTGTCGTGGCCCGAGTTCGGGGCGATGCACCCCTTCGCACCGCCGGAACAGACCGGCGGCTACCAGCAGATCTTCTCGGAGCTCGAGGCGGCGCTCTGCCGGATCACCGGATTCGACGCCGTGTCGCTGCAGCCGAATTCGGGTGCCCAGGGGGAGTTTGCCGGGCTGATGACGATTCGCGCCTACCATCGCGATCGCGGGCAGGCGGCGCGCACCGTCGTGCTCATCCCATCGTCAGCGCACGGGACCAACCCGGCGAGCGCCGCGATGGCCGGTCTTCGCGTCGTGGTGGTGGCGTGCGACAGCCACGGCAACGTCGACCTCGCCGACCTCAAAGCCAAGGCGCAGCAGCACCGCGACTCGCTCGCGGCGCTGATGGTCACGTACCCGTCGACGCACGGCGTGTTCGAGGAAGAGATCCGGGACATCTGCGCGATCGTGCACGAGCACGGCGGGCAGGTGTACATGGACGGCGCCAACATGAACGCGCAGGTGGGGCTGACCAGCCCGGCGGCGATTGGCGCCGATGTCTGCCATCTCAATCTGCACAAGACGTTCGCCATTCCGCATGGCGGCGGCGGACCTGGCATGGGACCGATTGCGGTCGCGAAACACCTCGCGCCGTATCTCCCGGGGCACCCGGGGGGGTTGGTGGGCGGGGCCAAGGCCATCCCGGCCGTATCGGCGGCGCCCTGGGGCAGCGCGAGCATTCTGCTGATCTCGTACGGCTACATCCGGATGCTGGGCGCAGCGGGCATGACCGACGCGACGCGAATCGCGATCCTGAACGCCAACTACATCAAGGCGCGGCTCGCCGGGCACTACGAGGAGCTCTATGCCAATCACAACGGCCGCGTCGCGCACGAATTGATCTTCGACCTGCGGCCATTCAAACATGGCGCCGGTCCGACGGTGCCGGTGATAGACGAGCAGGACGTCGCCAAGCGGCTGATGGACTACGGCTTCCATGCGCCCACCGTCTCGTTTCCGGTCGCCGGGACGATGATGGTCGAGCCGACGGAGAGCGAATCGAAGGAGGAGCTCGATCGATTCTGCGAGGCGCTGATCGCGATTCGACGCGAGATCCAGGACGTCATCGACGGCCGCGCCGACGCCAAGGACAACGTGCTGAAGAATGCGCCGCACACCGCTGAAGAGGTCACCGCCGACGCCTGGCCGCACGCCTACTCGCGCGAGCAGGCGGCGTTCCCGATGCCGTTCGTGCGCGCCAACAAGTTCTGGCCGGCGGTCGCGCGCATCGACAATCCCTATGGCGACCGCAACCTCGTCTGCGCGTGCCCGCCGCTCGACAGCTACGCCGAGGAACCGGACGTCCAGCAGACGGCGGCAGCGGTGGCCCAGGGGGAGCGATGAAAGGCGCGGTCTACGTCAACGGCACGATCGCGCCGGCGGATCAGGCCGTCGTTCCCGTCTACGACCACGGCTTCGTCTACGGCGAAGGCGTCTACGAGACGCTGCGCACCTACAATCGCGTCCCGTTCCTCTACGAGCAGCACTGCCGGCGTCTTCGCGCGTCCGCGCGCTACTTAGCGCTCGACGTGCCCTTCGAAGACGATGACCTGAGGCGCTGGATTGAGGACACGATGGCCGCGGCCGGCGACCTCCGCGAGGCGTACATCCGCGTCCTGCTCACCCGCGGGGTCGGCGATCTCTCGTACGATCTCATGTCCACCCCCACACCGTCGCTGGTGATCATCGTCAAGCCATTCGACGAGCCGCCCGCGCGAGTGTTCGAAGAGGGGATCACGATCAGCCTGGTGTCGATCCTCCGCAATCATCCTGGTTCGGTGAATCCGATCATCAAGTCGAACAACCTGCTCAACAACGCGCTGGCCATGCAGGAGGCGCACCGCCGCGGCGGCGAAGAAGCGCTGATGTGCAACTACCGCGGCGAGTTGTCGGAGTGCGCGCAGTCGAACTTCTTCATGGTCCGCGACGGCGTCGCGCTGACGCCGACATCCGAGGCCGGACTGCTCGAGGGCATCACGCGCGAGTTCATCTTCGAGGTCGGTGACGATGCCGGCGTGAAGGTCGAAAAGGCGACGCTGTTCCCGCGCGACCTCGACACCGCCGACGAGGCGTTCATCACCGGATCGACCCGCGAGTTGAGCCCGGTCGTCCGCATCGACGATCGGCAGATCGGCAACGGCCAGCCCGGGCCACTCACCATGCGCCTGCTCGACGCCTTCCGCCGCCGGGCGCACGCGCTCACCTCCGCGGCGAGCGTCAAGTAACGGATCGCGCGGATAAACCCATCCAGTCTGTACGAGACGCGGATCACGCGGATCACGCGGATCCAGATCTGCGGAGTGCTGATATCAGCGACCGGAACAGATCCGTGCGATCCGCGTCCATGATAGTCTGCGGTCACTCATGCGCGTGCTCAACACCGAACAGATGCGCGAGGCGGATCGCCGGACGATCGAGGACATCGGCATCCCGTCGATCGTGTTGATGGAGAACGCCGGCCGCCAGGCAGTGGCGGCGATGGAAGCGGCCTACGAGGACATCGGCACCAGCCGTGTCGCGGTGATCTGCGGCCGTGGCAACAACGGCGGCGACGGCTTCGTGGTGGCGCGGACGTTGATTCAGCGCGGCGTCGACGCCGCGGTGTTCCTGCTCGGCAGCGTCGCCGAGGTCCGCGGCGACGCGCGCACCAACCTCGAGGTCCTCGGCCGCATCGGCATGACGGTGGTCGAGATCACCAACGCTCAGGAGTGGGAGCTGCATTTCAGCGAGCTGTCCGAGGTCGATCTGATCGTCGATGCGATCCTCGGTACCGGCTT
>Ga0075421_100011008_pt1 | contig 11203 bp, 9 predicted proteins | sample SoiMetdeltSBSDD5_FD_75292 | JGI IMG/M metagenome (GOLD analysis project Ga0075421, IMG submission 75292) | Bulk soil microbial communities from a Populus tree surrounding site in Tennessee, USA - Soil MetaG P. deltoides SBSDD5 | ecosystem: Environmental > Terrestrial > Soil > Tree plantation...
GCGGCTCGGCGTCCCGGACGAATACTTCATCCCGGGAATGGATCCCGAGATCGAGGCGGCCGTGCGCGCGGCCGTCGAGGTGCTGAAGGGCCTCGGCGCCAGCGTCGAGCGCGTCTCGCTGCCGGCGACCCCTCATGCGCTGGCGACGTACTACGTGATCGCGCCGGCCGAGGCGTCATCGAACCTGGCGCGGTACGACGGCGTGAAGTACGGGCTCCGCGTGCCGGGCCGCGACCTGGTCGACATGGAGAGCCGCACGCGGGCGGCCGGCTTCGGCGCGGAGGTCAAGCGGCGGATCATGCTCGGCACCTACGTGCTGTCGGCCGGCTACTACGACGCCTACTATGGCCAGGCGCAGAAGGTCCGCACGCTGGTGCGGCGGGACTTCGACGCCGCCTTCGGGCGCGTGGATCTCATCGTGGCGCCGACGACGCCGAACGTGGCCTTCAAGCACGGCGACAAGGAAGATCCCGTGCAGATGTACCTCAACGACGTGTTCACGATCCCCGCCGACATGGCCGGGATCCCCGCGATCTCCGTGCCCTGCGGATTCACCGCCGGCGGCCTGCCGATCGGTCTCCAGCTGATCGGCAAGGCGCTCGACGAGCCGGGCGTGCTGCGCGCCGCTTATGCCTACGAGCAGGCCACCGACTGGCATCGGCGGCATCCGGAGCTGGCATGAGATACGAGGTCGTCATCGGGCTCGAGGTGCACGCGCAGCTCACGACGCGGACGAAGATGTTCTGCGGCTGCCCCACGAGCTTCGGCGCGGCGCCGAACACGCAGACGTGTCCCGTGTGCCAGGGCATGCCTGGGACGCTGCCGGTACTGAACCGCCGCGCGGTCGAATACGGGACGCGCACGGCGCTGGCGTTCGAGTGCCGGATCAATCCCGGCTGCCGGTTCGCGCGCAAGCATTACTACTACCCGGACATGCCGAAGAACTTCCAGATCAGCCAGTACGAGGAGCCGCTGGCGGAGGACGGGGCGCTCGACGTCGACCTCCTCGGCGGCGAGACGCGTCGGATCGGCATCCAGCGGCTCCATCTCGAGGAAGACGTCGGCAAGCTCGTGCACGAGGGCACGCTCGAGACCGCGCAGGCGAGCCTCGTCGACTACAACCGCGCCGGCGTGCCGCTCATGGAGACAGTCTCGCGGCCGGAGATCCGCTCGCCCGAAGAGGCGGCGGCGTATCTCCGCGCGTTTCGCGCCGTGCTCGTCTATCTGGGTGTCAACGACGGCAACATGGAGGAGGGTTCGCTCCGCTGCGACGCGAACATCTCGCTGAAGCCCGCCGGCGCGCGCGAGCTCGGCACCAAGGTCGAGATCAAGAACCTGAACTCGTTTCGCAACGTGCAGCGGGCCCTCGAGTTCGAGGTGAAGCGCCAGACGGATGCCCTCGCGCGCGGCGAGCGCATCGTGCAGGAGACGCGGCTCTGGGACGCCGACGGGGGCTCCACGCGCTCCATGCGCAGCAAGGAGTACGCGCACGACTACCGGTATTTTCCGGAGCCAGACCTCGTGCCTTTGAAGCTCGAACGCGCCTGGGTCGAGGAGATTCGCGCGGCGCTGCCCGAGCTGCCGCGCGCGCGGCGCCAGCGGTTCGTCAGCGAGCTCGGGCTCCCGCCGTACGACGCGGGCGTGCTCACGCAGAGCCGCGCGCTGGCGGAGTACTACGAGAGCGCCGTCCGCGAGTTTCCACAGCCCAAGCTCGTGTCGAACTGGGTGATGTCCGAGCTGCTTCGCGAGCTGCCCGCCGACGACGAGCGCGCCATCGCCGAGGCGCCGATCACGCCATCCCGGCTGGCCGGTCTGCTGCGCTTGATCGACGACGGCACGATCAGCGGCAAGATCGCCAAGACCGTCTTCGAGAAGATGCTGGCGACGCGCGAGGAGGCGAGCGCCATCGTGCGCCGCGAGGGGCTTACCCAGGTGGCGGATGCGGCGGCGCTGGAGGCGCTGGTCGAGGCGGCGATCGCCGGCAATCCCCGCGCCGTGGATGACTTTCGCAAGGGCAAGACAGCGGCCGCCAAGGCGCTCGTGGGCCAGGTCATGAAGGCCAGCGGCGGCAAGGCCAACCCGGCCATGGTGAGCAAGCTCGTCGAGGAGAAGCTGACGAAATCGTAGGGCCGACAGATATAATCGAGACGCCCGCTATATATGATTGAGCTTCACCGGGTTTGGCGCGTCTTTTCGGTAGGACCGGTGAAAGTCCCTGCGCTCAGCGACGTCTCCTTCCGGATCGCCAAGGGCGAGTTCGTCACCCTCCACGGCGCGAGTGGCGCCGGCAAGACGACGCTCCTCCGCCTGCTCTACCGTGACGACCTGCCGACCGAGGGCGAGATCGACGTCCTGCGGTACGACGTTCCGAGGCTCCGGCGCCGCGAAGTGGCCGAGATGCGGCGCATGATCGGCGTCGTCTTCCAGGACGCCAAGCTCTTGCCCGGTCGCACCGTGTACGAGAACGTCGCCTTCGTCTTGCGCGTGCTCGGCACGCCGCGCCGCGAGATCACGCCGCGCGTCTTCGACGCGCTCCGCGCGGTCGGCATGTCCTCGCGCGCGCAGGCGTACCCGGCGCAGCTCTCGCAGGGCGAGGCGCAGCGCGCGGCGCTGGCGCGCGCCATCGCGCGCAAGCCGCTCCTGCTGCTCGCGGACGAGCCGACCGGAAGTCTCGACGAGGCGATGGCCGGCGAGGTCCTCGACGTGATCAAGGACATCTGGGCGGGCGGCACCACGGTGCTCTTCGCCACGCATCAGCGCGCGGTGGCCGCCGCGCTCCGCCAGCGCACGCTCGCGCTCCAGGCGGGGCGCGTCGTCAAGGACGAGGGCTAGGTGCTCGGCTTTCTGATCGGCGAGGCGCTGCGCGACCTTCGCCGGGCCGGCCGTGTCGCCATCAGCGCAATATTACTGATCACGCTGTCACTCGCCGCGCTCGGCGGCTTCTGGCTCGTCTCGTCCAACATCGGCCAGGCGACCGATCACTGGCGCAACCGCGTCCGCATCATCGTGTTCCTCAAGCGCGAGGCCGGCACGCCGGAGTCGACCGCGCTCGTCCAGCGCGTTACCGCCATTCCCGGCGTCTCCGCGGTGCGGTACGTCGGCAAGGCGGAGGCGCTCGGCACCCTGAAGGAAGTGCTCGGCAAGGACGCGAGTGTGGCCGACCAGCTGCCGATCAATCCGCTGCCCGCCTCGCTCGAGGTGACGCCGACCGCGGAGGGCGCCACGCCCGACGGTGCGCGCGTGCTGATCGAGCGACTGGCGGCCCTGCCGGAGGCCGAGGAGGTCGGCGGCGGCAGCCAGTGGATCGACCGGCTCGCCCAGGCCCGCCGACTGCTGAATGCCATCGGCTTCGGCGTGGGCGCCGTGCTCGCGCTCGCGGCCATCCTGACGGTGACCACGGCCACCACGCTCGTCCTTCACGCCCGGCGGCAGGAGACGGAGATCATGCGTCTCGTCGGCGCCTCCGAGCTGATGGTCCGACTGCCGCTGCTGCTGCAGGGCATGATGCAAGGCCTGCTCGGCGCCATGCTGGCGATCTGGGTGCTGATCGGCTCGTACGCCCTCGTGGCCCCCGGTCTCGAGCCGCTGGTCCATCAGACGCTCGGCGTCGAGCGGCTGTCGTTCCTGCGTCCGTACGACGTGGTCGGGCTCATGTTCGCCGGCAGCGTGCTCGGCGGCTTCGGCGGCTGGCTGGCGCGGGGACGCCGCGAGCCATGACCCGCGCGCGCGCGGCCGCCGGCATCGTGGCGCTGGGCGTCACGCTCGCCGCCTCGCTCGCTTCCGGTCAGGCGAAGAAGGGTGACGACGCGCTGTCGGCCGAGCAGAAGAAGCTCCAGCAGACGGAGCGCCAGCTCCGCGAGGAGCGCAAGAAGGCAGCCGAGGCGCGAGCGCGCGAGTCGTCCGTGCTCGCGGAGCTCGAGGTCATCGAGCGGCGGCTCGCTGACAAGCAGCGCGAGATCGCGCGGCTCGACGCGCGGATGAAGCGCGCGGCCGGCGACGTGCAGACACTGCGCGGCGAGGTGCGGCAGCTCGAGACGCAGCGGGCCGGGCAGCAGGCGGCGCTCGCGAGGCGGCTGCGCGCGATGTACAAGGTGCACGTGCAGGGTGGTGCGCTCCCCTTGCTGCTGGCGGGCGACGACCCCACGACGCGGGCGGCGGCGATTCGCCATCTCGGCAGCCTGGCGTCGCTAGACGCCCGCCTCATTCAAGAGTATCGTGGGACGTCGGACAGGCTCGAGGATCGTCGCAATCGAGAAGAAGCTCGGCAGCGCGATCTCGCGGGTCTTCGCGCCGATGCGCAGCGTGAGCAAGCCGAGGTCGATGCAAACGTCGCCAAGCGCCGGGTCCTTCTGGCGAAGGTCCGGGACGAGCGGGCGTATCACGAGCGGATGGTCGGTGAGCTCACGGAGGCGACCCGGCGGCTGGAGGCGTTCATCCGGGACCTCCAGGCCAAGCAGCGACGGTTGGCCAAGATCCCGCCCCCGGCCAAGCCCGGGACCGAAGCTCCGCCTGCGGTCGGTTTCGGCACCCTCCGCGGCCGGCTTCCCTGGCCGACGGAAGGGCGCGTCGTCAGCGCGTTCGGGGCCCAGGTCCATCCCCGGTTCGGCACGCGGACGTTTCGGAACGGCGTGGACATCGAGCCGGGCGAGGGGCGCGACGTGGCGGCCGTGTTCGGCGGGCACGTCGTCTATACGGGGTGGTTCAAGGGGTATGGAAATCTGATCATTCTCGACCACGACAACGAGTACTACACGCTGTACGCGCACGTTGCCGACATACTGGTCAAAGAAGGGGACGACGTGAAGCAGGGACAGCGGATCGGCACAGTGGGGGATACCGGCTCCCTCGAGGGCACGCGCCTCTATTTCGAGGTGCGCTTCGAGGGCAAGCCGCAAAACCCCGAACAGTGGCTCCGTAAACGGGGCTGAGGATCCGGGACCTGGGGGAATCCATGAAGAAGGCGTTTGTGATTGGCTCATTGCTCGTCGTGTTGACGGTGTCGGTCGGCGGCTCCGCCATCAGCAAGGGGACGGACAGTGGCGCGACCTATGAGCAGCTCCGGCTCTTCACCGAGGTGCTCTCGATCGTGCAGAACCAGTACGTGGACGAGGTCCCACCCAAGGAGCTGATCTACAGCGCCATCAAGGGCACGCTGCGCGGCCTCGATCCGCACAGCTCGTTCCTCGACCCGGACTCGTACAAAGAGATGCAGGTGGAGACCTCCGGCAGCTTCGGCGGCCTCGGCATCGAGATCACGCTCAAGGACGATATTTTGACGGTCGTCTCGCCGATCGAGGGCACGCCCGCGTATCGCGCGGGGCTGCACACCGGCGACCGCATCGTGAAGATCGACGGGCTCGTCACCAAAGACATGCAGCTGCCCGACGCGGTCAAGCGCATGCGCGGCCGGCCTGGCACCAAGGTAACCATCTCGGTCGTGCGCGAGGGCTGGACGGAGCCGAAGGACTACGACATCACGCGCGAGCAGATCCGCGTGCAGTCGGTCCGCACGCACGACCTCGGCAACGGCATCTTCTATCTGAAGCTGCGCCAGTTCCAGGAGCAGAGCCCGCACGACCTGGACGCCTCGCTGGAGAAGTTCGACAAGGCCGGCATGAAGGCGCTGGTGCTCGACCTGCGCAACAATCCGGGCGGCCTGCTGACGGCGGCCGTGGAGGTCTCCGAGAAGTTCATCGACGACGGCAAGCTCGTCGTCTACACCGAGGGTCGCGTGCGCAACCAGAACATGCGCTTCTCGGCGCACGCCAAGAAGGGCTATTCCAAGATGCCGATGGTCGTCCTGGTCAACCAGGGCAGCGCCTCGGCATCCGAGATCGTTGCCGGCGCTCTGCAAGATTGGGGTCGCGCGATGGTCGTCGGGACTCAAACGTTCGGCAAGGGCTCCGTCCAGACCATCATCCCGCTCTCGGACGGCTCCGGCCTCCGGCTCACCACGGCGAAGTACTTCACGCCGAAGGGCCGCTCGATCCACGGCAAGGGCATCACGCCGGACATCGTCGTCGAGCTGCCGAAGGAGCCGGCTCCAAAAGAACGGCCACTGCCGTCGACCGATCCGATGGACGATCTGAAGAAGGACGTGCAGCTGCAGCGCGCGCTCGACGTCATCAAGACCATGCGGCTCATCGAGCAGCAGCGTCCCGAGGGGACGCCGCGGGCGCAGGGCGCCGCACAGACGAGCGCTCGGTAACGGAGTTATCGAGGCGCGCCACGGCTACGCCGGGGCGCGACGAGCGCCGGGGGGTGTGGGAAGCCATTTCGGGCCCCCCACGGAATCGCATGACCGTGCTCGGGATCGAGAGCTCGTGCGACGAGACGGCAGCGGCGGTCGTGGCCGACGGGTGCCGCATCGTGTCGAGCGTCGTCGCCTCGCAGGACGACGTCCACGCGCCGTATGGCGGGGTGGTGCCCGAGCTGGCGTCGCGGCGTCACCTCGAGGTCATCGTGCCGGTCGTCGCGCGCGCGCTCGCCGAGGCGCGCGTCAACCTTGCTGAGCTCGACGGCATCGCAGTCACGCAGGGCCCGGGGCTCGTGGGCTCGCTCCTCGTCGGCACTTCGCTCGCGAAGTCGCTCGCGTGGGCCCATCGCAAGCCGCTGGTCGGCGTGAATCACCTCGAGGGACACATCTTCGCCGCCTTCCTGACCGACGATCCGCCCGACTATCCGTTCCTCGCTCTCGTCGTCTCGGGCGGCCACACGGCGCTCTACCACGCGCGTGCGCCGCGCGCGTACGAGCTGGTGGGCCAGACGCGGGACGATGCGGCCGGCGAGGCGTTCGACAAGGTGGCCAAGCTCCTCGGGCTCGGCTTCCCCGGCGGGCCGCTCATCCAGCGCGCCGCCGAGACCGGCGATCCGACCGCCGTGGCCTTTCCGCCCGCGCGCATGACCGACGGCGCGCGCGACTTCTCGTTCAGCGGCATCAAGACGTCCGTGTCGCTCTACGTCAAGCGGCACGCCCCACTGTCGGCGGCGGAGGTCGCCGACGTGGCGGCGTCGTTCCAGGCGACGGTGGTGCGCACGCTCGTGCGCCGCACCCTGGACGCCGCCGCGCAGCTCGGTGTGCAGCGCGTGGTGCTGACCGGCGGCGTGGCGGCGAACGGCCCGCTGCGCGCGGCGTTGAATGCCGAGGCCGCGGCCCGGGGCGTCCGCGTCCACGTGCCCCCGCGCCACCTCTGCACCGACAACGCCGCGATGATCGCCGCCGCCGGCTCCGCCCGCCTCGCCGCCGGCGAGCGCGCGCCGTTGACCCTCAACGCGATCCCGGATCTCGCGCTGGCGTCATGAAGACCTCATGAACTTCGAGGCCGTCCTGGCCGGCCTGCCGGACGCCGTCGTCGCCGTGGACGGGGAGCTGCGCGTCTTCTTCTGGAACTCCGCTGCCGAGGAGCTCACGGCGCGCTCCGCGCGCCGTGCCGAGGGACGCCTGCTCAAGGACATCTTCGCCGGCGACGCCGCGATCGTCCGGCGCCTCGCCGAAACGCTGGCGACGGGCGAGAGCCGCTCGGCGGGCGATAGCACCATCGAACGCCCGGATCGGCGCGAGCTGCCCGTCAGCCTCGTGACCGCGCCGCTGTTCGCCAAGGACGGGACCGTCGCCGGGGCGGTGGCCGTGCTGCGCGATCTGTCGCGGATCCGCCAGCTCGAGGCCGAGGTGCGCCGCGGCGAGACGCTGGCCGCGGCCGGGCGCATGGCGGTCGGCCTGGCCCATGAGATCCGCAATCCGCTGGGAGCGATCCGCGGCGCCGTGCAGCTGCTCTCGCGCGAGCTCGGTGCGGAGTCCCGCCTGCAGGAGTACACGTCCGTGCTGCTGACAGAGGTCGATCGCGTCAACCGGATCATCGAGATGCTGCTGGACCTCGCACGCCCCGTCCCGGTGCGGCCCGTACCCCTGAACCTCCACCAGCTGCTGGAGCGCGTGGCGCTCCTCACGGAGGAGACGGCGCGGACACGTCGGGTAACCATCATCCGCCGGTACGATCCCAGCTTGCCGCCGGTGATGGGCGACGAGGATCGCCTCGTACAGGTCTTCCACAATCTCGTGCGGAATGCGATGGACGCGATGGCCGACGGCGGGAAGGTGACGCTGGCGACCCGCGTGAGCTTGAACCCGCTCTTTGGCAAGATGGACCTCGGCAGCGGTCCGCGAACCATGGTGGAGGCGCAGGTGATCGACGAAGGCAGCGGCATCCCGACCGCGGCGCGCGCACGCGTCTTCGATCCGTTCTTCACCACGAAGGCGCACGGTCTCGGCCTGGGGCTGGCCATCTGCCATCAGATCCTGGAGCAGCACCGGGGCGCCATCGACATCCAGAGCGAGGAAGGCCATGGCACCACGGTGACGTGCTTCCTGCCGGTCGCCCGATGAGCACGGACGCGCGCATCCTGATCGCGGATGACGAGGACAGCCTTCGCTGGGTGCTCGAGAAGGGCCTCCGGCAGGCCGGCTATGATGTCACGTCGGTGAAGGACGGTGACAGCGCGCTGCGTGCCTTCGCCGAGTCGCCGTTCGATCTCATCTTTCTCGACATCCGCATGCCGGGGCTGGATGGCCTGACCGCGCTCGCCAAGCTGCGCGAGCTACGCGCGGATGCCCCCGTCGTCGTGATGACGGCGCACGGAACGATGGAGACCGCCATCCAGGCCATGCAGCGCGGCGCCTACGATTACCTCGCCAAGCCGTTCGACATCGACGAGGTGCTCCTCGTCGCGGAGCGCGCGCTGGCGGCGGGCCGCCTCACGCAGGAGGTCGCCCGCCTGCGCAGCGGGCTCAAGGAGGTCTGGGAGTTCGGCGCGCTCATCGGCCGCCATCCGCGCATGCAGGAGGTGTACAAGACCATCGGGCGCATTGCCGCCAGCGACGTGACAGTCCTCCTCCGCGGTGAGTCGGGGACGGGCAAGGAGCTCGTCGCGCGGGCGGTTCATCACTACAGTCGACGCGCCGGCCGGCCGTTCGTGGCGGTATCGGCGGCGGCCATTCCGGGCACGCTGCTCGAGTCCGAGCTCTTCGGTCACGAGCGCGGCGCCTTCACTGACGCCAGGGACCGCAAGCTCGGCAAGCTGGAGCTCGCGCACGGGGGGACGCTGTTCCTGGACGAGATCGGCGACATGCCGGCCGATCTCCAGACGAAGCTGCTGCGCGCGCTGCAGGAGCGGGCCATCGAGCGCGTGGGCGGCACCGAGCCGATCCGCATCGACGTGCGCGTGCTGGCCGCGACCAACCGCGATCTCGAAGCGATGATGCGCGCGGGCCACTTCCGCGAGGACCTCTTCTATCGTCTCAACGTCGTGACCGTGAACCTCCCCCCGCTGCGCGAGCGGCGGCGGGACATTCCGTTGCTGGTGGAGCACTTCCTGTCGAAGTACGCCACCGAGCTCGGCGAGCGCGGCGTGGCCCCGGAGGCGCTCGATCGCCTCGTCGGCCACGACTGGCCCGGCAACGTGCGCGAGCTGGAGAACGTCGTCCAGCGCGCGATGGTCATGGCCACCACCGGGGTCATCCTGCCCGAGCACCTTCCGATCGGTCCCGTGTCCGCCGCGGCGTCGGTGGCCGTCGACGCGACGCTGGAGGATGTCATCGAGCGCAAGCTCCTCGAGTGCGTGCGCGGGCTGCGCGACCATACGTCCGCCAACCTGTACGACCTCGTCATGGGCCTGGTCGAGAAGCCGCTCTTGCGCGCCGTCTTGCACGAGACGGGTGGTAATCAGGTGCGCGCGGCGCAGATCCTCGGGATCAATCGAAACACCCTGCGGAAAAAGCTCACCGAGCACGGGATCGATCCGGACAAGCTCGACGCGTAGGCGCGCTTCACCGTCTCGCCGATCGGTGATAGGCTTCGTATGTTGTCCATTCCTTGGCATGACCCTCATGATCGGAGAGGCCTATGGCGTTCGATTCCGAACCGAATGAGGGATCTCGTAAGACGCTGGACGAGATCCGCCGTGAGCTCGACGCCGAGTACGGATTCGTCGACACCGGCCTCGTCGCTTCCGACGAGGGCGAGACTACGGGCGATCGCGGTCGCGAGGACGGATCATCCGAAGATGCACGCGAGACTCCGCGCGATCGCCGGCGCCCTGTCCGACTGACCGACGATGTGCGCGAGGCCGCGGACGATCGCCACCCGAATGCTCGACCGACCGACCCGGGGTTGTTTGGAACCCGGGCCGAGGCGAGGCGGCCTAAGACCTGGGACGAGGAGATTGACAACGACAGGGTCGAGCAGATCTTCGAGCGCCACCAGTTTGCCATGCGACAGCGGGTCAGCGGCGCCGAGCGACCACGACGGTCGGGTTACGTCCTGGCAGCGCTGGTCGGGTGCGTCGCCGGTCAGGCCTTGCTACTCGGTTTTTTCATCGTCATGCAGCACCGTCTCTCCGGAGACGTGCCGCGTACGAGCGCCCCGGTCTCCTCTCACGTCGATGCGACTGCATCGCCACCGCCGAAAGACCAAGCGCCAATGAAGGAGGAGCCGCCTGCGCAGTCGAACGAGGAAACAGCGCAGTCCATCGTCAGCATTCCGCGCGATGCCGCGCCGCCGACATCAGCGCAATCCTCCAGCACCGAGGCATCGCCGCCGCTGACCGATCTTCCGCCACGGACACCGGCGCCGTCATCGCCGCAGGCAATCACTGCGCCGCAAGCGAGTCGCTCACGGCCATCCGATGCGCCGTCACTCCGCGCGGCGCCGCGGACTTCTCCGGCCCGACGCTCGTCGACCACTAACGCGATCGACATGGCCGAGACCCAAGCCCGGCTTCGTTTGGCCCTCAACGAATGGCTCAGGACATCCGCCCGCGACGGCGTCCCCGTGCAGAGTACCGAGCCGGTAATCGTCCTGGGGCCGGACGGCCGAACGGCGAAGACCTACGTCTCGATCGCGTCACCGGTGGGGCTCGTTCCGCGTGAGCAGCGCTGGGAGCTCGGCGCGCGGGGATGGGACTTATTGGAGGATCGGCAGGCCGGGTTGCCGAGAGCTGGGACAGCGAACCGCTCACGCTAGGGCTGGGATATCCCGCAGGTGTCAGGGCCCCGCCGCCAGGTGTTTCCATTCGACTTCCCTATCGCCGCGTAATCGCCGCGTAGCTTTCGGATATTTACGTCACTATTCCGCCTGCTTGGCGTTGGAACGTCGTGTCGGGAGACGATAGATAGGGAAAATTCCGGGTGGACGGACTCGTCGATTTG
>Ga0075421_100011010_pt1 | contig 11202 bp, 10 predicted proteins | sample SoiMetdeltSBSDD5_FD_75292 | JGI IMG/M metagenome (GOLD analysis project Ga0075421, IMG submission 75292) | Bulk soil microbial communities from a Populus tree surrounding site in Tennessee, USA - Soil MetaG P. deltoides SBSDD5 | ecosystem: Environmental > Terrestrial > Soil > Tree plantation...
TGTTCACATCACCTACCAGCACCGCCGTTGCATTGTTGGGAACATAATATTTGCGATAGTGGTTATAGAGATCATCCCGCGTCATATTCAGTAGATCGACCCGATCTCCAATCACTTCATGATGGTAGGGGTGGACCCGGAAAGCCGCAGCAATCAATTCTTCGTACAACAGCCACCCCGGATTGTTCTCCGAACCACTTCGCTCAGAGAGAATAACGGTTCGCTCGGAATCGACTTCTTCCGGATCATAAATTGAATTCACAAGGCGATCAGCTTCCAGATCAATTCCTAGGGCGATTTGCGACGAAGGCATCACTTCATAGTAGGTCGTCCAGTCTACATAGGTCATTGCGTTCCAGTAACCACCTTGCCGCGAGATCAGCTTATCCAGCACTGATTCGGGATATTTAGGTGTGCCCTTGAACTGCAGATGCTCGACCCAGTGGGAAATTCCGGTAATGCCAGGGAACTCGTTGCGGCTGCCAACCCGATACCACATCCAGAAGGTAGCGACTGGTGCGTTATGAACTTCCTTGATCAGTACATTCAGTCCATTGTCCAGCGTCGTTTTCAGGACGCCGTTTTTCGCCATTGTGTCTCCTCCAAACTAGTGGGACGGCTCTGAATATAATTGAGAGTTAGCAATTCAGAGAGGGCATCCAAGACTTCATAGGATGCCCTATTGTTACCTGATAGATTGTAGCCTGCTAAGGCGGATTCATCAGCCGCTACTGCGCTGACTTTGCCCGATTGCCATTGCTTGCTGCGGCTGATTCGGGCTTGCCCTTATAGCCCCGGCCAAAGCCACGATAAGTGAAGCCCATCTTCTTCATCGCATTTGGATCGTAAATATTGCGCCCATCGATAATCACAGGCTGCTTCATGAGTGTCTTGATACGCTCCAAATCCAGATTCTTAAACTCGTTCCACTCCGTTGTGATGATCAATGCATCGCAGCCTGCGGCAGTCTCGTAGGCGTCACCACAGAGGTTAATATTCTGGATCATTCGCTTGGCATTTTCCATTGCCACAGGATCGTAGCCTTTAACTGCCATACCCGCCTCATTGAGGAATCCAGTGATACTGATAGCAGGAGCCTCGCGCATATCATCTGTGTTCGGCTTGAAGGCCAGACCAAGCAAACCAACCGTGCGGCCACTGAGATCATCCCCGAAGATTTCGCGCAATTTGGTCAGGATCACCCGGCGCTGGAAATCATTAATATCCATCACAGCCTCAAGAAGCTGCGGGTGCTTGCCCTGAACGGTCGCCATGTGTTTCAGCGCAGAGACATCTTTGGGGAAGCATGAGCCACCGTAGCCAATGCCAGCATCAAGGAAGTATCGCCCGATGCGCTTATCGAGGCCCATCCCATAAGCGACTTCTTTCACATCTGCGCCCAGTGCTTCACAGATGTTCGCGATCTCATTGATGAATGAGATTTTCGTAGCGAGAAAAGCGTTTGATGCGTACTTGATCATCTCTGCGGTGCGAAGATCGGTAATCATAATGGGGGCGCGCAATGGGTGATGCAGAGCGGCGACTTCGCTGGCAGCGTCCCGATCAAGCGATCCCAATACGGTGCGATCAGGGTTCAGGAAGTCCGCCAGTGCCGAGCCTTCCCGCAGGAACTCCGGGCAGGATACTACCGAGAACGGAATCGGTTTGGTCTGGTTCGCCCGCAGGGTATCCGCAACCCAGTCGCCTGTTCCGACTGGAACGGTAGACTTATTGATAATGATCAGGCGGTGATCCATTGTCTTGGCGACTGCTTCAGCCGCGTCGCGCACGTATTGCAGGTCGGCTTCACCGGATACACCTTGCGGTGTACCTACGCAGATAAAAACAAATTCAGCGTCTTTGAGTGCTTCAGAATAAGAAGTGGTGAACGTGAGTCGTCCTGCCTGATTGTTGCGCTCGACGATCTCACCCAGACCGGGCTCATAGATGGGGAGGATGCCCTTCTTGAGGTTCTCAATGCGCTCTTTATCGATGTCGAGCGCACAGACCTTGTTGCCTAAGTCGGCAAAACAAGCGCCAGTAACAAGACCGACGTAACCGACTCCGATTACTGCGATGTTTCTCATAACTCAACCTCGCTTCACGTGTTTTATGCTGTTTTGGGACGGGACTGAATGAGATATTCCGTGCAAACATCATCGTAGTTTCCCGTGTATCGCGGAGTTTACCGCAAACACCAAACCTTGACGATGACCTAGAATGCTTTCTATCGGATTTCTCAAGCTAGCGTGTGCAAGGTTGAAAGGTTTCTGTTATGTAGTCCGCAGAATGCTGTATCATTCGTCATGTTTTCGGCCCGCGCTATACTCGCACACATCCTACACCAATTGAGAGCCTTTCTCTTGCATCGAATCGGCATAGACGCGCGCCTAACCTATTATCGTCGCGGCGGCATCACAGAATACATCGAAGCTCTGATCCAAGAGCTACCCGCGCTAGATCAGAATAATGAGTATTTTATCCTTCACAGCCGCAAGGATCGGCGCAATCTAGCGGCAGGCGCGAATCAGCATCGGGTGGCTTGCTGGACTCCTGCACATCACCGTTTCGAGCGGCTGGCATTGGCAGTGGAGACTTTGCCCCTGCGCCTCGATTTACTCCACAGCCCCGACTTCATTCCGCCCTACGGCCCTATGCGCTCGATCATCACTATTCATGATCTCAACTTTCTGTACTATCCCCAATTTCTGACAACAGACAGCCGTTGCTATTACAACGATCAGATTGAAGCGGCGGTGAATCGCGCTGATCACATCATGACCGACTCGGAAGCGACGAGGCAGGATGTGATCAATATGCTGAATGTGGCCCCGGAAAAAGTAAGGACCGTGCTGTTAGGTCTTAGCAATCACTTCCGCCCCGCCAGCGACGATCAGATCACTGCCTTGACTGCACAACTTAATCTGCCACGCGGGTACATTCTGTTTGTGGGAACCTTCGAGCCGCGTAAGAATCTCGCAGGGCTGCTGCGTGCCTATGCCCAACTTCGCGTCGATCTGCGGGATGCGCCGCCGCTTGTCATCGCGGGGCGGCGCGGCTGGCTCGATGAAGAAGTTTACCAGCTAGCCGCCGCGCTGCATCTGGGTGAGCATCTGCGTTGGATCGAAGATGTGCCATATGATGATCTGCCAACTCTTTATAGCTGCGCGAGTGTCCTGTGTTTGCCCTCGTTCTACGAGGGGTTTGGTTTCCCACCGCTCGAAGCGATGGCTTGCGGTACACCAACCGTTTCAGCAGATCGGGCCTCATTGCCGGAAGTGGTAGGCGATGCTGGCCTGCTGATCAACCCGGCGCGCCCAGACAGCATTGCGGATGGGTTACGACGTGTGCTGACTGATTCCGCCTTAGCAGCAGATTTACGTCGGCGCGGCTTGGAGCGAGCCGCACAGTTTACATGGTCGAAGACAGCGAAGCAGGTACTGGATTTATACAATAAGGTCTTAGATTAAAGGCTAATGAGTAAACGGATTCTTTTTCTGACCCCGCAGCTTCCCTATCCACTTCATCAGGGGACGACGCTAAGAAATTTTGGTCTGATTAGTGGGCTAGCAGAGCGTGGGCATGAAATCTCTCTGTTGTCCTTTCGAGAAGCAGAGCAGCCTCGACTCGAAGAGACGCCCCTTCCCAAAATCTGTATGAATGCTCAAACCATCCCTGCCCCCGAATGGAGTCGCAATCGGCGGCTGCGCGCTCTTCTCACCGGGAAGGCTGACATGGCTCGGCGGCGCTGGTCAGATGAATTCCGCGATACCCTGAGAACTTTGCTGGATAAATCAACCTTTGATGTTGTGCATATCGAAGGGATCGAGATGGCTCCGTATCTGGATATTCTGCGCCAGCGACTTCCCAACGCAGTAATTATCTATGATGCCCACAATGCCGAGTATGCCCTCCAAAATCGCATTGCCGAGCAGGACTGGCAGATTCCTCGACGCTGGCCGATGGCTGCCTATTCGACCGTTCAGACTCGGCGGCTCACTCGCTTAGAGACCTACACCTGCCGCCACGTTGATCACATTATCGCTGTCTCAGATACGGATGCAGGTTTACTCGGCAACCTTGATCATCACACCCCCATTACTGTGATCCCTAACGCGATCTTCGCGGAGAGCTACAATCCCGATGATTGGGCAGAAGCACTTATCAAACGACCGTCGATGATCTTCACAGGCAAGATGGATTTCCGCCCTAATGTCGATGCAGCAATGTGGTTCGCGGAGGAAATTCTGCCAAAGATCACCAGAGAAATCCCCGACGCGCATTTTACGATTGTGGGTCAGAAGCCTCACACACGGCTTGGCGCATTGCGGGATCGCTCCGATGTAACGCTGACCGGCTATGTAGATGATATTCGCCCTTATCTCAAGGCAGCAGATGTCTATATTGCGCCGCTCCGCATGGGAAGTGGGACGCGCTTCAAACTGCTGGAAGCGATGGCAATGGGCCGCCCTGTAGTCAGCACCCGCATTGGAGCAGAAGGTTTAGACGTGCAAAATGGCGATCAGATGCTCTTAGCCGATTCACCTGAGGAATTTGCGGCGGCGGTGATTTCACTTCTCAGAGATGAAGATCGGCGCGTGGCTCTGGGCAGCCGAGGCCGCGATCTAGTTCGTTCCGGCTACGATTGGCATGCCATCATTCCAAGTGTGGAGGCAATTTATTCGTAAGGGCATGACCGCCTGATGTACTCATCGGCCCGTGTCTCTACGATGGCTCCCTTTTCGGCCTGACGGTGATCGTTCGCTCATTCTTATAGGTCACCTGACCGGGCCTACCGCCTTTAATCAGGCGCACATAGCGCCGCTCGGTTACATCGACTTCGACATTCGTATTTCCTCTACCAGCAGAATAGTAAGCTGCGAGTTCGGCGGCGCGCTGAATTACTGCATCGGGGATGGGGCGGCCATCATTCTTGATAATCACATGGCTGCCGGGGGTATTCCGTGCATGTAACCAAATATCCTGTGGTGTAGATCGCTCTGTTACCAGTGTGTGATTCTGCGCAGCGTTTCGCCCGACCAGTATCACAAATCCATCAACCGTAATACGCCGAATGCCCGGCTTACCACTTTTTGGCCCCCGCGTCCGAGCGCCTCGCCAATAGCCTCCTTCTTGCAGTGCTTCCCGCACCTCATCGATCTCCGGCCAGCTTTCCGCCAGCGAGAGATCAGTGGCAAGCTGTTCCAGATAGCCAACTTCCTGCTGTGCTGCTTTGACCAGCCTCGGCACATCCTCATGAGCGCGCTTGGCTTTCTCATACCGTTCGAAGTAGCGCTTGGCATTGTTGATGACGTTCAGTGTCGAGTCAAGCTTGATGCTTAACATCGGCCCTTCTGGATCGTACTGCGCCTCGAAGCTGGTTTGCTTTGGCTTGATCTGTGTCGCATAGGCGTAGATCAGTTCGCCCTTTTTGCGCAGTTCTTCGATCTGCTCGGTACTTGCCGATTGTCTTTCCAGCGAGGCCAGTTTGCGCCGCACGCGATCCAGTGCCTCCTCAAGCTGATACTTGACTGTATCTTTGCCCGCACTGTAGGCTTCCATCCCCACAGGCGCGCCGAAGTAATCTGTCATGGCAACGCTGATGCTCTCGCGCAGCTCGATCTGCTCAAGATGGGTAAGGGTATAAGCGGCGAAAGCAACATAGCCTTCACGGTCCGGAGCCTTTGCAACGCACAATGACCACTTACCGTTGTCCACATCGGCAATCATCTTGAAGAACGAATCGAAAACAACCTCTCCCGCCACATCGAAAGCAGGAGATTCCGCATCCTCCGATGCGCGGCATATCACTTCGTGGGCAAACAAGGGGCTTACCCCCGCAATATTATTGACCAACGTGCGCCACGCAGGAATGTCAGGATTCTCTTGTAGAAACGCATCAAGGTGATTGGCCCGCACTTGTTCTGGCAGCATCTTATCTTGAGCAGGAGGTGGCACGTAGGGTTTGCCGGGGAGCATCACCCTATAGCGGTTCTGATCTGGCCCTACCCGTTTCAACGCATCGAGAATGTCGCCCTCGGCGGTCAGCAGAATGTTACTGCGCTTATCCATCGTTTCAACAATCAAGCGGGTATCGCCGTTGTCGCCTGAAAAGTCAAGATGGAGGATGCGCTCCCAAGGCGGCTGCGTGATCGCATCCAGCCGCGCCCCACCGAGGTATTTGCGCAGAAGCAACCCTAAGGTCGAGGAGTGTTCGACGCCGCGCCGCAGCTTCTCAGGTACTAGGTGGCAGCGTGCCGCCTTAGGATCAATGGAAGCAAGCAGGTAGTAGCGCTGTCTTGCATAAATCTCGAAACCAATCGAGTACTCGTCTACCTCGATTACCGCCTGCACCCGCCCGCCGAGAATCTTATCATTGAGTTCGGCGGCAACTGCCGCCGTCGTTACTGCATCGACGTACATAAAACTCCGTAAAGGTAGAAATTGAGTAACCAGATTAGATAGGTTTGTACCATACCGAACTCGCCAATACAATCACTTTAATGAAGGTAATCGTCGGCTCTACGAATCCGGTCAAAATAGACGCGGCCCGCACCATCTTCTCCCGGATCGACTCAACTGTACAGATCGAAGGAATTGCTGTTGAATCCGGTGTATCTCACCAGCCTTGGGGCGATGAGGAAACCCGGCGTGGCGCTGAGAATCGCGCCCGCGCTGCGATGTTCGATGAGGCGGATTACGCAGTCGGCTTCGAAGGCGGCATAATTGAGACTGAGCACGGCATTATGACCTGCGCGTGGTGCGCTGTGGTCAACGCATCGGGAAGATGCGGTATAGGCGGAAGCGTCAACATGGTGCTGCCACCCAAAGTTCAAGATGCACTCCGTCAAGGCGAGGAGTTAGGCTCTGCAATGGATGAATTGGTCGGCGCGCACAACACCAAACAAGGCCCCGGAGCAGTAGGCATCCTCACCAATGGCCTTACGGATCGGCGGATGGAATATGAACATATGCTGGCATTGGCATTAGCACCCTTTCGCTGCCCTGATCTTTACGAGGAAAAGTAGGGCGGCCTTTCGCATGTTACAATTCATACCGAGCAAATTACGAGTGATTGTTGTAGGAGTTTAGTTCATGAGTGAGCAAACTTTAATGAAAGCAGCCGCACAGAAGGTTGTGCTAGATCAAGATCGGCAGGGGAAAGCGAAAGAATATGCTTCGATCTCTCGTCGCTTGTTCCTTGTCGATCTAGCATTAGGCGCGGCCTATGTAATCCTCTGGCTGGTGACAGGTCTAAACCTCACCGCCCGCGATTGGGTGATGAGCATCACCACAAACCCGTGGCTGGGGCTGCCTTTATTCGGCTCAGTATTCGGAATCCCCTACATTCTGATCGACCTACCCCTCTCTTATTACAGTGGATACATCCTGCCGCATAAATATGGTCAGAGCAATCAAACGCTTGGTGGATGGATCAGTGATCAAATCAAGGGCTTCGCTTTGGCGGGCGTACTCGGTTTGATTGTGCTCGAAGTGATCTACTGGCTGCTGCGTACTGTGCCGACTTTATGGTGGCTCTATGCGGCGGCAGTGATGCTCGTGTTCACAGTCGTACTCGGCAGTCTTGCCCCGGTACTGATCATGCCCCTCTTCTACAAATTCACCCCGCTTGATAACGATGATCTCGTTCAGCGCTTGACCCGTTTAGCGGAGCGTGCGGGGACAAAGGTCAAAGGGGTTTATCGGATGGATATGAGCACCCGCACCAAGAGCGCGAATGCAGCCCTGACAGGTCTCGGCGCGACACGTCGCATTATCCTCAGCGATACATTACTTAATGAATTCACCCCTGATGAGATCGAGACAGTGCTAGCCCATGAACTAGGCCATCATGTGCACCGCGATATTACTTTAGGAATCATCTTCAATACCGCTCTAACTCTTGTCAGCTTCTGGCTCGCGAGCGTGGTATTGAATTGGGGTGTACGCGCCTTCCATCTCACCAGCATTGCCGACCCCGCAGGTCTGCCCCTGCTGCTGGTGGTCATCGCCTTGATTAGCTTGCTGGCTATGCCAGTTGGAAACGCATGGTCGCGCTGGCGCGAACGGATGGCAGATCGTTATGCGCTGGAACAGACCTGCAAACCGAAAGCCTTTGCCGATGCGATGACTCGGCTGGCAAATCAGAATCTAGCCGATGCAGACCCAGCACGTTGGGTCGTCTTGCTGCTATACTCGCATCCGCCCATCCGGGAGCGTGTTGTAGCGGCGGAAGCCTTTTCCTCCGGGCAGTAGGTTTCGCGCCCATTTTCGCACTTTGGATAAGTACACCTTTTTTGACGAATAGGCTAGATTGATCTAAAATCACCCAATTGCAAACGCCGTAACCATTTCACGGGAAGAGTCTGCTTCCCGTGAAATTTTATAGTGCCTATTTTCGAGGGCCATTTATGCCTATGTTTGAGGGCCTGAGCAGCAGGCTCGACGGCATTTTTAAGGACCTGCGTAAGCGCGGTAAGCTGAATGAGGCCGATGTTGATGCGGCCATGCGAGAAATTCGCTTGGCGCTGCTTGAGGCGGATGTTCACTACGGGGTAGTGAAATCATTTATCGCGCGGGTGCGTGAGCGCGCTGTCGGGGCCGAAGTAGCCAAAAGCCTGACGCCCGGCCAGCAGGTCGTTAAGATTATTCACCACGAGTTAATCAACACTCTGGGTCAGGCAGGTCGCCTTGACCTGAGTGGCAGAACGCCGCACGTTATCATGCTTGTCGGCTTGCAGGGGTCGGGTAAAACGACGACTGCTGCGAAGCTGGCGCTTCATCTGCGACGCGAGGGCTATCGCCCGATGCTGGTTGCTGCCGATATATACCGTCCGGCAGCAGTTGAGCAGCTTAAGTCGCTGGGCCGCCAGCTAGATTTGCCTGTCTACGATGAAGGGGTGTCCTCTCCACCCCCGCAGATCGCCACAAACGGTGTCCTGGCGGCTGCGCATGACAATCGAAACCTTGTCATCATCGATACGGCGGGCCGTCTACAGATCGACGAAGATATGATGCGCGAGGTCGCAGCCATCCGCGAGCGAACGACACCTAAAGAGGTGCTGCTAGTGGCGGATGCGATGACCGGGCAAGAAGCGGTCAATATCGCACAGGGGTTCAATGATCAGGTAGGTCTTACGGGCCTGATCTTGACCAAAGTCGATGGTGACGCGCGCGGCGGTGCGGCCATCTCGATGCGCGAAGTGACCGGGGTTCCGATTAAGTTCCTCGGTACAAGCGAGAAGACTGATGGCCTTGAAGTATTCCATCCGGATCGGCTGGCGAATCGTATCTTAGGCATGGGTGATGTGCTCAGCCTGATCGAGCGCGCCGAGACGATGGAAATAGATGAGGAGGAAGCCGAAGCGCTGGCACGTAAAATGCAGCGTAACGAGCTAACTCTGGAAGACTTTCGAAAGCAGCTTAAGCAGCTCAAGCGGATGGGGCCGATTACTCAATTACTGGAGATGGTTCCTGGTATGGGGCAGGCTCTCAAAGATGTCAATCAGGAAGACGTTGATAGACAACTCAGGCTAACCGAGGCTATAATCAACTCGATGACGCCTGTAGAGCGAGAGCGTCCCAAGCTGCTGAACGCAAGCCGCCGGAAGCGTATCGCTGCGGGTAGTGGAACATCGGTGCCAGAAGTAAATCAGCTTCTCAACCAGTTCCAGCAGATGCAGCGTATGATGAAGAAGATGTCTAATTCAAAGAGGCCAACAGACTTTCGGAATTTGTTCCGTTAGTCATTAACAACAGAGACTTAACCCATATAGGGAAATGCAGAAGGAGCATTGAAGACAGTATGCTGCGTATCAGATTGCGCCGTGTAGGATCAAAAGGTCAGCCTAGCTATCGAATTGTTGTAGCTGACAGCCGGAGTCCTCGTGATGGGCGCTTCATTGAGAAGATTGGGTTTTACAACCCCCGTACCGAGCCTGCCACCGTCGAGTTTGACGAGGGACGTACGCTCTACTGGCTGAGTCAGGGCGCGAAGCCCAGCGACGCCGTTGATCGGATGCTCGGTTGGAGTGGTACTGCGGAGCGCTACAAGCGTCTGCATGCTGGTGAAGCACTCGACGCGCTGGTCGAAGAAGCTGCGGAGGCTAATCGCTCCCGCTTGTCGCAGGTGAGCCAGCGCACCCGCCGCGATGATCTTGCCACGAAGGGTGTATCGAAGCGCGCAAAGGCTAAGACTGCAAAATCAGAGGAAGCTATTTCCGCGCCTGCACCTGCCGAAGAACCCGTCGAGGAAGCGGAGCCTGCTGCCGATCCGATTGAAGCCGCCGAAGCTGCTGAGTAATTAATCGCTTTCCAATCCATTCCCCGGCGCTGAGATTCATTTAAGCGTCGGGCGAATTTATGAAGAAGGCCCTATGAAGAACCTGATTGAGTACATCGCTAAATCGTTGGTCGATGATCCCTCGCAGGTAAAGGTATCCGAAGACCGTCGTGGCTCATCGGTTACAGTTGAATTGAGTGTTGCGCCGGAAGACATGGGGCGCGTGATCGGGCGGAGTGGGCGCGTGGCAAACGCTATGCGCACGCTTCTACGCGTGACTGCTACCCGGCAGGGGAAGCGCGCTACGCTGGACATCGTTTGATTGGAAGGTCGATGAAGGAACCGTTGAAGCGGCCAGATGGTCGCAAGCGGCTAGAGATACAGGACAATCCTACAGGCTCTTCGGAGCCTGAGTTCTTACTGGTAGGAAAAATCGTTCGCCCGCATGGTGTTCGCGGCGAAGTCGGAATGTCTCTGATGACACAGCATCCAGAGCATCTACTCAGTGTCAAGAAGCTGTTTGTCGGCCCATCTTATCAACTCCATCGTGTGGATCGGATGCGCCGCCATCAGACCGGGATGATCGTTCACTTCGCCGACATTAAAGATCGGGATCACGCTAATCTGCTTCGTGAGCAGATGGTCTACATCTCGATCAAAGATGCGGTTCCTCTGGAAGAGGGCGAGTATTACCTTTATCAAGTCGAGGGAATCCTCGTTGTCACTGAAGAAGGTGAAGAGTTGGGCCGCTTGACCGGGCTGATCGAGACTGGCGCGAACGACGTATATGTGGTCACAACATCGGCTGGCAGCGAATTATTGCTCCCGGTGATTCCTGACGTAATCAAAAATGTGGATGTGCCCGGTGGCAAGATGACGGTTCATCTGCTGGACGGGCTTCGTTGAGGCGGTATGACAAA